>Ga0307379_10007613_pt1 | contig 14694 bp, 11 predicted proteins | sample UN2MG_FD_202237 | JGI IMG/M metagenome (GOLD analysis project Ga0307379, IMG submission 202237) | Soil microbial communities from Risofladan, Vaasa, Finland - UN-2 | ecosystem: Environmental > Terrestrial > Soil > Coastal area > Acid sulfate soil | place: Finland: Risofladan, Vaasa | collected... | reverse complement strand
CGTGTCGATTTATTATCCGCCCAGGCCGCTGGGCCGGTTATCGGCAGCCGGTCCGTTGTCCCGCTGCGCAACCAGGTTCTGCTTATGGAAAAATGGTGGCGCTGGAAATTGGCGAACATCCTGCCGCTGGTCATGAGGGAACAAAAGGTCGATCTTTGGATCATCCGTGATAATGAAGCTGACCTCTACTACAATAACCAGGGGCCGGTCTATGTCTCTCTTCTTCGCGCCGACCATCAGGGAATGACGTATCCGAGCAACTATGCCCCCTCCGGCTCGCAGCGATTGCCCAAATTTCTCATGTTCCATGATACCGGAGGTGAAATCGCCTATAGCGAACCGGAAAGCTACGCCCACATACGTAATCGGGTTTCCGCGCTCAGGCCGGCAAGGATCGCCGTCGCCGGGTACAACAACGCTGAAATGCTGAGAGCAATTGGAACGGAATTCGCCTCCAGAACGGTCGATTCCTGGACTCTCGGGGTCCGCTGGCTTGAAACCGTTGGCGCAGAGAGGATCGGCGTCTACCGGGAGGTTCAGAGAGTGGCCAATGAAATCATCGCCGAGGCCTTTTCAAACAAGGCGGTTGTTCCTGAGGTGACGACAACCGAAGACCTGAACTGGTGGGTGCTGCACCGCTATCAGGAACTCGGGATTGACATGGAAAACTATCCCACGATCACGGTTCAGAGAAGTGACGAGAATCTGGCAAAAACCGAAGATGTGGGGCGCTGCTTTAAAAATGGCCGCTCCCATAACGGGAGGAATGTCGTGATCAGGCGTGGCGATGTGATCAGTTGCGATACAGACCTCTACATGTTCGGATTGATAACGGATTCTCATCAGCACGCTTATGTTTTAAAAAGCGGGGAGGCGGATGTGCCGGAACCGTTGAAGGAAGCTTTGTTGAAAGTCAATCGGATGCAGGACCTTTTCCGCAAGGAGTTTGTCGTTGGCAGGACGGGCAAGGAGATCATGGAGGCAGCCAGAAAAATAAAATGGCCGGATGGGATTCTTCATTCCGAATTGGCTTTCCATCCCCCGCCCATGTACATCTGGAGATTCTGGTCAGGCGGCTACATGTTCGACCGCAAATCGTACGTTGCCGGGATGACGTCCGGTCCGGGTTACTATCCGACCTCGATCGTAAGCAACGAGCATGCTTTGCATCTGAATACCCTGTATGCTTTCGAACCGCACACAAGGGTTGCCGTTCCCGGGTGGAAATATGGAGTCGAGTTGGGGATCGGCCAGATCGTTATCTTTGGCGAAGAAGGTCTGAACTACCTGGCCAGGTCTCAGGAAAGTCAATGGCACGTCATACGCTGACCGCAGAGAATTGAAATGAACGTGTTGAAAAAACCTTTTCATTAAATCAATGTTCCAATCAAGGAGGTACGGTATGAAAAGAAGGCGGCTTGTTCTTGTAATGGTTTTGGCGGTTGCCGTGTCTGCGTTTGGCGGCGTCAAAAACGGAATGAAAAAAAAGAATTCGGCGTGCGCCAAAAAGACCGAGAAGACTCATCTGGGGGGCTGTGTCCTGACAACGCCTTCCGGCGTGGTTCCCGACAATCTATATAAAGAGGGAAATATTGTTAAAACGGAAGAGTTTAAGCCCTTTACCAAAAAATTAACTGTTTTTGGCATCACGCTGCTCGGCCGGGATGATATTTCTGATGACTTCATGAAAAAAGTCGGCAAGACAATTGTTGCCATGTTTCCAAGGAACGAAGCAATCGATTCTGAACTGCAGGGTAAGGTCATCCGTAACATGTATAAATACAAGGCGGCAATTCCGCTCTTTAAAGGCGAGTTCAAGGGGGAAGATGAGGTCTTCACTCCTGATGAGAAGAGGCAATGGGAGGTCACCAAACAGAACAACAGCGTATGCGATATCATTATGGAAGATATTCCCGGACAAGTGATGGAAGTGGTGGAGCACATCCTGCATCATGTCACGGATGTCGGACTTCACTATACTTTTCCTGCTGAATGGGGCATAGCTGAAAACAGTGTCATCCATATCGCGATGCAGGAAGCGATTGAGAAGAAGTATTATGATATTGAACAGTACAGTGAATTTACAGAGGAGGAAGAGCGGCGGCGGGTTCTTATTCAGGAATATGCCTACTGGCTAATCTATTGTTCCTGGGATCTCAGAATTTCCTTCGGACCGAAAAAAGCGGAATTCTCCATTATGAGCGCCGAGGAATTAAAAAATAAACTCCCGGCATCCTACGATCTGTTTTTGAAAACAATACCCCGGGTCATGGCCGCGCCGGACAAGGAAATGCTCAGGGTTTTTTTTGAAAAATAAAAAACTTACTGGCATTCCTTGCCGGACTGTCCGCAGGGATCGGCGAAAGACTGCTTTAGGGAGGCTGCGAAATGAAAAAGGTTTTTAGAGTTTCGATCGTTTTTTTACTATGCGTTATCCCGGCGCTGAACAATCTTCCGGCAGCTGAAATCAACGGCCAAGGGATCATTTTTACCAACTGCCACATCATCGACTGCACCGGTGCCCCGTTGAGTGAAAATATGACGTTGCAGATTGCCGGCGGGAAAATTATCGCAATTCAGAAGGGACTGTTGGCCGAACAGCCCGATCCGGCGAAATTCCGTGTGATCGATCTTCGGGGGGCCTACGTACTGCCCGGCCTTTGGAACATGCATGTGCACCTCTCGGATCTGCTTCCCGATGTAAACAAAATGCTTGGGGAGGAACACGTCCTCCCGGCAGCCATCCGGGCCGGGAGAAACGCCATGGATGCGCTGAAAATGGGGTTTACCGGCCTGAGGGTCGTGGGAGAACGCGACTATATTGATGTGGCCTGGCGGGATGCGTTCAACAAAGGAGTGTTTGTCGGGCCCAGGATATTTGCCGCGGGAATGGTCGTCACTCCTACCCAGGGCCATCCCTGGGAGGCGGTTTGGCCGGTCGAGATTTTCGCGGACGGACCGCAGGAGATCCGCAAGGCCATGCGGCAGAATATTGTTCATGGAGTGGATTTTGTAAAAATATTCGCCCGCTATCTGGATCGGGACGAATTGGAGGCTGCAATCACCACTGCCCATAATTATGGCCTTCACGTCACGGCCGATGCGGATGGCGACAATGCTCAGCGGGCGGTCGTGGCCGGTGTAGATTGCATTGAGCACGGGACCAACATTTCTGATGAGACCATAAATCTGATGGCAAAAAAAGGCACTTTCCTTTGTCCGACTGTGGTGTGCAACGTAAGTGAGAAATTTATCACGGAACGTGATGAGCGGCTAAAAAAACTGGGATTCGCTGCTGACGAGAATACGGTCAACGGGCGGCTGCTGGTGACAAGCGCGGATATGAGGTCGCAAAAAACCGCCGATCGGCACCGGGAGATCATCGTGAAAGCTGCCAGCGCGGGCGTCAAGATAATAAGTGGCAGCGATTCGAATCCGCTTGATGAATACGGAATTCTCGAAATCGAACAGCTGCACTTGTCCGGCCTGAGTCCGATGCAGACCTTGCTGGCCGCCACCCGGAATTGCGCCGAGATGTGCGGAGTACTGGATGAGCTGGGCACCATCGAGGTAGGCAAGATCGCCGACCTGGTCGTCTTGTCTGAAAATCCACTCGAAAATATTTCCAACCTGAGAAAGCTGAAAATGGTGATCAAAGACGGAAAACCGGTCAACCTTTCCAGAGAAGAGGGCGAAACCAGTTTCTGGGATCTCTACTTCAAAGAAGTTCAGTAAGGAGTGTTTTGGAGCATTTCGCAGGGCGGATTTTCCGGCGATGCCGGATTTAAAGATGCATCGTAATGAGATGCATTTGCTGAAGCAAGCCATTTAGTATTGAAAATCGGAGAAAACATGTGTATTATAATTATTCAACCAATTGGTTTAATTTTGCGGTTGGCGGCGACTGAAAGCGTTTACATGGTGCCTTGTATGAAGTGGCGCAAGCCAGGGGGTAGTTTGGCATGTTCTTTCTCACGGCTCACCAATGTCTGGCAAGACTTCGGGCGCAGACTGCAAAGGAAAGCTTCGGGGGTTTTCGGGATGCCTGACGAACGCGCCCGCTGTTCTTTTTTTGAATCAGCCGCTTGGGCGGGCGATTTCCCGCAAATCATCGCCCGCAAACATATTTAAATGAGGGAACGTATAATGACAGCAGAACCGACAAAATTGAAATGGATGGTGATGATCGGATTGCTCTCGCTGTGTTTTGCCAGTTGCGGTCGCGAGGGAAAAACAATCGTAATTAAAGTTGCCCATAATGGAAGTGTCAATCATCCACACCAGGTAGGATTTGATAAATTCAAGGAGGTACTGGAGCAAGAAACGGCAGGTCGGATTGAAGTCCAGATTTTTCCCAATTCTCAATTGGGAAGCGAAGAGGAAGCCAGTCAGCTTGTCAAGCTTGGATTGCTATCTGCGTCCGCCGCCAGCTCAGGAGGCGGTCTGGCGTCCTTTGTCCCCGAGGCGGAACTGTTCAACCTCCCCTTCATTTTTGACGATCTGAATCATTTCTACAGAGTTCTGGACGGCCCTGTTGGCGACCGTGTTGCCCGTGCGATTGAAAATAAATTGAACTGCGTCGTCCTGGGATACTGGTTCTCTGGAATCCGCAATGTCTGGAATTCAAAAAAACCTGTTTTAAAACCCGAAGACCTGAATGATTTAAAAATTCGCGTCATGTCCAGTCCGATTTTATTGGAAACTTTCAATGCCCTCGGCGCTCAGGCCACACCCATGGCATTTGGAGAACTTTATACGGCCCTGCAAATGGGTGTGGTAGATGGGGGCGAGACCGATCACATTGATCTCCTGTTCGAGAAGTTTCATGAAGTGACCCGCTATGTTTCCTATACAAACCATATGTTTTTGGCTGTAGCGCTGATTTTCAGTAAAAAACAATTTGAGCGGCTTCCCGCCGATGTCCGCCAGGCCGTACTAAATGCCGGGCGTGCTTCTGTAAAGGCGCAGCGGCTGGCGATGGAAAGCAGGACGGCATCCGCCCTGGAAGAATTAAAGCGACTTGGCCTAAAGTTTTTTGAGGTGGATAAAAATCTTTTTAGGGAAAAAGTAAAAAGCGTCTATCTCAACAATGCCGAAAAGGTCGGGGGTATGGGCATCATTGAAATGGTCAAGAATCAGTGATGGCGAAACACACAATTTTAAACAGGAGTGAACAATGGATGACGTAAGGCCTGAATCTTCCCTTGCCCGCTTTGTCCGGTTTTTAAAAGCCCCCCTGGAAGCTTCTTTATGCATTCTGTTGGTCGCAATCGTGCTGCTCATTTTTTTGCAAGTGCTTTTCCGCTATTTGATCCACACGTCACTTGCCTGGACGGAGGAACTGGTAAGGATATTCTTTTTATGGCTGGCTTCCCTGGCATCCGCCTATGCATTTAAAACCAAATCCCATTTCGCACTCAGGTTTTTAGTGGAAAGATTTGGCAAAAGAGCGCAGAGAATCATCGCGGATCAAGCGGCGTTTTTCACTTCGGTTTTTCTCATCCTTTTTATTTGGAAGGCGATGGCCTATACCTGGAATATGGCCGGGCAGGTGGCCCCGAGTACGCAGATATCAATGGCATTCCTTTATTCATCCGCCGTAGTCGGGGGAATCCTAATGTTATACTATTTTCTTGCGGCCTGGTGGGCTGAACGAAAAGCGGGCAATGCGCCCGACCGGGTGAAATAATGGGATTGGTAATGGCTCTGGTTTTTATTCTTGCCATGCTTCTTTCCTTTCATGTCGGGATTGCCCTGGGGTTGACCGCTTTGGCCGGATTGCTTTATATTGCCCCGGACCCCGACCTTCTGATTCTCATCCCCCTGAAATTCATTTCCGGCTTGGATTCTTTCCCTCTTGTCGCCATACCTCTGTTTATTCTGGCGGGATCAATCATGTCGCAGGGGGGTATCGCCCGGCGCATTGTCGATCTTGCTCTTGTATTCTTCGGTCGCGTGCGTGGGGGGCTGGGGATCGTTGTGACAATTTCGACATTTTTTTTCGGGGCGGTCTGCGGTTCCGGAAGCGCCAAGACCGCCGCCATCGGCTCGGTGATGCTTCCCGAGATGAAAAGGAATAAATACCCAACGGATTTCGCCACGGCTCTTTTTGCGGCAGCCGGCGGAGCCTCTGCGCTGGTTCCTCCATCCATAGACCTGATCATTATTGGTGTCGTTGCCAATATTTCGGTTGGAGCCATATTCGTAGCCGCCATCATTCCGGCGCTGCTAAACGCCGTCGCTCTTGTCGCACTGGCCTACTTCATGGCCGTAAAATTGAAGCTTCCGATTTCCGCAAAAATAGAGTTCAGGACAAAACTACGGATTATTCGGCAGGGAATTCTTCCCATGCTGATGATCATTATCGTTCTTGGCGGGATATATGGTGGGATATTCACGCCGACGGAAGCCTCTGCCGTAGCGGTTATCTATGGATTTTTACTTTCCTTTTTTGTGTATAAGGAACTGACCCTCGGTAAATTGAAGCTGTCTCTTCTGCATACAGCTTCACTTAGCGGCGTTGTTCTGCTGGTGCTGGGAACCGCATCGGTCTTCTCCTTTCTGCTTACATTTGAGAGAATCCCGCACCAGATCGCATTGACCCTCACCCATTATTCATCCAACTGGGTTGTATTTATTTTGTTCGTCAATTTGGTTTTTTTGACCCTGGGCATGATCATGGATGCCCTGCCGGCCATTATTGTGCTTCTGCCGATCATTGTCCCCCTCGGGCTTCAGTTCGGGATGGACCCGCTTCACCTGGCTGTACTGATTGAAGCCAATGTCGGACTGGGCATGATCACGCCTCCCGTAGGGATGTGCCTGTTCGTATCCTGCGGTATCAGCAAGATCCCGATCGAGAAGAGTTTTAAACGTCTTTTTCCGTTCATCATTGTTCTTTTCATTACGTTGTTGATTATAAGTTACTTTCCCGAAATCACTCTTTTTCTTCCGAAGTTGCTGGGGTTCAAGTAAATGAAAGCCCACAGGATACGGAAGGCAAAATCGCTTTATACAAATAAGCGAAAACACATTTTTCTTGAAATTGAAAAAAACAGATGGTTGGAGGTCGAATCCCTTTCAAGAGTCAACTGGGACACGATCATGGCTTTCTTGAAATGTGAAAAAGAGACGGGAATCCGGGCTGTGAGTTTCACGGATCAGAGTTTTCAAGTCGGTACGATCAAGGATTGGGATGATGCGGGTATAATCAAAAAAAATTAAGTATAGGAGGTCATCATGGAATATCGCGTGCTGGGCAGGACGGGAGTCAAAGTTTCTCCATTGTGTCTGGGAACAGACGCCTTTATGGATCCGACTCCTGAAAAAGAGTCGATGCAGATTTTGAACGCTGCAATTGCTGCAGGTATTAATTTGATCGATACAGGCGACTCGTATGCGGAGGGAGAGGGGGAAAAGATCATCGGCAAAACTCTGAAGGAAAACGGGAAAAGGCAATCTGTGCTGATCGCTACCAAGTGCGACCATGGGCAGCGTCGTCCCGGGCTTACTCTGGATGAATTCGTTCCGGAACTCGGCCCGAACCAGTCCGGTCCCACGCGGCTGAATATCATCCGGGCGTGCGAACGGTCCCTGAAGCGGCTGCAGACGGATTATATTGATCTGTACCAGATCCATCGACAGGCGCCCGATATCCCTATAGAAGAAACCCTCGGCGTACTTACAGATCTTGTCCGCCAGGGCAAGGTCAGGTATATCGGTTGCTCTACCCACCCGGCCTGGGCGGTCATGGAAGCGATCATGGTCAGCGAGCTGAAAGGGTACGCCCGCTATGTTTCCGAACAACCGCCCTATAACCTTCTTGACCGCAGGATCGAGAATGAACTGATACCGATGACCCGGGCCCATGGCTTGGGCGTGATCACTTGGTCACCCATGGCAATGGGCGTGCTGACTGGACGGTACTCCAAGTCAGATAAATATCCTGAAGGGTCGCGGGCCGCGTTACGGGGCGGATTTTATGCTGACAGGGTGACGGAAAAAGGGATTGAAGTCGGCGGGAAATTCATGAAGATAGCGGAAAGTATCAGCGTAAGTCCACAGCAGTTGGCCGTACTATGGTGCAAAGATCAGCCAGGCATAACGGCGCCCCTGATTGGTCCAAGAACTCTTCCACACTTGGAAGACCTTCTCCCGGTCCTGAATATGACACTGGATGATTCCCTCCGGGAAACCTTCGATAATCTGGTTCCGCCAGGTTCTGCGGTTGCCAATTTTCACAACACTGCCGATTGGTCAAAAATGAGGATTTTGTGATCTTTGCGCTTGAAGTTTGACAATGATGGCGGGCTGATTTAAAATTATCATCGACGTTTTTCGAGAGGTGCCATTAGGGTGAGCCATTCAAATGAAAAAAATGATGTGAGGCAGGAGGTTCTGGAAGCTGCAGAAAGGATAAAAAAACATATCCGAAAAACACCATTGGAGTATTCCCACTACCTCAGCGAACTCAGCGACTGTAATGTATACCTGAAGCTCGAGAATATTCAGTTGTCTGGTTCATTTAAGGTCAGGGGGGCTTTCAACAAGATCTTGTCCCTGAGCAGGGAGGAAATAAATAAAGGGATCGTGATCGGATCCTCTGGCAATCACGGTATCGCCTTCGCCTACATTTTTCAAAAATTCAACATACCTGGCACCATCTATTTCCCTGCCAATGGTTCAAAAGCAAAATTGGAAACCCTTCTCCTGTATAAGGCAAATGTGAAATTTCACGGGACGGATACTGCGGTCACCGAAACCTATGCCCATCAGGTTGCCAATGAGACCGGACAGTTATTCATATCTCCATATGACGATCTGAAAATCATCGGTGGGCAGGGGACGATCGGTGTTGAACTGGAAAAGCAGGTTAATAAAATCGATTGCATCCTGGTTCCGGTCGGAGGCGGCGGCTTAATATCTGGAATCGGCGGCTATCTGAAATCTGTCCTGAATGACGTCGAGGTGATTGGCTGTCAGCCTGAGAATTCACCGGTAATGGCGGAGTCGATAAAGGCTGGCAAGCTCATAGAAATGGAGTCAAAGCCTTCCCTATCGGACGGCACCGTGGGCGGTATCGAGGCTGGTTCTATTACATTCGGCTTGTGTCAAAGGTATGTGGATGATTTCATTCTTGTATCCGAGGAAGAAATAAGCAAATCCATCAGGCTTTGCCTTGAGAAGCATGCGATGCTGATCGAGGGTGCTGGGGCTCTTTCCATCGCGTCCTTTATCAAAGCCAAGAACAGATTCAAGGGGAAAAATATTGTTCTGGTTGTCAGCGGGAGCGGCAGTATCCTGGAGAAATTGAAGGGAATCATATTGTGAAGAGCCTTGGAAAAAAGAAAGTATAACTCCAAAGAAACACAAAAGACGCTCATGGATGCTGCCGAGGCGCTTTTTACGAAAAGTGGATTCGCGGCCACATCTACTGAAGAGATAGCGGCAATGGCGGGCTGCTCAAAAAGCCAGATACAATACCATTATAAAAGCAAGGAGAACCTGTGGAGAGCCGTCATCGAGAGGCACCTTGGCGGTTTTCAGGAAGCAGTTGGGAAGGTTTTCGAAGGCATAAGCACAGATAGGGGACGTTTGAAGGAATGCATTGTCGAATTTTTTAACTATTTGAAAAAGAACCCGCAAATCATATCCATATTGAGATGGTCTACGATTGAGGGAGCTCCAGTTGACTTGAATTTGAAGAATATTTCGGTTAAAACCGCGGCCGCAGCCATAAGTGAGGCCAAAAAAAAAGGCCTTGTTCATGAGAAACTTGACTCAAACTATATTGTTTATGCCATTCTGGGGATTATTTTTCATTGGTTCGACATAAGGGGAACCAAAGCCGATCCGCTCAATTTCGATAAAACTGTCGATGAAGCAGATGAGGATTACCTGAACACCATAATCAAGATAATTTACGCCGGCATGTTTACATAGAATTTGCTCGCGATCCTGCAAGAAAATAGTATGTAACTAAACAATAGGGCAAAGCCGCCGAGTTGCTCTTTCCTGCAGGGAGAAGCCATGATGTACCGGGCAAAGACCAAAATCACTAGTAAAAGTGTCGGAATTCCCTGCCTTTCGCATATACTGATGATTGAATCTTTTACGAAAATGGTGGCCGACCGCCTCGCTGAAGCGTTGGGTTCATTTCTGCGGATTTTGCGATTTGAATGGCCAATAAAGGGCTATGAGGGAAATAAGTTAAAATAAAAAAATCACTTGACAATCGAAAAGCATTGCATTAATGTAATGCAAGATTAAATCGAACGGATGGTTTAATGTATGCTGAAAAACAATTTATTTTGTTTTGTCGTTGTCGTATTTATCAAATATCTCATATAAGGAGGACGAAAATGAAGAGATTGCTAGGCTTTTTTTCTTTGTTGATCATCATGCTTGCTTTTTCGCAAGTAGCTGTTTTTGCTCAATCTCAGGAGACTGGGGCGATCGAAGGGACTCTTTTTACCGAGTCCGGAGAGGCGTTCCCCGGCGTGTATGTCGAGTTGACGTCTCCGAATCTCATCGCCGGAAAAAAAAGTACGGTATCGAATCAAACTGGTCAGTTCAGGTTCCCGGCCCTCCCTACTGGCACGTATACCCTGTTGACCAAGTTGGAAGGATTCAAGACGAATAAAAAAGATAGGTTGCGTGTGTCTACCGGTATGACGCTCACGGTCGACATGGTGTTGGAGATCGGGATGATCGACGTAGAAGTGCTCGTGACCGGTGTTCCCGCCATGATCGATATCAAGGATTCCCAGTCCGGCGTGACGGTTTTGAACAATGAGATGTTGCAGACTCTCCCGGTAGGTAAAAATATCAATAACCTGATCACGCTAGCCCCTGGGACTTACGGCGATGAGCGGTCCGTGGCTTTCGGTGGCACCAACAACGGAGTCATGTATCAGGTGGACGGCGTTAAGATCAATAATCCGGAAGGCGGCGTCCTGGACTCAGATCTGGATTTCAACTCGGTTCAGGAAGTCAAAATCATGGGATTAGGCGCCCCGGCGGAATATGACGGATTCAACGGGGCCATCATGAATACCATTACCAAATCGGGTGGCAATAAGCTCAGTGGCATCATCGACCTGTTTGGCGGCCTGGGCAGCTGGACGAGCGACAATTCGAATGATCCGAATCTGCTTACCGTGTTCAATGATTCCTATCAGGCGCACGCCAGTCTCGGCGGACCGGTCCTGAAGGACAAGCTATGGTTCTATACGGCGACGGAATATTCCCGGACCAGGGGTGACATCGAAGACATGGAAGAAAAAAGAACGGGAAGAAGGATGAAATTGTTCGGGAAGTTAACCTGGCAGATCGGCCAGAATGATCAATTGTCCGGACACTTTCAATATCTGGATTCCCAAGTAAATAATCGTAATCTTGATCCCTGGGTATCCCCGGAAGCAGCGGATGGTGAAGCCCGCGATCAGAAAACCTGGAATCTCAGCTGGCTTCATGTTTTTTCGCCAAACACTTTCCTGGAAATGAAATACAGTGGCTTCGATTGGCTGATCCAGGACACGCCGGCCGTCGAATCCGATAACCCAATGCGCGAAGATGAAGTCACCGGCATTGTCTCCGGGAATTATTTCGGCCCCTGGGACGCCTACAGGGAAAATCACCAGATCAATGCTGCTTTCAGCCATTATGTGGATGATTTTTTAGGAGGTTCTCATGACATGAAGCTCGGTTTTGAATGGGAACGCTCCCCTTCGCGGACGTATGCGCGTCCGGCCGGCAAAGACGAGGAAGGGAACTGGGCGTTTTTTATTGATGCCGATAGCGAGCCCTTCCTGAAAATCGTCCTCTCGGAGTACGATGTCCGCCCCATCAACAAAAGGTTCTCCGCCTATTTCCAGGATTCATGGAAGATTGGGAAAAAATTGGTCGTCAATCCCGGCATCCGCATCAATCATTGGCGCGGGGAGCTGAAAGGCGATCCCCTGAACCGGGGGAATGTCTTTTCTCCCAAGCTGGGCATCGCTCCACGCCTTGGGATCACCTATGATCTGTTCGGCGATAATTCCACGGCGCTGAAAGCCCATTATGGCAAGTATTATCACGGCTTTATCAATTTCATTTACAGTTGGCTGGGCGAAAGAGAGAGCGAAACCGATTACATTTGGGGGCCGTTCCTGGAAGAAGAGGAAGAACTGGATCCGGGTACGATCGGTGATGTATGGGTGGAGGATTTTTCCTATACCTGGAATCCCAATCAATATGAAATGGCCGATGATATTCGCATGCCCTACAACAATCAGTACACAATCGGCGTGGAAAGAGAGTTGATGGAAAACCTCTCCGTGGGCATCACCTATATTTACCGAAGCAGCCATGATCTCCTTGATATGGTACTGACCAACGGGGAATATTCTTCGGATACGTGGACGGACAATGAGGGTCCCAACGCCACTGGGAAGGACTTTGTGATCTGGACCTATAATAGCAATCCCGATGAGCATGTGTACCGGATCTACAATCCCAAGAAAGGCGATTACAACGGACTGGTCGGCTATACGCCTTACAGCAAATACAGTGGGCTGGAGTTCACCCTTCAGAAGCGGTTCGCCAACAAGTGGCAACTGATGGTGTCTTATGTGTATTCGAAGGCCTGGGGAACGTCCAGCAACGATCACGATTCGGAAGGAGACAACTCGTTCGCCAACTCAGGCGCGTTCTCGACGAATCGGAACCTGCAGACGAATATCGACGGACGCCTGTTTTTTGACCCGACCCATATGATTAAAATACAAGGCTCGCTCATGCTGCCTTTCAATGTGATCCTCGGCGCCAATTTCAGCTATATAAGCGGGATGCCCTATGCCCGGGAGGCCAGAACAACCTTTGAGACCATGAATAGCCGGCCTTTGTACTTGAAGACGACAAAGACAGGTGAATACAAAATGCCCGATGTGGCCAACCTTGACCTCAGTCTGGAAAAAATATTTGTGGTCGGGCAGTTCAAGCTGGGTGTCCTGCTTGATATGTCAAACCTCTTTAATTCATCGACCACGACAGGAGTAGTGAGGAGCGACTGGATGGAATCGGAGAGACAGTTTCAATCAGTTGATAGCATTGTCGATCCGAGACGTTTCCGGTTGGGCTTGAGTCTGAAGTGGTAGTTTTAATTAAAGCATCGGTTTAAGAATGTAACCGTAGCGGGGGGCTCCTCGAGCCCCCCGCTATTTTCTGACACGTGCGGTTCCCGGGGAACAAAGCCGCCAGGGGGGCCCAGGGCGTCATCCTGGGCTGCACGGAGATCCCGCTGCTGGTCGCGCAGGAACAGGGCGAACTCCCCCTCTTCGACACCACAACGATCCATGCCCGCGCCGCGGTGGATTACGCCCTATCATGAAAAAATTAATTTTGCTTGCTTTCGTCATTTTTATTGCCGTTTCATTGCCTGACAAGGAACCGCGAAACTGCTCCACTTTCCTGATCAAGACCGGCCAGGACGTTTTCCTGGGGCACAACCTGGACGAATCCCCGGAATTGTTCGTCCCCGGGCTGGTCTGCATCAACCGGCGACAAGCCTATCGTGAAGCGATCACCTGGAACGAACTGGTCGCCCCGCCCCGGGAATACGAAAAAGCGATCGTTGCTTTTGAAAAAAAGCCGGCGCCCAAGCTCAGCTGGGTTTCCCGATACGGATCGGTCACCTTCAACAGCGAGGGCATCGATTTCCCCGACGGCGGCATGAATGAAAAGGGCCTGGCCGTTTTCGAGATGAGCCTCATGGAGAGCCGCTACAAATACGATCCGGCCCTTCCCACCTTGTTCATGTCGCTGTGGATCCAGCATCAATTGGACAATTGCGCCACAGTGGACGAGGTCGTCGGCAACGCCGAGCAAATCAACCTTCAGGGCTGGTCATGGCACTATTTTGTCGCGGATCGAAGCGGCGATTGCGCGGTCATCGAGTTCCTTGAGGGAGAACTGGTCGTGCACAGGGACCTCGCCTATCCGGTGCTGTGCAATGCCCGCTACTCCCAGGAGCTGGAACGGCTGAAATACTTCAAGGGGTTCGGCGGCATGATCCCTATGGAAATGAATTTTTCAAGGGCGCCGCGTTTTGTGAAGGCGGCAAAGATGCTGAAGGATTTTGAAGGATCGCTGCCAGGCACGCCCAGGGAGCGGGCCTTGAAGATCCTCGATGAGATCAAGATCGAGGGCTGGAACAAGTGGGGCATTCTGATCGATGTCAAAAACATGACATTCTATTTCCATACGGGCGATAACAAAAAACTCCGTTATTTCACCGTGAGTGACGCGGATTTTTCCGCTGGGAAAAACGACAGGATCCTCAATATGCATGCCGACCTGACGGCTGACGTGAAAGCTCATTTTGTCGATTACACCTATGAAAGAAACCTGGAGCTCATCAAGAAAAGAGCCGGCATCCTGTTCGTCGAGCGCTTGAAGGGTCTTGAAAAGAACGGCATCAATGCCCGGGTTTATGCCGAGCGCTTTGCCGATTACTCGCGACGGATGCGCAGGAAAAAGGTGAATTCAAAAAAAACGGTCATCCCGGGATCCCTTCCCGATAAGGGAAATTAAGGAGGAGAGCATGGAACAAAGCAAGGGGCGGGTTTTTCTGCCGGTTGTCTTTTTACTGTCGGTTTGGGCCTGCGGCGGCCCCAATTATTTCGACCTGCACCTTGAAACTCCGGAAAATCC
>Ga0307379_10007609_pt1 | contig 14698 bp, 13 predicted proteins | sample UN2MG_FD_202237 | JGI IMG/M metagenome (GOLD analysis project Ga0307379, IMG submission 202237) | Soil microbial communities from Risofladan, Vaasa, Finland - UN-2 | ecosystem: Environmental > Terrestrial > Soil > Coastal area > Acid sulfate soil | place: Finland: Risofladan, Vaasa | collected... | reverse complement strand
TATATTTGTTTTTATCATACTGAGTTGTTGTTGCTGCTTCATATCCACCGATAAAAAAACCTGATGCGTTATAATATCGCGAAGGAACACCACCTACACCTTCAGTTGTAATCATTATATTTCCTGGTACGGCAACACCTGTTGTGCCTCTCCAATTTAAAAATGCTCCATAGGATAATTTCTTTGATGTTTCATTATACTCTGGTTCTTCATAAAATGTATCTTCATCATCCTTAATATATGTTATATACAAAGGTTCAGAAGGAGTATTATATTTAATTGCTGTTGCAGCAACAGTTGTGGAAGCATTCATATCTGAACCAAACTCTTTCCTATCTGATGCTAATGTTTTTGATGCGTTCTCATATGCTTGAACCATATCCAAATGTAAGAACCTTGAATTATCAGATGTTAATCTTGGTGTGTTAGTATGATAAACCGATGAAGCATTTCTAAAATCCCATAATTCAGGATATAATTCTTGTGTTTTTAACCATAACGCCAAATCTTTACAATTTCTATCAGTATATGTCATATTAAATACAATTCGCATTGTTGCCCTTCCTGAAACATTATCATTGCTTACATGTGTTATATATTTATACCGACCACCTTGAAAAAGATTTTCTCCCCAATTTTGACGACCACTTTCTACAAAATCAGGTCTTTTAAAACATACATTTTGAAATGAATTCATCCATCTTAATACAGGCTCTAATGGTGCGGGTGCCCCCGCACCAGTATAATGATAGGCCATAGCATCATTGTATGAAAACGAGCTGAATTCGTTATTAGCACAATTAAATGGTTTGTATGTATCAGTTTTATAGATTGCTCCCAACACACCTTGTCCTTGATATTGTTCGTATTCACTCGGATTTGCTCCCAACCATTGATCGTATTTTTGTATCGCACTTGCATTTTGTAATGAATTAGTAAATGTTTCAGCAATAAAATCAGCACTTCTTCTTCCTTTTGGTATTGTAACAGATTTTAGTTCCCTATAAGGATAATAAGTAGCAACAGCAGGATCAATACTTCCATTACCATTGTGTAATTCATAAGCAGTTGGACTACTCGGTACAGATATATTAGGATCAAAATATGTCATACCATTTCTTGTAAATAATGTGTATTTTGTACCATCTTGTCTTACTTTTAATAATTCACGATTATCTTTCCATAATGCGTTCCATACTGAACTTGCGTTACGATCTCTTCCATAATCTTCTTCTACTATTGTTCCATTTCGTTGTTGGTGTATCGTAGCACCAGTTAAATGACTATCAACACTATCATAAGCATCTTTTTTATCTGATGCCCCGAACCTTCGTGGTAATGAAAAACAATTTTCACCATTTGTTGTTTTAAAATAATTAATAGTCATATGAACCTCGTTATCATGAAGATTTGCCGTATGTGTATATTTTTCCGTTCTTACAGCACTATATGTATTTAACACATTAAAATATCCATCATCATTGTAATAATCAAAACGATTGTATGGAATAAATTTTATTAAGTTTTCTATTCTAATTCTGCCTTTTAACTGATTTCCTTTCAATTCAATTGTATCACCCCCAGCACCAACTTCCGAAATCATAGCACTATGAACTGAAACTTTATCACCAGGATTTAACATAAATCCCTCATCTACTTTATTCATAAATAAAGCATTATTTGAAGTATTGCCTGAATTAACATCAATACTTGCCTTACGAGAACATTCAAGTAATCTTAAATCTGTGTATGGGATACTCTGCACCTGATTATCCATTATTTAATTAATATTTATATTTATAATTTGAAAGTTTATTTTTGTTTTGTTACACATTAAAAAGGATTATGAAGCGTCGGTATGTATCAAAGAAAGCCAGCCGTAAGAAATCCGTTCTCTAATGAAGCAACTTTTGATATTTCGATAAAGGTTCTTTGTGTGTATGTGTTGCTTCCAGCAAGTGCAGGTAGTGAATCAAGTTTCGTAGTTAGTTCCAATCCGCGAGCATTCACACGACCAGCGGGCAGTTTGTATGCTTGGAAAAAGAAGTTGCTCGTAACACCACGAGAACTATTCTGAGTATTTAGTTCGTAAGTCGCACTGGTAAGAGTATTACCTTCGCCAGCATATTCTTCACGACTTACAAATGGTAATGAACCCATCGCCCGAGAAGTCTTATCAAACAATACAGCACTATTTGACAAATCAATAGGGAACACAAAGAAATCATTCATACGGATATTAGTCGTAAGAGTATCATTTTTCTTTGTCCCACTTGAATAATCCTTATCAGGGGCAACAGCAGCATACTTGTTAAGAACAAATCTTTCAGTTCTATTATCATCATTGATAAAAGTCATAACCTTGGTTACAATACGTCCTGCCCCACCCAAATTTCTAACAGAGTTCCTAGCATCCGCAACAGATAATGTAGTTTTGGTTAGACGATAATCATTGTATGTAAAGTTAGTCGGTTGCGAGTTGTATGCAGCCAATTGCTGAGACATGATTTCACCATCATAGAAAATATAATCAGCAACAAGTTTAACTTCAGTTGTATCAATATCAATACTTGAACCAATCGTAGCGTTATTGGAATTTACAGATACACGTCCACCAACCTGACCTTCCCACACAAGTTCAATTGAGATTTCTTCTTTCATTGCGAACAATGGGAGATTAAGACCTTTCATAAATGGGAATAATTCCGCAAGCGTTACAGAAAATACTGGTTTGTTGTTAATATCTAACTCAGCAAGACCATCAAGATTTCCTCCATCATATTCTAACTTGTTTCCAAGACCATATTGGTCGGCAGCAGTATTAGACTGACTTCCAGCAGTAGAGTTGTAACGGAACTCGTGCGCCATTTGGCGACCCGACATATATGCTTCGCGGTCTCTATTGATTTCGTTAGATAGGAAAATACTTTCAAATGCCTTGAAGTGATTGTAATCATCAAGTTCAGAAATAGTATTACCACCGACCTTTAGTGTGGCGCGTTTAATTAGTGAATGAACACCAATATTTAGTGGAAAGAAAGCACCCGAAGTAGTTGAAGCATTACCTTTCACACATAAGGTAATACGCGAACCATCGTGTAAATAACCTTTGTTTTGTAAAACGAACCGACAGTTTCTTTGTGTATTTACGACAGGGTCCAGCACATCAGAAGTGATATCCATAGACATATTAGATTGAATTGCACCGACACGGATTAAATCAGGAACATTGCTCTGATCCATTTTTGGTGGTGCTACACCGACAGTTTCTTTTACGCCGATTTGTTGTGAAAGATTAGACATTTTTTATAATATCTTGAAATATAAAAATAATTTAAAAAAAAAAATTTTTCATAAGGATTTTACTGAACAACTTGCAAACCTTGAGGTCCGAAAACAAGTGTTTGTCTTGAATGAACAAAAAGGAAAAGAGCATTTGGTGAATCCGTAGTTAAATCAGTTTCCATTTGGATACCAAACGGAGTTGTTGAGAAATCTTCCCCAACACCAGTACCTGTGGTGTCAAATGGGCAGCCAATACATTCCATAACACCACCATCAGCAGTTAGTGGTGGAACTGCTCCCTTGTATAATCGGTTCGTGTTAATTGGAGATATTTCGGCACGTAGATTTAATCCAGAAGTAATACTACTGCGTGCAAATGTTACAACTTGAGGATCTACAGTAGAAATAGAAGCAGATTCCTTTACATTCGTATCAATATTGAAAGCAATAGGCATTCTCATACCTGCTTTGGTAAAGATAATCTGTTTAATCGCTGCTTGGTCTCCATTTTTGTTCAATGGAGTAGTCGTAGCATATGAGTTGTAAGCAAGGTTATTCAAATATTTACTCGGACACATATTCATAAATACACCAAGAGTTCTTGATGTTCCAAGATTGAAATTGACAACCGCGTTTGCGGAATTGATTACATTGAAATAGGAAGTAATCGCATTGTATGTAAGTTGCCCCTGAGGAGGGAGCATGTTGCGGGGATCCGGTGGTACAACTAACTCACAATGAAGTCTTAGGTTAGAGAGTTGATAATAAGCATCTGTAAGTCCAGTGGTCGTTCCGTTCTGAGCATATAGAACATTAGCATCAGGTGAAAGATTAATAGATATTTCTACACCACCAAGGGAATCAGCACTCAATGGTATCATATTGCCTGAACTTAAAAATCCTGTAGGAATGTGAATACAAAATCTTGAACCATGTTGCGTTGCTGGGAAATCAACAAGTTCTCGCTTTTGCGTTTCATAGTTAGGCATCGTGAGAGCCATTTCATTCAAATGAGATAGTTTATCAGATTTAGAATTGACATATGGGATGTACGTAGAAAGGAAACGACCATAATGATTGATAGTTTCAATTACTTGTCGCGACCTTTGAGAAGTAATAGTCACTTTATCCATAATAGAATAAATAGCAAGTTTCTCATCTATCGCAAGTTGGTCGGCAGTAGTTGGTTTATCATCATTAGCATCTTTGAAAAATTCAATTTCACCACTGATACGAACACTCCCTGCGTCAAGCAAATGAGGTTGGGCACCAAGTAAAAATGATACAATTGGATTACCCTTCTTGTATGATACCTTTTGAGTAGAATTAACGTTTGATGGTTGAACTTCTTGATATATGATTGACATCTTTATAGGATAATTATATAATTATTTATATGATTATTTTTCAAAAAGTTTATTACAAAAATATATTTAATCTAAGTTTCCACGGTTATGGAGTCCGCTCGTATGTTAATACGTCTTATGTGGTGGACAAAATTACACCATAACTTATCTTTTACAGGAGCGTTTGAAGTATCTTGATAATAGACATTGAGACGACAATCCTTACCACGCATATCATACACGCCTGCATTGAGTGAGAAGGCACGCCCAATACAGAAGTTTTCACTAAACCGCGACATATCCATAGCAGGCATTCCTGCCTGAGCAAGTGCTTTGTCTAATTCAATAATTGGAATTGCTGCTATTGAGTTATTATCACTAATCTTGGTAGTATTTACATTCAATGAAGGTTGATTGCGTCCATCATAGAAAAAGAAGTATTCTGTTAGTCTATCAGATATACCTGCTATTCCAGACTGAGTAGAATGTAATGCTATATCAGTTTCTCCCCTGATATTGTAAGTTCCTGAACAACTAATACTATCACGTGTAGAATAGACACTTGCATCCGTTGGAACACAAATGATAGATCTGGCGCGTTGATGATTAGCAGGGATACCAATATTCGCAACACGATCGCCCTTAAGTTGCGAGTGGTTATAACATTGTGTAGATAAGAAATCATAAACCATCATTTTACCTTCGCGCATATCCCTTTGTGCTTCTGCTTTTGCCTGTGCTCCCATATCTATCTGATTAAGAACAAGTTCAGCATTGGATATTTCATAAGTTGGATTGTATGAAGTTGCGGCACGTACAGAAGTTGAATACATCGCAAAGTTTCCAGCATTAGTCAGTGAAGCACTTGGAGTTACAGAATTAAGAAGTGTTACCTTAACATATTTATTCGCACCTGTGCCTGCCGTAGATAATTCTTTAATAACAGCAGGATCTCCAGTGCCGGTAAATGTAGATTTACTGCGGTCGCTAATCTTTGCGAATTCAATTGTTTCTCCTACAACAAAAGGAAAGTTCGGGACTTCCCAGTTGTTATTATCGTGTTTTACATAGAATACATTAGATGCTGTTGCGGTACCCCACGTTGATGGAGCCACTGTAGAAGCATTCATAGAATGAAAAATAGGATTTAATGGAATACGTCTTTCATAACTTACACTATCTAACTGACGGAATACACGTTTGTTTTCACTTGTAAGGATAGTTACAAATAGACCATTCATTAATCCAACAGGAACAACCTTTTCATTTTGGAAAAGACCAGTGTGAAGAGGAAGTTTTAACTTACACTTGTGATATAATGAATTCGTAAATGAAGCATTTGTCGTTGCACTAGTTACAGATTCATAGTATGGACTAAACTTATGATTAGTTAAGTTAGACTTTGTAGTACCACGAGTACCACGACAATCAGGTGTCCATATACCAGCACCTTCATTTAAAGCACGTAAATCTTTGAGAGTTGGATTAGAATGATAAGCATACTTAGTCGCAACATGAACTGGGTAGTGTCTAATTTCTTCAAGAAGTTCAGACTTATCACCTGAGTGGATACGGATAGTATCAATTAATACCTGACCTCCAATAAGTTCGTCAAGTTGGAGACGAGTGGTAGATGCATTAGCATCCTGTGAAATTTCAAGATCAAACTGAAGGTATGAGTTCTTTGGTTTGAAAGCATCAACATTCGGTGGAATGTAAAATTCAATTAATTTCTGAGCGTTGTATGATAACCCGTTTTGTGAAGGGATCGCAACATAACTTTCTTTAAGTGGGATTTTGTTATCCGCGACGAAGAATCCTGTAGTTTCGGACATATTTTATAATATGGTTGAATATAAAAATATTTTAAAAAAAATAAATACTAAAAAAATTTATAAATGAAATAATCTATAAATGAAATAATCTATGAAGTTCTTACATTCGCAAATGATCCAGCAAGAGAACTCTGTGCAGTTTGTTGAATAGTTGCTGGTGGTGGAGTACTTTGATCAGCAGCAACTTTTTGTTTCGTGGCTACAGCCTCGCTTGCTGCGTCCAGGACACCTGATGCTGCTTGAATACCAGAACCAACAACTCCTAATATTTGTAAACCAGGAACAAATCCTAACATATCTAAAGCACTTCCCCCAATAGCTCCAAGATTAGCAATCTTTTCTCCAAGATTATCTCCAGCAAGTCCTTTACCGGAGGTTAATGATTTATATTCAGCAGCAACATCTAAACCAGCAGTAGCAAGTCCCCCAAGAACACCAACACCTTTACCAATTGCTCCAGCTACCTTTAATCCAGTTCCACCTGCTTCTAGTGCCTCGCCACCTGCAACAATCCCCTTACCTTTAGAAAGAACATCCGAACCTTCTTCAAATGTTCCTTCACTTGTTTGTATTGCAGCACTTGGTCTTTCCACCGTTTCGTCAATCGCTTCACCTGAACCCTCGGCAGGTGCTTTAGGTTTTAAATCGTCGTCGGTTGGTTTAACTTCAGTAAATCCGGGTTTTCCCGCATTAGCAATAGCATTCTTGTAATTATTTAGAGATGATGCGACATTTGCTAAAGCAGTTACTTGACTAGCACCATCTTTAATTCCAGTCATAATACCAATTTCTTTGTCTTGATCTACTGCATTCGTTACAGCTGATTTGGCGATGCTTGCGTTTTGCTTGTTAGTCGCACGAATACTATCATTCAAATTAGCAACACTCTGCGACAGCATATTGCCCTGTGAGATAGCACTGCTCATATTGTACATATCAAATCCCATTTTTAGTTATACTGATGTTAAATAAAATAATATTAATCAATCTTTTCTATTTTTTTTTGTTCTGTTATTTCCTTATTCTCTTGTGAGTTTTTGCCTCCTTCAACAATAACCTTCTCAAAGTTCTTATACATTAGTGGAGGATTTCCTAATTTCATATAACAAAAATCATATTTGTTTGGAGTACATTGATGATAATATTTTAACCATTCCTTTGGTCCGTGGAATTGATCTCCATACTCCTCGGCAATAGCATTCAATTCACGTTGATTTGGAAATGGGCTGCCGACTAACACATCGGTTGCGTTCGCGCGAATAATCGGGTCCACAGCCCCGCGGAACTTTTGAACTGATATCACAAGTAATTTAATATTATAATGTCTTGACCTTGTTACTAGATTAGCAATATGCTTGTCCATTATCCCGACGCAATCATCTAATACCATTGCTATTTGTGGTCTATTTTCTTCATCATAATCTAATTGTCTATTTGTAATATCATGTATTAACTGAGGACTATACTTATCATAACAAGTAAATCTTTTTTTCATAAATCTTGATGATCTATCTATATTGATTGTTGGCGAAATCACAATCACATCATCAAAGAAGTCTTGACCATAGAAGTTGTCATTAAGGAATAAATTACTAATTAATACCGACTTTCCCGTACCACGAGGTGCAAGCATCAATAACATCTTTCCTTCTCCCGGAAGATCTACACCGACCTCAGGAAGGTTTGGATGGTGAAACTTACCAACACCATTATTTTCTGATTTTATAGGAATGACCTGAGGATAATCCATTTATAAATATATATTATAAAAAAATATTACTGATATTTATTGAAAATTATATATGTGCTTTGATGCGAACCCTTGGTCCCCTGCGTACAACTTCGCAGGGTACACAGCCTGTCGGATCACTTCTTGTGCTTTTGCTTTTTTTATTTCTTCATCCTGCTTTTGTTTTTTAATTCGTTTCCTTTCTTGTCTCATCATTTCTTGTTTGGTTAATGCTTCTTCAATCGCCTTTTGAATAATACTATCATCGATTTCGGCTTTTACAGGAGGTGGCGTTGCTTCAGGAATATCATTTACAATATTTTCCATTTCCTTTATCTTTTGTTCCTTTTGTTTTTTATTTACTTTACTTTCTAGTTCTTTGAGTTTTTTCTTTTCCTCAGCATTTCTACGTCGTGTTTCCAATGCTTTCTCCCTTGCCTGAGCAAGTTTTAATTTGTGAGACTCAGACATTTGTCTTTTTGGTTTCGATTCTTTTTTTACAGGTTTGACTACAGGTTCACGACCTTGACTGGTCTTATCTTTTTTCTTTTTTTCAAACACTTCATCAGGATCAATGTCTCGCACTTTCATCTCAATTTGCAATTCTTCGGGAAGCATGTCCTCATCACTTTCAACAATTAGTTCAGGATCATTGACAATTTCCGGTAAAACTGATTCACTCATTTGTATTAATTGTATATTTTTTTCTAAAATAACTAAAAATTTTTAATATTCATTACAAAACTTGTACAAATTACTTTTTCTACTTCTTTTTAGCGCGGATGTGTAACATTACAATTGTATCTCCAATTAATCCATTGATAAGTTTATCCTTACGATCCACAATATCAATACTAAATGAATTTATTGGTGTATCTCCTATATTCCCGAGGTCTAAATAAGTCTTTTCTCCGGGTTCAAAATACAGACCGCCTTGTTCGTTCCCTGCATTATCAAACCGAGGACAATGGTATAGGATTTTACTATCTGTACCAGTAAGACCATTCTTAGATAATTGAGTACCTGAACTTAGTCTTACAAATATACTATCTTGTGATTTAAAAACAGGAACATCGGTGCTTGTAAATAGTTCAAAGGTGTTACTGAAGGTTGTAGATTTTACATACTGTTCATTTTCAAATCCTAACAATTCGTCTGCGTTGTATCCATTCACTTGACGACCAGGTCTTTTATAGAGTTGAGTATTCCCAACAACCAATACAACATTATTGTCTAATGCGCTACTTGCGTTTACGCCAGCAAATGTATATAGATCAGCATCATCTAAATCATTATAAAATCTTGTATCTAATTTTTGACATAATGAAATCTCACCATTCAATAAACATGTTCTGTAAAAGTCCATTGATAAATTATTACCAGCATTATCTTTACCTGAGTAACTAAAATCAGTTGGTGCCCGACCTTCAAAGGTTTTTATTGTTGCTATAAGAGTTTGTTCTAAAGAAATTTTTGGATATAGATAGGCACAACTTTGGGCTACAGGTTTAAAGTAATTATCCTTTCCAGGAGTTCCTAAATCAGGACTACATACTTTAGTTCGTGCACCACCACCTTTAGATAGATAAAATTCAACTTTATCATTTGTAATTTGAAATTCAAGATAATTGAAAGTACTTGCATTAACACCTAAATCATATGGTGTTGCGTATGTTGCTCCTGTGTATCCATAATATATAACTTCTTCCATATAGAGTTGATCACCTTGATCTTGTCTAACAACATGGTATAGTTTAAGATCACTTCCATCCCTTACAGCAACAAAATCATAAAAACCAAATTCACCTTCATCAGCATAAGGCGGTCGTTCGTTTTCAAGATCAGCATATCTATTTAATCCCATAGCCCATTCAATCCCAGCACCACTAAAGTCTATGATAAGTCTTCCTTCATTAGCACTTAATGGAGCATCAGTAAATTGTGCTATTCCACCATTACCCCCAGCAGTTGCTGTCATAACACCTGTTGATGAATTGTAAGTGTAATCTTCATAACCTGCTTGTACTGACTGAGTTGTTGTCGGTAAAGATGAAGTCGGGGCTGCAGTTGTATAGTTAAATCGTAAATTGTATCCTTGAAAATCACCGCCAGCTTTCTGTACACTAGCATTGAATGTATCTTGAAAATCAGGATGAAAGATTGCTTTTTTAAATCTTGGAACAATCATATCAGCAAAAGCATCCTGATCAAATGTTCCTTCGTTTAATGTGATATCATTTACATTCCTTATCGATCTTGTATATGCTTCTTCATAAGGATCATAAGTTTCATCTAAATATGCTCCAATATACAATCCCATACGATTATTCGCACTTGACACATGTGCCTGACCTTCTTTATTTATTTTAAGTGATTGAAGTGCTACTTCTGAGTCTGCCTTAACAATTAAAGGTGATTCAGTTATATTGGTAAAAGAGTTTGGTTGTGATATCCCGCCTCCATTATTGAAATCTTCGTCATTTGATAATAACACTAAAGACATTTTAAACAAGATCAATATAAAAAAAATATATTAAAAATATTATAAAAATGCCTAAGAAAAACAAATGTAAGTCTTACAACAATAATGATTGTTACAATCTTGAAAAGGTACAGGAAGATGCAAAAAAAATAAAATCAAAAGATGTGTTTGAAGGTTACAAAGATAATAAGCGAAGTAATCTGAAGAAGATAAAGACTGATAATAAGCGAAGTAATCTGAAAAAGAGTAAGTATTAAATCTGCGTTATTGGTTATGACACCAAAGTTGTACCTCTTGGAACATTTTTAAAAGGTAAGTTTAACATTTTAAAAGGGGTGTAACACCCATGTTATAGGGAAACAAAGGGAAATGGAGTATTTTATATTTTTTTACAAAAAGTACATATGAAAAATAATTAATTAATTATATAATAAATATAATATCTATAAAGGAGGTTTGAGCAATCATAAACTCAAAATTACCATTTCCCTTTCATTACCTTTACTTTGGTGAATATCCCCTTTTAATTTTTGGATTTCCCCTTTTGATTTGTTGCAGGGACCCACAACGTTTGTTTATCACGAATTGTGAGTATATTATTTAAGGATAATTATATTGTATAAATCATGGAAGATTCCGCTGAAAATACAAAAACTTTTACAGTCCCTCTTGATTTAATAGAAGGTTCGGACTACAGAACCTTCGAACAATTATGTGATAGATTAGCAGAGATAGTTTTAGAATTCTATGATGATGGAAAGTATTCTTATAGTGAATACAAACTCTCTAATAAGAAAATTCCAGATACTCATAGACAAGTTAAAACAAGAGTGAAAAAATTCTTACATAAGTTTGATGATAACAAAACATTCTCTTCAAAAGTATTTAGTAGTTTTTTCCTTTATATGTGTGAGATGGATGAATCATTAATGACAAAATTGAAAACTAAAAATAGAAGTTTCATTAAAGAAAACAGAGATCTAACTGCCGAAGTCCAATCACTCAAAGCATTGAATGATGAATTACAAAGTAATATGGATGGTAAAATTCAGGAAATGTTAGATACTGAAGTAGATAGCATGTTGGAACATACTATGGAAGAAGAAAGACAACAACATCGTGCCGCTATGAAAAAACGTTATGATATCATAGGGAAGCAAGATCGAGAACTTGAAAGATTAAAAGAATACATACGAAGTGGTAATGAGCAAACAACAAAACAAGCGGCACTACTTGTAGAAGAACTACACAATGTAAAGGAAGAATTAAAGAAATATAAGGAATGTGGTACAGGTAATGCAGGGCGTCCTAAATTAACTAAAAAAGAAAAGAAACGTCGTAAGTTAGAAAAATTAAAAAAAGAAATGGAATCACTACAAAGTAGTAGTGAAAGTGATAGCGAGTGAATTAATATCTTTTCATATTTTTTTTTATTATATATAAATTAAATGCCTCGAACAAAAGAAGGGAAACCTGTGTTGTATAAACCTTTTAAGAATACAACATCATCTAAAAGTAAATATTTCGTCTATGTGAAAAGTGATACAAAAAAAGGATACAAGAAAATTGGATTTGGTTATAAGGGGATGGATGACTGGCGGTCAGGAACTGCAACAAAAGAACAAAGGAAATCATATAAAGCAAGAGCATCAGGTATCAAAAATAAAAAAGGTGAATTAACTTACAAAGATAAAAACACAGCGAACTACTGGTCTTATAATTACTTGTGGTGATCTAATCAAACACTACCAATACCTTACCATGTTTTACATGTAATGAGGTGTGGACCTTTTTGCTTGTGAGTTGTTTTATTTGAAGATCCTTTTGAACCTTTTTAGAGATTACAGGATAAATTCTTTCATTACAATATGGATTTTTGTTTAATAGATTACACATTCTACGACATGTTGGTAAATCACCAAACTGTGCTATTCTTCTTGCTTCACTATATATTTCATCAATAGTATCAAAATAAGATATCTCTACTACATATCCTCCTTTGCAAAAACTAATGATAAGTTTTGCAATCTTCATAATTTCTGCTTTGTCTTTAATTGATAAGATCTTTTTTTGATTTGGTTTAATTAAATGTTCTTTTAACTCGTTAAGGTTTTTAATATCATAAAACTGTTCATCAGGGATAATATTATCTATCGTGTTGAGAACATCTATAACTTGTTCAGATAATTCTTTTTTGTTGTAATCATCTGGATCTTCTATCGGTAATTTAAACAATTTTACAATTTCAAGGATATCCCTCCTGGAATGTGATTTATGGATATTTGTGATAGTCATTTATATATATATACATATATATTTATTTTAATATTCTAACTGCTCGTCATTTAATTTATATTTTGAATATGTGAAACCATTTTTAGCATCGGGGATGTGTAATGTTCCAAATGCCGGAAACACAAAGTATTTTATTATATTTCTTTTTTGTAGTTCATGATACGCAACATCAATGGCTCTATATTTACGATTAGAATATACATCATCTATTGAGGATAATATTTTAGATGCAACTTCTTTATTTGGAATGTAATACGCACAGGCGTGTGTTATTCTATATTTTTCAGTATCTATTTTTTGAATTAAATTATTATCCTTTTTGATATTTTCTATGATATCTTTTTTCTTATCAGTGAATGTATTGTAATCTTTCACTAAACAAGAATTTATTTGTCCTCCAAGATATACAAAATCCTCGGGAAGTATTTTGACAATTTCTGATAATAGTTCCATATCTTTTACGATACAATCATCTTCTAAGATACATACATCATGTAAGTCTTCGTCAATAATCTTTTTTAATACACCTTTGTGTGATTCACTACAAGCACAAATCTTTTTTCTTAATTCTATTTTACAATTGTATCTGAAATGGTATTTATCTAATATATCATCTGTGATGTCTTCCCACCAAATGGATTTTAATAGTTCATAATCATCATTATATTTAGAACGTCTTTCAGGATATGCATTAATCACAAATACCTTCATAGTATAATAAATGATTTTATTTTTAATATTTAGAAATATGAAAACGAAATATAAGTATATTATAAATGAGTAGTTGCGGTGATAAGGAATGTAAATGTACTTACTGTAATAATGATAACTATGATAGATATATTGGAGACCATATGAGAGAGTGTTTAGACAATATCAATCGTTTTTTATCGAAACCAGTTGAAAAGTTAAATGACGCAGACGAAGAACGTTTTTATAAAATGATTATGTATCAATCACAAATGGAATTAGCACAATTAAAGAAATTAAAAGACCTTTGTATTGAAAAATAAAATCTTTGTTACAATAAATGAGTATTTTATTACATGGTGATTGTCTTGAACATATGAAAGATATAGATGATAATTCTATAGACTTTATTTTTTGTGATTTACCTTATGGTCAGACAAGTTGCAAGTGGGATTGTAAAATAGATTTACAGAAGTTTTGGATTGAAATTATGAGAATTAAAAAATTAAATACACCAATCTTTATGACAACTACAACAAAGTTTGGTGTTGAATTAATAAATAGTGCTCCGAAAAAATGCCCATTTAGATATGATTTAGTATGGGTGAAAAGTGCTCCTGCTGGTTTTCTAAGTGCTAAAAAGATGCCTATGAGAAAGCACGAAATGGTTTATTGTTTTTATGAGAAATTACCGTTTTATGATTTATCTAGTCATACTCATAAGTTTATAAAGGAAGTTCCAACAAAAAGACGTGGTAAAGATGGTGTTGATAATGTTGGTATGATTAAAAATAGAAGTAAAAGTGGTATGGAAACACAAAATAAATATGACCCACCACTACCAGTATCAGTTGTTAAAGAAGAGATAATTGAACCGAATGAAGAATATGATAAAAGAGATAAGAAGGTAAGAAATACAATCAAGAAAGAAGAAAACTATGGTAAAAGTTATTTAGATAAAAAGATTAATTTTAGAAAGTATGATCCAACACTCGGGGGAAATGGAGCACCAAGTCATCTTTATGATCCACCCTTA
>Ga0307379_10007608_pt1 | contig 14700 bp, 13 predicted proteins | sample UN2MG_FD_202237 | JGI IMG/M metagenome (GOLD analysis project Ga0307379, IMG submission 202237) | Soil microbial communities from Risofladan, Vaasa, Finland - UN-2 | ecosystem: Environmental > Terrestrial > Soil > Coastal area > Acid sulfate soil | place: Finland: Risofladan, Vaasa | collected... | reverse complement strand
GGAAGGCGCGGCGGAAGGCTGCGCGCTTCCTGAGTACGGTGATCCAGGCCAACCCGCTTTGGAACGACTCGAGGCACAGCTTCTCGAAGAGCGCGCGGTCATCGCCCACCGGGTAGCCCCACTCGGCGTCGTGGTAGTGCGCGTACTCGGGAGCACTGACGCCCCAGGCGCATCTGGACAGACCACCCGGGCCCGTGATCACTTCCACGCATCGAACGATAGAGGAAGGCGCGGCGGACCGCCTCGAGACGGCTCGCCCAAGATCGCGGCTTCCGCTCCGTCCCTGACAGGCTAGCTGTCACAGCCCGGTCCCACGGTGGGGCGCATGAACCGTACCGCCAGCCGTGAGGTAGACATGAACAGCTTCGAGATCGACTGTCCGTGGTGTGCGGGCGAAGCCCGCGTGCAGGCAGACGGGCAGGCGGCTGTGCTCGATTGCGCGACCTGCTCCATCGTGGTCGGGCTTGCCGACGACCCGTCCGTCGGGTCGATCGCGAAGGCTGCGTAAGTCGATCGCAGCGGATGGTCGGCGCCGTAGGATGGCGAGATGCACATCCAGGACGCCGCCGATGCCATCCTTCGGGCCGGCCGCCGTCTCGGCGCGCGCGGGCTGATCTCCGCCGGCGAAGGGAATCTGTCGGTCCGGCTCGATGCCGACCGCCTGCTGGTGACCCCGACCGGGTTGCGTAAGGACGAACTCGAAGCGGCTGATCTGATCACGGTCTGGCTGGACGATCCGGAGCGCGCTGTTCGCTCGAAGAGCGGCCTCGGTGCATCGTCCGATCTGGCCATCCACCTGGCCATCCATGCGGCTCGGCCCGAACTTGGCGCAGTCGTTCATGCACACCTGCCGGCGTCGATGGGCCTGACCCTGGCCGGTGAGATCCCGGACCCGGCTGCCCTCCCGGAGACAGCGATCCTGTTGCCGCGTCTCCCGTTCGTGAGCCTGGAGCTCCCGGGCAGCCAGCGCCTGGCCGCGCGCATCGCGGGGGCGCTCAGCGAACCTCCGGAGCCACTGGCCAACGCCGTCCTGCTCGAACGGCACGGGGCGTATGCGGTCGGCAAGGATGCGGGCCAGGCGGTGGATCGCCTCGAACTCATCGAAGTCCTGTGCCGAACGTGGCGCGATGCGCTGCTGATTCGCGCTGTACGGGTCGGTTTGAGTATCGTTGAGGAGCCCAGCTCAGGGTCCGCGACGGAGGAACCATGAACACACGCGCCTACCTCGGTGAATTGCTCGGGACATTCCTGTTCATGATGATCGGCTATGCGTCGATCAGCGCCGTGGGCGTGACCGACCCACCGATCACCGGACTCGTCGTGGTCCCGTTCGGGTTCGGTCTCGGCCTGATGGCGGCGATCTACGCCTTCGGCCACCTGTCGGGCGGCCACTACAACCCCGCCGTCACGATCGCGATGATCCTCGACAAGCGGACGACGCCTGCCGACGGGGTTGCCTACATCATCGCCCAGATCATCGGGGCGATCGGAGCCGCTGCCGTCATCCTCGTGACGATCAGCCAGGACGCCGTCGCGGCCGGGATCTCCGCCCCGGGGCCCGGCGTCACTGAAATCGGCGCCTTGATCCTGGAAACGGTCTTTACGGCTATCTTCCTCGTGGTCATCCTGACCGTGTCGAAGCGATCGCCGGGGATGGCTGCCATCGCGATCCCTCTGACCCTCGTGGCGATCCACTTCGCGATCGCTACGACGAGCGGCTCGTCGGTCAATCCGGCGCGGTCGATCGGTTCTGCCGTGATCGGTGGGGACTTGAGCTCGCTCTGGATCTACCTCATCGGCCCGACGATCGGCGGCATCATCGGATACGGGATCTACAAGGTGACCGGCGCCGATGATGAGGAGGCGTCCGCCTAGCGACCCTCGAGCGAGCGGACGCTGTCTTCAGCCTGCCCGCCGCAGTGACCGCTACGTTGCCGCCTCCGGAGTCACCCCGGGCGACGGAGCCGGCAGACCGGGCAGGATCGCTGGATCGAGCACTGGCAGCTGGTCCTTCTCGACCAACCAGCAAGCCGCCGACTGACCCCCACCGAGGTCGAACAGCGGTGGCTCCTCCACCTGGCACCGGTCGAATGCCACCGGACAACGCGGATGGAAGCGACAACCAGTCGGGATGTGGGCAGCATCTGGCGTCTCGCCCTTGAGGATCGTTCGTTTGGCCCGCATGCCGGCGTCCGGTGGGTCGGGCGACGGAGAGACGGAGACGAGCGCCTGCGTATACGGGTTGCGCGGCGAGCTGATGACCGTCTGAGCCGGGCCGATCTCCATGATCTTGCCGAGGTACATGACGGCGATACGATCGGCGATCACCCAGGCAAGGGCGAGGTCGTGGGTGATGAACAGGTAGGTCAGCCCACGCTCCTCGCGCAGGTCCAGCATCAGGCGGAGCAACTCGGTCCGGATCGAAACGTCGAGCATCGACACCGGCTCATCGGCGACCACGAGTTGCGGGCCCATGACCAGCGCACCCGCGATGACGACCCGTTGACGCTGGCCGCCGGACAGCTCGTGCGGGTATCGGAAGGCGAAGTCGGCCGGTAGTCCCGCCGACTCGAGGGCCGAAATCACCTGGGCCTCACGGTCGGCCAATCGCGGCGCCAGGCCGTTGACTTCCAGCGGTTCGGCCACGAAATCGTGGATCGTCTGCCTCGGGTTGAGCGTCTCGTACGGGTCCTGGAAGATGAGTTGCACTCGGCGCCTGTAGTCCCGTAGCTGCTTGGGGCCCCACAGCGCTGAGACATCCTCGCCCGCGAAGGTGATCCGACCCGCCGTCTGCTTGGTCAGTTTGACGATGACCCGCCCGATCGTCGTCTTCCCGGACCCCGATTCCCCGACCAGGCCGAGGACTTGGCCCTCGTCGATCGCCAGGTCGACGCCGTCAACTGCACGAATGACGCCACGCGGTCGTCGCGCGAGCGCGTCGATGAGGCCACTTCGGATCGGGAAGTGCACCTGAAGCCCGCTGACCCGGATGAGTTCGGTCATTTGCCGACCGATCCGGGCGTGCCCGGTGATGCACCGACCGCGGGCGTTTCCGCGGCCACGGGTGGCATCCGCCGGGATGCGACGTCCTCCGCGCTGATCAACATCCCTCCGCCGGCGCCAGCTGGGTGAAGATGGCATGCGACCCGCACCCCGTCCGGGAAGAGGACTTCCGGCGGGACCACCTCGCGACAGACGTCCATGGCGGCCGGACAGCGGGGATGGAAACGACAGCCTTCCGGCGGGTTGAGGAGGTCCGGCGGTATGCCGGGGATCGTCTCGAGCGTCCGCCGATCAGAGTTGATATTCGGGAACGCCCCAAGGAGACGTTCCGTGTACGGGTGGCGCGGCGCGGTGAAGATCCGGCTGACCGGACCTTCTTCCGCGACCCGGCCCGCGTACATGATCATCGTCCGATCGCACGTCTCGGCGATGACCGACAGGTCATGAGTGATGAGGATGAGTGACAGCCCGAGGTCGCGTCGGAGCGACTCGAGCAACTGGAGGATCTGCGCCTGGACCATGACGTCCAGGGCCGTCGTCGGTTCATCGCCGATGACCAGCGCCGGATCGCAGGCCAGCGCCATGGCGATCATGGCCCGCTGTCGCATCCCACCCGACAGTTCGTGCGGGTAGGCTTTCGCGCGTTTGCGCGGGATCCCGACAAGTTCCAGAAGCTCCGCGGACTGCCGCGTCGCGCGGTCCCGGGTAGCGCCGAGACGGATCTCGATCGGCTCGGCGATCTGCTCCCCGACCCGACGAACCGGGTTGAGCGCATTCATCGCGCCCTGGAAGACGATGCTGATCTCGCGCCAGCGATACCGGCGCAGCTGATTCTCCGTCTTGGGCACCAGATCGATGCCGAACAGTTCGATGCTGCTGCCCTTGCGGATCCGGGCATTGCTTGGCAGGATCCGGACGAGGGACAGGGCCGTCGTCGTCTTGCCACAGCCGGATTCACCGGCCAGGCCCATCGCTTCCCCATCGTCGACGCGGAAACTCACCCCGTCGACGGCCTTGACCCATCCGGCATCGAGCTTGAAATGTGTTCGCAGGTCCTTGGCGACCAGGAGGGGCGCCCCGGGCACCGCCAGCTTTGGCAGGGATCCGCGCCGCCCACTCTGTCGTTCACCGATCCCCCCCGGCGGCAATCCGTCGGGTGCGGCATCATCACCTAGAGCGACCACGGGGTCTGAGGCTGACGACACGGACGGATCGGTCTCGTCATCGGCGAATCGGTCGCGCGCCTCGAGGTCGCGGGCCAGGCCCAGTTCCTCCCGGGGGGCGGTCATCGTCGGACCTGGGCCTTCGGGTTGAGGATGTCGTCCAGGGCGTTGCCAACCAGGGTGAACGACAGCACGACCAGGACGACGCACGTGGCCGGCGGCGCGATGTACCACCACGCGCCAAGGCCGGGGGCGCCGGCCGATTGGGCCGACTCGAGGAGCTGACCCCAGGACGGGGCGAACGGATCGCCCAGGCCGATGAACGCCAGGCTCGTCTCGATGAAGACCGCGGCGGCGAAGGTGATGACCGCCTGGGCCACGATCAGGTTCACCACGTTCGGGAAGATGTGTCGGCGCATGATGTGTCCGGATCCGCTGCCGATCACTCGAGCGCGGTCGACGAACATCCGCTCGCGGATCGAGAGGGTCTGCGATCTGATGATCCGGGCGGTCGTCGCCCACGACGTGATGCCGATAACGACGACGATGACCAGGAGCGTCGCCCGCAAGCCGAGGAACTCAGCCTCGGGGCCGATGATGTCGAGGATGACCGGCGCCAGGACGATCGCCAGGACGAAGGTCGGCAGGACGAGGAAGAAGTCGGTCACCCGCATCAAGCCACTGTCGGTCCACGAGCCGAGGAACCCGGCCGCGACCCCGATGGACGTGCCGACGACGATCGTGATGGCCGTCGCCATCAGTCCGATGGACATCGAGATCCGCGCGCCGTGGACGGTCAGGTTGAGGATGTCGCGGCCAAGTTCGTCAGCGCCGAGAATGTGGGCGGCAGACGGCGGCTCGAGCCTCGTGCCAGTGGCGCTCACGACGGTCTCTTTCGCACCAACGAAGAGGTCTGGCGAGAGCGCCATCAGGGTGAATGCGGACAGGATGGCCAGGCCGATCAGGCCGTCGCGCCGACTAGCGAATTGCCCAGCGAACTCGCGTGCGCCCCTGACCCGAAGCCGCCAGCGCTCTGCTCTGAGGCTTCGCCCGGTGGGCACGAAGTCGGCCGAGCCGGTCATGACCGCACCCGCGGATCGAGCCGGCCATAGATGAGATCGGCCCCAAGGTTCGCCACGACCACGGTGACGGACAGCAGCAGGAAGACGCCCTGGAGGACCGGGTAGTCACGGGTCTCGAGGGCATCGACCGTCAGTGTCCCCAGGCCCGGCCAGTTGAAGACGACCTCGGCCGTGATGGCGCCCGCGACGACGTATCCCAGCTGGATGGCGATGATCGTGACCATCGGGAGCATGGCGTTCGGGAATGCATGCTGGCGCAGCACGCGCCGGTCCTTGAGGCCCTTGGCTCGAGCCGTGGTGACGTAATCCTCTGAGCGCGTTTCGATGATGGCGGACCGCATGATGATGCTGTAGCCGCCGATGAGCCCGAGCGAGATCGCGGCCAGGGGCAGGACAAGGTGCCGCAGGAAATCGAACAGCTGGGTGAGGAACGACGCGGAACTGAGCCCGGGGGTGGTCATCCCGGACGTGGGGAACCAGCCGAGCCCCGCCGCGAAGATGATGATGAGGGGCATGCCGATGACGAAGTAGGGCATGGAGTAGAGGATCAGGCTCGTGCCGCTGGCCACCTTGTCGCCACCACTCCCGCGGCGCCAACCCGCGTACGAACCGGCCGTGAGACCGACGATGATCGCAATGACCTCAGCTGGGATGAGCAGGAGCATCGTCGGCCAGAAGTGGCTCTCGATGACGTCCACGACGGACTGCCCACGGAACTGGAGCGAATAGCCAAGATCGCCGGCCGCGGTCGCCTTGACATACCCGACGAATTGATCCGGGAAGAGGGGCTTGTCGAGTCCCCAGTCGGCCCGCACTTGTTCGACCTTCTCCTGGGTCAGGTACGGGTTTCGAAGGAGGATCCGCTCCGGCGAGCCCGGCATCATCCTGAACAGGAGGAAATTAAGCAGGACGATCGCGATGATGGTCACGATCGCCTGCGCGATCTTTTGAACGATATAGCGGCCACTCATGGCAGCCTCGCCCTAGGTCCTATTCGTCGTCGTCGTCCTCATCCGATGCCTTGCGGCGCCGGCTCATCCCGTATGCGACCACGATCGCAGCGATGATGAGCAAGCCGATGACGATCAGGATCGGGGTGCTGTCCGACGTGGACGACGTGTCACCGCCGCCGTCGCCCGACGCGGCCGGCGCTGCCGTCGCGGACGCAGTCGGCGCGTCTGACGGTGCGGCGGCCGACGCCCCAGCCGATGGCTCCGGCGTCGCGACCACGGCGTTCGGGTCGGTCAGCAGCGTGTAGCCCAGCGTGCCATACGTGAACAGTGGCGTCCCGTTGGCCGTCGGCTGGTTCTGCCAGCCGGCGAACTTGTCGGTCCGATACGCGTCCAGGTTGGCGTCGTAGTACAGGATGTCGTAGGGGGCCTCGTCGTAGATGAGGTTCTGCGCCTCCGCGAGGATCGCATGGCGCTCCTCGTTGGTCGCGGCATCGAACTGGGCCTGCTGGAGCTCATCGAATTTGGGGTTGCAGTACTGGCTGTCTGACGAATTGCCGATCGAATCGCAGGTGAAGACCCCGAGCGCCCCGCCCGGATCGATGCCCCACGCCCAGCCCCACAACTCGATGTCGTAGTCGGCGTTGTACTTCTTGCCGGCCTCCGGTGGCAGGACCAGTTCACCGAGGGTCGCAGAGCCCCGGCGTTCCGCCGACAGCTCGATCCCGAGCGCCTTGTACCACTCCTGAATGAACTGCGCGACCTTCGGGTAATTGTCGTCCGAACCTGGAAAGTACATCCGGAGCTTGATCTTCTTGCCGTCCTTGTCGAGGCGGTTCCCGTTGGCGTCGGTCGGGTAGCCGGCCGCCTCGAGGGCGGCGATCGCCGCGGCGGGGTCATAGGGCAGCGGGTTGGTCGGTTCGACGTGCCACTGGGTCAGCACCGGTGGGACGATGGTCGTGCCGACCTCACCGTAGCCGCCCAGAACGCGGTCCACGAGCGTCTGGTGATCGACGGCCATGACCAGCGCGCGCCGGAAGGCCGGGTCGAGCAGGGCGGTGGTAGACGGGCCGCCGTCCTCGATCGTCTTGCCGGTCCCGGTCCCGTACGTATTGAACGCGAGCTGGGTCCAGCCGTTGGCGGCACCCGCGACGGTCACGATGTTGGGGTCGGACTTCAGATCGTCGAACTGCGCGGCGTTGCCTCCGCGGGCGTAGTCGATCTCGCCCGCCTTGAGCGCCTGGATCATCGGGTCCGCGGACTTGAAGAACTGGATGACGATCTCATCCGGATACGCCTGATTGCCCCAGTAGCTCTCGTTCCGGACGAAGCGGGCGAACTGGCCGGTCTGCCATTCTGCGACCGTGTACGGACCCGTGCCTACGAGTGGAGCATCGAATTTCGCATCGCCGATCGTCTCGAACGTCTCGTTACCCCAGATGTGCTTCGGGATGATCGGCATATAGGTCTGCAGGACACGTTCCGACGAATCTTCGGTTGAGACGATCATGGTCGAGTCGTCGGGGCACTCGACCGCGGTGACCTTTGCCTCGTCGAGCCCGGGGTCCAGATATCCCGCTCCAAGGCTGCCGATGCCCGCCTTGGAGTTGATCGCGTCGATGCCGAGTTGCCAGGAGAAACAGGCGTCCGCAGCGGTTGCCGGCGTACCGTCCGACCAGGTCATCCCGTCGCGGATGTGGAATGACCACGACTTTCCGTCGGCGGCTCGCTCCCACTTGTCGGCGAAGCCGGGGACGGGCTCGAGATCGGGCCCGAAATCGACCAGCAGGTTATAGGTCAGCTGGAACGCGTCGTAGCCCACGACGAGCAGCGTGCTGTATGGGTTCAGCGAATCGAGATCCTGGGTCGAACCGACACGCAGGGTGACCGGATCCGCGGCCAGAACGGGGGCCGCAGCCGGCATGACAAGGACCATGGCGAGTCCCAGGCCCGCCAGCGTGCGACCTTGACGGCCGCGCAGGAACGATCGCATCTGATGCCTCCTCATGTAAGGGCCCTACGCGCCCGAGATGGTCGGTACGGTGGCACAGTAGACCGCCTTTCCGCAAACGCGACCCATACCGCGCGTCAGCGGACAGATCAGACCACCGCGAGACCGACCTTGAAGCGCTCGAACGCGGGGGGGCTGTCGGGTACGGGGCTATCCGGGAATACCGGGCGATCCGGTGTTGCTCAGGCGGGCGCGCGCGAGGGCCAGCCGGCCGATGGCGACGACCGTCATGACATCCGTGATCCGTCCGTCGAGGGTCATCGCCAGAGCATCGTCGAACGGCAGCCAACGCGTCTCGAGCGCCTCGGATGCCTCCGGCGTGGCCGTGCCGTGCGTCAGGCCGGTGGCGACGAACAAGACGGCAAGTTCGTCCGAGACACTGTTCGAGAGATGGACCCGGGCGAGCTCGCGCCATTCGACGGCCTCCACGCCGGTCTCCTCGAGGAGCTCGCGCTGGGCACCCGCCAGGGCCGTCTCACCGACCGGCACGCCGCCTTCCGGGATCTCCCACGAATAGGCGTCCAGCGCATAACGATGCTGGCCGACGAGGAGGACCCGGTCGGCCGCGTCGAGGACCACGACCCCGGCCGCGAGGTTGACGAAGTGGACGACGCCGTAGATCCCCGGGGTGCCGTCCGGACGGGTAACGTCGTCGTGCCAGACGGTCAGCCAATCGTTCTCGTAGGCGACTCGCCGTTGGCGGCGACTCCAGGGCCCGATCCTGACTGGTCGGTCGTCATCCATCGGCGCATCGTCGCATGTGGCGGTCGGCGGTGCGCGACAGGGCCGGCGCGCTCGTAGACTCCGAGGGTGACGACCACCGATCCGACCCACGGCCGGCCCGCCAGCGAACCCATCCATGCCGTCGAGACCGTCTTGGACGCCCGGATCACGGCCCGCGACGGGATCCAGCTCTCGGCCAACCTGTGGCTTCCTCGCTCGTCATCCGGCGATCCGGAACGGTTCCCGGCGATCCTCGAGATGATCCCGTACGGCAAGGACAATTGGCGACGAAACGCCGACATCGCCCGCGGGACCTATTTCGCGGAGCGCGGCTATATCCTGTGCCGGGTCGATGTCCGCGGCACCGGGTCGTCCGAGGGCATCGCTCTCGACGAATACACCGAAGCGGAAACGTTTGACGGCTATGACGCGGTCGAGTGGCTCGCCGCTCAACACTGGTGTAGTGGCTCGGTCGGGATGTGGGGGATCAGCTATGGGGCGTTCACGGCGATCCAGGTCGCCAAGCTCCGCCCGCCACACCTTCGGGCGATCGTCCCGGTCCAGGGGACGGATGACCGGTACCTGAGCGACGTCCACTACATCGGTGGCTGCGTGACCGTCAGCGAGCTTTCGCAGTACGCGGTCAGCCAGGTCGGGATGAACGCGATGCCGCCCGACCCTGCGTTCCGGGACGACGATTGGCGTGCCGAATGGCTGGCTCGCCTCGAGGCGACACCGCCGTGGCTCATCGCTTGGCTCAGGCAGCAACACGACGGCCCCTACTGGCGACAGGGGTCATTGGCCCCCGAGTACGGCGCCATCGAGGCAGCCATCCTCAACGTGGGCGGCTGGATGGACGCCTATGTCGACGCGGCGCTGCGCATGCAGGCGAATTGCCCCGCCCCGAGCCGGACGATCGTCGGTAACTGGGTCCACGGTTGGCCGTCCTCGGCAACGCCGGGCCCGAACCTCGACGAGCTCCACGAGGTGCTGCGATTCTTCGATCGGTGGCTGAAGGGCGTCGAGAACGGCTCCGACGGCGAGCCCGCGGTCACCTGGTTCGAGCGTGAATACGCGGAACCCGAGGCCTTTTCAGCGGTGCTTCCTGGGCGCTGGCGGGCCGCGTCCGCCTACCCGCACCCGTCGACGATGCAACATGAGTTGCCCCTCGGTGGTGGCGCGACGCCCCTCGTGGGCATGCTGGGCGCAGTCGGTCCGACGGCATCCGCCGGGATCGACCGGTATCGCCATCGACCCACCGTGGGAACACAGGCCAGCCTGTCCTGGGGCGCCGGCGGCGAACCGAACGGCCTGGCCCGCGACCTGCGCCCCGACGAGGTCCTCGGCCCGACGTATACGTCGGCGCCGCTGTCCGAGCCACTCGAGATCCTCGGGGTCCCGGTGGTCATCCTCCACCTGGAGGTTTCGGCACCGATCGCGACGGCGGTCGTCCGTCTATCCGATGTCGCTCCAGACGGGACCTCCGCCCAGGTCAGTGCCGGGATCCTCAACCTCACCCACCGGACATCACACGTGGATCCGGGGCCGATGGAGCCCGGCCGCGTGGAGGAGATCCGGGTCGAGCTTCGGCCGGCCGGCTATCGCTGGCAACCGGGTCATCGGATCCGCGTGTCGGTCGCGTCCTCGTACTGGCCGGTGATCTGGCCGTCGCCCAGCACCTGCGACTTCGCCCTGCACCACGGGCCGGCCACGCCTTCGCGCCTCGTCCTCCCGGTCGTGCCCCCGGCCGGCGGTCCGGGCGATGTGCCGGTCACCGCGTTCAAGACCACGGCACCGAACCTGCCCGCGGTCGGTAGCGAAGGCCGTGCCGACGCCCCTGCCTGGAAGATCACGACCGACGTTCTGGCCGGGACGGTGACGGTTACGGTCCACGACGGCGGCGAGGACGTGCTTGACGACGGCCGTCGGCTCTATTCCGCCGAAACCCTGACCATGACCGCCAGTGATGCGGATCCGGCCCGCGCAACCCTGAGAGCCGACGTCGTCTATCGCTGGCGCGAGCGCACCTTCGAGACCGAGATCCGAGCCCGCTCCAAGCAGACGAGCGACGCAGAGGCTTTCTACCTGGCGATCGAACTCGAGGTCGATGTCGACGGCGATCCGTTCTTCCGCCGTGATTGGCGCGAGCGCATCGCACGTCGCCTGGTCTGACTCGAGGCGCCGGTATCAGCCCCCGCTGACGCGCCCGACGATCTCGGCGATGACCCGGCGTGAATCGGCCGAGTCGTATCGCAGTAACGCATCGGGCTCGATCGCCTGCTCGACGATCCGCCCGCCGATCCGCGTGTACAGGACCGGGTAGATCGCCCCGGTCCCATCAGACTCCAATGTTGCCGCCACGGCATCCGCGCCACCGGCATCCAACACGTGGGCGAGCGGCTGGACGCCGTCGTCGCGAAACCCGCCCGCCGGATCGATCGACAGGACCTGCGCGAGGTAGGCACGCTGGTGGAACAGCGCAGGCGCGTCCGCCAGCTCGGCCGCGATGAGATCCGCCGCAGCTTCCGCGCTTAACACGCGACGTTCGGGTTGCCAACCGAAATGGGTCGCCGCGATGTGGCCGGCCAGGACGCGGGCGTTGTACCGGGAACCTTGGACGGCCCCCGAATTGGACGGCACACCGTGCTTCTGGAGGCCCTTGGCACCTTGTCCGATGGTCCCCGCGAAGAAGATCCCGGGAACACCGCTGCTCTCCCACCACGGCGTCTGGATGGGCAGGCGGCTGGCCCCGAAGGTCCCGACGCCCAGGTCGGGCAGATCCTGCAGTGGACACACAAAACCGGTCGCCGAGATCACTTCGTCCACTTCGAGTGCAAGGTCGGCACCACCATCGCTCCGCCGGAGACGGGCGGTCAGGCGCCCATCCGGCGAGCGCTCGATGCGGTCGATCGAGGCATCCAGGACGCTGACCCCACCACCAAGGATGTGATCCTCGAACGGCTGCACGTAGCGAGCTCGGACCCCGACCAGGCTGCGCGTGTCGACGGACAATCGGGTCCGCGAGGGCGAAACGAGAATGAGCTGCCTTGCCCAGGGCAGGAGTCCGGTCGCAAGCTCGAAACCGGAGTTCTGCTTGCCGATGAGCAGTACGCGGCGATCCGCGTAGGACTCCACCGGACGGACATCGGCGTAGTGATGGGTGTGTTCCATGCCAATGCCAGGCGGTGTATATGGTTCGGCGACACCCACGGCCACGACGAGGACCGTGCACGTATAGACCCCGTCCGTCGTCTCGACCTCGAAGCGCTCACCCTCGGCCGTCGACAACCGACGGGTCGCGGTCCAGCGACAGTCGTAACGGATCTTGATCGCCGCACGCTCCGCGAATGCCGCCAGGTTCGCTTCCATCTCGGGCCGCGACGGAAAGTACGAGGTGCCGTCCATGAACTCTGCCTGGATCGCCCGGAGCCCCGGGTCGTCGGTCAGCAGGCTATTCCAGTCAAATCGCTCGTAGGCACGCGAGTCCCGCTGGACCGGGGCGAACGGCTTCGTCCAAGACAGGAGGCGCTGGAAGAACGGCCAGCGCCGGAACATCCCGCCCGCGGAGGGGTCGGCGGAGATGACCGCGTGGTCGATCCCAGCCTGACGCAGCGAATACGAGGTCTGCAGGGCACCCGGTCCGCTGCCGATGACCAGGATCGGGTAGTCGCCGGGCGGGAACGGGGCGCTCAGCTCCGCCATCGATTGGCCGCCCGCAACCGACGCGCCTGGGCCTGGAGCATCCGATACATCACCCTTGGATGTGCAACGAGGAAGGATTCGAACGCGGGTCCGGCGAGCATCAGGCAGCGCAGCGAACGAGTAGCTACCACGTCCGCGATCGGCGACTCGCTGAGCATCAGCGAGACCTCGCCAAAGAACTCACCTCGCCCCAGTCTGGCGCGCTCCGTTCCATCGACGACGACGGCCGCCTCGCCATCAAGGATCACGTAGAACGCCGAGCCGGTCAGCCCCTGGCGGAGCACCTTGTCACCCTCGGAGAAGACGGTCTCCTCGAACAAGTGGACGATCCCCTCGAGCTGCGGCCCGGTCAGATCGCCAAACAGCGCGAAACTCGCGATCGCGTCTACCAGCTCCGCTCGTTCGACCATCCGCTTATGTTGCCAGATACAGGCAAGGGCGTAATGCCATCCGTGTTTGACGGCCCACGGTCCATCGGCGCAGCATGGCTCCAACGTCGCATATGGAGGACCAGGATGACCCTGACCCGCGACCGCAAGGCGGTCCTGCTAGCGTCGGCGCGCCTGTTCGAAGGCGTTGACCACGATGGGATGGATCGCATCGCTGCGGCGGCCGTTGAGGTGGACTTCCCAGCCGATCACGTCATCGTTCAGCAGGGCGAGATCGGCACCGGGTTCTTCGTCGTCGTCAGCGGTGGCGCCCGGGTCGTCCGTGACGGGAGGGCGGTGGCGACCCTGGGCCCGGGCGAGTTCTTTGGGGAACTCTCGCTCCTCGACGGGCGACCGCGCGTGGCCCAGGTCGTGGCGAGCGGTCCGACGACCTGTCTGGCCCTTGCGTCGTGGGAACTTGAGAGGATCCTCCTCGAGGAACCGCGGGCGGCGCTGGCCATCCTGCGCGGCGTCGCCGGCCGACTCCGGGACCTGACCGAAGCCGGGCGGCACTGATCGGGGGTCCCGTGAACGACACCAGGGGCCCGATACCAATGGCACTGCCGACCCGCGGGACATTCACATTTCTGTTCTCCGACATCGAGGGGTCGACCGGCCTCGAGAGCCGGATCGGGCGCGATCGGTACAGCGCCGTGCTGGTCCGCCATCGTGAACTCCTCCGCGCGATCTGGACGGCTCACGCCGGGGTCGAGCAGGGCACGGAGGGCGACTCGTTCTTCGTTGCGTTCGCCGAAGCGCCGGCCGCCGTCGCCGCAGCCGTGGCCGGCCAGCGAGCGATCGGCGCCGAACCGTGGCCGGAGGACGCCCCCATCCGGATCCGGATGGGTCTCCACACGGGCGGCGCCGAACTGGTCGGCAACAGCTACGTCGGGCTGGCCATCAACCAGGCGGCGAGGATCGCCGCCGCCGCCCACGGCGGCCAGATCCTGATTTCGGGGACGACGGGCGACCTGGCGCTCCCCGGTCCCACGGACGGGGTCCGCCTCCTCGACCTCGGTGAGCATCGCCTCAAGGACCTCAGCGCGCCCGTCCGGATCCGCCAGGTCGTCGCCGACGGTCTGACGTCGGACTTCCCGCCCATCCGCAGCCTCGACGCGCACCCGAACAATCTGCCGACCCAGCTGACGACCTTCGTCGGCCGCGATCCGGAATTGGCGGAAGTAACGCGACTGCTGGCCACGTCCCGACTCCTGACCCTCACCGGGCCCGGCGGGACCGGCAAGACCCGGCTCTCGCTCCAGCTCGCGGGCCAGGCATCCGATGCGTTCCCGGAAGGCGTCTTCTTTGTCCCGCTCGAACCCGTCCGGGATCCGATGCTCATCGCGCCGCGGATCGCCGGCGTCGTCGGCGTCGCCGAGGGATCCACCCAGCCGATCGTCGATTCGCTGACCGACTGGCTGCACGACAAGCGCGTTCTCCTCGTCCTCGACAATTTCGAACAGGTGGTCGCCGGGGCGCCGATCGTGGCCGACCTGCTCCGAGCCGCCCCTTCGCTCAAGGTGATCGTGACAAGCCGCGCTGCCCTCCACGTCTCGGGCGAACAGGAGTATCCGGTCCCGGGCCTGCCGACCCCGCCTGATCCGGGCCACCAGACGGGCCTGGATCGACTGCAGCTTT
>Ga0307379_10007606_pt1 | contig 14702 bp, 18 predicted proteins | sample UN2MG_FD_202237 | JGI IMG/M metagenome (GOLD analysis project Ga0307379, IMG submission 202237) | Soil microbial communities from Risofladan, Vaasa, Finland - UN-2 | ecosystem: Environmental > Terrestrial > Soil > Coastal area > Acid sulfate soil | place: Finland: Risofladan, Vaasa | collected... | reverse complement strand
AAGTCAATTTGATAGTTGCGAACTGGAAGAAACAACATTCGATAAGTTGGTAGTTGGTGATTGGTTTATGATAAATACACCCGAATCTACTATTGTATTTGGAGCTTATGAACTGGTAGATTTTGACGGAGAGATGCAGATGAAATGCGTTAGAGTAAATAAGAGTGGTAAATGTTGCGACATTGGAGTTGGGGTAGGAGCTGCAAGTAAAAAATATTACAAAATAACACCAAAGCAATGACGGAAGACCAGCTACAAAGAAAATGCGTGCTTTGGTTTCACACAACATACCCCCTACACAGGGGTATGCTTTTCGAAATAAACAACAAAACAGATAAAGGTGCAAACCGTCGTACATTAGGGTTGGTACCTGGGGCAAGTGATCTAATGCTAATAAGCCCGCTTGGCGTGCCGTCTGCATTAGAAGTAAAAGTAAACGGAACCCGTCACAATGTGGCCCACCTAAAAAAGCAAGTCGAGTGGGGCAAGTTGGTGGCCGAAAATCACGGCTACAGCTCTTTTATTTTCACCTTGGAACAATTCCAAGCAGAAGTAAAGGAAATTATGTGGGGCGGAAAAGTAAACTTTGTTTCCGACGCTGCCAAGTACGTAGAACGAGCGATTTCAGAAGCTAAAACAAAAACCATAAAACTAGAGTTTAATGGGTAAAAATAAACCCAAAATAAACAAAGTATTCGAGGCATCCCCAAAGCAGGAGCAATTTATAAATGCCGTGTTAAGCGGCAAATATAGCTTCCTTGTTTTTGGGGGTGCTATTCGTGGAGGTAAAACATTCGTGGCCCTAGCAATCGCGATAATACTTTGCAAACTGTTTCCCGGGTCACGCTGGGCGATTGTTCGCCAGTCAACAAAACGACTGAAAGATAATACGCGCCCATCACTGGATAAATTCATTTCGGGCAACGAAGGGATAAAGATAAACGAGCAAGCGCAAACCTTTACTTTTCCGAATAAGTCAGTAATTTTATTCAAGGGTGAAAATTTCGACCGTGACAAAACCTTGGAATCATTCAAAGGACTGGAGGTAAACGGTTTTATCATGGAGGAAGTGAGCGAAACGAGGTATAAGACATATCTTAAGTGCATGGAACGTGCAGGTTCTTACGTTATCCAGCCAACACCGCCTGCAGGACAACCGCCACCGCTTATTATTGCGACGTGTAACCCAACACAAACATGGATTAAACAAATTGTATATGATCCATGGAAAGCTGGCACACTCCCCAAGCATATCTATTACTTACCTTCGTTCGTTACTGACAATCCATTTTTGGACCAGGCCTATTTAGACAACTTGGAAAAATTACCATTATACGAATATGAAGTTTTTGTAAAGGGCAACTGGGATATAACTTTAAAAACACAAAACGCTTTTTGGCATCAGCTGGAAGTAAAAGCACACATTGCAGCCGCTTTTTACGACCAACATAAAACAATCCATGTAAGTATTGATTCTAACGTTTTGCCGTTTTGTTCCGCTACTATCTGGCAAGTAGATACAGATAAAAAGATCGTTACTCAGGTGGGCGAAATCGCAGCAAAAGACCCGAATAATCATGCCAGCGGGTTAGCTAGAAAGGTGCGGGAATACTTGGAAGAACTGGAATATTCGGACGTTGTTTTCCTGTATGGCGATGCAACAACTAAAAGTCAAAACACAATAGATGAGAAAAGGCGTTCTTTCTTGCAAATTTTCATTGAGGAACTACAAGAAACTTACAATACAGTTGACCACATAGGTAGATCAAATCCACAGGTGGCCAAAACAGGTGAGTTTGTAAATGCTCTATATGCTGGTTTTGATGGCTGGCGGCTACTAATCGGCGAAGGCTGTAAAGAGTCCTTAAGTGATTATTTGAGTGTAAAAAAGGATATGGACGGAACCATGCAGAAGAGGCGCGTGACTGATGAAAATGGCAATTCTTACGAGGAATACGGGCACATGTCGGATACTAAGCGATACTTTCTATACAAGGCGCTAGATTCAGTTTATCACTTGTGGGATAATCGATTTAGTGAACCGACCGAAATTATTAATATTGAGTTTGAAGGGGATAATTTGTTTTAATTAAAATTAAATTATTATATTTGTTCAGCATTGATATAAGGCGTGTGTGTATTGGTACAAAAGGGATAGCGGACACGTTATCCCTTTTTTTTTATTTAATCTAACGAAGATATGGCAGCACCTAAAGGAAATAAATTTGCACTAGGACACAATAAAGGTAGGCCGCGAATGTATGAAACGCCAGAAGATTTACTTGTGGCGGCTGAATGTTATTTTGAATGGGTGGAAGCAAATCCATTGTATAAATACGATGTAATAAAGAGCGGAGATAGGGCAGGGGAGGAATTAAAAATAGCTTTGCCAAGGCCTTTTACTGAGATTGCTATGTGTCATTATATGGAGCTTACTATGCAATCATATCACACTACATATAAAGAAAATGAAGTCTTTTCTGATGTCACTACACATCTATCTAATTGCATACGTAACCAAAAGTATGAAGGTGCAGCCGTTGGCTTATTCAACGCCAACATAATAGCCCGTGATTTAGGCTTAACCGATAAGCAAGAAATACACAATACAGGAGAGACGGTAAAGAATACGATTACCTTCAACGGTGTAGAAATTGAGATATAATTTACTATATTTGAGCCGTTAGATTGATTAATACATCCGCGAAAAAGCCAGCCCCTTAATTGGAAGCTGGCTTTTTTTTTATTTTTCCCGCCAACCATGGTCGTGAGCACGCCAATAAAAATCGTTGCTTTTAGGAAAGCAAACTTCCCCGAGATATTTATCATACCTACCGCAATCCATGCATATCTTCAATGGTACACTATCGCGATATAAAATAACAATTCGGCCATGTGGTTGACCAAATTGTTTTTCTTGAACCTCTACTTTTTGCTTTTTAGTCTGTTGAACTTTTACCTCTCTTTTTTGGAGTCCCTTTCTAGATTTTGCCATTTTTTCATAATCTTCGTTATACAGTTGCATAATCAGTTTGTGAGCTTGTCTATCTTGCATTATTAAGTATATGATTATTAAGAATACTAAGCAAGCTATTGCTATTATAATTTGTTCTAACATGATATATTGTTTTAGAATAAAGTATTATTAAGTTTATAATTCGCAATAAGTATCTCAGTTCGACGGTTTTTCATATTAACCCGCTCACCTATAATATGCACATTTAACCCGCGCTCCTTCGCTTGCTCCAAAATAAACGGGTGGTCAAATTCCGACATAGCACCCTTTATTCCTGAATTGAATGTGGTATCAAAACAATCTACTACATCGGCTTTCGTCCATTCTGGAGCGTTGTAGTTGTTGGTGGTGTCTAGGTAGGGCGGGTCGGAGTAGATGAAAGTGTCTGCAGGTTCGTTATCTTTTTCTTTTAATGAAATTTGACCAAGTACGCTTCTAAAATCTGAGTTTAAAATAACATTTCCACCTCTAACCAATTCATTATACGTACTGTCAATTACTTTAATTAAATTATCCTTACTCTTAGTGACGCACATTGATAATGTTTCAGGCTTACCCATATACCCAAAATTCGACAACACCAAAAAGTAAACAGCCCGCTCCACCTCACTACTATACTCACCACGTTTGCACTCATTCCAAAAATCGGTGCTATACGGGATCATCTCAATGTATTGGCGTAGTTCATCGCGCTTTCTAATAAGTACATCAAAGCAGTTGTACACCTCGGAGTCAATATCGTTTAAGAAATTGTACTTTGCGCGTGGCTTATTAAAGAACATGCCTCCAGCACCAAAGAATAATTCCACATAAATCTTATGTTTTGGGAAAAGAGGCAGTAACTTTTTTGCTACTGCTTTTTTATTGCCCAGTCTACGAAGGATCATGATTATTCTTTTACAAATGCGTGAAAACTCCAAAAATCCAATGACTCGTTAAGAGCCTCTCTGTACCCTCGTTCGTCTTTTTCAAGTTCATCACGATCCCACGGCTCAGGTGGTGCTGGTTCGCCGATGTATGCGGTTAGTATTATGTATCCGTATTGAATTTGCTTAAGAGTGATTACTACAGACTTGCACGGCTCTGGCTCCCTATTATCTACAATATGAGAAAAGCCCTTACGACCTGGGCGAGCTTGAAAAGATAACCGGTCTTTTTTTGTTATTCGCACACAGTAGGTATTGCCTATTACTTCATTGTATGTGCGGTGTATTTTAACGAAACTTTCGTATAGCCCCTTGGTTTTTAATACGTCCCGTACAATGGTTTGTACATCTATATTCAGATGGCTGTCTAGTCTTTCATAGACTTTCATGCCGTTTTTGCTTGTTGCTATTGGTCTCATAAGTACAATTCTTTTACGGTTTCCAACCATTCAGCGGACATTTCACCCATGGTTTCGGTTACTAATTTTCTAGCTCCTTCAATGCCGCGCGTTACGGCTAAAGTACGAAGCGCATTTACAAGTAATGCTTCTGGCGTATTGATTTCGAACTTGCGCGGGGCACTTTCTGGTGCTGTTATTACTACGTAGCCGCGTAGTTGTAGGTGGTTTTGTGGTATTGTTAGTAGTGGCATGGTGTAGGATTTAGTACGTTAATTATCACTTGAAATATATCTATTTGAAAACTCAATAAAGTTAGAGAAAATAATTTTTTCTATTTCCATTTCTGTTTTCTCAATGATTTTATTATTTTCAATGGAGAATATTGTAGGTTGGTAGTCAGCATCAACAATTCCCATTCTTATCGAATTAAATATTATTTTATGCGTTCCGAAACTTAAAACAATATTGCGATAATATGTATTAATCCCTTTTTGATAAATTGGGAAGAAATTTAACACCCCATTATTTTCGAGCTTAATAAATACACCATCTTTTTCCTCTGAAATAGCTTCATCAAGTGTTTTATAATCTACTTCTGGATAGCCTCCATCATTATACTCAGTTAACATTTGCATTCGCGTACCATAAAAGCAGCCCAACTCAATACTCTTTACTATATTATTAATATAATTTGACATAATTAAAAGGTGTTAAGTGTGTGTATCATTTGATTGCATTACAAAAGTAAACCTTTTTTCGTTACCTGCAAATCTTTCACAAATCTTTTTAAGGGAAAATAAAAGAAAAGTTTTTTAGACTTTCCTTTTTGGTTTGTTGTAAGTGAATTTAACATGCGTTTGGACGGCATTAAAACGGGCGCCAAACACTACGTTATGTGCAACTATGATAACGATACCATGCCCTTTTCTTCAAGTTCGAAAAGTTCATCATGCGAAATATAATAACACTTATCACCAGTTCTGCCATAATTGCGTCCAGTTTGATAAATAACCGCGTGTTGTTTATCCTCTTTTTTCGATTTTTTATCTAAGTCGATGCGAACACATCGCAAGTCGAAGGGATACTTAACGCCATTATTTAGTATAATTTCTCTTTTCTGATTTGCGTTTTTAATTCTTCGACTATTATTTACATGCGTTTTTAGTGCTCTGAACCCTATATTGCAATTTTTGAGCATTTCATTATCTCGCTCACTTCTTTCATCGCCTACATTTTCAAGATGATGTTTTACTTCGAATAATATGTCTTTAATTGCATCTATTTCCGATTGTTTCATTCTATTGAAATTTATAAATTAAAATTATATTTAATGCAATGTTACGAGCCGATTAAAGCACATAACATTTGCTTGAGGCATTAAAACAGCCGCCAAACACTACGTTCCGCCTAATAAAAAACTGACAATCCTTTTGATATAGCTCGCTTTAAAAGGACATTCCAAGCAAAAGAAACTAAATTAATATTGTCAGGTAAAACACCATTAGAATATTCTGATTTAAGTAGGTGTATCGCTATATCATTAAGATTTTTTACTGTCAAATCTTTCAATTCAGTATTTTGATAATTATCACCTTTTCCTAAATTATCAGAAAATATATAATTCTCATGTGCTTCGATAACATTTTGTAATGTTGCTTTTTTCATGATCCTATATTTTTTAAAGTAAATATTTTTAGATTTTCCATTATTAAGATTTAGGTTTAATTAGCGGCAAAGTACGGATTTGAACCGCGTAGGGCTTATTATTTCACCCTGTCCTAGCTTCCCAAGTTTATTGGTTATCTCTGCCTTAATCAGAACACGCATAACGACCGAATACGGGGCTTGTTTTTAGTCGAATTTGTGTTCTGAATGTTAAATTACTTCTTAATTTTATTCTGTTTTTTAATAATTTTAATTCTTAGTTCAATGTTTTCTGAACTGTTATCAACTGCATTGTTTTTGTTTTCTTGTTTAGTTTCCATCGTGTTTAGTTTTTTTAAGATTGTTTGTTTTGTTATAAACAACTGGAGCGATACGAATAAACTACTTCAAGATTGTTCCAGTTTATAATCCTGCGATTTTCGTGAGTTACTAATTTCTTAAATTCTTCTAAATTATTTGAAAAAGCAATTTCTTTCCATCTTTCAGGTTTTTTTGAAAGTTCGTTTAATAGTTTTAGTTTCTTTATCGCAAATATACTACAAACTTTCAACAAATCAAAACACAAACTTTTAAAACAAAAAGCATTCAAAATAAAACCAGCTTAAACATTGATTTACCCAATGTATATTAACATATTTTAACATAGGTTAAACACTTATCATTCAACATATTACATTTTATACATTGTTTTACACTTTATGCCCAATGTTTAAGTTCTTAAAATATTTTAGATACTTTTGTTAACATTATTTGTATAATCTAAACACTTTTTAACATTCACTTAAAGCTTTACTTTAAGTACTTAAACATTGATCGCTGAATTTAAACATTGAATTTTTAAAGTGTGTGCTGATAACCAAGCAGTTATATACATTGAAAAACAAAGTATAAGGCTTAACTTACTGATTCTCAACTCTATCTATACATTAACCCTTATTTTATACATATTAGAAAAATAAAAAGAAAGAAAATAAGTATAAAGGGATGTTTCCCCCTAAACTTACCAGATTTAACCGAAAAATAGGCTCAATGTTTAAGCAACGTTTTTTTTGGTATATTTGCGTAAATATATTATACTTCGCGAATGGAAAAACTAGGGTACATACTAAGGCAGGATATTGTGGCCCAACTGTCAGAACAAACGCTTTCTGAGATTACGAAAGGCCGCAAAGCTATTGGCGATACGCCAGCGGTGGAGGGTTCAGACCTCGTTTGGCAAGCTCAGGCACCAAGTGTTATTGAGATTGTAGCGGGATATTCGCGCCACTGGTACGATATGGACACGGAACAAAGGCCATTTTACATATATAGCGCATTAGAATCTGTCTCTGTAGGCACTCGCATAGCTGATGTAGAAACAGACGGTATAAGGCCGCTTTATGTGTGTGTTCTGGATGCTCCAATAGGAACCCCCTTAACCGATACGGATTACTTTACTGAGATAGACGACCGTAACAGCGTGTTGGTTGAAAAAACGGTATTGCTGATAATGTACAATACTTTTCGCCGAATAAACCCGCGTCAAATACCAGAACAACGACAAATAGACTATGACAGCGCAATAGAAACACTTAAGGATATACAGCGTGGGCGTATTATGCTTAATATTGCACAACGCGCAGAAGTGGAAGCGGACGACCCAGGGCACGAGGTATTATACGGCGACATGAACGGGATAACACAAGACGACTATTGATATGAAGATATTTGGATACGAATTTAATAAGACCGTCCGCATAAAATCGGATCTTGTTAGGGAATTGCAAACTGCCGCTAGTGATCCAGACAATGAGCGAGTTATACAAAACCTCAACCGAGAGATTGAGAATGCATATCGAGATTTAAACATGCAGATTGATGAAATAAGCGGCACAGATTACCGAGTGTTTTCTATTTCTGATTGGTTGGACGCAATGAGACAAGCAGATCAACCTTGGAATTCCTATTATCCGTCTAACTGGGTGAAATTGGAAGATATTTTCTCTAACATGACACAGGACGCGCAAGTACAAGCGGCCACGGATGTATTGAGAGATGGCATTCAGGAAAAAGAATTTTACATTGTGGACCAGGACGGAGAAAAGTTGGAGGAAGTTTCGAAATGGTTTAATTCAAAATGGTATTATGATTTTCTTGGTTATGTATTAAGCGCCCGCTTACGTGGGTTTCAGCTAATACAAATAGAATCATTCGATAAAGCAACCAATAAGGCAGTTTTGAGCTTGGTAAATCGCAAGCACGTGCGCCCAGACTTAAAGGGGGTTGTAAGACAACAATACGACCAAACTATTGCTTACAGCTACGAAAAAGCACCTATTAAGAATTTTACAATAGAAATTTTTGAAAGCAAACTGGGCAAATATAATGCTTGCGTAAGGTGGTGGATTTACAAAACAGAAATAAGCCGTATCTGGGCGAAGTTTAATCAGATGTTCGGCGTCCCCCCCGTGATTGCTAAAACATCAATTAAAGATAACGCTCGTAAAAAGAACATGGTAAATGCCCTGAAAAATTGGATAACATCCCGCTGGATGGTTATTGATGAAGGGGACGAAATAACAACAGATAATAACGGCGGAGGTTCGTCCGGACAAACATATTTTGAAAACCTTATGCGCTTCGCAGATGAACAAATAAGCAAAGCGCTGGTTGGTTCAACCATGGTACTAGACGACGGTTCAAGTAGATCACAGGGTGAAGTGCACGAACGAAACACACAAAGCTTTATTAAGTCAGTTTCACGGCTTGCTGGCTTTATAACCAACGATGAGTTAATCCCAAGATTGCGAAATATGGGTATGCCAATTCCGCAGGGGGCGCAATTAGTGTTTGATAATAGCGAAAAACTGACCATGTTGGAGCGTGCACAAGTGGTAAGCACAGTAAGCAATTCACACACTGTAAGCGCCGAAACAGCGACTAATTTTATAGGCATAGAAGTAACCGAAAAAGAAGACGACAATGTTACAAAACGCGACAATACAACAGGCACAAGCGGGGTTTAGGCTTAACGGGGAGTATTACGGGATTGAATACGATCTTAAGCAGACTACGCCTAAGCAAGCGGTTTTATTTCCCGTTTCGGCGGTGGGAATGACTTTGCAAATTGATTTGGAAACGGTTACTCTACTGGATGAAATCGGGACGGATGTTACACCCGCGACAACTGACGAATGCGCGGAATTACTGAGCCAATTCGCCCTTAAGCGTGGTGGGGGTGCTGGGGTTCAGGATGTGAGTGTAGTTAATAGTCCATTGTACACTACCATAAAATCGGAAAAGCTACTATTCGGCGATGACTTAGCAGTAACGAAGCGAATAAGCACATTCGCTGAAAAGTGGTCGCAGGGCTTGCCGCTCGGAGGGTTTAAGCTGACCGATGGATCTAGTGGTTACTGGAGGGTACTAAAGGATGTAAACGATGCAAATTACCACGACGGGGTGAGCGAGGTGGGTTTGTTGGGTGGTGCATTAGCAGATGAACATCTAATCGCGAATACTGAAAAATCAAACCGCTACCTTGCTGGACATGCGTCTTATTTTGGGTTTACTAGTAGTTGGAATGCAGACGCAGCAAATGGAGATTTTGAAATGTTAATCGGCGGGCTTATTCGAGGTGCAGTAAGCGAGGGGCGCGATAGTGAAATAAAAGACGCGATATTATTTGGATTAGTACGCGAATCTGGAATTGATAAGTGGGTTTGTCGAGTTATTAAAAACTTTGTCGCTTATCCAGATTATGAGTTTGTTCCTGAGTTTATTCCTGCCGACCTTACAATATTTGAACTTATATTCGGCTACTACGGAATACACCCTATTCTATTAGATTATGTAGTAAACCAAAACGGCAAAGAACTAGACAAACAAAGAGCATTTGCGCGTAAATTTATGCAGAACCTTACCCACGTAAGCGACCCAAATCTGAGTTTAGGTGTGTATATTGCCAACAAGGGCAACACAGGAAATATTTACATGCGCAACGGCTCGATAGAGTTTGGTAACTACATTGAACCACGCGACAATACCGACCCAACAGCACGGGACGTTTCACACACTATTGAGGTTGCAAGTATCGCAGTAGACCCCGATTATACGGACGGCAGTGGGTTACTAGGAGCTTATACTGTGCCGGACGTGGTTAATATGGTTGAAAAATATGAAGCTGGGGCATTAACTTTTGCAGATTTCACAAATACGGTGTCAAATAGGCTGTTTAGCATACAAGGCCAAGCGACAGCAAATAAAATAGTATCTTTAAATATTGACCTATTGCCCAAAGACGCGGTGGTATTGAATGGCGGCGCAACATACACACAACTCAACCCGGGACGCAATGTGCTATCTTATGCATTAGCGGCCAATATTACAAGCGTGGATTTCACCAGACGGATAGATGCAACGATAACACGCACAATAAACTCATTTAGCGTTATAGATTTAGAAGGCGTAGGTAGTGACCTGAATAGCGCGTTCGTGGCAGTATTGAGCTTATCTAGTAACCAATCAACAACCGCAAGCGATGTATCAGTAAGTGTAATCACTAAGGACTTATTTTAATGAAAAAGAAATTAAATCACAAAGTAAGGGAGTTTGCCTCAAGCTGGAAGGCTTACATAAATATATTTATGTTTTGCGGTTTTTCGCTCGGAACGTTATTTTTATTTAGTCTATTTGGTGAATTAACACTATTCAGATTAGTAATACTATCAATATCAATAATAGTTTACGCTTTTATCTTCTTAAGAAAGTAAATATGGCACGAACCGAAACAGAAATATACAACGAAATGGTAACGGCCAAAGACGCCGACCCAGTTTTAAGCGTAATACTAACGAGCCAATCAAAAGCTAGTTTTTGGCAATCTCTATTCCGATTATACGCCTTTGTTGCTGCAATATTAGAACAAACATTCGACGCTTTTTTAAGCAGTACAGACGCGCTTTTAGAATCGAAGCAGGTACAAACATCGGCTTGGTGGCGTCGTGTATCGTTAGCTTTCCAATTAGGAGACCCGCTCGTTATCCTAGACAATGGTAATTTAGGATACTCCACTATTGACACCGATAAACAGATTGTACAACGCGCGGCGGTTATTACACCCGACACAGGGGCAATAACTTTGAAGGTTGCAAAAATTGGAGTAGATGGAATTACACCTGAACCGCTTGGAAGTTCTGAATTGGCCGCTTTTAATGCCTACACATTGGACATAGTGCCCGCTGGCCTTGTTGTTACGGTTGTGAGTATTAACGGCGATGAAATAAAGATAGTTTTAGAGGCAGAAGTAGACGCACAAGTTATAAACGTAAACGACGGCACTTTGCTTTCGGATGGATCTACAAAACCCGTCGAAGCCGCTATTTACGAATACTTTTCAGTATTTCAAAATGCACAGTTTGGAGGGGTGTTCTTTGCGAATAAGCTACTTTCCGCAATATTATCGGCAAATGGTGTAGTAAACGCAACATTCACAAGCTTAGAAAAGAAAGCGGAAACCGAAGGGTCATTTGTGGACGTTTTAGGGCTTTCTGGAAAAAGTTTCGTAACTTTATCGGGATATGTAAAAACTGCAGTTGGGTACGATCTTTCGGCGAATATCACTTACACAGCAAGCTAGATGAAATACAGCATTCCAAAACTTACACGTCGTTATTTCCCTTGGTTCTGGCAGCTAGTCGATAATATGCGATTAGTTGGCGTACTTATGGGAGTATTTGACACGGTAAATAATGAAACATCAACGGCAGAAAGTGATTACACGCAGCGTACGGGTTATTCTATACAGCGGCTTAGTTTAGAATCTAGTCTTAACGATAGATTTGATAGTGACCTTAGGCGAATAGAGATTAAAAACGGATCAGTTGGAGGCGATGACTTTGTATTTAATGAAGCAGAAACGGTTTCAAGTGCTCTATTCGTATATATCTTCAATGAGGTAGAAAACCCATCGGCGCCAGATAGAGAATTCTTAATTAATGAAAATGAAAGCCTAAGCGGTGCAACTAATTTTACAGTATTCATTCCTACAGAATACAGCACGCAAGAATCTTTAATTCGAGCATGGATCAACACGGTATTAATGTTTAGTACTCAATACACAATAGAATATGTTTAGAAATGAAGCAATAACAGGAGGGCGTCAGGTTCGAAATGAAGACTTAACGCAATATATTCAGGCATTTACTCTGCTTGAACAAATGTACTCAGATTTAGGGTATCCAGATTTCATTCTGTCAGGTGTCGAATTTACGCCAAACGGTAGTAATTTCGACATTTCGGCGGGCGTTATTTACAGAGGTAGTGAGTTATGTTTGTTCGATGGAGCTACGAATGTAGCTTTGCCCCACCGACTAACAAAAACAAGCGTAGGAATTAACCCGCGTTTGTTTTTCGATAGCTCAACCAAAAACACAGCAACGAAATTAGTAATGTTGGCAGATGTTGCGGGGGCGTTTCTCTTGGGCCAAACAACACCGCGCCAAGCCGATTTAATGCCACGCTACGAAAGTAATTTAATGCGCGCGCCGCTAGACACAAACGGAAACGGGAAAGGTAACATATTCCGCTCTATGCTTTCAGAGCGTTCAGAGCTTATGCGAGTAGTGCCGAAGCCAGCAGGGCTAAATCTTTATGTAAAGATTGGCGAATTTACGAAGGGGCTGAGCCAAGTGCACACTTTATATTTTTCAGGCATTGCAAATTATAAGGCTGGCGGAATAATCAATTTTGAATATCGTAGTGAGGCGTCTATATTGGCCGCTAGTGTATCGGTGCGTTATTTTGATTTGCCAACCAATCCGCCCACCTTTTACACGAAGGACAACACGGGAACGGGAAAAATAGAACTGTGGGTAAAATCACCAAGCGTAACGCCAACAGAGGGCGATTTTTCAACGGCTACATTTAAGTTATTAAGTGATAGTTACTCAGACGCGGAAAATCGTTTTGAGTTTAACGACGTGTTTTCATGGTCGGCAAGCATTCCTACTTCTATTGTAACAGGGAGTAGTTACTTACTCGCAAGCGATACGGATTTAACCAGCTTGGAGAATGAAGTAAGAGATAGCGCGATAGATTTCGTAGTGTCTGGCTATACAGGTAACAACACATACACTACTGTGGTTACTAATTACGCTAAATATAAAAAAGTTGGAGATATTGTTACCGTTACGGCTTCCTTTACAGCTACATTCAATAGTTTTGGCGCAGCTCCATCAGCTTCAACCTTATCAATACAAACATCGGTACTTAAGCCTTTTGGGGATGATATAAGAGGAACGAATAGCGATCCTGCTATCCCTAATTTTACAAGTTTTCGCAGTAATGTCGATCGGCCGCTTATCAACGCTCAGTATGCTGGCTCTACTGGAGTGTATTCTGTTTATTTCTTGGTAATTGATGGCGGCGTATCGGATGGCGACGTAATATCGATAGCGTATCAAGGTTCTTACATAGAGCAATAAAAAAAAATGGGCGAAGACCAAATAAACGAACTAATAACAGGGGTGTACGAAGGTAAATACACCCCTAATAATCTGCCTGACTGGTTGTATAACTACACTAATTCGGAGTTATCGGCCATGGTTAGCGCGGGGTTTGGCAAACTACAAGCTGGTGATGTGTTGGAAACTGAAAAAGCATTCTATTACCGAGGCAATATATCCCGCTTTTCAGGCGCCAAAACATTCCAAACAGTTAAGGAGCTTACAGATTATGTATTTAACGAAGACGGCAAGAAACGCAATTTTAAGCAGTTTCAAGAGAAAGCTCTGAGCATAAATAAAGATTACAATATTACATGGTTGAAAACTGAGCAGGATACGGCATTTTTGCAGTCTCAGAACGCACGAAAGTGGCTTAAAGTAGAAGCAGAAGCGGATATTTTCCCTATTCTGGAATACGTAGCCGTTGGCGATGACAGAACGCGCCCAAGCCATGCAAAACTAAATGGGCTAAAAGCACGTGTAAATGATCCAATTTGGAACCGAATCCACCCCCAAAACGGGTGGCGTTGTCGATGTATTGTTATCCAGCACTCAGAGGCGGCGCTCACGTCAAAAGTAGATAAGGAAGCGAAAACAAAGCTTATCGATGCTGAATTTAAGAAAAACCCGACATTCGAGCATAATCCGGGCAAAGTGGATTGGATATTTAAAGAAAACGGAAAAGGAAAACATGACTATTTCAAAGTACCCAAAGAGTACCGCGAAGATTTAAAAAACAATTTCGGATGGTAACAGTAAATAGCATAACAGACAGTTTAACACCCGTTGGGGTTTCCCAACTGGGAACAGTCGTCTTTGATAATGTTGTTTTCCCTGCTGGCGCTTATGTGGATTTAAACGGCGATACACAAACGTACAATGAGGTGGTTTTGGATGCAGTACAAGTATCTGTTTCTCGAGCTAAAGAAATCATAAAAAGTAAAGTCTCAGGCCGCGACGGATCAATAAAAGAGTACGTAAGCGCTGACGACTATGTAATTTCGTTGGTAGCCACTATTGGCGGGAAAGTAATAGATGCGGCACAACTCGCAAGTATCGCAGCTAGTGCAGTAGGTGGTTTTGTTGGGTTTTCTGCAAACTTGGAAGACACAGAGTTAATAAAAGCAATTGCAGAACTCGACAAAGTGCCCGACCGCGTGGAAATTCGCAGTAAGTTTTTGCAGAACAATTTTGACATTACACACATTGT
>Ga0307379_10007604_pt1 | contig 14704 bp, 28 predicted proteins | sample UN2MG_FD_202237 | JGI IMG/M metagenome (GOLD analysis project Ga0307379, IMG submission 202237) | Soil microbial communities from Risofladan, Vaasa, Finland - UN-2 | ecosystem: Environmental > Terrestrial > Soil > Coastal area > Acid sulfate soil | place: Finland: Risofladan, Vaasa | collected... | reverse complement strand
TATAGTATATTTGAAGGTTCTGTCTCAGGAACAACATAAAAAATATATTGACAGCAGTCGTCATTAATGTTATAGTCATGTTGTAGGCGGATGGAGCACGGAGAAAAAGTCCAAGACAAGACGTTGGAAAGAATGCGTAACGCTTATTGTCATGGCACTGCTTGGATTGCAAAGAACAAAACAACATTGTGTGGAGGATGATAACGTGACAATTCAATTCAAAGCCGTATCCAAAGTTAATGGAAACAATAGTGATGACCAAGATTGTGATTTTGAAATTGTAGATGATAAAGATTTATATTTTATGTTTTCAACACAAGGATTCCAAAATGATCTTTTTCTTCAAGAAGAATATTCTGGAAACCTGGAAGATTTTTAATGCAAGAAAAATTTATATTCTGTGAAGCATGTACTTGTTCTGAATGTATAATTGGGACAGACCGTACTTGTCGCTACAAAATTGCAGATTTATGGTACTGCAATATTTGTACAAATGGCATGCTTTATGATAGTTATCAATCAATAGATGAATGGAAAAAAATGGTTTCAGACGCAGGTTTTAAAAAAAGCATATGTAAATCATGCGAAAGATATTATTTTGAGAAAAATCAAACTATTTAAAAAGGTTCGTCTGAATGGGCTGCATCGTTTCAGGTGTAAAAAACAATTTCACATACATTGTAGTATATATAAAAAAAATCCAACAAAAGAAATTTTTGAAAAGATAAAGATATTGGAGCTTGAAATAGAAAGACTTTCCAATAGTTTCGAGGAAACATATGATGAATTGTTGTACTTGGATGTCTCAGAAGAAGAAATAGAAAACAACATGTACTATAATTATGATGAATATTTTAAATGATTATATTGATTGGAGAATTATGAAAATCAACCCATTTACCATGATTACTGTTGTTTTGTCTATTTTAATACTGGTGGTTTTTTTGTTTATCTTTTGCGCTCCATTGAAAAAAATGGATGAACCAACACCAGATTATAAAATAGATTCTTTTTCTCTAGAAGGGAAATCAACAATTACCGACATACCATATATTACAAGGATTTTTCAAGATAAAACTAATAACAACATTTGTTATATCGTTACGAATACAAGATATAACAATGTCAGTCCTGCTATTTCTTGTGTAAAAAGGTGACGCGAAACACCCACGAACGTCACTAAAAAATATATTGACAGGGCGCATCCAAAATGATATAATGGGTATATAGAGGGCAGGAGAATGTCTAAATTGAAAGTGTTTGACTGCATCAAATGGCAAATCGACAATATAGTGGACGATGCAAAGAAGACTTGGAATTTGAATGAGTTTGCTTGTTCGTTCATAAAAAGTAATCTCAAGTTCCACTCCATCAAAATGGAACAGCAATTGATCGGAGAATTTGAATTCTCCGAGCAAAAGTCGCTTATTGATCAGCTGGAAAAAACCACTGAGGAAAATATCAAATTGGTTACCAGAATAAGAGAATTGGAAGAAGACTCGTCGAAACAAAACAACAGGATCAAGAAATTGGTAAATCTTCTTGAAGAGAACTGGACTTGACGGACACAAACAAAAACTGACAGCCAAAACAAGGAAAAGAAAATGATTTCTATTACACGAAACCATAACAAGTCGGCACGGGAAATCAAAGATACCGTTGATGCTTTGCAGAAAGATCTTTCAAAGTTCAAGATCAAGGGTGTGTGGAGGACTTCTGATGAATTCGTGTATGATGCTAAATCTGGTCCAGCCAGTGGTATCAGCGGAACAATAGTATTTACCGATACCACGATTACATTGAATCTCGATCTGCCGTTCAAGTTGAAGTTTTTTTCCAAAGTGATCAAAGGAGAAATAGAAAAAGCATTCGATGCTAATCTGTTGAAACAACATAGGAATTGAAGTAACAAAATCTAGATAATCGAACTATAATTTGAATTCCTTTAAAGACGAAATAATATATCATTGTATCGTTTTTGGAACAACGATTATAATACTTGTCTTGATTTTTTTTATGTTTAAATGAGGATACTATGAAAAAAACAAACGACATGTTGCTTGATAAAATAAACGAACTGTCCCGCGAAGCCGGATTGCTCAAATACAATCTAGACAAAAAGAATACTGAAATAAGTATTCTCAACATATCCAAGAAAGTCTATTCAGAAAGGTTGTCGGAGTTGACTGAACTGAAAGAAAAAATGGAAGGTGGGGTTTCCAAAAAAGATTTGGGAATTATATTGTCATTGTGTGATATACCAAGAGATAAGTTTATAAAACTCGTCCTGCAAATTCGCGCAAGTACTGATATGAAATTGAGTGAAGTAAGAAAATTCCTGGATGATTTGAGGAATCAAAATTGAAATCAATTATAGTCAATACATTGTCTAATGTAATTCTTGTGGAAAATTGTTCATATGAAGACTCTTGAAGATTTTTTAAGCAATCCTCCATTGATAATATTTCCGGTGTTGTTGCTGATTTTCGTTGGCATCATGTGGTTTACATATTTCATATTTTGATATGAATACATATACAGCGTACAAGATGTACGGATTTTGGGGAATCAAAAAAAAGATTTCCATCAAGATCCGGGAGCTTCTACATTTGAAACGAACAATATTCTTGAAGAAGAAACAACACATTGTCGGGATTCATATCCAATGATTACAAAATCAAAAAGCGAAATAACATTTCATGTATATTATCTGCCGTTCACTAGAACCGTCAAGTTTTGTGGGGCGGCAGCAAACATCAACAACGAAGCAAAAAAAAATATATCAGGATTTTTGTATGCTTCATACATGAAGCATGAAAACGGTAGTCAGATCAAACCCCAAGATGGGGCTTCGTTGTTTGTCAAGAATGGCAAAATGATGGTCAACATATTATGTGATGCGGTGATCGTCTATAAAATAGAGGCACCATATCGAGGTAGGTTTCAATGATTGATTGGACAAAATGCATTCTAGATAATGATCTTGAATCAATTTTGATTCCGAAAAACAATTTCTTTTTGAGATTGTATTGTCGAATTGCAGGGGATGGCTTTGGAATTCGTTATCTTCCATCAGAGAATTTCTGCAAACGATATTTATCCGATAAAATCACAATGATTTCTGATGGGCAATTTGTTGCTGCGTTGTGTTACAATAGTATGGTGTGTTGTCCTTTCTTTGTAAAGAGACTTTCTCTTTTGAAAGAGACAGGAGTTCCTGTTGAAATATTCAGTAGGCTCAATTCTTCGTATGTGGTTTTTCCAGCAGATTTTGATTATCTGGACAAGATATATGACAAATTGGGCGACCTGATTGAATGTAAAACGTGTGGAAGTCCTTACCAAAAACAAACACAGTAAAAAAAACAATTGACAAGCCGGGTACAAAATGGTATGATGGAGGAATAATGAGACATAGTACATCATTGATTATCGCATTCACGTTGTTGTTTGTTGGATGTAATGAAAAAAACAAGAAATTGAAAGCAGGTTCTTTGTCCAGCGCAAAGGACAATACGGTTGTTTTCAATATTCCTGTTGATGTGGTAAGTTCAACAAGAGCCGCAACAAGGAGATTTGTCTATCATAAGAAAATACAAGCACAACAAGATAAAAAGAAACCTTTTGTATGTAAACGCATCAACAATGTCACAATTTGTGATGCCGAGAACAGGGCATCTATAATCAAAACAGATGATATCTTGAAAAAAACAAGGAACGAACGCAAACCAGGTGTTTTTAATTTGAGGTGAAAAATGGGTAAAACTGCGAAAAGAATGAGGTCGGACAAAAAGAAGCAAGAAAAGCGCCGTTTCAAATTGGCGAGAAGAGCTTTTTATGAATCCTTGAGAGGTACTTCCAAGAACAAGAAGAGAAAGGGAAAATGCGTAGCAAACAACCATCCCAAGTGGAGCAGTTGTCATGAAGACAATTGTGGAAACATAGGGTGTAAAAGGTGCTTTCCATATCTGATTAGAAAAAGATAGGAAGTATCGACGACTTTTGGCGGTATCGTCTAATGGAAGGTTTATTGATATAAACCGAGGACGCTGGCTTCTCCAGCCGGAAATGATGGTTCGAATCCATCTACCGTCGCCGAATATTTTTTGAACTGATGCCTTTTGGCGGTATCGTCTAATGGAAGGTTTATTGATATAAACCGAGGACGCTGACTTCTCCCGTTGGAAATGATGGTTCGAGTCCATCTACCGTCGCCAAAATATATCTTGAAACAATCTTTGCCAAACAAAGGAGCATTAAATGTATACACCTATAATCGCGGGAACAATTGCCACAGCAACATTGGTAGGTACTTTTGGTTACAAGTTCTATATGAAAAGAAAGATTAGTATCGAACTTTTTGAGGCGTTGAAAAATGACGACGTGAAAATGACGCAAGCAATTCTTGCGGCACATGAGGGATTTCTCTCTGAAGAGCAAAAGAAGTCCGCATACGTCATAGTGAATCGTCATTACAACAACAACAAGTGAGCAATATATATTCTGGGTGTTGACTTTTTTTGTTTCTTTAGTTTAAAAATGGAGTTCCAATATGAACGAATTGTCCTTCAAAGAAAAAATGCTTGAAAAAATTGTCGAACTTTCTAAAGAAGCCGCTTCTTTGGACCAAGAAAATATTTCTCTTGGTGAAACCAACAATGAACTTGCAGAAAATCTTCTAGACCTCAAACTAGAGCATGAAGATGCTTTGAAGTCTTTTACTGAAAATACTGAAATTTTCGATAATGATATGAAAAATCTTTCTGAAGACAATTCTCATTTGAGAAAGCAACTTGTTGACCAGCAAACAATGTTGATGGTGTATGACCATAATACAAAAATCATGATCAGGCTTGTAATAGAAGCCCTTTTGAAAAAAGGACTGATACCTTTCGATATGAAAGAAGAAGTTATTAAAAATGTATGTTTTGCTTTGATGGAAACAACAATTGAAATGTCGATTTCTGAATTGGATGAGTTGATAGGTAATTGTTTTCCAGAAGCAACTCTTCAAAATAAAACAAAAGCAATAACTAAAATATCATTGCCCTTAGTGTCGGCTTCGAGCCCATTAGATCAGTTGCAGCAATTGGTGCGATTTGGCAGGTGACATTATGGAAAAAGACATTAATTCAATAGAAGAAATAAAAATTTTGGTAGCGAGATTGTTCAGCGACAAGAATCATAAAGTCGGGAGCAACGACGTTGAATATGAAAAGATAAAGAAAAAAAGATACTGTATGCATATGATAACAGTAGTTTTGCCTTTATCGAGAAGGCTGAAATATTATGCATCCACGATTCTTTCAAAGAATTCATATTCTGATAAAGTAGGTGCGGTGATGAAAGACTACATGGGATGGAAAGGCCGGGTTAAAATTTCTTTCAAATCACCTGAAACAAAAATCAATCTAAAGAAATAAATGGCTTGAATATGCAAACGGCAATCCAAAATATGATTCAATCAATCATGTTGGGCAATGCTATTGAAAGTTCTTATGAAAAAACAAATTTACAAGAGATGCAAATGTGGAAGAATGTCGTACCAAAGCGGATTTACTTGTTGTTGTTGTATATGTGGAAAAAATATACTACAAGAGATTACAACCCACAAATGGGTTTGCAACAACTGTTTCAATGAAGTGATCAAAAAAGTAAAAACGGACAGGAAAAATCTTGTCGAAATGATTGAATTTGTAGAATATACACTTCCAATTACAAATGCAACGACAACAGAAACAACGATGACGGCAAAGACTTCCAATTATAATAATTATCAGTACAATTCTGATAAGACAGCTATCTTCAGATATAAAGGCAAAGTAGAATTTGCAAAAAAGGACATGTTGGAAGATCTTGCTGATGCGGTTGTAAAAAAAGCTTTGAAAGAAGCTGAATTCAAATCAGCAAAGAAAATGGTGAGAGAATACATCAAAACAATGGATAAAGATGAGTTGTCTTATATCATGGAAGAAATAAAATTTTTCCCTAATTTGTTCGAGTCTATGATAAAGCACAGACTTGGACATTTTCTGGACCGTGATTTGAAGATGATTGTGTTGCTCAATAGACCAGGCAAACAATCGGTTTCATCTAATTTGTATGAAACCAGAATGCTTGATGAGATAACAAGCATCTCTTTCAAGTACAAAAAAGACGCCGTAAGTGATTCGCAAATCATCACAGCAATATGCTTGATACTTTCAGTACAAACATCCGATGAACTTTTTTCCAAATTCAAAGCTTTTGTTTTGAAAGATAATGATATCTTGTCAAAAACAGAATCTGAGCTTTTTGGGTGGAAGACAATAAGTTTGGTAGAATCATGACTTTCAATTTTGATTGGAGCTTATGGCTTGATTCCAAAGCATTAAACTATAATGTTTGTAAAAGTCAAACAATATATACTTCTTGTTTCAATTTGGAAGAAGCAGTTGAAATGACAAAAATGTTTGGTCCGCCGACAACAATGAGTTTATCAAGTAATATAAATGATCAAAATGTGATTTGTTATCTTGAATTCTTGCAATGTCATTGGTTTGATTCACCACCAATATGTCATACTCATGTAGAACATGATAGAGAATGGAACGACAAAATCCATTGCTTCATGGAAGTATGGAAGGAATCAATGTAGATATTGATACCTGGCGGTATCGTCTAATGGTTAGGACGTTGGCTTCTCCCGCTGAAAATGATGGTTCGAATCCATCTACCGTCGCAATTGGATTCAGGGATTTGATTGATTGTTGTTAACTTATTTTGGAGGGCTATATGCATCAGATAACAAAAGAGAGACTGCGACTTTTCAGGGCGATAAATTATGCAAAAAAAAAGCAACCTGTCACAAAATCTGAGATCATCAACAAGATATACAATGAAATAAAAAATGACAAGAACAAGCATTTTCTTGCTATATCCAATTCAGATCCCGGTATGGTTTCTTTTGCGGCTAAAAGTCCCAATAAATATAATGTTATAGGGAGAGTCAAAACAAATCTTGCAAGATATATCAGAAGGAAGTTATCAATTTCGATAGATCAGATGGACGATGCTTCTTTGAATTCTTTTGTAGAAGCTGTAAGAGAATATGTTCTTGGCAAGAACAAGAACATTCTCGACAACAAAATCCAGATAGTATCTGGGGAAGCCATAAGAAAGAAATATTTTGAGCTGGATCGTGTTGTTCATTCATGTATGTCAAGAACACACCCAGAAAGATTGAATCTATATGTAAACAATCCAGACAAGGTGCAACTTGTTGTTGGAGATAATTCGTCTAGAGCGTTGTTGTGGAAATGTGATGATGGTGAAGTAGTATTGGATAGGGTTTATCCTGTTGATTCAAATGCAAAAAATACGATTATAGCTTGGGCTAAAGAAAAAAAGCTGAAAACGTTTCGTTTGCATGATGGGTATTGTCTTGCAATTGCCGATAGCAAAAAGATAACACTCAAGTTCGTCAAACCAGTTCCTTATATAGACAGCGTTCCATATGGGGAATTGAAAAATGACAAGATAGTCCTGTCGAATAATCATCTCAATGGTTCGTTGGTTTTGCAACGGACAGATGGTAATTATTTAATAATTGAAAAATGTGTGTCATGTAATGGTCGTGACCTTATTGATAACTTTCAAATGTTGAACGGCGATAGATATTGCTATGGTTGTTATAATAGAATGTTTTTTACATGTCAAGAATGTAGGGTGATTCAACTTAAATCTGAAATGATAGATAATTCTATTTATATATGCAAAAAATGTAATGAAAAATCAAAAAAATGTTCATTGTGTGAAAATGGTAAATTATATGAAAAAGTTCAATTCATGGTGAAATGTGGAGGAAAGAACAAAATTTGTTGTTATGATTGTCACATGAAAGCTTCACTATGTTTTTTCTGTGGATGTCGATCGATAGACCTACAACAGAAAATAGAAAATGAACTTGTTTGTACATCATGTTTTAAAAAGTCAATAAAATGTAAAAAATGCAACAAAAATTCATTTAATCACAGAAAACTGCGGTCAGATGTCAATACTATGATTGATATATGTCTGACTTGCTTTGACAATATGAAAACTTATCAATGTAATTATTGCAAGATTTGGTTTGATCAAAAAGAACACTGCAAAAAATCACGTATCGAATACTACGATTATTATAATCGTAGAAAAACAAAGACAATATACACATGTGAAATTTGTTTAAACAAGAAAACAGTTTAAATCAAATCATACTGATGAACGCTGGAACAATAAAAGGGAATTGTAAAATGAAATTTGAAATCGACGATGAAGAAAGAAATTTCAGAAAAGAAACCAGAGAGCTCAAAAACAAGAAAATGCACAAAAATTCGAGATCCAAGAAGGAACGAGATAAAAAATCCAGATTCGAACAAACTTTGAGATATGCAACATTTTGAAAGGAACATAGATATGAAAGGAATCCTGCATGATTTACTGAAAGAGTTTAGACGTCAAGCAGTAAAACAGATAGCCAAACAAACAATGAAACATTGTGTAAAAAGCTTGATGAACAAGTTTTCAAGAAACAAAAAGGAGAATTGAACATGTGGCAAGAACTTGGGAAGACAGTACTTCACTCGGCAGTATTCGCAACAACCGGAGTAATTGTTAGAGAAGGTCTCAACAAGATCGTTGACAAGATCAAGGGAAAGACGAATAACAATTCCGAAGATTGTATGTGTGATTGTAATGGTAGTTGTCATGATGGTTCTGGAAATGACAACTGTAATGATAGTTGCTGTTGACCTTATAGGTGCAGAAGTAATTAATCTTTGTAGGTGGGGGGTTTTTCAACTCCCCGCCTACTTATTATTCGACAATGTAGTATTAACTACCAACTGAAATTTGGTTGATATGAAAAAAATAAATCCAAGATATAGAAAAGTATCGTTATTTTCAAAAACAAAAGGTGAAGGATCTCGGTTTGTATGGATCTGTGTTCTACCTAAGAATCTAGACAATTTGAAAACCATGGAAACAGCGGTTCAATTCTTGTCAAAAGAATTGAATCTGAATTATAATTCCGATTATATGATTGAAGACAACGGAACATCATATCAATTGATGATCAAAAAGCAATCTTTTTATGATCGTGAACGAAGGAAGCTTGCTACGATGTGGGAATTGGATCATATCCATGAATTGATAAATGCTTTTATTGTTGCAGATAGATACAACAGAACAAGACCGTACAAATGACATCTCTGATTTGAATACAAAGTTTTTGAATATACGAGTTATGTCCGACAAGAAAAAAAGTATTGACAATTAAAAAATAATATGTTATACTGGTAGATGTAAGGGGGCGCAATACCAGTCAACAACAGCACCCCGAAAACCCAACAGACACAAGGAGTCATAAGATGAGTAAATTTGTAAAGAACTTCAAGAGTGATGCACATGATGCTGCTTATCGTGTTGCTGGAAAGCAAATCACAACTGGGGTCAAGAGCGGAATTGTTACAATGATGAAGAAGACAGATGGTATGTCTCCTCATGTTGATGCAATGACTGCGATGCTTGACACACAAATGGGCGAAGCATTGATTGGATATCTTGCTGGCATCGGTCTGACTTATGCTCCTAAGATTTCTGATGATCCTCGGGCTCAGAAGTTGGCAGAAGAGTTTCGTGTGAACGGCATGGCGACGTTTGGAAATGCTGCTATTGAGACAGCGATGGAACATTTCATGCCATCAATCATGACTGCATTGCAGCAATTGCCAGAAGAAGCTTCTGAATCCAAGACTCGTGTGGATGCGGTAGACGAAGAGGATGAAGAAGATGAAGAAGATAAAGAAGACCGTCAGGAAAAGAAATCCATGAAGACTGGTGAAGCCTGACATAAGGCAATGGCGCGGGATATCCCCGCGCCATTGTTCCATATAATGGAAATACAAAAATACTTTTCGATTCTCATGGAATATGAAGTAGTTTCTGGAAACTACAATGATTTCAAGATAGAAATAACGCCTGGTAAAATCAGCGCTTTTGATGGTGAAAGGCTGATAGCCACTTCTTTGTTCGGAACTAAACATACCTCATATCAAAGAGGTGCGTTGAATTTGTTGACGGCTGTAAGAGTTGATACGACAATTCTTTCTGCGAAATCATTGTTGAACAACGCATCAACTGACGCAAAAACATTGATTGGTAAAATGCCGGAAGAAATAACCAGAGTCGGAATCTTCTTCAAGTCTAAGGTAAAAGATCTTACCAAGAAGCTTGGCGGGTGAATTCGTTTATGAATTTAGGTGAATTAATTTCATGGTTCTATGCTTCACTATTACTGTTGCAATTGTTGTTGGTGTCAATATTACTATATTTTTTGGTTAAAAATCAATGAAAAATGATATAGTACTTCAAGCAATAATAGATGAATTGGAAATTTCATATAAAAATACTGCATTGCTTGAAAAAGAAGTAGAAAGGAAATTCGAAGATTTAAAGAAAGCACAAGCTGCTCTTGTTGTTGCTCGCAATAGATTGATGGAATCGAAAAATATTCCTGTCAGAGACAGGATTGTAGAATGTATCAACAAGATGGAAAGTTGTGGACTTGAAACGAAAGACATGGGTCAAATATTGAAGGTACAATTTTCAAAATTCAATAGACCTGTCATTTAAAAACAAATAACGAAAATTCCTTTTGAAAGGATATAAATAATGGATTGGCATAAATTGGTTGGAATGGCAAAAACTGATGCCAACAAGGCGGCTTATCGGATAGCTTCAAAACAAATGGTAGATGCAATTAAAGCAGGAATTATTTCAATGATGAAGGCAAACAGTAGTACGTCTGGACACATTGAATCAATCAACGCTATATTGGATTCTGAATTTGGTAGCGCATTCATCTCGTATCTGTTGGGTACTGGTTTGATGTATGCTCCAAACGAAATATCAACTGATGCAAGGGCAATGAAGCTTGCAACTGAATTTCGTGTGGGTGGCATGGCTACAGCAGGAAATGCCGTTATAGATTCTCTCACAGAGAACGTCATGTCTACCATCATGTCAACGATGGAATCACTACCTTCACTATCTGAGACTGAAGAAGCAAATGCAAGAGTTGAACCAGTCGAAGATTTGGAAGTAGAAAAAGAAACAGAACTCAAAGCGTTTAGAGTATAAAAACCTCCATAAACAAATAGGGAAAAGGAGATCACATGGATCCTAAAACAACGTACTACGACAATGGTGTTACTAGAAGAATCGCATATTTCAATGAGGAAGGTCTACGTTCCAATTTCGTAGGAAAACCAGCATATACCGGGTATCATCCAGATGGTTCTTTGAAGTCCACATCATATTGGGTCAATGGAAACCGTCATCATGTTAATGGTCCTTCTTACACGAGTTACCATCCAAATGGTATTACGTTCACCGTCGCATATTGGGAAGGCGGAGTACGGCATCGTACAGATGGTCCTGCTCTTGTTGAATACAATGATGACGGTTCTCTGCGTACTGAAGAATATTTCATCAATGGAGAACCGGTTCCAAAGTCTTTCTTCGTTGAGAAGAAAACTGTAAAGAAAGTCAAGCCTTCGTCGAACAAGCCTTTGTCGAAAAAGAACAACAACGATATCTTGAACGCTTTCATGAACAATGCACCAGGTATGTCTTTTACTGCCAAACAAATGAGCAAAAAATTGTTTACTGATGACAAGCAATCGTATTTGTCAATGACAAGAGATGATGCTGTAGATGCGGCATATCGTATTGCGGGAACACAACTCAGCAAGGCTGTCAAACAAGGTATCGTCACATTGCTTGAAAAGAATGAAGAACACTCGAAACATATCGAGTCTATCAAAACAATGCTTGATACTGAAATCGGTGAAGCCTTGGTCTCTATGATTCTTGGTATGGGACTTTCATTCACGCCAAAGCTTACTGAAAATGAAAGAGCGCAACGTCTCGCAAAGGAATTTCGTGTGAATGGCATGGCAGTTGCCGGCAATGCAGCTTTCAACGCTGCACTAAAGGAAGTATTGCCGATGATATCCAGCGCCATATCAAGTTTGCCTAAAGCTGAAGGCGTCAGGGTTTCTGAAGAGAAGACGGAATTTGTCGAGGAGACTATTCCTGAAGAGGAGGAGAACAAGAAACAACATAGTGTGAGTGTGTGAGAATAGATTAGGGCTGGGCACTTGTTGCCCGGTCTTGGTTTTTAAATATTTTATAGGAGATTCTTATGATTCAAAAGAATATCAGAGGCGGTGAATTGTATTCGGAATATGATCTTTCTCCAAAAGAAGCGGCAAATTATCTTGTAAAATTCGAATTTAAATTTGGAGGAAAAGTTGTGTTCAACAACAATACCAAGATTGAAGTAGAAACAGAAATGCCGACGAGATTGGACAGGACAATTATGCTTGGCAATTCGGAAGAATTGATAGAGATGAAATATCATCTATCGAAAAAGGGTGTGAATCTGAAATAAAGGTCTTTATGATTTGTGATTTTTGCGGCGATACTGGGACTACCAAACAGTTGATTCTGATTGAATTGCAGTTTGGTAGTCAGTCTCGTTGTTGTGATGATTGTATCCGGTATTTCAATTTGGAAGATATTATGAAATTACAAGAAACCCCGTATAGATATTCTTATGAAGAACCGGATGATTCCGGAAAAATTGTATATGATTCAATTTTTTCACTTGAAAAAGATATTGCTGATTTAATTCTATCGGTAAAAAAATCATTCATAACCAAATCGGAACATTCAAAACTCGAAGCAATCAAACTGGATTTGTTGAAACTTGTGATGGCTCCTTCGCTGTCTGAAGTTCGTGATCTGGAATACAGGTTTTTGAATTTTAGAAATGAAATCATTCTTGAAATTGATACAAGAAATATCCTACGTAAAACCATCTTGGAAAAATTGGACAATATTGCCGATGGTTTAAATAATCATTCCATTCAAATGAACGCAGGGGTTTTTGATATGTTCATCGACATACTTGTTGAAATACAAGGTGATCAAGGTGATTATGATAAATCTTCATTTGAAAAATTGTTGTCTAAAATTGAAAATTTGGAATCCAACATGATAAAAATAATTGAAACAAAGTTTCCAGATGGTTCTCTTTCAACAAAAACATACACAAAGAATGGTGTACTCCATAGGGAAAATGGTCCTGCGTATGTTTCATTTCATGAAAACTTGAAACTTAAATCAATAGAATTCCGTTTGAATGGTAAGTTGAATGATTATAATAGTCCTGCTTATGTTCACTACTCAGACGACGGTCTTATAGATTATCTCGCTTGTTATGACAATGGTGTTTTAAAGCAACGTTTTTTTTATAAAAACGGCAATCTTATCAGTAAATCCAATTATATTAAAGATAGAAAAAATCTAGAAACAGAATATTTTGATTCCAAGGAATATGTCACCAAACATTCATATATTGATAATAATGGTATTACTAGACGCATTATATATCTTGATTCAAAAGACAATTTGCATCGAGAAACTGGTCCTGCATACCAGACCTTTGACGAAAATGGTAATATTTTAATAACTAACTATTTTCATCATGGGAAATCAATACTTAAAGAAGATGAAAAAATGAATGATGTTCCGTGTTCTGAAATGTGCGAATATTGTATTGCTGATATCAAAGCAAAACAAGACAAGAAACAAGACAAGAAACAAGACAAGAAATACATGAAAATAGAATGGGATGATGAGGATGACAAAGTAGATACCAGCGCATTTATTCCCGTTGCGGTTGCACTGACATGCTCAGTCAAACCCGAATTGGTTGATCTTGTAAAAAACGACGCAATCAAGGCGTCATACAGGATAGCATCGAAGCAGGTAACTGATATCGTCAAAAAAACAATATTGTTGTCGTTGGAAAGCAACAAGGAATATTCCGGCAACGTTGCAGCGATAGCTGCAATGATGGAAACTGCGTTTGGAGATTTCATTGTATCATCATTAATTGGAATGATCATGACATATTACCCTTCCGAGAATGAAACGATAGAAAAACTCGCCAAGGAATTCAGGGTGAATGGTTTGTATGTAGCCGGTAATTCTGTTGTTGAAATACTTGTTCCTGTAGTGATGGATGTTTTTTCAAAAGAAGAGTTCAAAGAAACAACTATAAAAACAAGAATAGAAGAAGTCGATGATTTTGTTGAAGAACAAGATGAGGAGCTTGTTGAGTTTGAACTTACACAAAAAAAAGAAAGGGCTTGAACTATAATGAATCCAGTTACCGCTGACAGGATGAGGCTTTACAGATCAATCAAGTCTTTTCAAAAATCATATGTTGGAGTCAACGACGTTGATAAAAAAAGACTTGTCAAATTCAGTCAAAATCTATATGAAATGATCAAAGATGACAAACGAAAAGATTATATTGGATTGTCTCTTGATGGAAATGTTTCTTTTGCTACAAAGCAGCAATATAAATATGATGCTGTGCGAAGAAGCAAAACAACGCTTGCAAGATACATCCGCAGGAATTTGAGAATTAAAAATGGAGAAGTAACAGATGTTGAATTGTCACGCGTTACAGATATGATATCAACATATCTTATCAATATAAATGATGTAAAGATTATTTCCGGTAAAGATATTACAAAAGCATATGCCGATGGTTTTGGTAATCCTTATTTGTTTTCATGTATGACAGGGAAACGTAGGTCTAATAGAA
>Ga0307379_10007603_pt1 | contig 14706 bp, 13 predicted proteins | sample UN2MG_FD_202237 | JGI IMG/M metagenome (GOLD analysis project Ga0307379, IMG submission 202237) | Soil microbial communities from Risofladan, Vaasa, Finland - UN-2 | ecosystem: Environmental > Terrestrial > Soil > Coastal area > Acid sulfate soil | place: Finland: Risofladan, Vaasa | collected... | reverse complement strand
ATCCAAGTGGTCAACGGTTACTATAAATTTCTTAGTTCTTAGTGTTTGAATAAACATGTCAAATTGACTATACCCTAAATGGCATAATCCTTATTGCGGTTGGTGTCACGAATGTTGGGTTTAGGCCATTTATTGAGAAACAAGAGATGGCCACGATCCTTAAGTACCTTTTTGATGTTTTCTCCAACGACCTATCACGACTTTACAAATCCCTCCTGAGCATTAAGCCCGCGTTCCATGAGCGGTATATGGATTTTTATTACTTTGACTATGCTCACCTAGAAGGTCTTGAAAATTCTCTTAGCGACGATCGACGGACTAGAGTTCTTTGTGAGATTCACGGTTTACGAAAACCCCAAGCTGTCAAAGACCTAAATACCATTTCAAGAGAAATTATGGTGCCACATTTTATCACATACGCCACGTGTGCAATTACAGAGGGGCCTGTTGTGTACCGCAAGGGGTTGGATGTCTCGTATTATGAACAACTCAGGAAGGGGAAGAATAATTTACAGGATCACTTTCTGATCTTTGATTATTTTGGGAGGCCAATTACGGAAAAGGAGTTGGAGATTCTCAAACGCTTCCAGTACCACAATTGCCTTGATTAACAACCTCACACTCATGAAAGGAGATTCTCATGGCCGCTACAAAAGAAAAGCCACAAAGGAAAAGCAGAAAAGCCCAGAAAGTAAAACCAAAACTTGACGAGCGATTCATTATTACTATCAAAGGTAAAGATTTCGTTCTCTATTCCGGCTTGCTGGATCTGGCCCATCAACATGGCCTTCAGAGATTGAGTGTTGAGCCAATCCAGTACCCTACAAACGAAAATGGGCATGAGGCTATATGTCGAGCGGTTGCTGAATCAAAAGATGGAGAAGTCTTTTCAGATATTGGAGATGCAAATTCCTCGAACGTGAATGCTGCTATTTCGTTGCATCTGCTGAGGGTCGCATCAACCAGAGCAAAAGCCAGGGTGCTGAGGGATATGGTCAATATCGGGATGACCGCCCTGGAAGAATTGGGGGGACTGGATGAGCAGATCGGAAATGAGATACCCAAGCCAAGTGCAAGTGGAAATGGAAATGGAAATGGAAATGGTAACGGCAATGGCAATAAGCATGAAGAGGAAAAAGCAGTTAAGGGAAATCGAAGGTCAGGTAAGAAGGAGACTTCGGCCAAACAGAAAGAGTCAAAGCCAGAACCATCAAAGCCACTCAAGCCAGAAGAGCCAGCCACAAAGCCTGAAGCTAAAGGAAATGGAAACACCCCTAAAATGAGTGAAGCGCAGTCACGTGCAATTAAAAATTTGAGTCAGAGAAGAGGAATATCTTCGGAAGAATTGGAGGCTATGGCTATCAAAATTTTTAACATTTCCCTGGAGTACTTATCTTCTCAGGATGCCAGTTCATTCATTCGAGAATTGCAAACCGCTTAAGTCTAAAAACCCGTTCGATCTTACATGGAGGTAGCCAGTATGGACATCATGCAACTTAGGAGACAGCCACATTTATCGGCATCATCGATCAACGATTACCTTCAGTGTGGCTTGCTCTATCGTTTCTCAAGGATAGACAAGATCAAATCAGAGTTTAAATCAGACTCCCTGGAATTGGGATCTTCAATTCACAAGACACTGGCTGATTTTTATCAGGAAAAAATGATCGGGAGTAAATTATCCCTCCAGGATCTCCATGCAAGTTTTGAAAAGCACTGGAAAACAGTCGAGGAACGAGATGATGTTGAATACCAAGAGGGTGAGGACTTTGAAACATTACTCAAAAAGGGAAAGGATCTCCTGAGTATCTATCATGAAAAGCTTCCTGATGATGATTTCAAGGTCTTGGCCATAGAGGAGCCATTCAGTTTTATTTTAGATGGCCTTCCCCCTATCATCGGTGTGTTCGATCTTTTGGAAGAAGATAAGTCCGGTACCCTGATCATTACTGATTGGAAAACTTCGAGCAAAGCCTATAGCACAGATCAAATAGACAAAAGCCTTCAGTTGACGATCTACCAGATGGCAGCAAAGTCCAATGGGTATGGGGATAGAGACGTTTTGCTCCGGTTTGATTGTCTGATCAAAACCAAAGCCCCTAAGTTCGAGCAGTATTACACCATCCGCAGTGAAGTGGACGAGAGAAAAGCAGCAAAAAAAATAGTTAAGGTCTGGGATGCGATAAGCAAAGGAATATTTATACCAAATGACGGCAATTGGAAGTGCAATGGATGTGCCTATGGTGAGTACTGTGATGAGTGGTTTTCCAAGGAAGGCAATGACTAAAAAAGGAGGAAAGATATGTCTGATCGGGATATTGTTAAGAAACAGCAAGAACAAGAGGCAGAAAATAAGCTGTTCTGTGAAAACCTCCGGTTGATAATCGAAAATTCTGACACGATCCTCAAAAGGGAGGAGTTTTTCTTCTGTGAGTTTGGCTCTGCCTTCCTCTCCATTGCCTATATAGCCAAGGGAGGGCCAATCCCATTGGGAGTGTTAATCTCGCTGTGGCAAAGAGGTGAGTTTATAGATAAATGCTCTCACTGTGGCGGTGATGTCTACATCATCGGTGCCGGTGGCAGTCCTCTTTCAGGAACACACTCTTTTTGGGGCTACTGTGGGCAATGTGGCCGTAAGCAGAGTGGCAAGAAACCAACCCTTGGGGAGTTGTGGCAGCCGGTGGTTGAGATGCTAAAGCGGTATCCAAATAAGCCCATCATTGAGAAAGGAACAAGACCTGTGTTTTCCTGGAGAGAGGGACTAAAAGGCGATTATACCCCTGACAGAGTGATAAAGGACAAAGTGCGAGGGGTATCTTTGCAAGAGCTGGTTGAGAAGTTGAGAGGCGGGATCTTATGAAGAATATCTTCTGTATCGAGGCAGACTGGGAGGCCACAAGGCCAAAGCGTATCTCGATTGCTCCTATGCTTGAATGCATGAGCGGAATTTACCCTGATCTGAAGTGCTTCTTTAAGACCGCCAATACCCTGGAAGAGTTAACCTACTGCTTGAACAAATTAAACGAAATCAAGTACAGCAACAGGGGATCTGGACCTTACATTGTTATTTTTGCAGCTCATGGCCAGCCAGGTATGCTGAAGTTTGGCAGGGAATGGATAAACCTGGATGATATTGTACGAATAGCCATAGGCATCGATGATGAAATCTTCTGTGAGGATATCGTCCATTTTGCCGCCTGCCATATGATGAAGGCTAATCCGAAAACGGTCAGAGAATTTATGGTGGAAACTGGAGCAGGTGTGGTGACTGGCTTCAATGGGAGGGTAGGAATGGTTGATTCAGTTGCCTTTGCCATGATCTTGGTTGAGACTTTACGGGCAAAGAGCAACCCCAAAAAGGCCGTGAACTACGCCTTGGAGAATTATGCTGATCTTTGTAACCGACTAAGGTTTAAGGCCCTCTATAAGAAGCGAAGACCCGCAAGGTAGCACAATGTCGGATTCCGACGCATTGGGGCAGATCCTTAGCGTACATTTTTGTTCCATTACTACTCAAACCCCTTAATGGCCTACCATGCCTGATTATAGGGTACTAAATTGTCGCTTCTTCCGGCTGAGGAAGATCGTTGTTTTTTTCTCCATTGCTATCGGGGGGTATCAATTCAGGCGTTCGGATTCCGAACAATTTTGGAACCTCAAAAATCATGAAAGGCAAGATAAAACCTAAGCTTACAGAAAATCCTACGGTAAGTTTGCCCTAAATGTGCAATTTCCCCCTAAATCCTCGTTTTACCTTTTCGGGACGTTGGGCAAAAAACCCCAAAATGTAAGAAAGGTCATTGCTAATTCCCCATCCTATAGCATTCACCAATTCTACTTGGAAAGCAAAACTTGTAACTTTTTATCCAGGAAGGAACTGCCCTAATATAAAATTTTTAACATCACCTCCTTGCGATGTTGTCTCAGAAATCTCCACATGAGGATCACCTCCAAGTCTATTTGCTGTATTAATTTCGTCCTGTTTTACATAGACTTCTCCAACACCCTTAACAACATATGTACCAGGTTTCGTAGGATTTCCCAAATCTCTATTCCAACTGATCTTCATTTATAACTCCCCTATAGTTTTCGTAAATAGGCTACAGAACGCATTAAAAAGTTAGTACACCCTAGTATAAAAAAATATAATGTTAATTGTCAATATATATTAATTCATAATTGATATATAATCTCTGTATGCTAAACCTTAACTCGTATTAAAAACCCGCAAATAGGAGATTTTTTAAGTGATAAAGGTAATAACATTCGAAAATGCTCTTGATATGGCCTCAAGTAATAAAAAGCTGCATATCTTACTTGGAAATGGTTTTAGTCGTGCTTGCCGGAATAATATATTCGCTTACGACGCTCTATTCAATCGAGCAAACTTCAACAACCTTTCCCCCTATATACGTAATGCTTTTACAGCTCTCTCAACAATAGATTTTGAGATCGTCATGAGGGGACTTCGACAGGCCGCTACGATTATCCTCCTATATCAAGAAGATAATCACCAACTCGCAAATCAACTTCGGATTGATGCTGACAGTCTTAAGGAAGTGCTCGTTTCAGCTATTGCTGATAGCCACCCAGAAATGCCTAGCGACATAGATAATCAATCTTATGCAGCATGTAAAAAATTCCTAAATCACTTCCAGCGCATTTTTACTTTAAATTACGACTTACTTTTATATTGGACGCTTATGCAAACCGAAATTAAACCTAATATACCATGTGATGACGGTTTCCGAAAACCTGATGATGGTGAGGCTGGTTATGTAACCTGGGAACCAGAAAACACTTATAATCAGAACATTTATTACCTTCATGGAGCTCTTCATATATTTGATGCCGGAACTAAGATCCAAAAATACACATGGGTAAACACTGGTATCCGGCTTATAGAACAGATCCGGTCTGCACTTCAATCGAATATATATCCACTATTCGTTGCGGAGGGTGAGAGCCGTCAAAAGCTCGAACGTATTAGACATAGCGATTTCCTCTCAAAGGCTCAGCGTAGTCTCTTAAATATAAGTGGTTCTATGTTTATTTATGGCCACTCGCTCGCAGATAATGATTCCCATATATTTCGCCTCTTGCTAAAGAGTAAGATTCAACAGATTTTTATTAGTATTTATGGAGATCCTCATGATCCTTCTAATAAGCAGGTTATTACTCGTGCTAACTCATTGGCACATCAGGGACTTTCAAAAAAACCCCTCACTATAGAGTTTTACGATGCCAGCTCAGCTCATGTGTGGGGTTAATGCCACCATGATGGCCTAAACTCAACATTCGTGACACCAAGTGCAATAAGGATCATGTCAGGTAGGTATAGTCAATTTGACATGTTTATCACGCATTAAGGACTAAAAATTTTAGAGCCACCATCGATCTATTGGGTTAAATGTGACCCCTATGATCCCAAATCCCATATGGGGATTTTCCCCTGTTTGTTTAATATTACCCATAATTCACCGCACCCCGCTTTTCTTTAGGTAGGCATTCAGAAGTAGGTTGAACATCTCCCCATGATTCGGATATCGGAGGTGTAAAAGCTCATGTAATATTGTCTTGAACCTTACCTTTTGGGGTTCATCTAACAGAGAAACATCAAAAGTCAGCCTTCCCTTGCTGGAGCAACTGGCCCACTTTCGCTTCATCTTGCGAAATTGGATCTCCTTTGCCTCAACACCAATCTCTTTCGCCCAGGCCCGTACATCCTGTTTAAACTCTTCGTGTGTGATCATCCAGCACTGCCCTTGTCGCCTTTATTGTCTTTATCGCCCTTAATGACTTTCATTACACTCTGCACTATCCTGGTAACTTTAGGAATATCCCGTATCCCAGATTGAAGGAGGACAGCACAGAGTCTTTGCTTGAATTCTCTCTCATGCCGCTCACTCCGTTTCCAGTGGGGGAATTTTTTGAGGACCTCTTCCATCTGAATCGCTTTTTGCTCATGGTCATTGATGCCCTCGTTTTTCAGAAGCCAGGATATCGAAAATGTCTCAACAGACATCCTCTTTTCTGCCTGCTCTTTTCGGGCGGCATTCATCTCCACAGTGATTTCCTTGAGTTCTTCCAGTGTCTCCTGAGTGCTTTTTTGTCTTTCCTTATAGAGCCTGGTGATTAACTCTGCCTTCTCCCCAATGGAAATGAGGTATGGGGATTTATCGATATTATCCTGAATACTCTTTTCAATGCTTTTCAAAAGGTTAAAGACCTTCTCCGTATCAGAGGCATTGCTTTCCTCTAACTTCCGCAGGGTATCCTCATTGATCTCATAAATATCCAGGACGGCTTTTATCGCACCGCTCTTTGTATGCTCTTGAACCAGAAGGGCAGTTTTCTTTGAGAATTCCTTATCAATGATAATACCTGGCTCATATGCCTCTTTTAAGATCCTGTACATCCTTGCCAGTATCTCGATATCTTCAATGTAAGGTCTCAAAAAGGCATCGGGAGAGAGGATATCGTATATTTCAGAAATCTCTTTGAAGAACTGGTAGTATCCGTGCCTTTCTTCCTCATCGATAAAATGTTCAAGCACCGATTCAACCGCTTTATCCTGAGCCTTTCCAGCTACAAGGACAAGGTACTTTGCCCGTGCCTCTTCTATCAACTCACTGAATCTCTCCTTTAAAACCGCTATATCTTGAACAACCCCTTCAATGTCGTGTGAGTCAAAGGCAAGCGCCTTCTCCAGGTTGTCAAATATGCCGATAAAATCCAAAACAAAGCCTGCCGGTTTTCGCCTGCCTGCTTTATCCTCATAGGGCCTGTTCACTCTGGCGATAGCTTGCAAGAGGACATGATCTCTCATGGGCTTATCCAGGTACATGCAATAGAGGATAGGTGCATCAAAGCCGGTAAGCAGTTTCTCTGTCACAATCAGTATCTTCGGGAACTCCTCATTTTTGAAAGCCTTCCGTATCCTCTTTTCTTCCTCTTCTGCCAGGTGATACTTCGATAGCTCTTCCGTATCATTGTAACTGGGGCTATAAACGACCTGAGAGTAGTTTTCCGGTAAGTACTTGTCTATTTGCTTTTTGTAGAGAGCACAGGCTTCCCTATCGACAGCTACCAGAAAGGCTTTATATCCCAATGGCTCAACAGATTCTCGGTAATGATCAGCAACGTATCTGATGACCTTTTCCACACGCTCAGTATTTTTGAGCATATTCCTTAAGGTTACAGCTTTCTCCAGGATCTTATTGAGTTCTTCTACATCGCTTACTCCCTGGGCCTCGGCCAGATTGAGGAATTCTTTTTCAAGGACTTCCTTATCTACCCGCAGGTCATTAGGAGCAAGAGTGTAGTGGAGGGGAACTGTAGTGCCATCTTCGACGGATTCTGCTATGCCATACTTATCAAGGTAGCCCTGGGGTGGATCATCCCTGCCGAATATGACAAAGGTGCCTTTCCCATAGGTTGTTTTGTCGATAGGGGTTCCGGTAAAGCCAATGTAGGTAGCGTTAGGCAGGGCACCCATGAGGTAATTACCTAGTTTCCCGCCGGTAGTTCTATGGGCCTCATCGACCAGGACAAAGATATTTTCTCGGACATTGATGTTTTCCGGCATATCCTCAAATTTATGGATCATGCTCACAATGAGACCTCTTCTATCGTGCAGCAGCAGATTCTTAAGCTCCCTTTTACTATTCGCTATCTCATGTTCAATACCGACCGCATGAAGGTTATCAAATAGTTGAGTCTCAAGTTCATTCCTGTCTACCAGGAGAATAACCGTTGGGTTTTCAAAGAGTGGATCTTTGATGACCTTCTGGGCTGTTACGATCATGGTGTAGGTCTTGCCAGAGCCTTGGGTATGCCAGATGAGTCCCCTCTTTTTCTCTTTTGCCTTTGCCCTCTCGACTAATTTATCTACTGCCCTCATCTGGTGGGGTCTGAGGACTGCCTTTTTGAGTTCATCATCCTGCCTGGTAAAGATAATGAAATCAGTCAGAGCTTTGATGATCCGGTTTCGATCAAAGAAGGTCTTAACCAGCCTTTCAAAGTCTCCCCTTACTTCCTCCTTCCAATTGAAAAGCCCCTTTCCTGATGTATTCCAGGTGGCGCTATAGTAGTATTTGATGAGGTGCGTTAAGGCGTAGATCTGAAGGAAGGCCATTAATTCAGGGGCTTCCCGATGGTATCGCTTGACCTGCTCTAAAGCCTCAGTTATTCCTTCGATCTTATGAGCAGCCTTTGTTTCGACGAATAAGACCGGAAAGCCATTGATCAGGAAAACTATATCCGGCCTGATCGTTTTGCTCCCATTGGAAAAGCTAAACTCCTCGGTAACATGGAAGGTGTTTCTCTTAATGTTCTCCGTGTCAATGAACCGTACATTCCGCTCCCTCTTTTCGTTGGGAACAAATACCGAGTTTAACCCCTTGAGATATTCCCAGATAATGAGATTGCCCTCTATGTTTGGAGGGACCCGCTCAAGCCTCTTGATTAAATCTTCTGCCAGGAGGTGATCCATGAAGTCTGGGTTTAAGCGTTGTATCTGGTTTATGAAAATCTCTTTAAATACAATTCCCGTCTCCCCGCCCTTTAATCTTAGGGCTTCATCACGGCTGACATGCTCCCACCCAAGGCTGATGAGGATTGTTTGACCATCTGGGGTAGTGTACTCAGTTTGGGACTCCCTTATAACGTAGTCGATGATGGGACGCTGTACGGAATTTCTTTCACCTCCAAGGCTCTTACTCAACGGCAATCTCCAGATGGTTAACCCTTATCTTGCCGGTCATAAGGTTACTGAGGAGGGTTTTGAATAGTGCTTCCAGGGCCTTCTTCTTGTTTTCTCCAGCTTCGATCTTACGATCTATGGCGGAGAGGATAGTGGCGATCTTTTCTTGGATGGGGAGAGGAGGAAGGGGTAGTTTAAAATCTTTTAATTTTGCCCAAGAGGTTCTGGGGTGATTTATACCAGTCATAGTTATTGTGGCATATTTGAGAAAGGGTCTTGTATGCATAAAATTAACCAGGTAATTCCTTGTAACCTTATCCTGTAAAGGAATAAAGACTAATATATCCGTAGAACAAATGCCTTTCCCAGGTGCGACCACTACTTTATCCAAATAGGGCCTTAGCTTCCCATATAATATGTCACCATCATAAAAAACATTCTTCGTGCTTCTTATGTCGGATGGCTGGCCATAGAAGTTAACCCTAAGATCTCCAGAATTCATGTGTTCTAAGCCAATATAAATTGGATCTGCTGCATTTTCTGGTTTAATGGTTTCTTTCCGTAATGAGCAAACTTCTTCTAATTGTGCAACTTCCCACTCCTGTGGTATCAACCCAATCTCTGTTTCCTTCAGCAGCACATGCTCGGCCTCTTCCACAGGTACAGGCCCATAAGTGAAGAGATATGTCACCAGGGATTCTTTTAACTCCCTTGCCGCCTGCACAACTGACTCTGTTTTCTCTTTTGCTTCCTGAACGGCAGAAAAGACGGCAGCGATTTTCCCTTGTTCATGGAGCGGAGGGAAGGGAATGTATTGAGAGTAAACAATAGACTGTGTAATTAGAGGTTGTCCTGATTTCTTTTTTAACCTGTTCAGGTTTAATGTACTAAGGGATAATCCTAAATAGGTCAAATCAATATTATCCTTCAGAAATTCTTTGATGAATAGGGCATTGTCAGAGATCCAACTTTTTGATTTCGAAATGTGAATAGAACCGCAGTATTCACCGACCCTGCCTAATATTACCGTGGGAGAATCAACTAGGAAACTTTCAGCGTATCCCATTATCCCATTTCCTCCAAAAACAGGATAGAGACTTGTTGGTCTTGCCTTACCACTTGTCAGTTTAAAAACGTTCTCCAGTTTAACTGCGTCCCACTCCACAGGCAACAGGCCAATCTCAGTCATCTTGAACCCTTCAGGGACTGTATTATCATCACTCATAACTCAATTCCCAACTCCCTTAAGATGCCCTTCAGCTTCCGGTCTGCCTCTGTTCGCTCTTCTTCCGCCTCCTTGAGTAAAACTACAGCATCTTCCAGGGGAAGTGTATCATCCTCACCATTCAAGGCCACATATCGAGAGGGGCTAAGGTTGTAATCACTCTTCACTGCCTCTTCTTTGGTGATGACCTTGCTGACCCCTTCCTCCTCTTTCCAGTTTAGGTAGATATCGGAGATTTGCTTTATACTCTCGTCCGGCAGATAGTTCTTTGGCCTGCCCTTTTTGAAGAGCTTGGAAGCGTTGATCAGGAGGATTTCGCCCTCTTTTCGCTTATCCTTGCTGATAACCAGAATGATACCTGGTGCCGTGGTGTTGTAAAAGAGATTCTCCGGCAAGAGCAAAACTGCCTCCACAAGATCCCGATCCACAAACTCCTTTCTTATGTCCCGCTCTCTATTCTTCCCTGCATTACCACTGCCACGAGAGACCGCACCGGTATCCAAAACCACGGCCATCTTCCCCCCATCTTTTAGAGAGGAAAACATATGCTGAATCCAGCCCCAATCTGCACTATTGGAAGGAGGATAGCCAAATCCGAAACGGCTATAGGGATCATTCTCATAGGTAGTTTGTGCAAAGTCCTGATTCCACATGGGATTAGCTGTAACAATATCGAATTCCCATAGTGAGCCATCTGGATTCCTAAAGGCAGGCCGGTTCATGGTATCGCCAAGAGCCATTTGCGTTTCCATATCGTGAATAAAGAGATTCATCTTGGCCATAGCAAAGGTTGAATGCAAGATCTCCTGACCATAAAACTTGAGCGGTGAAATGGATGAGTCCTCACCGTATCTTTCCCGAAATCTCAGGTAACACTTGATCAGCAGGCCCCCTGACCCGCAACAAGGATCATATATCTCATTGCCTGGCCCTGGATCGAGGATAAAGGACATCAAGACAGCCACTTCTCGTGGGGTATAGAATTCTCCTGCACTCTGGCCTGAACCTTCAGCAAATTTCCTTATGAGATACTCATATGCCCTTCCCAGGATATCAGGTTCAACATTTTCCAGACCCAGTCTGTACTTGCCCAGAACATCGATCAGTATCTTCAGTTTGTCATCACTGACAACCGGCTGCCCCGCTGCTTTAGCATTAAAGTCCACAATGTCAATAACGCCCTGGAGCTTGGGATTCTCCCTGGCAATAGAGCGAACAGAGTCGGTTAAGTGCTCGCCTACATTGGTTGTCTTTTTGGCAATACTGTCCCATCTTGCTTCTGGAGATAGATAAAAGCGGACAAGGCCATGATCCTCATTTATCAGTTGCTCGGCTATCTCTCTATCCCCATAAACCTTACTCAGCTTCAATATCTCATCCTCAAAGACATCGGATAGCCTTTTTAAGAAGATAAGGGGGAGGATATAGTCCTTATATTTAGGAGCGTCAATATCTCCTCGGACCTTGCAAGCAGCCTCCCAAAGCCAGCTTTCCAGTGTTTTTATGTTAAGTTCATCGTTAGGCATCTATAGATCATCCTTCTTGAAGATTTAAAGTCACATGGATTAAACTCTATGGCGACTGATCCCGTTAGAGCGGTAAATGGATAATTGCCCAGGGGATACCTGAAGGCAGTTTGTAATACTATACCATATTTTTTAGAGTGTTCGATATGGAAAGGTGGGAAGTAATGAGAGGAGATGATAACTTTTTGCCCTTTTTCCCTTATGCTTCAAGGGTGGATTGGGGATGGCCTATAGCAAAATGGCCCGTCCAGCAATAGCAATAGTATAACACTGTTACAGGATCTAAGGGTAAGTAGCTGACTTTTAATGTTAAAGTTCTATGGGGATTTTGCCCTATTTGTGCAATTACCCCAAATTTGTAACATGTCACAAATTTCGGGGCCGTTGGGCAGAAACCCCATTCCAAGTTCGACGGTTTTTTCTCCGTTACTATCGGGATGCCAATTTTAAGAATTGCTCTGTATCTTACTCATGAACTCCCGATATATCTCTTCACTCAGGGATTTATTGGCATACAGTTTCTCTAACTGTGCTTTCGCCTGCTCTAAGGTAAGGACTCCTTCGCTGTAGAGATCATATAAAGTCTGAGCCTTTCCCTTCTGAATCCCTTCCCGTAATCCCTTTTCAATGCCGAATCCTTCTATTGTTGTAGTGATATGCGCCACTTTTATTTCCTCCTCGAATGTCTTCATTTCTTCTTGGAATCTAACTTCAAGTTCCCTCGGTAAGACCATCACCCAGTCAAGAAAGCGCAACAAGTTTATTATATCTTCCCGACCGTATCCCTTGAGATATAAAGCCTTAGCTAACCTCTTTTTCCAATCAAGCCTGGAGTGGTCGTCTTTCCTCGTTTCCAAGGTTTTAAGATGGGCCACAACGATAATACCAAAAGGATTCTGGCTGGCCTCAAGTTCTTCTATCTTATCATTGTAATCAATGAGCTTTATAACAGGGAATTCAAACAAGAGCCTGAATCCCCATCGGTTGATTTCATACCGGCAGGGCCTGTAATTTTCAGCCTCGTCGGTCAGAATGGCCAGGCTGATAACCTCCTTATCATGATGGTCGAAGATGCGGTAGTTATAGGTGTACATCCTCTTTACAAAATCGGCGTCGTAGTATCCCTGCACTTCCGTGTGGATTAGTAACCATTTTTCTGCCCCGTCCTTCAAGTATACTTTAACTAGCATATCGGCAAGGCGCTTACCGATCATAGAAGCTTTGACTATCTTTTCCAACTCCTTATCGAGAAATTCATAGCCTTTTTCCAGATCCACCTCGTTATAAATGGTTGGAAAGAAGAACGGTAAAAACTGCTTAAAATATATCTCTATCGCCTCTTTCCAGCCACTGTCATACTCACTGTAGACAGTTTCGCCGCTGGTCGTAAGATCGCTCTCTGCCATTACTGACTGCTCTCCATGCTCTGTGTAGGGTTAGCTACTTATAGAGTTAACTACATTATAGGGTTAAGCTACTTCAGAACCAAAAGACCAGTTACCACATACCTGTACTACATACCTGTTAACACATATATTTTAACTGATCTTTCGGATATTTACCACCAAGATATGCGGAGAGGAGAGGGTATTTAATTCTTATTGCGGTTGGTGTCACGAATGTTGGGTTTGGGCCGATGGTGAGAGTACAGGATCAACCATAACTGAACAGAACCGAGCTAACCATAATTCCGAAAGCTATCCAAATTAAAGAATTAATATAGTACGAGAATGAAAACCTAGGAAGCACATCTTCAGAACTAGCCAAGGAAGGATTTTGGCTCGCAAACAGGTGCTGATAAGTAAAATTAATAAATCTAAACTGTCGCCCGTTAAAAGATCCAACTCTCGCATTTGAAAGTAAGCCTATGATATCCGCTATACCACCACCAATCATTAAGCCAAAAAACATACTCAAAATCAAAAAAAATATGTTTATTGTTATTCCAACAGGCTTTGAGGATAAAAGCCAGTCTATGTATCTGAAAATCTGGAACAAAACCACTAATCGAACACACCATGTACTTAGACTGCGACTTTTTTTCACTACTGCTTGACATCGGTGACAGATTAACACTGAAAAGGTAGTTACCTGACTTTTCAATTTTTTTCCTCTTAAGTATTCAACATAGTCCCATAAACTTGCGCCCAAGGGCGAATGTGGTTCGCCACTAAATAATCTATCTCGCCCACTTCCGATAAGACATTTCACTTCTGCATTATCTGAGTTACATCGAGCACATTTTACAGGGATAGTGAAAAATGGGATACCTTTTCCTTTTTCCAATATTTTTTAGACCCCTCTAATTGGTCGATTGCATATGCTGGTTATCGTTTTTTCGTGCGGGGCTAGTAATGCCCATCTGGTTCTGGAATCAGACATCCACCACTCTCCCATCTTACCCTCAAATGGTGGCCACGCTCCATAGGCTAACCTAAACGCAGTCATCATTGTTATAAAATAACCAATGGTGCCGCATTGATAGAAAAATCAATGCCTTAACAAAATTCAATGACTACCATCTGAAGCCGGAAGATTGTTATGGGCGTAAACGCCCGTTAAGACTGAAGTCATCTGAACTGCTCGGATGAAATATCCGACTTAAGTCCAGCCCAGCTCTACTCTTCTACCTCAGACTCATATCTTCTGCCGATTAAAATCAGTTATCGGTAATACTTCCATACTCGCCATGAAGTGCTGCCCCAAACTTCAACATTCCACAACTCTATGTAACTCAAGTGGTGCCCCGCTATCACCTGAATACCTTCATCTGCCTTTATCGCACCCTTTCCTTACTCGAACACTCTATCACGCTAAAGCTTCGTCCTTAAAAGAACATATGCTAAAGACGTTTCCGCCTAAATGTTCATGAAAAAGCTTTTTTCGCCCCCGAGGATGAAAATGAATGTATAGTCTTCCAACTTTGGTTTCCCAGGCATAGTTTTTGCTGGGTTTGGCAATTTTAAAAAACTTATAATATCTTGCATGGTTAATTCAAAAAATGATATAAATATTGAATTTTTTATCGTCAATTTCCGTGCCCAGAAAAACCTAAGTTGCACTACTATACCTTTTTCAGTAAAGTCGATTTCTCAAAACGCATTTTTACGGTAAAGGCGAAGGTTTATACCCTACCCATTGGAAATAAAAGACCTGACCCCACTTTTTATGTAGGGCGAGAGGGCCTCTATTATTTCTCAGGACCACAAAAGCACTTAGTGGTTACTTTAAAAAGCCCAATTGATCCATCC
>Ga0307379_10007602_pt1 | contig 14706 bp, 12 predicted proteins | sample UN2MG_FD_202237 | JGI IMG/M metagenome (GOLD analysis project Ga0307379, IMG submission 202237) | Soil microbial communities from Risofladan, Vaasa, Finland - UN-2 | ecosystem: Environmental > Terrestrial > Soil > Coastal area > Acid sulfate soil | place: Finland: Risofladan, Vaasa | collected... | reverse complement strand
CTTAGAGTTAAGCTAGGGTCTTCTTGACCGCAGCGATAATTTTCTCCTTGGTGGGCATTACAGCCTCTATCAGGTTACGAGCTACCGGAATAGGTGTATTCAGATTGCCCACCCTTTGTAGCGGAGCCTTTAAAGACTTGAATAGTTTTTCCTGCACTTGGAAGGCTATCTCAGCACCAAGGCCGCACCTAATATAGTCTTCATCAACCACCACCAGCCGGCCAGTCTTTTTTACTGAGACTAAAATGGTGTCAATATCCAGTGGCTCCAGGGTGCGGGGGTCAATAACCTCAGTGCTGATGCCCTCCTGCTCTAAAGCCCCGGCTGCCTCAAGAGAAAGGCTTACCATATAACTCACGGCTACGATAGTAACATCTTTACCCTCTCTTCTGATGGTAGCCTCTCCGAAGGGGACCAGATACTCTTCCTCGGGGACAGGACCTTTTGTTCGGCTTAACAATCGGTGCGAGAAGAAAACCACAGGGTTATCATCCCTGATGGCGGTTTTCAGTAAACCTTTGGTATCGTAAGGTGTTGTCGGCAGAGCAAGCTTTAGACCTGGTCCATGCCAGACATTGGCAATTGGGGCTCGAGAGTGTGAGAAGCCACCACCGCCATAGCTCGCAATCCCGGACATAAAGACAACTGGTATTGAGAAATTCTCAGCGCTGCCGTGTCCAGAATGCCATAGACCAGACTGTAAAATCTCGTTCCAGGCGGGGAACATAAAGTCAGCAATCATAAAGTCAACAATAGGGCGCATCCCAGCCATGGCGGCTCCGGCACTACCGGCAGCGAGCATCTGCTCAACGATTCCCGTTTCTCTGACCCGATTCTCGCCGAATTCTTCCATAATTTCTTTGGGAGGGCGTGTTGGGGATACTCCACCGGGACCAACAGCTTCGCCAGTAAGGAATACTCTCTCGTCCCGCCTCATCTCCTCGGCTATTGCTTCCTGTATTGCCTGATATAGGTATATCTCTCGCATCGTGGTTATCCCCCTTTTTATCTACTAGATTAAGAATGGGTAGTGGCATATATTGCGTTGAAAGCATCTTCAGGCGATGGCTCCGGGCTTTCCTCAGCAAACTTCTGAGCCTCAGCGACCTCAGCATCAGCTTCAGCCTGGATTTTTTGAATATCTTCCTGAGTGAGTAGGCCCTGACCTAGTAGCACTTGCTCAAAACGTTTTAAGGGGTCTTTCTTCATCCATTCGTCTACTTCTTGCCTGGTGCGGTAAAGCATAGGTTCGCCTTCGTAGTGGCCACGCCAGCGGTAGGTCTTTATCTCAAGCAAGGCAGGTCCTTCACCCCTCCTGGCTCTGTCCAAAAATTCCTTGGCAGCCTTGGTCACAGCAATCACATCGTTTCCATCTTCTATTGTCTTGCCGGGCATGGCATAGGAGCCGGCTATTTTGGCAATATCCTTGATTGCCCAGGTCTTATTTAGCTTTACCGACATTGATTGGCCGTTGTTCTCGCAGAACCAGAGGATAGGTAGTTTCCAGATAGAAGCGTAGTTCATCGCTTCGTGTAAAGGTGCTCTGTTAGCGCAGCCATCGCCGAAGAATGATAGTACCACCTGATCCTGGTCACGCATTTGAGCAGCAATGCCCATCCCTGCCGCCAGGGGGAAGTGGCCTCCCTGCATACCGCTGCGACCAAATATCCCCAAGCTGGGTTTGGTGATGTGAGTACCCCCTTTACCGTGGGCACAGCCAGTGGCCTTGCCGTAAAACTCAGCAATTATCTCCTTCATTTCCATACCTTTGGCTAACCAGACGTAGGCACCACGGTGTGTATAGGTGACGTAGTCGTCCTTACCGAGTAGGGCTACCGGCCCCACGATGGACTCCTCACCGAGCCCGCTATGCCACCCTACGAGCATCTTACCTGACCGGGCATCCTTAATCAGTTGGTAGTCTAGAGTTCTGGTTCGGAGCATATCCCGGTAGGTCCTTAGTAATAGGTCTTTAGATAGTGCCATATTTTGCCTCTCTCCTTTTTCCCATAATTACTGATGCAGACATTCTCAAAGACCCCTTCATCCGGTTTAGGGCGCTACTAGGACACGTAACATTTTGTTTATCGCTGGCTTCAGGAGCGCTTGGAAGGTTTTTTGAATGTCAGACAGCGGGATAACGTTTGTAATCACAGCTTCAACATCAATACTATGCTGGCACAATACCTCAGTAGCGATTTCCCAATCAAAGGGGGTGGAATCGCGATTGGTGCTAAACTTGATTTCAGGCTGCATCATGTACCAATCAAGAGGTTCCAGGGTTATGGGTTCCTGATATACAGCTAAGCAGATTACCCTACCATTTCGTGCCACCAGTTGGCAAGCCTGATTAAGCGTGTTCTTACCAGCGGCACATTCGTAAACGATATCAGGTCCCCTACCTCCGGTCAGCTTAACAATCTCTGAGATGAAATCTTCTTTTAGCGGGTTGAAAACTCTGTCAGCGCCCAGTTCTGCTGCTTTGGCTGCCCGCGCTGGGCTTATCTCTGAGACATAGACAGCTCTGTCACCAGCTTGCCTGACCCTTTGTATCATATAGAGGGCGATGGGACCAGCGCCAATGAAGGCAATGGTATCTGATACCTTGGGGTTCCCGAGGCGCACCGCATGAATAGCGGCAACCAATGGTTCAAGACAGGCAGCGGCTTGGTCTGAGATCTCATCGGGAACATAGATTAATCTCGTGGTTGGTGCGGTGATATATTCAGCATAGGCCCCTCTTCTGGAGGGAGCGGAGTATATCGCCCGAGGATTAATTCGGATGTTCCGTGGGTCGTTTCGTTTCCCGGGAGGCACTAGTGGTACCCTGGGATGCTTATAAAGCATGACACGCTCGCCTACACTAAAATCCTCAACCCCCTCTCCAAGCTTGGTAACAACACCGCACCATTCGTGCCCTAAGATAGACCCAGGGGCAGGTATACCAAAGGAGTAGTTATTTAAGTCGGTACCGCAAATGCCACAATACTTAACTCGGCAGAGTACTTCTTCTGGCCCCGGCTCAGGGGTCGGTATTTCTTCAACGGCGAGAAGCCCCTTCTCTTTAAAGACAGCCGCTTTCATGATTTAATCCTGCATGGTTCTGCTTTGCCATCGAAATTTGCGTTATAAGAAGACAACTTCTCACAACAGGTGCTCGTGTCCAGTCGTTTTGTATAATAGCTAATCCACGAACCATAATCAAGTCTCTATCACCTTCCCTTTAGATAGGGGTAGGCTAGTAGATTCTACCAGAAGCTTTTATGCCAAACCGTAACGTTTGGGATTTTCTTTCAAGTCTTTCTCAAATATATCGATTATTGCTTCAGGGGTCGTATACTGTGGCTTCCAGCCCCATTCTTTTCTCGCATAGCTGTCATCAAATACTTTCAGGGCATCAGATCTTCTACGGCCCGCTTCATGGAGAGTCGTGTCAGGTTTGTAGGTGACTTTGGTTTCGGGAAAACGTCTCATAAGAGCTGTTTCGAGCTCTTTGGCTGTAACAACAGCCGGAATCCCGGCGACATTGTAGTTAACCATCTTAATATTCTCTTTGGGTGCCTGTAATACTATATCCGCTGCCCTAGCAGCGTCCCTCACATATATCATGGAGATTGTTGATTCCGGGATACCATAAATACATTCGTTTGGTTTACCTAAAATGGCATCTTCAATCATTGGCGGTGCCCAGTGACCCGGCGTACGAACGTTTGGCCCAATCATGTGGGCGATGCGTATCGAGCGGAAATCTAATCCAAATTTGCTACGGTAGAACCGTCCGAGACCTTCAATATACAGCTTACCGCAACCATAGACAGAGGTTGGTCGCTGGATACTGATATCGGTGAGTGCCTCATTCATCAGCAAACCAAAGGTGCCCAGAGTGCTGGTGAACATCATCTTCTTAACGCCAAACAATCTAGCAGCCTCCAATACATTATAGGTTCCGATAACATTTGTTCGAATGGAAGCCCATGGATCGAGCTCAGACATGTAGGTGAGCATAGATCCCAATTGATAGATTTCTGTGATGTTGTTATCCTTAACCACGTTAAGCACCTCAGGGAAGTTACTCAGGTCTCCGCGCACTATCTTCACCTTGTTTTCAATGTCTTCTATGCGGTAGCGGTTTATGGCAATGTCAAACAGGACCACTTCCTCTCCACGGTTAGCCAGTATGTGTGCCAGTTCTGCCCCAATATATCCCGTTCCTCCCGTAATAAGTTTTGCCATAATGTTTTACTCCCTCTTATAATTTACAAATAGATTCCGTAATTTTCTTTATTTCTCTTTTAACCAGTATAGCTCCTTAAGACGGCGTGCATATTCTCTATCTCTCCTCTCGATTGCTTCATCAAACCTCTCCGGGTCAACGAACCACGGTTTACCTTGTGCCATACGCTGCTTAATCTTCTCAGTCTTATGCGTACTTAGGTATACCGCTGATCACGGGCTCCCCCGTCGACGGCAATAGTCTGTCCAGTTACGTAGTCGGACAGTGAAATACGAGGAAGTATATTTGAAAGCATATCAGGATGGAAGAGATGCCAGGGTCAGGATGGGTGACTACTTCCGTTTCTATAACGCCGAGTGCCCCCACCAAGCCTTAGGCTATCGAACACCAGCTGAGGTATTTACCTCAATCCCGGTGGAAGCTGCCTGTGGAGGTATGGTAGAATCCTTAATATCAGATACCCTGAGGACAACGGGACCCTCTCTTAATATAGTCCCTATCCTGTCCAAATGATGGGGTCCACCTCATCTAGTTTTTACTATACCGAGCCTACTTTTGGCTAAAAAGCTGAGAAAAGTCCCCATCAAAGCCTTTTAAGAAGCCATGCATATCCAGTACCTCATCGGCTGTTAGCTTATCCATTTCCTTGAACTTATCCAGCTCTGCCTCAGTGAGGTCGGTAATAACCTTAGGTGCCTTACCCTCCTTAATTGCTGCTGCCACTAAACATTGAGTTTGGCAGGCTGAGCAAAATACACTTAAAAACCACAAATCTTCCTGGTGACTAAGGACTTTAACATTATCTACCTCATAGTGCTGCCCGCAAACACTACACTTTATTGAAGTCATAAACCTTTTGATAAGCCTCTCTTCCATTAATTCAGCCTCTAGTCTACCTTGGGCAAATAAAACATTAACTTAAGACTTATGCTTATTAAAATCCTCTAAATCGAGGGTGTTAATGAAGTCATAGAAAGCCGACATCTTTTTCAGCTCTTCCTCACTAACCTTCTTGCCATCAGCCTGACCCTTTCCCGCCTCTTGCGGAACAGGTTTACCTGTCTCCTTGTCTAATAAGATACTTGCTTTGTCTAAAACTGCCTCCTCGGCATAGATAGGTACCTCCGCTCTTATTGCCAGTGCTAGAGCATCGCTAGGGCGAGAGTCAACTTCCATTTGCCCTCCATCTACATTAAGAACAACCTTGGCAAAAAAGGTATCGTTCTTAAGGTCGCTAACGATAATAGAGTTGATAGTAGCCCCTAGGGTATTAATGACTGTGCGTAACAAGTCATGAGTCAGGGGCCTCGGCACAGTAACACCTTGCAGTTTTACAGCTATGGCATCCGCCTCGGCAGGGCCAATCCAGATGGGTAGATAGCGCTCTGCCATCTTTTCTTTCAGCATCACCACCCGTTGATAGTTCATTAGACTAACCCGGATGCTGTCAATGGTCATCTCTATCATGTCGGACCTCCTCTATTCCTCAACCATTGTATTCTACTCTGTATCGCTACCGCTGTCAACCTGAAATAGGCAAATCCTTATCATAGGACAGGGTAAAAACGGTTTTTAACACTATCTAATCAGACTCTCATTATGGTATAATAGTAGGGGTAAAAAATTTAATCTCAGCGGAAATGGAGGAGTAACTGTGCACTCGGATCAAAAGGCTGTTGTTTGGTTCCACGAAGTAACCAGAGAGGATGTTGCCACTGTTGGGGGTAAGGGGGCAAACCTGGGTGAGATGACTAAGGCTCGTATACCTGTTCCCCCTGGCTTTATTGTAACCGCTAACGCTTACTACGACTTTCTACGAAAATCAAAAATCACTGATAAAATTCGCAGTCTACTAAAACCACTAGACTCTAACGATAGTAAGCAACTTCAGCAGATTGCGGCTGAGGTTAGACAGGTAATCCTGGATGCTCCTATGCCACCGGAGTTAGCCGAGAAGATTAAGAAGTCTTATATAGAAATGGGCGGTGGCTTGGTTGCTGTGCGCTCCTCAGCTACTGCTGAAGACCTGCCCGAAGCCTCCTTTGCCGGCCAGCAAAGCACCTTTCTCAATGTGGAAGGAGAGGAAGCTGTGGTAACTGCTGTTCAGGGGTGTTGGGCATCACTCTTTGAAGCTAGGGCTATTTTTTATAGAGAACAGCAAGGCTTTGACCACTTTAAGGTTGGTATCGCTGTCCCTATTCAAAGGATGGTGCAGTCTGAGGCTTCCGGCGTTATGTTTACTCTGGAGCCAGTAAGCAGTGATACCAGTAAAATCGCTATTGAAGCTGTCCTGGGGCTTGGCGAAATGATTGTTTCAGGAGATGTAACCCCGGATACATACATTGTTGATAAGGACGGGATGAAAATCAGTAAAAAGGAAATTGCAGCGCAGGAGTGGAAGCTGATAAGGAACGAGAAGGGTAATGGTGAAGGAGCTAATGTTAAGGTGGTACTTACTCCCGAGGAGCAGGCCCGGCAAAAGATTAGTGATGAAGAAGTAATTGCTCTGGCTGAGATGGGGCAGCGTTTGGAGGATTGGTATCAATTCCCCCAGGATATTGAGTGGGCCAAAGAGGATAATAAACTCTATATCGTCCAAACCCGCCCGGTAACTACCATTAAAGAGGGAAAGGTTGAGGCTGGGATGGAGATAGATGCCCCGGTGCTTCTCTCTGGGGCACCAGCCAGTCCAGGTATGGCCTCAGGACCAGTCAGGATAGTGACTGATGCTTCTCAAATAGATAAAGTGCTGGACGGGGATATTTTGGTTGCCGAGATGACTACCCCTGATTTCGTGCCGGCGATGAAACGAGCCGCGGCTATTGTTACTGACCGCGGCGGACGGACGGCACATGCGGCTATTGTTAGCCGGGAGCTGGGTATCCCCTGTGTCGTCGGTACGGGGAAAGCCACCAAAACGCTGAAAGATGGGCAGGTTATAAGCGTAGACGGCTCACGGGGTAATGTCTATGAAGGCAAGGTGACTATTAAAGAAGAGGCAGATGAATCTTATAAAGAAAAAATTAAGACCAAGACCAGAGTTTATGTGAATCTGGCTCAACCTGAGCTGGTCGATAGGGTGGCAGCTCGTAATGTGGATGGTGTTGGTTTGCTCCGGGCCGAATTCATGGTTGCCCAGATTGGCGAACACCCCCGCTATATGATTGATCAGAACCGGGGCAATGAGTTTGTGGACAAGCTAGCTGAGGGTATCGGTGCCTTTGCTAAAGCCTTTAACCCGCGGCCGGTGGTCTATAGGACTAATGATTTTAAGACTAATGAGTATAGGGAACTCAAAGGCGGGCAGAAATACGAACAGGCTGAAGAGAATCCTATGCTTGGTTACAGAGGAGCCTCACGATATATTGCTGACATTGACGTGTTTAAGCTAGAAATAGAAGCCGTAAAGAGGGTGAGGCAGAACTACAAAAATCTATGGGTGATGATTCCCTTCGTCAGAACTGTTGATGAACTGGTTAGAACTAAGGAGATTATGGAAGCTGAGGGGCTAAAGCGTTCCGATGACTTCAAGCTATGGATGATGGTTGAGGTGCCGTCTAACATCTTTCTTATAGAGAAATTCCTTGCTGTTGGCATTGATGGTATATCCATTGGCTCAAATGACCTGACCCAGCTTATCCTAGGCGTTGATAGAGATAGCGAGAAGTTAGCCGATACCTTCGACGAGCGAGACGAAGCAGTGCTTATAGCCCTGGAGCGGGCAATTAAAGTGGCCAAGAGCATGGGGGTTACTGCCTCCATCTGCGGACAGGCGCCCTCGGTATATCCCGAACTCACTGAAAAGTTAGTAGAGTGGGGTATAACCTCCGTCTCAGTAAGTCCAGATATGATTGGCACTACCAGGGAGATAATAGCTAAAGCGGAGGAAAAGCTGAAACTTAATGGTTAGGCGGCTTAATATTCGCCTTATAACTGAAGAAAGAGAAGAGAGCCTTTCTCCTTATGCGGTAAAGAGCAGGTTGTCACGGGGCAGGCTTAAGCCTGAGGAGTCTTGTGTGATACGTACTGCCTTCCAGCGCGATCGGGACCGTATTATCCACTGTAAGGCCTTCCGCCGTCTCAAGCATAAGACACAGGTTTTCATTGCTCCCGTGGGCGACCACTATGTAACCCGGCTTACCCACACCCTGGAGGTGTCTCAAATAGCCCGCACTATAGCTCGAGCCCTTAACCTTAATGAGGATTTGACTGAGGCGATTAGCTTGGGTCATGACCTGGGTCATACTCCTTTTGGGCATGTTGGTGAGGAGGTCTTAAATGAACTCTATCAGGAGGGATTCAGGCATAATGAACAGAGCCTCAGAGTTGTTGACATCCTGGAAAAGGATGGTCAGGGGCTCAATCTAACCTGGGAAGTGAGGGACGGTATCCTGAATCATTCTAAGACGAGGGCAGATATATTGGGGCAGGATTGGGGAAAGGTAAATACCCTGGAGGGTGAGGTGTGTAAGCTGGCTGATACTGTTGCCTACATCAACCATGATATTGGTGATGCGATAAGGGCTGGCATCATCACCGAAAACGATTTACCGCTCTCAGCCATTACTATGTTAGGTCGTTTTCACTCACAACGTGTTAATACTATGGTCTGTGATATTATTGATTTCTCCTGGGCGGCAAGTGGGAGTAATACGACAGATAACCCAGCTATAGGTATGAGCCCTCAAGTTCTGGAGGCAACCAATAACCTCCGTGATTTTCTCTTTGCTAGGGTGTATAATGTGCGCTCAGCTCAAGAGGAAGCAGAAAAGGCAAGAGGGGTTGTTCGCCTATTATATAAATACTTCACCGAGCATGAAGCGAAGCTGCCATCAGAGTATCATCTTTACAGTGATGAGGTTGAACGAAGGGTATTAGACTATATCGCCGGTATGACTGACCAGTATGCTCTAAGAATGGCTGAAGAGCTGTCATTAGTCAGAAGCAAGGTGGGATAAGAGTTGTTTATTAAGGGGAGAGGGTTACTGGGTTAAGATGGGTGTTATAGACGAGGTAAAGCAGAGAACAGATATTATTGAGGTTGTTAGCCAGTACACCACTTTAAAAAAGGCGGGACGAACCTTCAGGGCGCTATGCCCATTCCATAATGAAAAGCATCCATCATTCTTCGTCTATCCTGAGCAGCAGAGCTGGCACTGCTTTGGTGCCTGCAGTACTGGTGGTGATGTTTTTTCCTTTGTTATGAAGAAGGAGGGCATTGACTTCGGGGATGCGTTGCGTCTTCTTGCTCAGAAGGCTGGAGTTACCATCCCGTCAAGGTTTGAACCAGAAGCCGGGAAAGAGGAGAGGGACAGGTTATATCAGGTTAACCAGGCGGCAGCCCAGTATTTTCATAATTTGCTCCTTAACTCTCCAGTTGGAGAAAGGGCAAGGGAGTATTTTACCAGCCGAGGGCTCTCGCAAAAAATTATCGCCGACTTTCAGTTGGGCTTCAGCCCAAACAGCTGGGATGCCCTGAAGCAGTATCTGATGGAGAGAGGCTATACCGAGAGTGAGCTACTGACCGCAGGTTTAGTAATAGAAGCAGAGGCAGGAGGCACTCATGACCGATTTCGCAATCGGTTGATGTTCCCTATACATGACATCAGAGGACACGCTGTCGGTTTTGGGGCAAGGGTGCTTGATGATTCCCTACCTAAATACCTCAACTCGCCACAGACGCTGGTCTTTGATAAGAGTAGCTGCCTGTATGGCATAAATCTGGCCCAGGCGGCTATCAGGCAGCAAAACCTGGTGGTGATTGTAGAGGGCTATATGGATGTTATCACTGCTCACCAGAATGGTTTTAACAATGTAGTTGCCTCTATGGGGACTGCAGTTAACGAGCAACAGGTTAGTTCTCTAATAAAGCAGTCTGGAACCAAAAATATAGTATTGGCGCTTGATGCGGATACCGCCGGTGAGGAAGCGATGCTCCGCGGAGTGGGATATGAGAACACTCTTGAAGCTGAAGTTAAGGTCATGGTACTTCCCAAGGGTAAGGATCCAGATGATGTGATCAAAGAGAATGCGGAAACGTGGAGCCAACTGTTGGCGGATGCCCGAGCTATAATGTATTACACCTTTACAATGGTTACTGCTGACCTTGATATGACAAAAGAGGAAAACCAGATTCTGACTGCAAGTAAGCTTCTAAAAATAATCGCTAATACTAGAGACTCTATACGATTGGATCGTTATCTAAAGAAATTAGAAAACGTGACAGGAATTAGCTATAGGAAGTTAGAGGAGGCTCTAAGCAAAATAAAGCAAGAGAGTAAGACCCGACGCCCTAGGCAAGAAGTAATGACCCGAACCGTACGCTCACTCGTGTCCAGCCCGGTTGAGGAATATTGTCTTGCCCTGTTACTCCGGCACCCAGAGCTTAAGGATAGAGATGAGGGACTTTTGCCGGAGTATTTTGAGAATAGCGAAAATCGTGAAATCTTTACTGTCTGGCAGCAGGCTAAAGACCCATCATTACTCAAGGGTGAGCTTGACTCTGCTATTTGGGAGCATCTTGATTCCCTGTTAACCAGGAGTGTACCAACTAACCAAGTAGAGCCGAGATATGCTAATTGTGTCCTCCGCCTACGAGAAAAATTCCTCCGAAGCTTGGAGAGGAAAAGAGAGCAGGCATTAGCCTTAGCCGCTGAGTCAGGGGGTAAGGCTGCCGAACTGGCTAAGCTTGAAGAGCAAGGGATAGAAGTCAGTGTTCAACTGGGGGAAGTTTTTACTCAGAAAGGCCGAGGAAGTCAGGAGCGAAGGAGGTAATAAATGGGATTAGAAAACAGTGAGAACTCTGCACGGTTTCCGTCTCAAGATAAGAACAATGAGGAGCAGTCTCCAAATGAAGGGCTAAATGTTGAGCTTAAATCCTCCAAAGCTTCCGAGTTGGAAATACCGGTAGAACAACTGGAGGAGCAGGCGATAGTAGATGACCCGGTTCGTATGTATCTTCACGAAATTGGTAGAGTGCACCTCCTCACTGCTGAGGATGAAAAGGTCTTAGCCAAAAAGCTGGAGGAAGGCAAGCGCATCAATGAGATTAGACGAGACTACCTGCAAAGATATGGGAAGTCCCCTTCAGCAACTGAAATAATACTTACTATGCTCAAAGAGCTGGGGCAGGCTTCTACTATCATCCATCTCCTCCAAAAACAGCTTGGTTTAACACCTACCGCCAGCTTTATAGAGACCATCTCTAATGCTAAATTGCGAGATAGCATCAATAATGAGATAAATCAGCAAATAGTCCAGGCTATTGCTAACCAGATAGGTAAATCTGTATCTGAAACAGAACAGCTTCTTATCAATCTGTCAATAAATATTAACCTGTTGCCCGAGGAAATCCTTAACGCTATCTCCGAGAGCATCTCTCTAGCTGATATAGAGAATCTGGTGGCAAGTAATACCTTTATTGATTCCGTTCTGATTTATGAAAAACAACTCAAAGCTTATCAAGAAAATATTGAGTGTGAGGCTGAAAAAGCAAAAAGGCATCTCACTGAAGCCAACCTGCGTTTGGTGGTCAGCGTAGCCAAGAAGCATATTGGACGGGGTATGCCCCTCCTCGACCTCGTTCAGGAAGGAAATATCGGACTAATCAGAGCTGTGGAGAAATTTGATTATCATAGAGGTTATAAATTCAGCACCTATGCCACCTGGTGGATTCGTCAAGCTATTACCCGGTCTATAGCTGACCAATCTCGTACTATTCGTATCCCGGTGCATATGGTTGAGACCATTAATAAACTGCTAAATATAAGTCGCCGTCTGGCTCAGGAATATGGGCGAGAGCCTACCCCTAAAGAAATCGGTGAGGAAATGGAAATACCTCCAGAAAAAATCAGAGGGATAATCAAGTTGGCCCAACTGCCAATATCGCTAGAAGCACCTATAGGTGATGAGGAAGACAACCACTTGGGCGATTTTATAGAGGACCGCAATGCCTTGCCGCCCCCTGATGCTGCATCCGAGCAACTCTTAAAGGAGCAAATTGATGGAGTGTTATCTAGTCTCACTCCTCGTGAGCAGCGGGTACTCCAGCTCAGGTTTGGTCTTGAGGATGGACGGAGTCGGACTCTGGAGGAGGTGGGGAAAGAGTTTCAAGTAACCAGAGAGCGAATTCGCCAAATCGAGGCCAAAGCACTTCGTAAGCTACGCCACCCCAGCCGAAGCCGAAAATTAAAAGACTACCTGGAGTAAGAAGACTGTACTTAAGTACTACTGGCAACACGTTGCTATATTTTGATCGCACAGATGCACTCTATGGGCTCGCTTTTTATATATGATTGGCCGGTGAATGGGCCATCTTATACTGACTCTCTTCGTTAATAGACGTGCCACTTGGTTATAGCACACCCGAGGGCACACAGGTAGCCAGGTGAAAAAGATAGGGGAAGTATCGTCTCCTTTCGGGTGGAGAGCTTGACCAGCGCTGATAGACGAGGATTCTGGGGGCTGTGGTGCACGGCTCGCATATCGAGGACTACCACAGAGCTCCGAGCGGGAGCTTGCCAACCAGGTGCTATGGATATAATATTAGTGATAAGAGCGATGAGGGTCAGGATGCCCCATCGCAAGTTGAAATGGGGAATCCCAATTAGCATGTGTATAGCTTTCCCACAGATAATTCTCTGGCTACCCGGCATGATGATAAAATGATTAAAAATAAGAGGGGTAAAGAATGAAAATTACTGCCATTAAAACATTTCTTTTCAATGCTAACTTCCGAAATTGGCTCTTCGTGAAGGTAGAGACTGACGTGGGCATTCACGGCTGGGGAGAAGCCACTGTAGAGGGGTATGAACTGGTCTCAGAAGCTGCAGTCCAGACAATGTCGCAGCATTTCATCGGCAAGGATCCTCATAATATTGAACTGCTCTGGAATACAATATACCGTGATAGCTACTGGCGTTCTCTTGTTATCGTAAGTGCCCTTGGCGGTATTGAAATGGCTCTCTGGGATATTCTGGGGAAGAGCCTTAACCTGCCCGTCTATCAGCTGCTTGGTGGAGCCTTCCGTTCAAAAATACAAGCCTATAACAACGCCTGGTATTTTAGTGCTAAGAAGCTGGAGGATTACCCAAAATTGGCTTCAGAGGCTGTTGCGCTCGGTTTTAAACATCTGAAATGGGACCCTTTCTGGCCCAGCGATGTATTCATTGAGCCGGAGAGAATTTCCCAGAGCAAAAAATGTGTTCAGATGGTACGTGAGGCAGTGGGCCCCGATGTGCAACTGCTTATTGAATGTCACGGGCGCTTCAGCCCAGATAGAGCCATACATATAGCCCGTGAAATCGAGGAATATAAACCGTATTTCTTCGAAGAACCGGTCCCACCGGATAACATTGATGCTCTAGTTAGGGTAGCATCGTCAATTAAAATCCCGGTGGCTACCGGTGAAAGAATATGTAGCCACTGGGGAGCTCGTCAGATATTGGAGAAAAATGGCGCCGCAATATTACAACCAGATATCATACACATGGGCGGAATTTTAGAAACGAAAAAACTGGCAGCTATGGCATATACTTACTATGTTTCAATAGCACCCCACAATGCGAGTGGACCAGTGCTCGCCGCAGCTTGCATTCATGTAGATGCCTCAACCCCCAACTTCCTGATTCAAGAGTTCTTCTATCCTGATAAACCCTTATATGACGACATTTTGAAAGAACCATTCTTCTTTCCTAAAGACGGCTTCTTTGATTTGCCAACCAGAGCCGGACTGGGGGTTGACCTTGATGAAAAGGCATTATCAAAGCGCCCCTATAAATACTACAATCTCGGAAGTCAATTCGCATCTCTAGAAGAATTCGCTGGCAAAAAAGAATGAACCTTATTAAGAATAAGCTGACTCGCTAGAGGCGATGGGCTGAAGGATTTAATAAGGTGCTGGATGAAAACAGTTTCAAAGATAGCAATGTTAGCAAAAATGTTAGCAATTTTATTGCCGAGGTATTCAATTGGTTGTATTATCTATTATGTATTATAATATGTAAGTACAAGGTAGTGTAGTAAATAGAATAAGTATAAATATTTAGGTGGTTGAGTGTACAACAAAGGAGGGAGACTGAATTATGTGGAAAAAGAAAGAGGAGAAGAAAGAGAAGAAAGAGGAAAGTTTGTTGAAGGAGTTGTGCGGAGATGATGCAAAATTATATTATTTTCTCAGTTACTATTTGTATGAAAATCCGTTAGCGGCCATATCCGAAAAGGATCTCGATATCCTCACCGAGGAGGCGGAAAAAAGCGGGAACTTTAGACCGGCAGTGGATAAGGCCATTTTCGAGGGCGCTCAAAACCCGGGGGAAAGGGAAAGATACATCAAAGTTATCCAAAACCTCGCGTCGAAGACCATACACGCGACGGAGCAAGAAAAAGAAAAGGTAGAGAAGGAAGGACTCACCGACCAGGCTGCTTCCCTTGGGAGAAGAATTGAAAATTGGAAATTTATGAGCGAAAGAGCC
>Ga0307379_10007601_pt1 | contig 14707 bp, 9 predicted proteins | sample UN2MG_FD_202237 | JGI IMG/M metagenome (GOLD analysis project Ga0307379, IMG submission 202237) | Soil microbial communities from Risofladan, Vaasa, Finland - UN-2 | ecosystem: Environmental > Terrestrial > Soil > Coastal area > Acid sulfate soil | place: Finland: Risofladan, Vaasa | collected... | reverse complement strand
GGGTGCGGCCGACAGGTCCAATCGCGAGGAGATGTGCGAGGCGTACTACTACGCGGGGGAGGCCTGCCTGCTAGACAACGAGATCGACAAAGCACAGCAGTGGTTCCAGAGATGCGTGGACAACGGGCCGGTGTTCGACGAGGACGAGTTTCCACCGGTTCCGATGAACGAGTATCACCTTGCGTTGTGGCGGTTGGAGTCGCTTTCGGGTGACAGTCCCGCCGAAGCCACGGCGGCGAAGGGACCAGATTCCCACTGAAACTCCACACGCCCACCCCAGAGACCGCACGGGCGGACAAGCCGCCCGTGGCACCCAAAACCGAATGCCGCCGGAAGTATTACGGGCCCGCCGTTGCGTTGTGCCGTGGGGTCGGGTTTGTGAGGGGGCCTGGGGCGCGCTATAATCCTCTGTCACTGCTCGTCTTGTGGTGCCGCGGCGCGGATGGGCTGTCGGGGTCGATGTCCGAGCCGGGCGAGCGGTGCTGGTCGAGGGAATCATGTCGCAGACGCGGTCGAGTCTGCTGAGCCGGATCAAGGACCTGGGCGACGGGACGTCCTGGGAGGAGTTCGACCAGGTGTATCGTCCGCTGCTGGTCCGGTACGCGCTGTCGCGGCGGCTGAGCCGCGAAGAGTCCGAGGAGATCGCCCAGCAGTGCATGGCCACGATCGCGGAGGGGATTCAACAGTTTCAACGTCGGGTGAGCTTCCGCGGGTGGCTGCGTCGTATGGTGGACAACAAGGTGAACGACCAGCTCCGCAGGCGGCGTCGCGAGCACAGCGCCAAGACTCGCGACTTCGATCGCGAGCAGACCACCGAGGCCAACCCGGCCCTGCTGTGGGAACGTCAGTGGAACCGGACGCATCTGCTGTACTGCCTGAACCATATCCGCAACGAGGTGTCCCCGCTGACGTACCAGGCGTTCGACCTGTACGTGATACGCGAGCTGCCGGTGGTGCAGATCGCCGAGCGGCTGGGCATGAGCCCGAACCAGATCTACGTGGCCAAGCATCGGGTTCTTACGCGGATCAAGAAGCGCTGGGGCGACCTGGCGGACGGTCTTCTGTAACGTGTCCACTTGCCCGGACAACACACTGCTGCGCCGGCTGGAAGCCGGGGAACTGGCGGACGATGAGGCGGACGCCGTCGTTCCGCACGTGGCCGGCTGCCAGAAATGCGCCGATGCGGTCGAACGACTGCGGGCCGAGAGCCTGGACGGTCGGGTGATTCGACTGGCCCTGCGCGATGCGAAGACTCAGGAGCCGGACCCGGGGCCGTCGAGCGATCCGGGCGGGGCGGGATCACGTCCGCAGACGGAGATGATCTGGGATATTCCGGACTACGAGCGCGTGCGGCTGTGCGGCGAGGGGGCGTACGGGACGGTTTGGGCGGTTCGCGATCGAGTGGGGATGCATCGTGCGCTGAAGGTGATTGACCTGGCCCGGCTGCGGGACGCGGACGTGGTATGTCGTGAATCGACGGCGCTGGAGGCCTACTGCCGGTTGGTTCAACTGCACCCGAACCTGATTCAGATCTCGCACGTGGGGGTGCGCGGGGACCTGCTGTACTACACGATGGAGCTGGCCGACGACGACGTGACCCGCCAACCGGTGCGCGACAAGATTCCGGACAACTACCGGCCGCTGACGTTGCAGCGTGTGCTTGGCCGGGGGCCGGTGAACGTGGACACGGCCGTCGAGGTGGTGCTTCGTCTGTTGCGCGGGCTGACTCGGCTGCATTCCGTGGGGTTGGCGCACCGGGACATCAAACCGGCCAACGTGGTGTTCGTGGGTCAGACGCCGAAGCTGGCCGACATCGGCATGATCACGGAGAACACCGCGACGCCGAGCCACATGGGCACGCCGGACTACATGCCGCCGGATCGGCAGATGGACCTGACGGCCGACACGTATGCGATGGCGCGGATTCTGTATGAGTTGACTGTCGGGCCGGACGAGCGGGACCTCTTTCCGCGGCTTCCGCAGTACGTGTCGTATGCCAGTATGGAGTGGGACGTGGAGAAGCTGAACGGGGTGCTGGCAACGGCGAGCGCGCCGAGCGCGGGGAACCGGTTCCCGAGTGCGGCGCGGATGCTGGAGGAGATCGAGTCGTGCCGGATCGTGTCGTACGACTCGCTGTTCTCGGAGATCGACGCGGGCACCGACCTGCCGCAGTCAGCCGCAAGTTCGCCGTACAGGCCGTACCTGCTGGCCGCCATCAACGCGTTGCCGTGGGTGCTGGCGCTGATCCTGGGGATCGTGATTGTCGAGAAGTACTTCTAGCCGGGCGCTGAAGATTCCGTCGGACGGGCTCTCCAGCCTCTCTGACCGGGTGGAGCGCCGGTCCCGCAATGGATGGTCTGCATTCTCCAACGGGGTGCCGGTTGATAGTCGCGAGGTTCTGGGGCAGGGCAGTGAGCCCGATCCTGTGGTGTTGCAGGGCTCGGTCATCCAAGAGTAGCATGAGTTGATGGATCAAGGTCCGCCTGAGGGCACCGAAGCCGGAGCGCAGTCGGCCGGCGAGAAGGCCTGGAGTCTGCGGTCGCTCCGGCCGCGGGCGGGGACGTTGTTGGGTGCGCTGATCCTCTTTGTCGTGGTTCTGTTGGCGTACGTTCCCGCGATCCGAGGCGGGTTCATCTGGGACGACGGCGACTACGTGACGGAGAACGAGAACCTCCGCACGTGGGGAGGGCTGGCGGCGATCTGGCTCGACGTGGGGGCGACGAGCCAATACTACCCCATGGTTTACACCAGCTTCTGGGTGGAACATCAGCTCTGGGGTCTGAATCCGTTCGGGTACCACCTGGTGAACGTCCTGCTGCACGCATTGAGCGGGGTGCTGCTGTGGATCGTTCTGCGCCGGCTGTCGCTGCCCGGGGCGTGGCTTGCAGCGGTCGTCTTCGCGCTGCATCCGGTGCACGTGGAATCGGTGGCCTGGATCACCGAACGGAAGAACGTGCTGTCTGGGGTGTTCTACCTGGGGGGGCTGCTGGTTTACCTGGAGTATGCCGGGCTGAGGGGCGCGGCCGACATGGGGCGTGGTCAGCGGCGGTTCTACGCGATCGCCCTGGTTCTGTTCGCGGCCGCCCTGCTCAGCAAGACGGTGACGTGCTCGTTGCCGGCTGCGGTGCTGCTGCTGATCTGGTGGAAACGCGGTCGCTTGTCGCGGCAGGACGTCGTTCCGTTAATCAGCTTCTTCCTGATCGGGCTGGTGATGGCGATGGCCACGGCGTTGATGGAGAAGCACCACGTTGGTGCCCAGGGGCGGGACTGGGACCTGTCGTCGGTGGATCGCTGTCTGATCGCCGGACGAGCGTTGTGGTTTTACCTGGCGAAGCTGGTCTGGCCGGCGAACCTGGCGTTCTTCTACCCGCGGTGGAACATCGATTCGGGGGTGTGGTGGCAGTACGTGTACCCGGCGACGGCGGTGGGCCTGATCGCCGCGCTGTGGGTCAACCGGCGGCGCATCGGTCGAGGTCCTCTGACGGGCGTGCTGTTCTTCGGCGGGACGCTCCTGCCGGCGCTGGGGTTCATCGACGTGTACCCCATGCGGTTCTCCTTCGTGGCCGATCACTTCCAATATTTGGCCAGCATCGGCCCGATCGCGCTGCTGGTGGCACTGGTGACGATGGCTGTTGGCGGGCTGACGCGGTACGTCGGCACGGGGCCGGGTTCATCACGCCGCTGGGGTCTGGGGCCACTGCAAGTCGTACCGGCCGGGCTGCTGCTGGTGGCGTTGGGTGCGCTGACCTGGCGGCAGGGGCACAACTACAAGGACGTCGAGACGCTATGGCGCAACACGCTGGCGACGAACCCTTCGGCGTGGCTAGCGCATTTCAATCTGGGAGAGGAGCTTCGGCGGAAGGGGGACGTGGATGGTGCGCTGGCATGCGTGCGGCAGGCGCTGAAGCTGAAGCCGGACGACTACCAGATTCATTATCACCTGGGGCAACTGCTGTTGACCCGAGGTCGAGTCCCGCTGGCGCAGAAACACCTGGCCGAGGCGGTGGAGTTGCTGCCGAAGTTTCCTCGAGGTCACTTCTTGCTGGGCGTGGCGCTGGAACGACTGGGTCGCGATGAGGAGGCGGACCGGGAATACGACATTGCGTTCGGCCCGTTCGCCCTTGCGGTGAAGGATGACCCCGACGCTCTGGACGCCCACCTGGGTCTGGCCCGGATCTATTCGCGCCGCGGGCAGCTCGATGAGGCGATCCAGCACTACGTGGAGGGCCTGCGTCTGGCGCCGGAGAATCGGGCGGCGCGGCGGAACCTGGCGGAGGCACTGGCCCGGCAGGGGCGCACGGGTGAAGCCATCGAACACCTCCGCCGACTGGTTGGCGTACCACCGGAGGACAGCGACGCCCGGTGCTCGCTGGGCGACGTACTTCGCCAAGAGGGTCGGCTCGAAGAAGCAATCGAGGAGTACCGCCGGGCGCTGGAGGTCGATCCGGATCATCGAGGTGCGCGGGAGGGTCTGAGCGCGGCGTTGAGCGTGAGAGAGCGATAGAGTGCCGGCGTTCAGGGGCACCGGCCGTGTCGGGCGCCTTGCTGGTCGGATGGGTGCGGACTCGGGCAGGAGCACGGACGGGTCGGGTGGGTGCACCGGGCAGAGGGAACGGTGACGCCGTCGGCGCGATCGTGGATTGGATTGGTGCCCGCGCTGCTTCCAGCACCTACTGGGACAAAGCCCTGTCTGGGACGGGTTCAAGCCGCCGGCAACCCGGCAGCGGGCTACTGATCCGTTTTTATACCGGTTGGGAACCCATCCCGCACAAAACAGGGCGGGTGTGCACCGGGGAGGGTCGGGGGACACCCGCAATGTGTTGATGAGTCCGTAGTGAAGCCCGAAGCAGCCCGATGGGGCCGGGGTGCCGCGGGCCGCTATTTCTCGTCCTGGTCAAGGGTCGGTGCGGACGGTTCCGGGTCGGCGGGGCGAGTCGCGGCGGTGTCCTGTCGGGGCTCCGGGGAGGGAGGGGATCGCCACAGGGTGGTCCACAAGGCGACGAGTACGCTGATCAGCGTCAGGAGGGCCACGATCACCGAGACCATGAATCGCCGATGCTGGATGGCCAGGTTGCGCTCGGCGGCGGCAGCGGAGCGCTCCGCGGCTGTGGGTCCGGTTGGCGGAGCTGCGGGCGGGGGCGGGGCTTCTGATTGGAGGGGCGCGGGCTGAGGAGGTTGGGGAGGCGGCGTCTCAGGGCCGGGTTCGGTGGTTGGCGGTCCGGCCTTCTTGGCGAGCTTGGCAGCGGTCTTGGCGGCTTTCTTGGCCGCCTTGGCGGCATCCTTGGCCGCCTTGGGGTCGTCAATCCCCTCGATCGGTTCGGAAGGTTCGTTCGAATCAGTCACGGGCAAGTTTCCCTGTCCATCCTCCAGGCCACCGGCGTCAACGTATAGGGTCGGGCGGGACCGCGTCAACCACAGACCGGTACGAGCACTGTGGAGACGGACGGCCCCCCGCCACGGATTCGGCGGGGACCGGAGCGCGCCTGCGTGTCAAGAGAGAAGCCCCGGCGTGTGTTCCGGGGCTTCCGAGTACGGTGGCATCGGCAGAAGCGAATCGGGGCGGGCGCCTGGGGCGGCCGGCCGCGATGCGGTCTAGCGGCGGTTGCTGCCGAAATTGTTGCCGTAGATGACGTAGACGTCACCGGCGTTGGGTCGGCGGCCCACCGACGGGTCGGTGCCGGGATCGTTGGGATCCTGCGGCAGGGTTTCGTCGATGAAGTCGGCCCTGGTGGCCGCGATGGCGATGTCGTCGAAGCCGTCGTTGTTGATGTCGCCGAGGAAGCCGACGTGATCCAGGGGGGCTTCGTTGGGGAATCCGGCCACGTATCGGCTGAAGAAGACGATGCCGGGCAGCTCATCGGTGCCGACCAGGGCGAGGTTGAACTCGTTGATCTGGCCGGCCCGTCTGAGGTGGGGTCCGCCGAAGATGAGGTAGACCACGCCCAGTCGGCACTGTCCGGCGTCATCGGTCCACTTCTTACCCGGGACGGCGATAAGCAGGTCGTCGAACCCGTCCTGGTTGAAGTCGCCGGCGCTGCTGATGTCGGCGCCGGCCCGGTCGCCGGCCGCGGTCCCGATGAAGCGCACACCCGGCAGGTCCGAAGTTCCAACCTGGGAGATATCGCGGTCGCCGTCGATGGTCACACCGCCGAAGACGATGCCGACAAAGCCGTTGTCCACCGGACAGCAGCCCGAACCGTCGGCGATGAGACAGGCGAGGACGTCGCGGTCCGCGTCGGTGATCTCGCGATCGTTGTCGTAGTCGAAGGCCTTACAGCCGGACACACTGCAATCGTTGTCGAAGAAGACCTCCTGTCCCATGCAGGCATCGAACAAGGTCGTATCGAGGTCATCATCCGTTTCGCCGTCGCCGTCGAAGTCGCCGACACAGATGGCCCGACCGATGCCACCGAAGTCGGCGGTCGGAGAGCTGATGACGATGTCGGTGATGCGGTCGCCATCGATGTCGCCGAGGAGTTCCTGGCGGATACCGATCATGTCGCGAGGTTCTCGGCCTCGGATGCGCAACATGGGTGGGCGTGTGTTGGGGTCGTCGGCCAGACTGAGGTTGACGTCACCGGTGGGGACGCGGCCGTAGATGACGTATGCCGCCCCGGTGTCGTCGCCGGCCAGCGAGTCGTTGAAGGGTGCGCCGGCCAGGATGTCGGGCACGCCATCGAGGTTGAAGTCGCCGGCATAGCGTCCGCCGCCGAGGAAGTCATCGGGGTCCTCGGCGAAGATCTCGAAGGCGTCCAGCGGCACGAAAGTATGGCGGGGCTCGGGGCGGGTCAGGCTGCAACTGCCGATGGGCGTGATGCGGAAATGGTCCATGATGGGGATGGAGGCGTTGCCTTCATCGCCGCCCTTGTCGCGCCATGCGTCGGCGTTGTAGTCGTTTCCGGGAAAGACAACGATGCTGCCGAAGTAGGACCGCCCGGTCAGGTGTGTGGCGAAGGGGAAGAACCCACCCTCTGCGGTGTTCACCACGTCTCTCTCGTTGTTGGGTGCCGAGATGATGATCTCATCGAGGCCATCGTTGTTCACGTCGGGCATGGAATCGACATTCCAGCCGAAGTGCCCCTCGATGGGCGGCTGATTCAAGGAGAGATGATCGACCACGTCGTAGAGGCCGACCTGGAACCTGGAGCCAGCGATCCGCCCGGCTTCATTGGGCCCCTGAGCCCGGGGGAAGATGTCCTCGTAGCCCGCGAACTTGAGCCGGTCGGAGCCTTGCTGCCCCGCCCATTCGAGCGAGACGACCGTGGCTTCGAGCCGGTCAGGGTTGATGGTACCGGCGTTGTCGCGGTTGTCACTGTACAGGAGCGAGACCAGGCCCTGGGCCTCAAGACCGACCATGCCGGCGTGGTCGTCCTCGTCGTCCTCGTCCGCCAAGTTGTTGGGGAGGACGTCCGGATAGCAGCCTAAGGCCCCGGAGAAGGTCCGTCGCTGGTAGGTGATGGTGAGGCTGGGGCGGTCCTCTTCAGAACCGAACTCGCTGGATCGCAAGGTGACGTTATCGGAACCCTCCTCGTCGGGAACGACAATCAGGAGCACATCGTTATCAACGTTGGCCAACTCGCCGTCGACGAGCTTCTGGATGACGGAGGAGATATCCACCTCGGTCCTCTGGCCGGCCGTCCCACCGAGACTGCCCAGTTCGTCCTCATCGTAGTCGGCATCCTCCTCGCCCGGTTCACCGGCTTTGGGCTCGGCACCGCCCTTGGCGAAGTTGTTGAAGGTGACGCTCGACTCGGTAAAGGGGGTGAAGACCTCGTGGGCGGTGCCCTCGTCGCCCTCGTTCAGCACGCGGAAGCTGAGGGTCCCGTCCAGGCTGTCGATAGTGACGGCACGGTCAGGGATTTCGTCCAAGATGTCTCTCAGGCGGATCAGCGTCCAGACTCGCTCGCCGACGCCATCGTTGTCCCACTCCAGAACCTGGTCGCTTCCGAAATTGGCCCCCGGATTGGCGCTGGAGATGATGGTGTCCTCCCAGCCGGAGTAGGTGCCCTCGACGGGATCCTGGTCACCAATGGTGGTCTCGGTGAAACCCTGCCGGATGACGATCTCGACCTCGACGGTTGCGTCGGGCTCGGGCGGATCGTCGCCGGGGTCGTCATCCCGGGCCTGATAGACACCGTCCACGTGGGGCATACCGAAGAGGAGTTCGGGCCGACCGTCGCCGCTGAGGTCCCCGACCACTGCCACGTCGGTCAAGCCCAGGGTGTACGGGTTGGGGACGGGCGCAATGCGGACAGACTCGAATCGGGGCGGCGGCGCTTCGACGATGAAGCCGGGGATATCCTTGCTGGTGCTGTTGACGTTGATGGTGGAGCCGAATCGCAGCTGGTCGTGCCCATAGATCACGTAACCCTCTCCGATGTTCCCGAAGTTGCGAGGATTCCCGTACCGGGCCAGCAGGACGAAGTCATCGACCCCGTCGGCATCGAAGTCGCGGGCGGTGGTCATACGCCAGCCGAGCCAGGAGCCCGGGTTGAACCCCTGGAAGCGGACGCCGAGCAAACCGCGGCCGACGAGGCCCAGGTCCACCTGTCCGCTGGCGGCCTGTCCCACGCTGAGCGTGCCGGTGGCGTAGTCATGCACCCGGTCGGCGCCGCTGATAATGGTGGCCCGCACGAAATAAGGGGCACCGGCCGGTCGCAAGGGGATCTCGGCCAGGTCCACCACCTCGGTGATCTCGATGGCACCGAACTCTCCCTCCTGGATGGACTGGGTGGCGAGGACGATGACCTCGTCGGGGTCGGGGTTGGTGGGGTCGTCGTTTGTGGGGTCCTCGTCGACATCGAGCACGAAGTAGAGCGTGCCATCGCTGTCGGGGTCGTAGGGGAACTCGACGGCGGGGACGTTGACGGTGGGCTGGGCGCTGATGAGCAGCTCGTCGTCCTGGGCGATGCTCAGGTTGAACGTCGGTGCGGTGACAAGCACAACCGGCGGGGCCGTACTGGGGGTGAAGCCCTGCTGGGTGACCATGAGGACAACGCGGACGTTGGTGGCGTCCTCGAGCATGGCAAAGCTCTGGACGGGTGCGTTGACCTCGTCCTGGATGGTTCCGCGGACGTAATAGCGGCCAGGCGAAGCCAGTTCCGTTGAGGCGGAGAACACCTCCGGCGTTGGGTTCAGGTTGGCGTCCAGATCGTTCTCTTGGAGATCGTTTACCAGGGGGACCACCAGGTTGGGGTCGAGTTCGCCGACCAGCTCGAAGGAAATCAAGGCATTCGAATCACGATCCGTGTCGGTCCAACGGATGGTGAGAGGATCCCCCTGACTGACCGACAAATCCTCGAACGGCTCGGTGATGGTCAGTGTGGGCGGCACGTTGCCCGAGACGGCGGGCGGCGTGACCGGCGTGGGGGACACGTTGGCCGTGCCGCAGGACAGGGAGCCGATGACGAAAGCAGCACCGGCCAGCAGACCAAACCCAATTGTCAGCAATCCGATTCGGCAAAAGAAGTTACGCAGCATCGAAGGCACTCCTTGCTGCATGAGGGACACCCCGGATTGGGCTCGTTTCGATCCTCCCCGGGGAACCGGGTTGGCTTACGCTCGGGCCGGCGACAACGGAGGACGAAGAGCCACCGCCGTCCGAGCCGCCCGTGGGCGGCGACCCGGGAGCCGGGACGCTCCAGCCCCCACCGACCGAGGACGTACACACGCGGGCAGACCTTACCCACCAACATTGCCCCGCAGCGGCATCATAGGTGCCGGGAATGTCCCGTCAAGCGGCGCGGCTCATGCGACCGAAAGGCCGGAGAGAGGGGAGCGGATCGAGTTCAGAGGGCGTCGAGGCGGGCCAGCCGGGGTCGCGGAAATCCGCCCTCGCTGTGAAGGCCGGCGGCATGGCGGCTTGCTCGAAGAGGTTTGTGCGGGTTCAATTCGACCCATGAGCCAGTTCACACCGGCACCACCACGGTCGTTGGGCGAGGAGCCGCCTATGTCCGCGCTGTACTCGCAGCCACCGCGTCCCCCGGCGATGAGTACGGCGGCGGTTGCGGGATTCGTCTGCTCCATGATTGTGTGTATACCTGTGGTCACACAACTGCTGGGACTGATCCTCGGTATCGTGGGCATCGGCAGAACCTCGGGCGGGCGGGCGCGCGGGCGAGGTCTGGCCATCGCGGCCCTGTGTATCGCCGGGCCGGTCCTGCTGTTCTGGATCGCCGTCGGAGCCTTCGCGATCCCGTTCGGGGCGAAGTACCTGGCGATCATGAGGGATATCGAACCGCTCTTGGCGGCGGACGTGGAGACACAGGCCGAGCAGGTGCGGGCCATACGCGAGGAACATTTCTCCGCACGACTGAAACTTGCGGTTGACGCGGAGGCGACGTTGGGTTTCGTCAGGAAGGTCAGGGAGGCCTATGGCCGGCTCGATGAAATCCTCCCGGCCGAGCCAGCGTGGACATCCAGGGCGGGCGGCGGTGTGATCCGTCTGGTGGGCAAGTTCGCCCGGGGCGAGGCGACGATTGACGTGACCGTGGGCTTCAACGGGCTCGAACCGGAGATCGACAACATCTCGGTCGGCGAGCTGGTGCTGGCACCCGAGCAGTAGTCGCGGTCAAGGCCGAGCGGGCGGGTCGGCGATCCCGGCAGCCTGGAGGATCGCAGCGCGTCGTCGCATCAGCATCTCGACCAGGTACTTGGCGTCGGCGGGGTCGGAGAGACCGGCCTGGGCGACAATCGCGGCCAAGTGCTCGCGTCGCAGGCCGGCGATTTTTCCAGCAATCCAGCGCATATCGCGGTCCGTCATCCGGTCGAAGGCGGTGTTGGGCAGTTGTGAGCGCCAGCGGAGGGGATCGAAGCGGGCGTCGAAGCGACCGACAGCGGGTGACACGACCGGCTGATCGGGGTCGCAGGGTGCGTGGACCAGGCCGGCGGTCAGCAGCCCGATGAGGAACTCGGCGAGGTCCCACTCGTGGCGGTGGCCTCGCCAGGGGGCCTTGGGGCGCCCGTTCCAGGAACCCAGACAACTGTTGAAATCGATGAGGAAGTACCGGGCCGGCCCGTCGTCCTCGGTCACCAGTGTGTTGGTTCCGATGCGGTCGGTGTCGTTGATCCAGGCAGAGGCGATGCGCAGGGCCCGGACCTCGCGACGGTAGCGAAACCAGTCGAACCGGAAATGACCCCGGGCATGGTCGAGGAAGAGCGACGCGGTGGCCCGGCGGCCGTCGAAGCGCTCATCTGCCGTGCCTTCGATCCGGACGACGAACACCGGGGGCACGTTGTAGCCGAGGGCCCACAGAAGTCGCGAGCCGATGACGGCGGCGGACGAGCCCAGCTCGGGGAAGTCGGGATGGTCGAGCTTGAAGAGGAAGGTCCGCCCGGCGGCATCGGTGCCGATGAAGCCCGGCGTCCGGCCACGGGCCTTAACCCGCTTTACGAGAATGGGCGGGCGCGGCGGGGGCATGGTGCATGGCCCGCGGGCGACGGCGGTTGGGGTCAGGTCGCTGGGCGGGCGGTTGGTCACGAAACACCCGTCGGGCAGGCCGTCCACCGGGGCGTTCCAGGCCTCGTCGCCGAAGAGGGCGCGCCACAGCCAGTCCAAGGTCAGATAATCGCGCGCGGGATAGAAGATGATGGCTTTGAGGGCCATGACGGGCACGCCGTCGGACGTGGTGCGAACGTGGTGGTCGATCACCGGGGCCGTGTTCGTGTAGCGCAACGCGGCGCAGCCACCTGAAAGGCAAAGGCTCAGTATCAGGCCGGTCAGGAATGCTCGTTTTGGCCACCGAATAGGGTCGGTCTGGACCATCCGCACCTCGGCCGGTTTGCTTGTGTCGCCTGCGCAGACCTCCTATACTGGAGGTTCTGTATTGGTACCAGTGGGAACACCTTCAACACGAGAGGACGTTTGCCGTGACGGAAATCAGGGCTACCAACATCACCTGGCATGAAGGACACGTCAGCCGCGAGGAAAGGGAGAAGCTGCTCGGCCAGAAGGGCGTGCTGATCTGGATGACGGGCCTGAGCGGCTCGGGGAAGAGCACAATTGCGTACACACTTGAACACGCCCTGATCCAGCGGGGTCGGCTGGCCTACGTGCTGGACGGCGACAACGTCCGCCACGGTCTCAACAAGAACCTGGGGTTCAGCGCGGAGGACCGGGAGGAGAACATCCGACGGATCGGCGAGGTGGCCAACCTGTTTGCCGACACCGGCGTGATCACGATCACGGCGTTCATCAGCCCCTACCGGAAGGACCGGGACATCAACCGGGAGCTGCTGGGGGAGAACAACTTCGTCGAGGTGTACTGCAAAGCCCCACTGGACGTGTGCGAGGAGCGCGACCCGAAGGGCCTGTACAAGAAGGCCCGGGCCGGCGAGCTGAAGGGCTTCACCGGGATCGACGATCCTTACGAGGAGCCGTTAAGCCCGGAAATAGTGATACAAACGGACCAGACCTCACCACAGGATGCGACCATCGCCCTGCTGAAGATTCTGGAGTCGATGGGGAAGATCGAGCCGCTGACGGAGTAGCCCCCCCACCGCCCCGGCCAGGCCCCCACCGGCCGTTGCGCGCAAAAAAGAGGACCCGAGCTCGCCGTTACTCGGATCCCCCAAGCCAGGCTGTCCGCCCTTTCGGGCGGAGACCCACAGCCTCTGCCCATGGATCGACTGCGGGGTGGGCTCCCTTTAGCTAACGAGGTCAAAAAGCAGGCAGCGGCGGGGTCAGGGGGGCAGGAACGCAACCAGGATGGCTCGGGCGGTCGCGGCGGCCGGCGTCCAGGCCAGGACGGCCAGCAGGAAGAGACAGACGGCCCCCGGCAGCAGAGTGGCGGGCGGCGCGGCGCTGGACACCAGTCGTCGGAGGGCCAGCCATCCGGGGGCGATCAGCAGCACGGCCGGGGCGGTCATGGCGAGCAGGTGTCCGGCGCAGAGGCGTGGGGCAAGGCAAGCCAGTAGCCCGTTGCAGATGAGCCACCATACCAGGGCGTGAGTGATCCGGGCTGCGTTCTGCGAGGCGGAAGGCTCGCGGTTGCGTAGCCCAGGTGAGGGGTCGGCCAAGGCGCCCAGAGCACCGACGACGAGGCCCGGGGCTACCAGGTCGAGCAGGTCGGCGAGGTGCCGCCATACCGATGCCGGTCCCAGGTCTGCGAGTAGCACGGGCATCGCGAGTGCCCCCCAGTCGAGCGGCACCGCGACGGCCCGAAACAGCAATCCGGCGGTCAACCCGACGACCGTCCAGCCGGCAAGCGCGAAACGCCAGGGCTGGTCCCGATCGAGAGGGCACACCACCAGGGCGAGTCCCACGGCCGAACCGATCAGCAGCGGTGAGAACGCCACGGCCGCTCCGGTCACGACGGCCATCGGGACGACGGGCGGTTCCCTGTTCGGTACGGCGATCCAGGCGAGCACGATCAGGGCCAAGCCCACGGCGTCGGCCAGCGGGACGTGGCGCCCGGCGATCAATCCCGCCCATACCACAGCCGTCAGAATCGTCGGTATCAGGACAGGTCGGGGCACCAGCCGGCGGCAGAACGCAGCGTGGGCGGCCAAAGCGACAATCAGCGCGGTCACCAAGGTCACTGTGCCAGCCGCCGCGGCGGCGACCTCGGGGCGGGCGAACATGGATTCAGCCCGACCGGCGGCCCATACCGAGAGTGCGACCCAAACGCCACCCAGCAGCACGGACAATGGGCCCGCCCACGGCCAGCGGGGTGTCGCTTGCTGTCGGGTTGGGTTCACCATGACCGAGTCCACGTGCGTCGGAGCAAAACCGCTCTATCCCAGATCCAGATGTCCCCAGTTCAGAGCTTCATCGAAGTACGCCCGGTCGGTGGCCGCGTCGTACGAACGGTAGCGGGAGATTGCGGTGGGGACCAAGGTGTCCACCGTCGGACGGGCAAAGGCGATCGACCAGATGGCCACAGCGGCCAAGGTCAGTCGGGCGAAGCGGCTACCGACCAAGTACGGGTCTGTGCGCAACACGGCCCAGATCAGACCGGACAGGAAGATCAGCGGCAGACAGGACAACACGTAGTAATGAAACGCCCTCTGGGGCAGATAGACGAGCATGACGCACTCAAGGACGAGCCAGATCAGCAGGAAGGACACGTCGGCCGGCGTGGGGAGATGGTTCGGGCGGTTGGCACGTTGCGCGGCATCGGCCACCCGACCGGACCACCGGGTTCGGCCCCAAAGGATCAGGCCGATGCCCGCCCATGCCATCGGGACCCACAAGGGCAGGACATCGGCCCAGGAGCCCGGCCAGGCAGTCGCCCGGGTGAGTCGGTCAGCGGCCTGGGTGGTCAGGGCCGTCCAGGCGTTCGCCGTCGTGCCCTGCCTCAGCACCAACAGCACGAACGGCAGCAGGGCCACGCAGATGCCGCTCAACAGGGCCAATACGCCCGGTGCCCAGGCCCGGGCCCCTCGGCGGGTCAGGCAGCACCGCCCGGTCCAGTGCAGGCCGATGGCTATGGCCAAGGGCAGCACGGTCTGTTTCAACACGAAGGCCAGTCCCAGCAGGATGCCGACGAGGAACAGGAGGCCGGGTCGATGCTGCAAGCGGGCCCGCCGGTAGAAGAGCACGGCGGCGGCCACGAGGGGCAGCATGTAGCTTTCGGCGAGGTTGAATCCCTCGGTGCCGAAGTCGGCCACGAGAAAGAAGTTGACGGTCAATGCGGCGGCGATGGCCAGGACCAGGCCGACTCCACGACCGTATAGGTCCCGTCCGACGGCATAGACCGCGAAGTAA
>Ga0307379_10007599_pt1 | contig 14708 bp, 12 predicted proteins | sample UN2MG_FD_202237 | JGI IMG/M metagenome (GOLD analysis project Ga0307379, IMG submission 202237) | Soil microbial communities from Risofladan, Vaasa, Finland - UN-2 | ecosystem: Environmental > Terrestrial > Soil > Coastal area > Acid sulfate soil | place: Finland: Risofladan, Vaasa | collected... | reverse complement strand
ACCGGGAAATATCGGTTCCGCCTCTATTCCACCCATCACCTGCCGCACTCCTGGGATGCGGGGATGCTTTTTGAGGAGACGAACCGGACTCTATTCATTTCGGACCTGTTCCTCCATTTCGGCGAAGTGGAACCGCTTGTCGACACCGATGTGGTGGGGCGGGCCCGAAAGGCGATGATCGACTTTCAATCCACTCAATTGCTGAACTCCATCTCTTACAGTTCCACTACCGAGCGCCAGATGGCCAAGCTGGCCGCACTCCAGCCGAAGACCCTGGCAATCATGCACGGGTCCTCGTTTTCCGGCGATGGCGGGAATGCGATCCGTAACCTGGCATCGGTGATGAAGGAGGTTCTCGGAAAAGAGGGATGATGCCCCCGGTGCCCGACCTCGAGGCGATCCTCAAAGCCGTCCCGGCCGTTTCCGGCCAGGGGCCGCGGTAATGACCAAAGTTCGAAAACTTGAGGAAACGGAAACCACAAGGCGTCAAATCCGCACCCTTCTGGAGGCGGGGTCGCACACGGCGAAGGAGATATCCTCCTCCATCCATAGACCGGAAAAAGAGGTCGAGAGCCACCTGGAACACCTTCGGAAGAGCCTTCGTCGCGAGGGGCGACCGTTGGGCCAGATTCCAGCCGAGTGCCGCGATTGTGGGTTCGTGTTCAGGAAACGGGATCGGCTCAAGGCGCCGTCCCGATGCCCCGTCTGCAAGGGGGAAGCGATCTCCGACCCGTCTTTCCGCCTCGCAGGCGGTCAAGGCTGAGATTCCATCAGAAGAAAACCCCTCGTTCCGTTGGTCTGAAATGGGGGGCAGGTCATCCAGATGACAGTTCGTCCCCCCCTTCCGCCGGGTCAATAGAGTCGGGTAGGGAGGACAACGCTGTTTTACATGCATTGATCGATATTCATGGCAACCCGACCACTGGGAAGTTGATCAAGACGAAGAAGAATAGAATTATTGTTCGTATATGAAAAACGGTGTTGCTATTTGAACGTTCCGTGTTGCATAATTCCCGAACACAATCTTCTTCGGCGGGTCTACGGACCCGCGCGGTCGAGGAGGCTCCCATGAAATACCTGCTTGCCATAGACCAGGGCACCACCAGCAGCCGGACGATATTGTTTGATCTGGAGGGTCGACTCGTGAGCGTGGCTCAACGGGAGTTTCCACAGTACTATCCTCATCCCGGCTGGGTGGAACACGAGCCCGAGGAGATCTGGCAGTCGCAACTCGGCACCATCCGGGAAGTTCTCGCCCGTTCCAGTGTTTCTCCTAAGGAAGTTGCCGCGATCGGAATCACGAACCAGCGGGAAACCACGTTGGTCTGGGAGCGGAAAACGGGTAGTCCGTTACACCGGGCAATCGTCTGGCAGGACAGACGTACTGCCAACTTCACCGATCGACTGCGGCAAAACGGACTCGAGCCCAGGATACGAGAGAAGACGGGGTTGGTCCTCGACCCCTACTTCTCGGCAAGCAAACTTGCATGGCTGCTGGAACATGTGCCTGGGCTGCAAGAGCGGGCCGAGGCTGGAGAGGTTTGTTTCGGAAACGTAGATACCTGGCTCATGTACCGCCTGAGCGGCGGACGGATTTACGCCACCGATGTGACCAACGCGAGCCGAACCCAACTCTTCAACCTCCAAGACCTGGCGTGGGACCCCGAATTGTTGGATGTTTTTGGGATACCCCGCGCCATGTTGCCAGAGGTTAAACCGTCCTCCGGGATATTTGGCGAAACGGATCCTGGGTTGCTTGGCCGCGCGATTGAAATTACTGGAGTGGCAGGTGATCAACAGGCAGCGCTCTTCGGGCAAGCCTGTTTTGAGCCGGGAATGGCAAAAAACACTTACGGTACCGGGGCCTTCGTGGTGATGAACACGGGGCGGAAACCCGTATTTGGTGAGGGGGTTCTGACTACGCTTGCATGGCAAATAGGGAAAACCCCTCCCGTGTACGCATTGGAAGGTTCCATCTTCGTCGCCGGCGCGGCGGTCCAGTGGTTGCGGGACGGGTTGGGGTTGATCCAAAACGCGGGAGAAGTGGAAGATCTGGCCCGCAGCGTCACGAACACGGAAGGGGTCTACTTCGTCCCGGCGCTAACAGGATTGGGGGCTCCCTGGTGGGATCCCTATGCCCGGGGGTTGATCATCGGGTTGACCCGAGGCAGCACAAAAGCTCACATCGCAAGGGCCGCGTTGGAGGCGATGGCCTATCAGACCGCCGATGTGATCGATGTCATGCAATCGGCAGGCGGGATTCGGCTCCGGGAGCTCCGCGTGGACGGAGGAGCTGCAGCAAACGACCTGGTCCTCCAGTTTCAGGCCGACGTGCTGGAGACGCCGGTGGTACGCCCGCGCGGAACCGAGGTATCGGCCTTGGGTGCCGCGTATCTCGCCGGTCTTGGCATCGGCTTGCTGGACCTCGAGACAATCGCCGATCATTGGGCGGTCGAACGTCGCTGCGAGCCGCAGATGGATCGGCAGGTCGTTTGCGAGCTTCGCAAAGGTTGGCAGCGGGCCGTGGAACGATCCAGAGGCTGGGCCAAATTCGATGGTCCCAGATGATTGACAGACGGCAGATCCTGTCACGTTTACAGCAGGACGAACCACAGGACCTGCTGGTGATTGGCGGCGGCGCCACTGGATGCGGAATTGCTCTTGACGCCGCGAGCCGGGGACTTAGAGTCGCTCTCGTTGAAAAGAATGACTTCAGAGAGGGCACCAGCAGCCGCAGCACCAAGCTTGTTCATGGTGGAGTTCGGTACCTTGAAGTAGCTGTAAAACACTTCGATCGGGGATATTTCCATTTGGTCAAGGACGCTCTTCGTGAGCGTGCAGTCCTTCTGCGGATCGCCCCGCACCTGTGCGCCCGGCTCTCCCTGGTGACACCGATTTACAAGTGGTCGCAGGTGCCCTACATTTACGGCGGACTCAAGATGTACGATGTTCTTTCAGGATCCATGGGGATCGGTCACAGCCGTCTGTTGGGGCGACGCGAAGTTCTCGGGCATTTCCCCATGCTCAAGGCGGAAGGTCTCAAGGCGGGAATCCTCTACTACGATGGCCAGTTTAATGACGCCCGCATGGCGGTGGCCCTGGCCCTCACGTCCCACGCGCACGGGGCGGTCGTGATCAACCATGCCGAGGCAACGGATCTGGTCAAGGAAGGTGGGAGGATCGCGGGCGCGCGGATCAAGGAATCGTTTTCCGGTGACGAGTTCGAAGTGCATGCCCATTCGGTCGTTAACGCCACCGGCCCTTTTACGGACAGGGTGCGTCGTATGGATGACCGGACTGTCGAACCCATGATCCGGGCGAGTTCGGGGATCCACATCCTGCTCGACAAACGCTTTGCCCCGCCCCACGACGGCCTGTTGATTCCGAAGACGGAAGACGGAAGGGTCTTGTTCATACTCCCCTGGGAAAACCACGCTCTTGTCGGAACCACGGATGAACCCGCGGACATCGCCGAGCATCCCCGCGTTCGGGAAGAAGAAGTGGCATACCTGCTGCGACATGTGCGCCAGTACTTCAACCTGGACGTAACCGAGGGGGACATCAAGTCCAGTTGGTCGGGTCTTCGCCCCCTCGTTTCCAATCCCAAGGCGGTCGATACGGCCCAACTCTCCAGAGACCACGTAATCGAAGTGAGCGGTTCGGGGCTGCTGACCATCGCGGGCGGCAAGTGGACGACCTATCGAAGGATGGCTATGGACATGGTTGATTACGTGGTTCGGGAGCGTGGTCTGAATTGCGCCGGACCATGCCGAACGGACCGGATTGCTGTTATTGGCGGAGCCGCCTACGATTGTTGTGGGAGCAATAGACTCATCGAAACATACGGGCTCCCTCCTGACGTGGCACTCCATTTCAACCGTGCGTACGGGGATCGGTCACCGCTTGTGGCGGAGATGGCGGCTGGGGGCCTCGGAGAACGATTGCATCCTGACCATCCGTTCCTCGAAGCGGAGGTAATTTTCGGTGTTCGTAACGAGATGGCAATGCGGGTCATGGACGTCATGGCCCGCCGCATTCCACTGGCCCTGTTGGATCGCGCCGCTGCTCAGAAGGTCTTGCCTCGTGTGATCGACCTCATGGCCGAGGAGATGCTGTGGGATGCCGGACGACGCGAGGTCGAGGCGCAAATAGCAACAGAGCGTCTGTCGATGGGCTTGTAAAGAGACTCCAGACCAGGACACTGCCATTGGCATCAAGAGGATTTACATGGTTGCCTGGATAGGACTCACGTGATCGTATGTGAACCCATATTCGGTAAAAATGTTTCAGTAACGAATATTTTCAGGCGATAATTTTTCACTTGCAATCATGGTTTCCAAAATGCTATTTGTTTTCAGTATGGGACGGGAAAAATGAGCGACAGCAATAATTTTTTCAAGGAGGGTCCGCAATACAACGGTCCTTCGGTTCAGGGATCGGTGAACCGGAACTTGTCGCAGCATCCCAAGCAGGGACGGATCATGGACTTGGTGAGTTCCCATGGGTATATGTCCATTGAAGCCCTGGCCGACCATTTTTCGGTAACATCCCAGACGGTTCGACGTTGGGTAAACGAACTTTGCAACCAGGACATTTTGCGTCGCTATCACGGTGGGGTCGGTTTGCCCTCAAGTGTGGAAAACGTTGCCTATGCCACCAGGCAGGTGATGTGCCTGGAAGAGAAACGCCGTATCGCCCGTCTTGTGGCCCAGCACATCCCGGAGAAAGCCTCCATTATTTTAAACATCGGAACCACCACTGAGGAGGTGGCCAGGGGGCTATGTGGTCATGTGGGGCTTAAGGTCATTACCAACAACCTTAATGTGGCGCAGATACTGAGCCAGAAAGACGGCCTGGAGGTCAACGTGGCAGGAGGCATGGTGCGCGCCCGCGATGGCGGGATCATCGGGCCGGCTGCGATGGCATTCATCCAGCAATTCAAGGTGGACTTCGGAATTATCGGGATCAGCAGCATAGACACGGACGGCGATCTGTTGGATTACGACTACAATGAAGTGAACATTTCCCGGACCATCATAAAGAACTCGCGCCAGGTTTTCCTGGTGGCTGATCACACCAAGTTCGTACGGAAATCCATTGTGCGGATGGCCCATATCAGTGAAGTCGATGCCCTGTTCACCGACCGTTTGCCCTCCGACGCGATGCAGGCGGTCCTGAAAGAGTCCGGGGTAGAGGTCTACGTCGCGGAAGAGCAAGCGGATGGACATTCGACTCCCTCTACGGCAGGAGACGGGTGACATGGCAAAGGCAGTCGAAAAGTACTGGCGAGAGAGGCCGGCTTATTGGGAGGTCAGAGTGAATTCGCACTGCTTCCGATTCGAAACTCCCCGTGGCTGAGCCCTTGCTGGTCGTCGATAAACTGGAGAAGCGGTTCGGCGGAGTGCGGGCACTTCACGAGGTATCCTTCACGGTTGATCCCGGACAGGTAGTTGGCTTGATTGGACCGAATGGTTCCGGCAAGTCAACCTCGGTCAATGTCATTGCCGGTGTATTCCCGCCCAACAGTGGTGAGATCCGATTGGGCGGGAAACCGCTCTCCGGGATGGCTATCAGTAGTCGGGTGTGTCTCGGTTTGGCGCGCACCTTCCAGACGACAAGCCTGTTCCCGGATTTCAAAGTCCTCGATCAGGTTCTTGCCGCTTGTCACACGCGATTTCAAAAGAGCCCGGTAAGCGCAGTATTGCGACGAATCGGGAGTCGTCGCGAGTCCCGTGAGCAGGAGGCCAGAGCGGGTAAAGTGCTGGAATTCGTCGGCCTTGGCTGCCGCGCAAATGAAGCGGCGTCAAGCCTTTCCTCGTCGGAGCAGCGTCTTCTGATGATTGCATCCGCGTTGGCCAGCGAACCAAGGTTGCTGATGCTGGACGAACCGGCCGCTGGGATGGTGGCCCAGGAGCGGAAGGAACTGGCCAGACTGATCAAACGCATCTGTGAACGTGGCATCGGCGTGCTCGTCATTGAGCATCACATGGGATTCATCATGGAGATCTGCGAGAAGATCATCGTTCTGGATTTTGGTGAAAAGATCGCCGAGGGAACTCCGTCGGAGATAGGACGCAACCAAGCCGTAATCGATGCATATCTGGGGAAGGCGCATTGAAATGCTGAATGTGCGGAATCTCAGAGCGGGTTACGGAAAGGTCGAGGTGTTGCACGGGATCGGTTTTGAGGTCAACCAGTCAGAATGCGTCGCTCTTGTCGGCGCCAACGGTGCCGGTAAGACGACGACGTTGAAGTGTATCTGTGGCCTCATTCGACCCTTTGGCGGAGAGATCGTGTTCGAGGGGCGCCAGATCGGTGGACTTCCAGGACATCATATCGTCAAATGCGGCATCACCATGTGCCCCGAAGGGCGCCAGGTGTTTCCGGAAATGTCGGTGCTTGAGAACCTCAACATGGGTGCACACCTCCGTCGCGATCGGGAGCAGATGACGGACATCGATTCCATGATGGAACTGTTTCCGGTGCTGAGGGACCGAAGCCGGCAGCGGGCAGGCACTCTTTCGGGTGGAGAGCAGGAGATGCTGGCAATCGCCCGTGCGCTGATGTCGCGGCCGAAACTCTGCATCTTCGACGAGCCTTCCCTCGGACTCGCTCCCAAGATCGTGGACGAGGTAGAGCGGACAATAGCCGGTATCAAGGCGCGTGGCATGACCATTTTGCTGGTAGAGCAGAACGCGAACATGGCCCTTCGGCTGGCAGATCGGGCCTATGTGTATGAAGCTGGCGAGATCCGTCTTCACGGCAGCAGCCAGGAATTGATGAGCAATCCCGAGGTGAGTAAGGCGTATCTCACCTATTAGGAGGAAGGCCGCAGATAAAGCGGACGAAACCATTAACAAATATATCTAAAGGAGGAAAAGGACATGAAAAGATTCGAGTCCAGGCTGTACCTCGGAATTGTCGCTATGGTCGCGGTGCTGACTTTTGGCATCGGTGCTATTGCAGCGGAGAAGGAATTAGCGATTGGAGTCAGTGATGCCTTGACCGGCCCCGGCGCGACCTATGGCCTGCCGCAATCGAATGCGGTGCAGTTGGCAGTCGAGGAGATCAATGCAAAGGGGGGTGTCAAAGTCGGCAAGGACAGCTACAAATTGCGTGTCATCAGCTACGACGACAAGGCGAATCCGACCGAAGGCACCAACGCTGTTCGTAAGTTGATCGATCGCGACGGAGTAAAGTACATTCTTGGCTTTTGCTGTTCTGGCCCGACAAGCGCTGTTGCCTCGTTCATCGGTCGCGAGGACGTGGTCATGTTGGTCGGGAATGCGGCAGAGCGCGCGATTACCGCGCAGGGTAATCCAAACCTGTTTCGTACCCGTCCCCCTGCTGACTACACTGGTTCTGCGGCCGGCACCTTCGTTGCCCAGCGGGGTGCGAAAAAACTGGCCGTGGTCGGCTCCCTGGATGTGTCGTTCTATCGGCAGTACATAGAGGCTTTTGAGCGGGAATTCGAAAAAGGAGGGGGAAAGATCATCGCCAAGGAGAGCTATAGCGCGACCGACCGCGACATGACCCCTCAACTGACAAAGGTTCGCGCACTGAACCCGGATGCCTTGTTGGTAACGGGTTACGTGGAGCCGTCCTCGTTTGTCTATCGCCAGGCATTTGACCTCGGCATGAAGATGCCACGCTACGGGTTCACCAGTGGCAGCGAGGAAATGTTCCTCAAGGTGGCGACCTCCGAGCAGATGGAAGGCATCTGGGATCTCCGCCCCACGGAGTTGACCGTCGAGGCGCTGGGACCGGTAGGAAAGGCCTTCCTGGCCAATTACACGAAAAAGTTCAATATACCCCCGGCGCCCAGCGCTCCATACGCCTATGACCAGGTCTATGTGCTCAAGCATGCCTTGGAAAATGCCGGCACCGTCGATGACACGAAGAAGGTGGCCGCTGAAATTCGAAAATTGGCCGTGCCTCCGGAAGCTGTCATGAAATATATTCCAATCGACAAAAAGATGTTTGATGAGAACGGTCAAGCTTATACCTCCAACGGCGCGTTCCAGTGGAAGAATAACAAATGGACCTATGTCTCCGACCTGCCGTCGGACCCAATGATCTATTCCAAATTCCTGCGCAGCTTGCGCAAGTAGCCAAAGGGTCTCTACGGTACTGAGTCCATGCGATGGGCGGTGCGATGATCATCGAGGTCGCTCAGCAGATCTTTAACGGGATTGTGATCGGGAGCGTTTATGTCCTGATTGCTCTTGGGCTGACGGTGATCTTCGGTATCTTCGGCATCGCCCATTTCGCGCATGGCTCTGTAGCCATGTTTGGCGGTTACCTTACCTTCTACTTGACGCAGCGTTTTGGCCTGTCTCTGTTTCCCGGCATGGCTATCGCTATGCCGATCGGGGCCTTATTGGGGATCCTCATAGAACGCCTTGCTTACCGTCCGGTTCGTGACGATCCACACATCAATGCCTTCATCATCGCACTTGGCCTGACAATGCTGATTGAGGGGGCAGATCTTCTGCTGTTTGGCGCAGATCAAGTTGTTATCCCGTCATCGTATCGTAGTGTGATCAATATCGCCGGATTAGCCATGGTCGAACTCAGGATCTATGTCGTGCTCACCACCTGTGCGCTTATCGCAGCGATGACGGTCCTGCTCAGCAGTACCCGTACAGGCAAGGCTGTCCGAGCCGTGGCCCAGAACAGGTCGGCCGCGATTCTGATGGGAGTTGACGTCGAATGGGTCTCGATGGTCGTCTTCGCCATCTCCTCGGCACTGGGTATTGCCGCGGGTGCGCTGATTGGAGCATTGTTTGCCGTTGCGCCAGGAGTCGGCGAAGGGCTTGTGGTCAAAGGTTTTGCCGTTCTGATCCTCGGTGGTCTCGGCTCGATTCCCGGCGCCATTGTCGGCGGCATAGTGCTCGGGGTCAGCGAAACGCTGGCGGCCGGGTTTATCTCTTCTGCCTATAAGGACGGCATTGCCTTCCTGGTCATGATTCTCGTGCTGCTTTTCCGGCCGGAAGGTCTATTGGGCAAACGATGACCAAATCCAACATCGCAATTGCGGTGGGCGCGTGCGTCCTCGGCATTGTCCTCCTGGCGCTTCCCAGCATCCTGACCGTGCCCTATTTTCTTCATTTGACGATCTTGTCTTTGATCTTGGTGATTGTTGCCCAGGGGCAAAATCTGGTCCAAGGTTACACCGGTTATGTCTCTATTGCCCAGGGCGGCTTCATGGGCATCGGCGCCTATTGTTCCGCACTGCTTAGCGTTAAAAGTGGCTTGCCGGTGTGGCTCTCCTTGCCTCTGGCTCCCATTGTCTGCAGCATCCTTGCGCTCGCAGTTGGCTATCCAACTTTACGTGTGAAGGGACATTACTTTGCGATCGTAACATTGGCTTACAACATGGTCATTTTTATCGTGTTGCTGAACTTCACCTCGCTTACCGGCGGCGAGGCCGGAATTCCGAACATTCCGTGCATGGAAAATTTGCGGCTACCGTGGGGCGAAATCAGTTTTACTACCCGAACTGGATATTACTATCTGGTACTCGTTGTGGCAGCAGCGGTCACCATCTTTTGTGCGCTGGTGGTCCACTCGCGCATTGGTCGCGTCATGATTGCAATCCGGCAGAATGAGGCGCTGGCGGAGGCAGTTGGTGTGGCCACGTGGCGTTTCAAGTTGTTTTCTTTCGTTGCCAGTGCAAGCCTGGCCGGACTCGCTGGAGCTCTCTACGCGCATTTCACGAGATTCATCAATCCCACGCCTTTCGGGGTCGACCAATCTCTCAACGCCATATTGGCGGTGATCCTCGGCGGTAGCGGGACGCTGGCCGGTCCCGTGGTCGGGGCTTTTACCGTTATCTTTCTCCCTGAATATCTACGCATCGCCGAGACCTACCGTCTGATCGCTTATGGCTTGATCTTGGTACTTACAACCATCTTTATGCCGCGGGGAATCGTTCGGATTGCCTCACAGATAGCACGTTGGAGGCCGAAGGTGTCCACAAGGCAATAATACGGGTCGATCGATTGTCGAAAAGGAGTGGCGCAGATGGAATATTTCAAGGCGTACCGAGTGCACGAGGAGCAAGAGGGGATCGTAGCCCGTTTCGATACGGTAAGCATCGACGAGGTAGGGACGGGGGGAGTGGTAATCCGCTCGGTCTCCTCTGACATCAACTACAAAGATGCGCTCGCGGTGACGGGCAAGGGGCGCATTATGAAGCGCTTTCCCCTGGTCGCCGGGATCGACGTCGCAGGGTATGTGCATTCTTCGGACGATGAACGCTATGCGCCCGGCGACCCGGTACTGGTTGTGGGATGCGGGCTGGGGGAGGCGACCGACGGCGGCTTCGCCGAGTACGTGCGCGTGGAAGGTGACTGGGTGGTGCCGTTGCCCGAGGGTCTTACCCTCCGAGAATCGATGGCAATCGGTACCGCAGGCTTCACCGCGGCGATGGCGGTCCAGCGCATGGAGGACAACGGCCAGACGCCCGACATGGGCAAGGTCCTGGTCACGGGGGCTACCGGCGGTGTGGGGGGGATTGCGCTCTCCATGCTCGCGGATCTCGGCTACCGGGTGTCTGCGCTTACGATCCAGCCGGACAGCGAAGAATACCTGAAGGGGCTTGGGGCCGCCGAGGTCATAGACGGCCGTACGTTGCAGATGGGCACGCGCGCCCTGGAGAAGGGGCTATGGGCCGGTGCGATAGACGCTGTGGGCGGCGAAACCTTGGCTTGGATAACCCGCACCACCATGTCGCTGGGCAACATCGCCTCCATAGGCAATGCCGGCGGAGCCAACCTTTCGACCACCGTGATGCCCTTCATTTTGAGGGGGGTCAACCTGTTGGGGATCAACTCCACCTACTGCCCGGTGCCGTTGCGGGGGAAAGTATGGTCGCGGCTTGGATCCGATCTGCGCCCGAGGGGGTTGGAAGCCGTCGCTTCCTCCAAAGTGTTGTTCGACGATTTGCCCGGCCATTTCGATGCCATGGTCCGTGGCGAGACCCGGGGGAGGATGGTCGTCGAATTCAAGGAGTGAAACTCTTATAGTTCCGACATACTATTACAGTAAAAGTAACTTCTTATGATTTGGAAGGGAATAGGAAGATGATGGATTTACCAAAAAACGAGGCGGACCTCATAGATATGGCGCATGAATTCGCGCGGACTCAGATTGCCCCAAACGCCCCAGCTTGGGAACTGGATCGACGCATCGGTTTGGAGACAATGAAAGAGGCGGCCAAAATGGGTTTCACCGGTATCCAAGTGCCGGTTAACCATGGGGGGTTGGGATTTTCGTTTTCCTGTAAGGTGCGTGTTTTGGAAATCATGGCAGGTGAGGATTTCGGCTTTGCCATGTCCTTGGTGAATACGCATAACGTTGCAGTCAAACTGGCGCGTGAAGCACCATCTGAAATCGTTTTGGCATACGTACCAGATATCCTCGCGGCAAATAAATTGGGGTGTACAGCCCTGACGGAACCGGGGGCCGGCTCCGATGTTGGTGCAATCGAAACTTCGGCAACGAAGGTATCGAACGGCTGGCTATTGCAAGGGGAGAAGGCCTGGATAACCAATGCCACCCTGGCGGATGTAATCATCGTTTATGCGCAAACCGAAGCCGGCAGTGGCACCTCCGGGATCGCGGCCTTTGTGGTTGATGCGACACGGCCCGGTTTTATCCGAGAGCCGCGATTCGATCTGGCTGGACAACATTCCATCGGCACGGGCGGCTTCCGGTTGAACGGATATGTGGCCCGGCCGAACGAGATGTTGGCGCCGCCGGGGCGGGCATTTAAAACCGTAGTGGGTGAAATCAACGGGGCCAGAACCTACGTTGCCGCCATGTGTTGCGGCATGGTTGATAAAGCACTGAACATTTGCGCTGAATACGGTCGCCATCGCAAGACGTTCGGTAAACCCTTGAATGCGCGCCAGGGGTGGCGTTGGCACCTGGCCAACGCTGCAACAGATTTAACCGCTGCGCGACTTCTCGTTCGCCAAGCTGCGGCCCAAATCGACGAGGGGGTCGATGCTCAACTCAATGCGGCACAGGCAAAGATTTTTGCCACCCGAATGGCTGAACGCCATCTGCCGGCACTTATCCAGGCGATGGGCGCCGAGGGATTGCGCGAACAGTATCCGTTGGGTCGACACTTGATCGGTTCCCGGGTGGCCGGCTTCGTTGACGGCTCGACCGAAATGTTGTTGGAGCGCGTAGCCTCCTTCATTAGATGATAATTCATTTCAGCTCTCGCGTGATTTAACACGGAATTTTATCCGGTTTATGGAGGTTTTCAATGCGCGTATTCCAAATCGAAGGCGACTGGGGGATGGATAACCTGAAGCTAGGCACTCGTCCCGAACCGAAAGTGGGGCCGGGGCAGGTATTATTGAAAATGAAGGCCTCTTCCCTGAACTTTCGTGATCTTCTGGTGCCGGAGCGAGGATATGGCCGCGCAACCGGCACTCTGCCTTTAATTCCCGTATCTGATGGTGTGGGCGAAGTCGTTGAAGTCGGCGAAGGCGTCACCCGTGTCGCCATCGGAGACCGCGTCTGCCCCACGTATTTCCAAAGTTGGATCAGCGGCGATCCCACTCAGGAACGATTTAGCCTGTCATTGGGTGGACCGGCAGATGGCACCATGGCCGAGTATATGTGCCTGCCTGAGCAGGGGGTTGCCAAGGCACCGGGACATCTGACGGATCAGGAAGCGGCGGCTTTACCCTGTGCCGGTTTGACTGCGTGGAGTGCCTTGTGCACCTGCAGTACGGTTAAAGCCGGCGATAAAATTCTGATTCAAGGATCCGGAGGCGTCGCCCTTTTCGGGCTTGCATTCGCCAAAATGGCTGGCGCCCATGTGACCGTTATCTCTTCAAGCGACGAGAAGATAGAGCGTTTAAAAGAACTTGGCGCCGATGCCACGATCAACTATACGAAAATACCGGATTGGCACAAGGCTTCCCGTGAAATCACGGAAGGCCGCGGCTATGACCATATTCTCGAATTGGGAGGCGAGATGACGCTGCCGAAATCGCTTGGCTGTATAAGAATCGGCGGCACCATCTCCATGATCGGTGTTTTGTCGGGTGCAGGCATGAAGGCCTCCCTCGGGTATGTGGTTACCCGTCAGGTTCGTCTGCAAGGGGTGACCGTTGGCCATCGCGATGGGTTTGAGGCCATGACCCGCGCCATGGAATTGCATAACATGAAGCCGGTTCTCGACAAAGATTTCGCCTTCGATGATTTGAAGGAAGCGTTGGCTTACCTCAAAGGTGGCGGACACTTTGGAAAGATCAGCATCTCGCATTAAACTCATTTGTGTGGATTGCGTTTATTAACAAAAAGTATTGACTACATATTAGTCAGCTGTCTACTGGATGAGGTGTTGCGATGCTTTACCCAAGTGCGATCGCACGTTCCGCACCCGATACCGTTGCCTATAAGATGTGCCATACCGGTGAAACGGTTTCCTTTGGGCAACTTGAATTCAGATCCAATCAGGGCGCCCATCTCTTTCGGTCCTGTGGCCTGAAGACGGGTGATCATGTTGTGATCCTCATGGAGAACAATCGGCACTTTCTTGAGATCTGCTATAGCGCCGATCGCTCCGGTCTGTTTTATACAACAACCAGCACATATTTCACCCCGTATGAGATTGAATATGTCATCAGTGACTGTCGCGCCAAGGTATTTATTGCCTCCCACGCGATGGCCGAGGTTGCGGCCAGGCTTGTATCCCGGATGCCCGATGTCACACACCGGTATATGGTCGGAGGAGTCATACCGGGGTATGAAAGCTGGGAGACGGCCTGTGCGGATTTTCCTGAAGACCCCATCAGCGATGAAATGCAAGGGTTGGATATGCTCTATTCGTCAGGGACCACCGGTCGTCCGAAAGGCGTAAAATGGTCGCTGACCGGGAAGAAGCCGGGCGAATCGACGATGTTGATCGATCTATTGTGCAAGCTGTTCGGGTATGACGGAGACACCCGTTACCTTTGCCCGGGCCCCCTTTATCACGCAGCGCCCCTGCGGCACAGCATGACTACGATCAATAAGGGGGGTACGGTTTTCATCATGAAGGAGTTTGATGCGCAAGAGGCCTTGAGGATTATAGAGGCGGAGCGGATCACCCACAGCCAGTGGGTGCCGACAATGTTTGTCCGCATGTTGAAATTGCCCGATGATGTCAGGCTCAAGTATGACCTGTCTTCTCAGAAGGTTGCCCTTCATGCGGCCGCCCCCTGCCCGATCAGCGTGAAGGAAAAGATGCTCGACTGGTGGGGGATGATCGTTCACGAATATTATGCAGGAACGGAGAATAACGGATTTTGCGCGATCGGCCCGGAGGAATGGCTTGCCCATAAAGGGTCCGTCGGTAAGGCCACTCTCGGTACGTTGCATATCTGCGATGATGATGGGAAGGAACTTCCCCCGGGTGAAAAAGGAAAGATCTATTTTTCCGGGGGGCACGAATTTTCCTATCACAATGACCCTGGAAAAACAGCGGAATGTTACAACGAAAAAGGGTGGAGCACGCTTGGGGATATCGGGAAAGTGGACCCGGACGGATATCTTTACCTCCTTGAACGTGAGGCTTTTGTGATCATTTCCGGAGGCGTCAATATTTACCCCCAGGAAGCTGAAAATCTTCTCGCCACCCATCCCAAAGTTATGGATGTTGCAGTGTTTGGCGTGCCGAACGAAGATTTCGGCGAAGAAGT
>Ga0307379_10007598_pt1 | contig 14709 bp, 24 predicted proteins | sample UN2MG_FD_202237 | JGI IMG/M metagenome (GOLD analysis project Ga0307379, IMG submission 202237) | Soil microbial communities from Risofladan, Vaasa, Finland - UN-2 | ecosystem: Environmental > Terrestrial > Soil > Coastal area > Acid sulfate soil | place: Finland: Risofladan, Vaasa | collected... | reverse complement strand
TGAAGATTCTGGATTAAGAATAGCTCAAATATTAAACAACGCTTTTGATAAACAAGGTGTAGTTATTAAAGGTGCTGTTGCATGAGTAGTTTACTTCAAACGAAATCTTCATTCTATTATGGCTATGTTATCAGCAATCAAAATTACCAGATTGACTTTGATGAAGGTGCAACAGAATTTACAGCACAATTAAATATTGGTTCTTATACTTTAACAGATTTTATTTCAGAAATAGAAAGAGCATTTAATTCAATAATAGGCATAACAGAAACTTATACAGTTTCAGTTGATAGGTCGACTAGAATTATAACTATTAATTCAACAGGAACATTAAATTTATTAGTAACAACTGGGAGTCATTTTTCAGTTTCAACTTATCCGCTAATGGGATTCACTGGTGCAGATCGTACTGGTTCAAGTTCTTATTTTGGCAACAATGCAAGCGGTTCTGAATATAGACCACAATTTTTATTACAAAGTTACGTTGATCCAACAATCTTTAAAGACCCTGTTAACAGTAGTGTAAACCGTTCTGCCAATGGTGAGGTTTTAGAGATAATAACATTTGGTAGAGTTGGCTTTGTAGAATTTAATATCAGATTTGCAACTGATATAGATCAAGGTAAAGGCGGCCCTATCGAAACAAATGTTAATGGTGTTAGTGACTTGATTGATTTTATGGAAGCAATCACAACGGCACAAACAATCGAGTTTATGAAAGATAGAGATACACCATCAACTTTCTTTAAAATATTATTAGAAAAAACACCACAGAGTGCTGATGGTGTAGGTTTTAAATTAAAAGAACTATCAAACGTACCTGCTTATTTTGAAACAGGTATTTTAAAATTTAGGAATCTAACATGATTAGCGACGGCCAAGATGCAAATGCTGCGGTGACGAATGCAGCTTTTGTTTCAAAAACAGTGAGTGATGCCAAAGTAGGTGACTTAACATTAAATGACAAATTAAGTTTACAAGATTCTGGTTCTGCAACAATGACAGATGCACAACTGGAAATAAACAACTTAAAAGATGAGTTCAATCCTTCTACTGGTCACGGTCACGATGGAACTGATTCAAAAAAAGTTTTAGCAACTAACTTGGATTCAACTGGTGGTTCAAACGGTCAAGTATTAAAAGCTGATGGTGCAGGTTTAGTTACGTGGGAAAATGACACAGGAACAGGCGCAGTAAATTATAAAGGTTCTTGGAACGCTAATACAAATACACCTACCCTTACAAGTGGTGCAGGGGCGCAAGGTGACTATTATGTTGTTTCAGTATTAGGAACAACAACACTTGATGGAATATCAGATTGGGAAGTTACAGATTGGGCCGTATTTAACGGAACGATTTGGGAAAAAATAGACAACACTGATACAGTGGTAAGTGTTGCAGGAAAAACAGGCGCAGTAACTTTAGATGCAGATGATATAAGTGAAACAGCTTCTAAGTTTTGGGCATATAAATCAAATGTAACAACAGCAGACCCAACGGTTTCAAATGATAGTTCACAAGGTTATTCAGTCGGTTCAAGGTGGTGGAACTCATCAACAAATACTTTATTCATAGCTGAATCAGTTGGCGTTGGCACAGCAGTTTGGGAAGGTGTTTCCGGTTCTGGCGGTGGCGGTGGTTTAGATGTTTACCATTCAGAAACTTTTGAAACAACAGTTGCGGCAGACTTTACAACTGGTAATAATGCAACTTTTGATAATGGCGGAACATTACAAGGAGCGCTATTAGACGAAACTACAAACCCTATTAATGGCCTATCATCTTTAAAATATACTCAAGCAGTAGGTTCATTAAACGACTGGGTTAAATCACCATTAATAAATATTTTTGATAAGCAAGGTGGAAACGAAACAGGCGTAACATTATATTTTACTTACGATGGTGACGCTTCTGATATTAAACTTGTTTTATACGATGAAACAAACACTACTGTATTAACAGATGTAGTTGATGTTTTTACAAGTGAATCAAATCCTACTAGGTTTACTTTGTCTGCTTATATACCAACAGGTGTTACGCAACTTGCTTATGGGTTTCAGGTATTAGTAGAAAATTCTGGTGCCATTTTATTATTAGATGATATTGAGTTAAGTACAAATCCGTTTGTTTATAAGAATATACTAGATCAGCAAGATTATCATATAGAACAGTCACAAAATGCCTTAACTAATTTAAGTGGTGAAATAGAATTTAATTTAGGAACTGCAACTATTTTAAACAATGGAACTGGTATCATTTATGCTCAAGATGATTCAGGAAATACTAGAACAAAATTTATAGCACTGAAAAAATGTTTAGTAACAATTAGTGCTTCTGGCTTTCAAACAGTTGCAGGTAACCAAGCTCAAATTATAAAATACAACACATCTGATACGGAAGTATTAAAAATAGTTGGAACAACAGAAGATAGTGGTTCAGGTTTTGATGCAGGTGTAACTGCTTCAATTGGGCTTAATAGCGGAGAATATTTCACTGTAAATTATAGTCAAAACCTTTTAAGCAATGCTGCTTTAACAAAAGTTTCATTCACAGCACAAGCAGAAACAGAACACGTTATCACACCAGTTAAGCAGAATTTAATAAGCCAAGTTTCTTACACACCAGTTTTTTCAGCAATAACACCGACAAATGTTAATGTAAGATGGTCAAGACAAGGGAAATACCTAACTCTTGAAGGTGGCTTCACTTGGGGTAGTGCTACAGGGGCTACTTTTGAGATATACTTACCTGTGATTGATGGTATTCAATTAACAGCAGACTTACCAGATACTGCATTAGTTGAGCATAGTGTAGGTAGACTTTATGCTAATCTTGCCGTAACTTCTAATCATTATAATTTATTTATAGATGACACTATTCCTAATCGTGTCCGAATGGGTAGACTTGGCGATACGGGGGCTGCTCCTAACTCCGCTAGGGCAGGCACAGAGCTTGCCAACGGTACAGTAATTAGATTAACAAGTGTTAGGATACCTATTACACAATGGGACGATAATGTAGCAATACTTGGAGCAATACCAACCCTTAGAACTGCTTATGTGAAAGATTTAAAAAGCTCAGGTGTTTCAGGAGGCAGCTCTAGTACTAATACTGTACATACAAGAGATTTAAATACGCTGACAGGCGATACAAATTTTATCAGCCTATCTACTAATCAATTTACTTTGCAAGCGGGAAAATATGAAATTGAGGCTATTGCTCCCGCATATCGGTCAGATGCGCATCAATTATTTTTATATAATGTAACCGATTCTACTTATGATATAGACGGAAAATCAATGTACACAAATAATGCGCAAGCAACTTCAGTCGATTCAGCCCTTAATGGACAAATAATAATATCAAGTAGTAAAACCTATGAAATAAGGCATTGGGTAACTACTGCAAAAGCCTCGAACGGTTTGGGAGTTAGTTCGGCAGGTGGGACTAATAATCCGGCAAGTAACAATGTTTACACTCAGGTTAAAATAACCAAGGTTAAATAATGAGAAAATCAGAAATAGAATTAATTCAAGTTTCAGAAATACAAAGCAAATTAGAAAATGATTTAATTAGTATGGATATGGAAATAAATGAAGAAAATCTTCAAATGGCGCTTGGTAAACACAAAAGAGAATTAAACAAGCAAAGAGTTCAAGAATTTAAAAATAGAATTGATTCGTTGAATGAAGCAACTATCGCTTACCATGCAGCATTTAAATCAATTTCTAATAAAGCATTAATGATTCGTGACATAATAGAAAGTGATGATTTAGAAACATTGATACAACTGGAAATAGAAAATACAGATATTGTTAACCAGCTGAACAACAAAAAAACTAAAGAAGAAAATAAAAAAACTGATATGAGTGCAGCTAAAGACTATTTATCAACGATAAACAAAGGCGATATAACCACACTTACAAAAGCTAAGGAAATGTTATGGCATTTAAAAAACCTAATAGAAACAGAGTAATTATATCAAGTGGACTATTGTTTACAATGCTTACTGGCTTAATAAGTTGGGCTTATGCTGAAATAAAAAAGATAACAGTTAATGAACAAAAGATAATTAACTTAGAAAAAAATCAAGGCACTATTAAAAAACAGGTTTATGATATTCACTGGTATTTAATACAGAGAAATAATGTGGAAGTTCCACCAATGAAGAAAAAATAAATGGCAATAGAGTTAACAACTAACACAAGGCTTTTATCAGAACAGAATAATCTTGTTCAACAAATTATATTACAGATCGATGGAATAACAGAAATATTTGGAGCGCAACCGATTACACAGATAGTAAAATACGGTGCACCCAATTTAAAATATGGCAACTTTGTTTATGGTCAAGGTGTTGAGCTGTTAGAAAGCAGACCATGGATAATGTTAAATGGAACAACTAACCAAATTACACAACAGTTAGAAGATGACTCTGCAACAATAAACTCTATTTCCCGAATGAATATTCGGCTAGTAGATAAAAACTCAACATTATCTTCTATATTTACTGCTGGTGTAAGAGTAGATGATTTATTATCCAGAGAAGCAAGTGTTTATGTAACTTTTGAAGGTGCTATATGGCCCACAGATGCGGTCAAAGTGTTTACAGGTCTAGTTAGTGAATTAAAAGTAGGAAGTGGAAATGCAACCGTTTCTATTTCTCACCCTGATGTTTTAAAAAAACAGGATATATATACTTTATTTAATGGAAAAACAACAGGTTCAATAAGTTCTGGTGATACTACTATTCCAATGGATACTGTAAACGGTTTTATTGAATCTCAAGATATATTAACAAGCTATATAAAATTAGAAGATGAAATAATAGGAGTTGGTTCTATTTCTGGTTCTAGTTTTATTGGTTGCATAAGAGGTCAATTAAATACAGCAGCAGTTTCGCACGGTTCAGGAACAGACACAGAAAGTTTTTATAGGCTACAAGGTGAACCAATGACAACAGCATTAAAAGTTATGCTGTCAAACGGTGGTACTGCATTTATTGAAAATATAGAAGCAACTAGATTTGTTCAAATAACAGGTTCCTTAGTGGTTCCTAACGGTGTTTACTTTGAAGGTGATATTGAATCACAACTAGGAATAGTGGAAGGCGATCTTATAACAATCACAGGCGCAACAAACGGTGCCAATAATGTTACTGATGCGGTTATATCAACTATTAATAAAATAGGTAACGATTCTTATATAGTTTTAACTGGTGTTTCTTTGGTTTCTGAAACTGGAAGTTCTGCGGTAGCAAGTTTTAAATCACAATATGACACTTTACCTGTCGGTGCATCTATTGGAATGAACCCAAAACAAGTTGCAGTTAAAGAGCATTTAACTATTGCAAGTTTAACATTGGGTGGAAGCCCAGATATTGATTTTTATATTAAGGACACAATTAAAGGCAAGGATATATTAAACGAGATATTTTTCCCTTTAGGCATTTATCAAATACCAAGGGGTGGCAAATCTTCTGCAAATGCGACACTCCCGCCATTGGCATTGACAGGAACAAAAACAGTGACAGAAAATCATGTTTTAAATCCGCAATCGGTACAAATATCAAGAAGCTTTGACCAAAAATTTTACAATGCAATAGTTTATAGGTTTGAAGAAAAAGCAACAGAAGAAAAGTTTTTAGCAAGTGAGATAAGACAAAGTGCTGATAGTACAAACAGAATTAAAATAGGCAACAGACCTTTAACAATTGATGCAAAGGCATATAGAGACACCAATGATACGCGCATATTCTTTCAAACAACTGCGAGAAACCTTTTGAGAAAATTTCAATTTGGTGCAGAAAATTTTGATTTAGAAGTTAATTATAAAACAGGTTTCAATATGGACGTTGGGGATAGTGTTGTATTTGATAGCACAGGTCTTCACACTTATAATTCAGTAAATGGCAACAGGGAACCTATTAGCAAGGTTTATGTTATCCAAAATAAATCAATGGATATTAAAACAGGAAAGATTAAATTAAGTTTAATCGATTCTATATTTGGAACACAATTTAGATATTGCGTATTTGGCCCTAGCTCAAAAATCAGAAGTGGCGCAACAATAACTAATATTCCTTTAAAAAGATCATACGTTGCAAATACAGCACTAGGGAATGAATCAGAAAAATGGCAACGCTATATAAATACAAATGTAAGAGTTCACAATGAAGATTTTACTTTTAATGAAACAGTTCAATTTTTAGGTTTTTTAGGAAGTGGGAATAATGTAATGGTAACAACTGCTTTATCTTCACCGCCAAGCGAGGATTTTATAGTTGATATGCCAGATTACACAAATGCAGCTTCTATTTACAAATCAGTTAATGGGTTTTTTGCAAAAAGAGTTTCAGTTGTATCCGGTGCATCAAATACACAATTCGATATTGGCGCAGGTGATGTTTCAAGATTTATAGCTGGAAACTTAATAAGAGTTCATAGTGAAGACTTCTCTGATGATAGTGGAAATACAGAAATACTAGATGTAACCGGTACGACAATAACTGTTGCAGACATGGGATTCACTCCAAGTTCATCAACAGAGGTTGATTTAACGGTTTTTCCTAGTGATAATGGTGCTAGTTATGTTTATTTTTAAGGAAAACAATGACTGAAATAACAGGTGTTAGAAAAAATATACAAATAGAGGAAGTCCAAACAGAAGCAGGAATCAGTGAGGCTGTTGCGCAAAAAATAGGTTCCTCAATGAATTTCATAAATAATTTTCAAAACAAGGGTTTTGATTTTAAATTCTTAAATAAATTTGCACCTATTTCGGGTGGTGAAGATGGTGTCAGGGGTTTAATTTTTAATGCAGAAATAATAGGACTATCTGGATACATTAGACAATCAGGTTCATCTGGTTCAACTGTAATTGATATTCATTCTTTAACAGGTGCGACTGATAACGGTTCTATTTTATCGACACCATTAACATTAACTTCTGCTGTTTCAAACGGCTTAGTATTTTTCACAGATTTATTAACACCAAACTCAAGTGGTGGAACTGGTGTTACTCTACCAGTATTTTCAACTGTCAATCTTAACGCTGGTCAAGGTTTAAGAGTTGATTTAGTTAGTAACGCAATAGACGCTTTAGATTTAAGTTTAACAATTCACTATAGACCAAGGTAGATTATGGCCACTTATTCGGAAGTTGCAGTAAACACAGCAACATCATCAGGTATAGCAATAAGCAACACCACGATTTATACCGTTCCAGCACTTAGAAGGGCTGAAAAAATAACAGTAATTCTATTTAATTTTACTGGGACAGCGACTTTTGATATAGCAAAAGGTGCTACTGTTATAACTATAAAAACAATAGAAACAGCAAGACCAGTTGAGATAATAAATATAAATTCAATGGACGCTGGTGATTCTTTAAATATAACTGGGGGTAGCATATCTTGCTCATACCATGTTACAGCAGTTGAATATACTAAAGTTTAATGTTTCAATGTAAAAAAGACATATATTTAGAGGATATAAAAGATTTGCAACCTGCAGTATGGATCATTATGACAGCATTTATGCTTTATGCAAATGAGCACAATTTACCTTGCAGAATAACAAGTTTAAAAAGTGATAGAGAAGGAATAAACGCACAGTCAAAAACACATGAGGATTTTAGGGCAATTGATTTTACTTCCCATGGCTGGAGTGACTTTCACATCAAAAGAATTATTTATAAAATTAACAATGATTATTCTGATATAGCAGCTATTTCTGCTAGTGATTTAAAACCAAGGGCCATTATTCATCATGATATTGGCCATGGATCACACTTTCATTTACAGGTTAGAAAAGATGCTAAATGGCATAAGTTTATTAAATAAGGAGTTTTAATGGAATCAGTTTTTGAATGGCTTGGCAGTATGAGTAAATTACTAATTGAAAAATATCCAGTAGCAGGAACAGTTCTAGCGGTATTAGGTGTTCTAGTCGTTGTTGCGCAAGTTGTTGTTGTAATTACTCCGACTAAAAAAGACGATGAAAAGTTACAGGAACTAATGGGAAAATCTTGGTTTAAAGGTTTATTTGAATTTCTAAAATCATTTGCACCATTCCAAAAAGGTAAAGAAGGATTAGAAAAATCGAGTGAAACAACTAAGTGATTTATTTAAAAATAATATTTCAATACTTACCTGAATTAATCGCATTGGTTAAATCAATTATTAATATGACTAATTCAGGTATAGAGGAAGTTGTTATCAAAAGAAGATTAAAAAAGATTGATAAAGCTTTTAACAATCCTAATAGAGTTGAAGCCGCAAGGGAATTGAATGATGCTTTTAAAGATTAGTATTTTATTTTTATTAGCAAGTTGCCAGCAAGGAATAAAGTTTCACCCTGATTTTTATATTGGTGATTATCAAAACGAAAGAATAGTTAATGAAAACAATATAGAAGTTTTTAGCTATGAAGAAAGCTTTAACGATTTTGCATGTATGCATAAAACAAAAGTAAAAGAGTTAGCAGAAATACTAAAGAGAGCACGAATACCCAAGGAAGTAAAAGCTAACAGTATTAAATATCTTCAATCTGTTCCTTTTCAATAGGAAAAAACCATTTGTTTCTAATAGAACAAAATTCAAAACCACGATCTATAAGAATATGATCTATTAAATATTTGTCGTTAAAAGCAGTCAATCCAATATCGTGAATTTCTCTATGATGAATAAAACATAAAGGAAGTATATTAAATCTTTTATCGTATTCAGGGTGTGACTTATAACTAAGAATGTGATGACCTGAAACCCTTGATGAGTCACCGCAAATTAGACACTTTCTTGTTCTGTACCATTCAGCAAGTTCTAAATCTCTCACTTAATACCTACAACCATTACAGAATCTAATAAACTTTATATTATCCTGTGTCCCCACTGCCATAAATTCTCTTTCACATTTAAAGCATTTGTTAACCATTTTAATACTTTTGAAATCTTTAGAATATCGTAAATGTCTATCTTTTTTCTTATTACTATTTTTAATCTTCGGTAACGGTTCCATAAAATCCTTTTTAAATACTTAATATAATCTCATTTTTAATTCCCCAAATCTTTTTAATCTCTACGTATTTATAAATACAACTATCATCTGTGTAAATTGCATCTTCAAACGCTTTAACTAAGTTTGATAGGTCTGGTTTTTGTTGATGATATCTTCCATTCATATCCATTTTCTTTTTTTTGCTCCAAGATTTTGGCATGCCTATTATAAATGTAACCGTTAATTCATTGGGCAAACTTTTATTTTGCTTTGCCCATAATTTTCTCATGGTAATTTTCCATTTATGATATTTTGCATATCGCTTGCAAAAGAACTTCTGTTTTTGAGTTGTCCTGACATATGGTTGAGAATTTATATCAAATACAACTTGAATCATTAATCAGCTTTTTTCATTTTATCAAACATGTTTAAAAATTCTAGTACAGGCCCAGAAAGTGGTTTATTACCGGCTTCTGTTTTAATGAAGTCAACATATCCTTCTAGTTCAATAGATTTTACATTTTGCATTAATATGCCTTTAAATTTTCCAAATGGTATCACATAATTTTCAAAATTAGATTGTACTGGTTTAGGTTTTTCAACTTGTTTACCGTTATGGCTATTATCTTGCGAATCAGGGTCTTTACCATCATCAATGCAAAATAATCCATTAAGGGCATATTTGCGAGCGTAAGAAGATGTTGCGCCTGTCACCTGCGCCTCGTCCATTCCTTTCCTGTTTAAAGGTTCGCGTGCGAACGCTGTTGATTTAACTTCTTGATCGCCCAGTAATAAAAACGCAGTGGCCTTCACGTAATACCTATCGCCAATGAGAATCATTTCATCATTAAGGATTAATGCACATTCACCCAGAAGTGGCTTAACAGATTCTAAAATATCTTCACATGATCTATAAGAATAATTGCCAAATTTATTAAATTGTCCTTTATTAGCTTTTAATTTTTTTTGGATTTCAGATAATCTTTCGTTTAATGTTTTTAATTTTTCTGCTTCTTTGGCCATTTTTTCTCCATAGTTAATTACAAATTGATCTATCGTTAATGATTCATTTAACCTGTCTTTATCGTTTTCAGTATAAAAATGATAATCAACGGTTTCAGCTCTCTTTTTTCTACTCATAAAAAAGTATTTACTAATATATTCATATAATGTATATAAAAAAAATGGAACTAATTCAAGAAAATGCAATATTAAGAAGTGAATTACTTAGAGATGCTTTAAGTGCCCTGTATGATTGTATCGATTTAGGCGAAAAGTGTTTTTCAGATAAAGAATTAAGAGATATTAACTCACTTATGGAGAAGGTTGAGAACATTAAACAAGTGAGGTTATATGTTATTAAAAGAAGCAAGATTTAAAAAACAATTAAGCCAAAAAGAAGTTGGCGATTTAATTGGACTAGAGCAAGGTGTTTATTCAAGATACGAACGAATGAAACTTGTTCCAAACTTTCTAACTTTGTGTAAGATTAAAAGGTTGTTAAATCTTAAATGGAGTGAATTAGAAAATGAATATAAAACTTCAATTACTACTCGTAAAAAGAATAATGGAACTAGAAAAACTACTCAAAGAAAATTGCGATAGAAAAAACCTATTAGCATCTGTTAAGGCTAAAAGAGAGAGAAATTTACAGGATATATTGGATATTAACCAACGTATTTATTACGGTATATTTAAGGAATCACCACAAAAATTGCAATAGGGAAAATTTTTCTTCATACTATAGATGGTAACTTAACCAAGGAAGGTTTTGGAAGCTATAGGAATATTAAATGATATTCACATACCATTTCACTCTAAATCTGCTTTAGATGTAGCACTAACTATTCTCGAAGATATTTATAAAGAAAAAACATTAAGCACTATTATTTTAAATGGTGATGTTGGTGATTTTTATGGCGTTAATTTACATGGGAAAATGCCGAGTGACATGAGTATTAAAAACACCATTAAAGATGAAATATATCAGGTTAATAAATTTCTAGATCATATTTGCAAGCGATTTAAAAATGTTGAAATTGTCTTTATAGAAGGAAATCACGAAACAAGATTGCTAAGATATATTGTTAAAAAATGTCCTGAATTATTTGACATGTTTAGTATTCCAGAATTATTCAAACTTAAAGAAAGAAAAATTAAATTTGTTCCCTATGGGCGCAACCAACTATATAAAATACCAGAAACAAATCTTTTCGTTAGGCACTCGCCTTATTCCTATGGTGTAAATTGCGCTTACAGTACACTAACAAAAAAATTCACAAATTTAATATTCGGCTGCACTCATAGGGGGCAATCAGTAACTTTAAAAACTGCTAATCAAGAAGAAAGATACGCTTGCGCAAATAGATGTTTAATAGATTTTGATTCACCTATATTTAATTATATGGATTCAGATAACTGGTCGCATGGTTTTAGTGTTGTTTATAAAGATAAATCTAAATGGTTTAACAAAGAAGTAATTATTAAAAAAGGTATAGCTATGTTTAACGGCTATCAATATATAGGCGATAATGATTTTGAGTTTTAATAGTCAGGCCTCCATCTCGACTATTAAGGGCCGTTTATCTAAGGAAGGATAAACGGCCTATTATAAAAAGAGTTTATGAAAATAATATTTAATGCAAACAGAATTTAAACTTTTAAAATTAGATGTGAATGAAGATGTTTCTATTAATAGAATACAATCAATTTATGAAGATATAACCACAACTGATCGGCCAGAATTAATAACTTTATTATTCGAAATATTAGAAAGCACCATAGATGAATATGAAGGGCAGTACATAGAAAATTGTTTGTTAAATTTAATTCAAGCAAAAGAATGGTATATAAAAGCAGTAGAATAATGGTGCCTACCCATGCGCAGACACCACTATTTTGCTTACCTTACTTTTGGAGAAGACAGGATTAATCATACTAAAATCTAATATTTTATATGTAAATAAATATAATTATTTAACAAAAATTGTTTAATTCTACAGAAACCGTACACTTTTATAATTAAAAAAATGGCACCTAATAAAATACTGGTGTTTTGTAAGTGTTTAAATTTACATAAAACCCAAAAACTATATTATAATCATATAAAGGATAAAACTAATATGTACCGGTGGAAAATAATACAATTACAGCAAAGCATTACAAAAGCTAAGTTTAACCTATCGTTTAAGTATTTGAAATCAGACAATATTACAAAAAAAGACTTGATAGAGAATTTTGTTTTTATAATGTTATTTAAAGTACTTATGTATATAAACCTATTTTAAATCTTATTTACATATATCTTCTATTAATATAATAATGCAATTTATCATGGGGGAAGATATGGCATCAGGTAAGAAAAATTATTTCAGACATTCTTTTTTTGCTAGAAATGACTCGAAGCTATTACATTTAAAAGATGCAATTGGCGTGGGGTATTATTTCTATTATTTTTCATTATTAGAGCTGTGCGGTGAGCAATCATCAGATGAATTAAGGGCCAATTATTGTTTCCATAATTCACTAATTCGTAAACTTTGGTGTTGTAATTTGAAAAAATGTGAACGAATTGGAATCCAAATGAACGCTGTCGGTCTTTTATTATTTAATAGGATTGAAAATAACTTTTACTTCGAGATACCTAACTTCTCGAAATATTTAGGAAAATACACAAACAAAATTGAATCAAATACCCCTAATAAAAGAAAAGAAAAGAAAAGAAAAGAAAAGAAAATAAAAGTAAATAGTCAAACTACGTTTGACGCGATAGCTAAAGAAATTATCGACTACCTGAATAAAAAAACTGGTAAACAATTTAATCCAACTTCTAAAGCAGTGCATCAGTATTTAGGAAGGCTAGTAAAACAAAAATATGAACTAGAACAAATTAAATTAGTAATCGATCATAAAAGCCAAGAATGGAAAAATGACTTAAGTATGAATAAATACCTAAGACCAGAAACATTGTTCGGTAACAAGTTTGATTCATACTTGGCGAATGCCGCGAATAGTCAAGAACCTGACATGTTGGATCAGTTTTTTCAGGATAATAATATTACGCTTTATGACAAAAAGGATTTTCCAGATGAGTCAAATAAAAACAGCATCAGTAACAGAACGTGAGATGGACGAAATCAGAAAGGAAAATGATTTCGTATATATTAAAAGCAGGTTTAATTTTATAAAAGCGCACAACGGTTTAAGACCAAGTTGCTTACATATTTTATTAGGAACTTCTGGTTCTGGTAAATCAACACTGGCCAAGGCAATTATAATTGACTGTGCTGTTCAATATAAAACTTTGTTGTGGCAATCGGAAGAAAAGCGAGAAAATTTTATTGTTAGTTTGAAAAATTGTTCACCTGATAAAAAAATTACTGACAACATAATTTTATTTAGTGAGCTTGATTTAGAACCACAGGATTTGAAAACACCTGATTCAGTTTTTGATAAGTTTGAATATATTATAAAACTCCATAAACCGAAAATTGTTTTTTTAGATAATATAACTACAAGCCAGATGTATATGGGTTTAAATCCTAACGACCAAGATAAAATGATTTGGAAAATAAAACGATTATTTTCAAAGCTTGGTACTCCAATTATTTTAATAGCGCACACTGGTTCTTACGTAAATGAATCAACTGCTAAAATAATTGAGGATTCTGATATTCGTGGTTCTAAGACAATTATGAATTTAGCAGAATATGTTTATATATTTCAGAGATTTGAAATTAATAGTAGATTTTTCCCAACTGTTAGAATAAGAAAATCAAGAAATCACCAGTTAACAAGTAAACTATTTTATTTGCAATATAACAGGGAAAAAAATATATACACCGATGATAAGGATTTAGATTTTTCAAATTTCAAAGAAGCTTACGGCCAAAGGAATAAACTATGAAACTTAATGAAATTAGAAATATTACAGATAACGGAAATTTTCACACAGTGTTTTTTTATAACAAACCAGCGGTTAATTTATTTGATAAATTAGAAGCGAGTGATTTAATTAGTAAATTGCGAGTATTTAAAAGCGTGAATGAAAATCCAGAGAATAGAATCATCGATGGAATCGATAACGTCGATGAAAATAATTTATTTTCCTATCAGCAAGAATTAGATTCAATTGAAAAAACTATAACAATACAAGAATCAAGAAAATATAAACCACTAACGGTTGATAAAATAGATTTTCTTTTTGAATTAACTGAAATGAGAAAATCAAACGAAATTTACGTAAATCAATTTACAGAAAATATAAAAAAAATAATCAACCTGATAAATCAAAACGAAACTTTTTTAATGGCCGATGAATTTTCACCAGAAAATGCAGACGCTTTAAAAACCATGATGTCACAATTTGAAATAGTGCATAATGCAAATGATAAATTTAATAACGCATTGCTAAGTATTTTAGATGACCATTTGCAAAAAATATAAAATTAGAAAATATTTGTAAAATAAACCTAATCTGTATTTCAAACATCAATTCTAAGGTATTTAATTGGGCGGCTAGTGCGATAAAAAATACCTCAAGGTAGGTAAGGTAGGGTTAGGTATTACTCGTTTTAAAAATGAATTAAACACGCCAAAATCAAAGTAGAAAAACATATCTTTATATAGCGATAAAATTACCACCAAATATTAATCTTAAAATATCTTATAAAACTTATTTACATATATACAGTAATAATATAAAAAACAGTCT
>Ga0307379_10007597_pt1 | contig 14710 bp, 17 predicted proteins | sample UN2MG_FD_202237 | JGI IMG/M metagenome (GOLD analysis project Ga0307379, IMG submission 202237) | Soil microbial communities from Risofladan, Vaasa, Finland - UN-2 | ecosystem: Environmental > Terrestrial > Soil > Coastal area > Acid sulfate soil | place: Finland: Risofladan, Vaasa | collected... | reverse complement strand
ACGATGCCCTTGGGCACGCCGGTGCTGCCTGAGGTATACAGGATAAAGAGAGGCGCGTCGGCATCCATTATCTCGGGGTCGCACTTGTCTCTGATGTCGGCTGCGGCCATCTCCTCGTGCCACCAGCGGTCGCGGCCCGGCTTCATCTCGGCGTGATAGGGCCTGCGAACAGACTGCCTCCTGACAACTATGACGTCCTCTACCTGGGGACAATCGGAAAGGGCCTGGTCGGCGCTGTCCTTACTGTGTATCACGCTGGGACCGTGGTGGTAGCCGTCGGCGATTACCAGGATTTTCGAGCCGCAGTCCATGATGCGGTTTTTCAGGGCTTCGGCGCTGAAGCCCCCGAAGACCACGCTGTGGATGGCGCCTATCCTGGCACAGGCTAAGACGGCGATCACCAACTCTGGAATCATGGGCATGTAGAGGGTGACCACGTCTCCTTTTTTGACATTCAGTTTTTTTAAAACGTTGGCGAAGCGGCAGACCTCTCTGTGGAGCTGCTGGTAGGTAAAGGTCCTGACCTCTTCATCGAATACCCCCTGCCATATCAGGGCCGCTTTGTTGCGCCTCCAGGTGCCAAGATGGCGATCGAGGCAGTTATGGCAGACATTTATCTTGCCGCCGATGAAGTACTTTACATCGGGCTTATCTTTAAAATCGTACTCGCAGAAGGTGTGCCACTTTCGGTACCAGTCGACCTGGTCGGCTAAATGCGTCCAGAAGCTCTCGGGGTCCCTGATAGACCAGTTGTAAAGGGCCTTGTAGTCTCGGATGGTGGGCACAACGGCGCCTTTTGTGAATTCGGGCGAGGGATGAAAGATGCGCCGCTCTTCCATAAGCGAAGTAATCTCCCTGGTGGCCTTCTGTGCCGGCTCTTTTTTGGAGGGTTTGAGTATGCACCTTGACGGCATCTCCTGCATTACCTCTTCCAGCATGTTGTCCAGCTCTTCCAGCGAGAAGGGTTTTGTCAGGTAGTCCAGGGCACCCAGCTTGGTACACTCGGCCACCGTGTCAACAGAAGGGTAGGCGGTGATTATTATGGGTTTTAAGCCTCTGTGCCGCTTCTTGGCCGCTTCCAGGACCTCGACGCCGCTTTTTCCCGGCAGCCTCAGGTCGATGATGGCCACGTCGAACTTATGGCGCTTTACCATCCTTATGGCCTCGGGGCCGTCCTTGGCCACCATAACATCATACTGGCCGATGCCCAGGTAGTTTAGCAGGAATTCGCGCATCGATTCGTTGTCTTCGACTATCAGCAGCGAGGGTTCGTGTTTACCGGGGTGTTTCATCATTTTTACCTCTGTCATTTATAATCTCCTAAAATATATCCTGGGGGAATCTGGCAGGGTAACTTAACAGAATAAACATTAACATTGATGTTACAAAATGTCAAGTATGTCAACAGTAAGGTGGAAAGCCGGCGGCCGCCTTTTTACCCTTGGTTTTTTAATAAAACACCTGGGTTCAAGAAGTGTTTTTGGAACATAAGTTTTTTAAAAGGCACGCCCAGCGCCAGCGCCACCAATTGGCTAAAGTAGAGGACAGGCAGACGGTAGGAAGTGCCGTAGCTCTTCTCTATCTCCTGCTGGCGGCTGTCCAGGTTCATCTGGCAGAAGATGCAGGGGTTGGCGATGGCATCGGCCCCAGCTGCCTTGGCGTCGTCGAATATAAGCTTGGAGAGCTTTTTTATAATCTCGGGCTTGGTAATGGACAGTGAGCCGCCGCAGCAATCGGTCTTGTAGGACCAGTCAATGGTCTTAAAACCGCAGGCCTTAAGTATATTGTCCATAGACATGGGGTATTCGCATTCGTCCTTAAAACGGGTGACCTTGGGCGGCCTTACCAGCAGGCAGCCGTAGTAGCAGGCGATCTTAAGGCCTGACAGATTTCTTTTTACCAACCCGGGCATCCTGGAAATTACATCATCCCGGGCCAGGACTTCGAGCGGGTGGTAGACCTCGACCTTGCCTTTAAATTGGTACTCAATTATATGCTCGACCTTTTTCTTTATCTCGGGGTTCTCTTCTATTTCGTGCTGGGCGGCCTTGAACTGGGCGTAGCAGGCGCTGCAGGGGGCTATAATAGCATTTAGCCCCGCCTTCTCCACCTCGGACAGGTTCTTTAGCGGCAGGGAAAGCGATAGCAGGCGGGAACTGTGGTGGGCCATCGTCGAGCCGCAGCAGATCCACGTCTTTAGGTCAACTATGTCGATTTTAAGAATGTCGAAGACAGCCCTCAGCGTGCTGTCGTATTCCTTGCCCGTCGTCGGCATCGAGCAGCTGTTAAAATAGGCGTACTTCATCCCTCTTCAGCCTCCTTGACTCGCTTAAATATGCGCCTCATCGATTTTGAGTTGCGGAACTTGGGCAGCAGGTCGAACTTGCCCTGAAGAAGCATCTTGAGGCCCATGCCCAGATCCTGGAACAGGTTACCCACCTTGAGCTTCAAGATGGCCATGATGCCCAGCTCGTACATAACACCGAAGGTTCGAATGTTAGCCAGGCCCACCTTCCAGAAGGCGGCTATGTCGGGGCACTTGGGGCGCGTGCCCTCACGCAAGGCCATGCTGGCCAGTGCGTCCATAACCTTTATCAGGTTGATGTCGTTGGGGCAGCGGGTGGCGCAGGCGCCGCAGCTGACGCAAAACCAGTAGCTGTTGCTTTTAATTGCCTCATCTTTTAAGCCCAAGCTCAGCAGATGCAACAGCTGGGCAGGGGTGTAATCCATCAGGTCCGAGAAGGGGCAGCCGCTGGTGCATTTATTGCACTGGTAGCACATGTTTATGTCTACGCCCTGCATCTCTTTGATGAGATCGGATAACCCGGAGACGTTTTCTGATGGGACGTCAAATTCTCTGCATTTAGCCATATTAGTCATCTCAACATCTATTTATACATTAGTATTGACAATATGTCAAAAATAGCTATAATCATACTAACTTCCATTAATTAATAGGCAGCTGAGCCAACTAGGGAGAGAAAACCAGAGGACAGGAGCGTATTTATTTTTAAAAGGAGGGTTTATGGAGAAAGTTGTTGCCTTGACTGATGGTCTTACCATTAGTAGTAATGTAATAACAATCTTTTGCATTCCAGAAAATAGTAAGCATCTCCAGGCTGGAAAGACATATGAAATGCGGTTTCTTCTTGCTCTGCCGGAAGTGGACAAAGAACGCATTTTAGAAACTTGTGATAAGGTAACCACAAAAAAACTAGAACAGGTTTTGGATAACTTGACAGAAAGAAATAAGGCTTCTACCCGGGGCGTTATAAAAACGCCTGAGAAAACCCCGCATTTTAATGCTGGGGATGAATCAGCCTCTTGACAAGATTGAAGGAAATATTTGTACAGGTAGCAGAGGAGAAGCGGGTGAAAATACTAGCACTTGAAGTCCGACCTGACCATTTGCATCTGTTTGTGTCGTGTTACCCGCAGACGATGGTTCACAAACTTGTTAAGGCTTTCAAGGGGCGGAGTTCTAATATTCTACGGAAGGAATTTCCGTCTTTGCTTAGGCTGCCTTCGCTTTGGACTAATAGTTATTTCGTGTCTACTGCGGGCAATGTTTCAAGCGAAACGATACGGAAATACATTGAGGCTCAGAGCACGATATGAGAAAAACCTTCAAGTATCGCCTCTTGGGAAATAGCCAGCTATTTCAAAGGGCTGACTATTGGCTATACCTTTGTCGCCAGCTTTACAACATCGCACTGGAGCAGCGTATCATTATCTATCGGCAGAATAAAGGCTCAATCTCCTGCTATAGCCAAATCAACCAACTTCCCGACCTGAAAGAGGGCTTTCCCGAATATAAGGAAGTCGGTTCACAGGTGCTCCAGAATGTATTGGAAAGGCTTGACTTGGCCTATAAGAGCTTCTTTCGCAGAGCCAGGAAAGGCGAGAAGCCTGGCTTCCCCCGATTTAAGGGCGGGGATAGATATAACAGCTTTACCCTCAAACAAACTGGCTGGAAACTTGAAGGTAGGTACCTTTCTATCAGGAATATAGGCAGGTTCAAGCTCAGGCTGTCCAGGCCTATTGAGGGGGATATAAAGACAATAACTATCAGCAGGGGTTGTACTAACAATTGGTATGCCTGTTTTTCTTGCGACAATGTGCCGGAGAGGGTACTGGAGAAGTCTAGTGATAGCGTGGGGCTTGATGTAGGTATCAAATCGTTTCTAGTGGATTCCGAAGGTGGCAAGGTTGATAATCCTGCGTACTTAAGACAATCTGAGGAACTATTAAGGCGAAGGCAAAGGATACTATGCCGGAGGGTTAAAGGCTCTCGCCGGAGAAGTAAGGCCAGGCTATTAGTAGCCAAAGCACACGAGAAGGTTAAGAGCCAACGCAACGACTTTCTACATAAAGTAGCTAATCAATACATAGCTCAATATGGTGTAATCTGTGTGGAGGACTTGAATGTCAAGGGGATGGTTAAAAATCACCACTTAAGTAAATCAATAGCCGATAGCTCGTGGGGCAGATTCTTTGAACTACTATCCTACAAAGCGGCAGAGGCTGGTAGGGTAGTAGTAAGGATACCACGATTTGAGCCTAGTAGTAAGACCTGTAGTGCCTGTGGTGCAATCAATAAAGACCTGACGCTTAATGATAGGCAATGGGTATGCCAGTCCTGCGGCGTGCTACACGACAGAGACTACAATGCAGCTAAAAATATTCGTAGGGTCGGGCAGACCCTTCAGGGGTTAACGTATGAGAATGCTCAAAGCGTATCCTGAGAATCCCCGCTCTTTAGAGCTGGGGAGTGTCAATTAGAATAATTTATAAGGAGGCATGATGGATTTAAATTTAGGTAAAATTAAGGCTAAACTGATCAACAAGGAGGGCTTGATATACATCTTAGTTATTATATTCTTGGCAGCCTTCTTTTTGGCGGGTTTATTAGCCGATGTTGGCTAGCCAATTATAAAATAGCCGATTTTTTGCATTTACCCACCCCAAAGGCATTAAGAGAGATTTTTAAGGGGCTGGATTTCGATTTGAGAGCCTCGTTATTGTCATAATAATAACATACATTGACAATATGTAAATATAAAGGCATAATCAGAAAAACGACATTAAGAAAGGCAAAGGTCCAAAAGGGGGAGTGTTAAATGGTTAATGACAACCTCAAAGACGAAGAGGAAAAGGGCGAAAGCTCAAAGATACTGGTAAAACCGCTGCCAAAAATACTGGACGAGATGGATGAGAAAATAAATCTCGTCCGAGCGCTGGCCGAGCGGGTAGAGGTTGCCTCGGCCGAAGCCCACAACTCGGCCGAGGACGCCAAGATGGCAGCCGAGGAGGCCGTCGGTGCCAGCGGCATAGCCTCAGCCGAGGCCACGAAAGCCGCCGAGGAGGCCACCAGGGCAGCCGGGGAGGCTACCGAAGCAGCCGAAGATGCAATGGCCCGCGCCGAGGAGGCACTGCTCAAGTCGGTGGTCAAGAGGCTGGCCGGGAGCCAGTGGATGACGGTGCTGATCGTCATCAACCTGGCCATTATATTTGCCGCCGTGCTTTTGTCGGTGGCCCTGACCCAGGCACTGGGCTAGAAGGATGTTCAAAAAAGGAGATTTGAAAATTGATCAGGTTTTGCCCGCTTGATAAGTGCGAACATTACAGCACAGCCACCAAGTACCTCAGGAAGTGCCATTACGAGCCCCAGTGCCTCCGAGGCTACCTGGATGTTTTACTGCAGCTTATATACTTGAGATTCAGGCGGGGTAAAGGCTAAGTCTTGACATATTGTTAATGGCAATGTACAATCGGATCGAAATACAAAAACAATTTGCATAAAAGGGGGATAAATGGTTATTGAAAAAGGAAAATATACTAAGCGTGCTTTTGGGCCAATGAGGAAGCGTGCCCACAAGTTATGGCAGGAGGATCCCGGTATCAAGCCAATGCACCTCTGGAGAAAATTGATTGCAGAAGGCTTTGAACTTCAAAACCGTGTAGTATACGCTTGGACAGCGAAGTGGCGCGGTGGTCCCGTGTATGGCAAGAAGGAGCCTGTCGAAAAGGTCGATCGCGCAATTGAACAGGTAAAGGCGAAGAGCGTCATGCCAAAATTTGAAGTTATAAAAGAGGCCATCGTCATTGCCTTCGAGCTGGCCGCCAAGGTGCCTATTCTTGAAGAGGCGAACAACCGCCTGAGGAACCAGCTGGCCGCCAAGAGGAACGAGGTCGAGGTTGTGAGGAGGAAGTACCAGGGCGACCTTGACCAGAAGAGAAGGTTCAAGCTGGCGGTAGAACAGGGAGAGATTGGCAAAGATGTTGAAAATCCCAACGACCTTATATTAACCAAGAATGAAAGCCACGTATCTTAATTTACCCCATTTAGAGAAAAAGGGGTTTTTGCATTTTGAAAAAATGAACCAGCCAGCCAGAGGCAAAGGCGCCCGTTAAGACGGAGCGAGCCTTATTAATAAAAGTAAACCAAAAAAGGAGCGAAGGAAATGCAGGAACAAAAATCACTTAACTCACTGGTGGACGCCGCCCTGGTGGTAGAGCGGCTCAGGGTGGGTGCCCGGCTGAGACAGGTGCACCTGGCAAAGAAGAGCAACATTGACCCCGAGACAGACGGTTTGCTGGTACAGCTCGAGGAGCTTGAGAAATACATCGACGACCGGGTCGGCGATATTATAGAGGACCACCCGGCTTACCCCTGGTTCAGCCTGGTTAGAGGCATCGGCCGTGAGAACATCGCCAAGGTAGTCGGCCTTATAGATATCACCAAGGCGCCGACCATCTCCAGCCTGTGGATGTTCGCCGGCCTGGCCCCCGACGAAGCCGGCAAGGCCATGAAGAGGACCAAGGGCCAGAAGCTGCGCTACAACAGCCAGCTGCGATCGATGTGCTGGCGGCTGGGCAGCTCCCTCAAGAGGGCTACCGGCAAGTACTACGACTATTACATCAAGGAGAAGATAAAGTACGCCCGGAGATTCGAAAGTGAGGGCTCAAGGATCCTGGCCACGCCGACAGGACGCTGGGTGTGCTCTAACTGCGGCCAGTTCTGGACCAAGAAGGATGACATTACAGATTGCTGTAAAAACCAAAACATAGTAAAAAAGACCAAGGAAGAGCCCCAGGGTGTCGTCTGGAAGGGGCACCTCGATATGATGGCCATGCGCAAGATGATCAAGCTTTTTTTGGCCCACCTGTGGCTTACCTGGCGCGAGGGCGAGGGGCTGGCCACCAGTAACCCCTACGTGACGGGAAAAGGGGGCCACCAGCATGTAATCTCACCCTGGGAGATGGCCGATAAGGAACCAGAGGCAAAGGTTTCTTAAAACCCGTAATTTCTTAATAATATTCTTGAATCGACTTTGCGCATTGTACTAAAGTATAATGCGCATCTAGGTATTTATACTGATTGACAAATAGGTAGTAAATGGTACTATAATAGTCAGGCTTCACTAGAAAAGGAGGTATGTATTTGGTAACCAAAAAACGTATAGGCAATTTTCACGGCGCCGTGGCCGACATCGTTTATCATGATGCCTTGGGTTCGCCCTCCAACTCCTTCGTTCTTACGCTGCCGGAGGAGCAGAATTCCATAAGCAGCCGCCACGGCTTCAAGAAGGTGAGGGCCCTGGTAAACTGCCACATACCCGACGCCATCGCCGAATACATGCACGACCAGTCCACCAAGTGGCAGTACTTCTACAAGAAGATCTTAAAGGACGTTCTTGAGGATTACCGCCTGGACTTCAAGGATATCGCCCTTCTGTCGACCGGGGTCAGCATGGAGAACCTGGCCTACAAGGAGAAGATTTATGAGGACCTTTGGGTAGTCGTCTTTACCACCGCCGGTGCCAAGAATAACGCCTTGAGGATAGGCGTGGACAGAGCCTGCGGCATCGAGCGCGATGGCAAATTCAGGCGCATAGGCACCATCAACAATTTCCTCTTAACCAATGCTCTGCTTGATAATGCCGCCCTGGTAGGCTCGGTGATTACCATGACCGAGGCAAAGAACGTGGCCCTCCAGGAACTTGACATAAGGAGCTCGTTCAAAAAAGATTTACTGGCCACCGGCACCGGCACCGACCAAGTGGTGGCCGTGTCTGGCAGAGGAGAACGTTGTACCTATGTCGGCGGCCACACCAAGATAGGCGAGATGATAGCCAGGGCGACGACGCTCTCGACCATTGAGGCGATAAAGAAGGCCAGGAAACAGTGGCAGCTGTCTCACCCTTTAGAATCTTAGGAAAATAGGTAGGTTTAATGCTAAAAGAAGTGAAAATAAAACTAAGCAGGACGGCGCTCCGTGTCCTCGAGAAGCGTTATCTAAAAAGGGACGAGTCTGGCGAAATAGCAGAGACCCCCGAAGGCCTTTTCCGGCGGGTGGCACGTGGCGTTGCCGGGGCCGAGCTGCTACATAACAGCAGGGCCGATGTTTCATTTTTTGAGCAGCAGTTTTATAACATGATGGTCGGGCTCGAGTTCCTGCCTAACTCTCCGACCCTTTTAAATGCCGGCATAGAATCGGGTCAGCTGTCATCATGCTTTGCTGTTCCCATCGAAGATTCGATTGAATCAATCTTCGATTCCGTAAAGTCTGCCGTCATAATCCACAAGAGCGGCGGTGGCACCGGCTTTTGCCTGTCCAGTATAAGACCGGCCGGCGATAATGTTAACGGTGGAGAAGGTATCTCCAGCGGTCCGGTGCCGCTGCTTGAAATCCTGTCTAATTCGGCCGACTATGTCAGGCAGGGCGGCGTGCGCCGAGGCTGCAACGCGGCCATTCTAAGCGTAAGGCATCCCGATATCCTTGACTTTATAAAGGCCAAGAATAACCCTGAATCGCTGACCAACTTCTATATTTCTGTTGCAGTCGATAATAAGTTTATGGATGCGGTAAAGTCAGGCGTTTCATACGACCTGATCAATCCGAGGAATGGCCACTCAGTGGGCAGAATGTGTGCAGGTTTCGTTTTTGACAGGCTTGTTGAACAGGCCTGGAAGAACGGCGAACCGGGCATTCTTTTTATCGACCACATAAATAGTGATAACCCGACACCCAAGATGGGTATCCTTGAGCATGCCAGCGGCTGCGGCGAGCAGTTATTATTGCCCAACGAGTCATGCAATATGGGCTCGATAAACCTGGTGAAGATGCTGAGTGATAATGGTCACTCAAAGGCAGTAGATTTTGAGAAGCTGGCCAATACGGTTAAGCTGGCAGTAAGGTTTTTGGATAACGTAATTGACGTAAACAGGATTCCTTTGCCTGAAGTTGATAGGGCCACCAAGAAGACGAGGAAGGTGGGGCTGGGAGTAATGGGCTTTGCCGACATGCTGATACAACTGGGCATCCCCTATAACTCGGAAGAAGCCGTAAGGGTGGCCGAGGATGTGATGGGCTTCATTCAGAAAGAGGCTCACAATACCTCGGCTCAGTTGGCCAAGGAACGCGATGCCTTCCCGGCCATCAGTGGCAGCACCTATGATTTCCTGGGCGGGCGGGCCTTAAGGAACGCCACCTGTACCACCATCGCCCCCACCGGCACGTTGAGCCTGATAGCCGATTGCTCCAGCGGCATCGAGCCGGTCTTCTCCCTGGCAATGGTAAGAAACATCATGGATGGCGAGAAGCTTTTAGGGATTAACAGCTATTTCGAGCAGGTGGCTAAGAGCCAGGGTTTTTACTCCAGGGACTTACTCGAGAAACTGGTTGTGGGCCAAAAACTCGACAGCCTTGAGTATGTACCCGAAAAGTTAAAGGAGCTCTTCATCACCGCCCACAAGATAGCGCCCGAGTGGCACTTAAAGATTCAGGCCGCCTTCCAGAAGCACACCGATAACGCCGTCTCAAAGACGGTCAACTTTGACAGCAGTGCCTCGATAGATGATGTGGCACAGGTTTTCTTAAAAGCCTACGAACTGGGCCTTAAAGGGATAACAGTCTACCGCAATGGCAGCCGGAAGCAGCAGCCGCTCAGCACAGGCCATGACGGCCTTAGACTGGTTAAAGAATACCTAGGAGAAAATGATTAATATGTTCAAATGTTCATTCTGCGAAAAAAGCGCACCGGATATAGGCGAGGAGGAGCTAACTGTGGGCTGGGGTAGGCTCGAGGGATCCGCTCTTGGCAATAAGGTGCAGGTGATAAGCTGCCCTGAGCATAAAGACTTAGCCTGGGACGAGTTTATGAAAAATATGAAGGAAATAGAGCTGAACCATAATGGCGTTTTATGAATATGGTTGCAAAGACTGCCGGCTTAAGTTCCAGCTTCAGAAGCCGTTTAGCCAGAGCAAGGAGGACGCTCCTTGTCCGGAGTGCGGCCAGCCGTCAAAGCGTTTGCTATCAGAATTTTCCCACTTCAGTGCGATTGCCCCTGGTACCGGTGCCAAGATTAGGGACGGGGCCATGGAGAAGAAATGGAATTCTCAACGAAAGTCCGAGGATTTCGATAAAAAGAACCCCGACCCCTTGAAGAGATGGCGCGAAGAGAGGGAGAAGTCCTGTGATAAGGGCCCCGAGGCCTGGACAGAGTATGCCAACGAGCAGAAGGCCAAGGAGACGAAGAAGGAGACCTACGGCGAGAACTGGCTTGGCAGGGAAGTATAGCGGCCTATAAAATAAGAAGGAGGTATACCATGGGGGGACTTATTAACTCGGTTCTGGGAATCTGCTGCACAAACATGCTGGACAATGACAAGTGGTGCATAAAGGACGACAAGATTAAATTGAAAGTAAGTGACGTTCCCGAGCTGGCCGAGAAAGGGGGCGCCGTCTACCTTACGAGCCCGGATATCGGCATACCGGTTCTGGTCTTAAAGAGCCAGAAGGGCGAGTATCTGGCCTTCGCCAATCACTGCCAACATCTACTGGGCAGGAGGCTCGACCCGGTGCCCGGCGAGGATAAGCTGCGCTGCTGCAGCTTGCTCCACAGCGAGTATGACCTTGACGGCAAGGTGGTCAAAGGGCCGGCCAACAAACCTGTTAAAAAGTACAAAGCCGAGCTTGATGGCGATATACTCACCATAACCATTGATTACTAAATATTATTATCGAGCCAGAAACCGGGGTTTATCCCCGGTCTATAAGTAAAAGCTTATACTGATGAAGGCAAAGGGGCAAGCATTAATACAATGAAGAAACATTTAAGTAAAATAATAATAATCTTGGCATTGATCAGCCTGGTGGGCGCCTCTCTCTACGGACATACGCCCAAGGGAGCCGATGTCGAGTCCTACCTGCCCGAGGCACTGCCCGGGGCCAGTAGCTATGAGTTGCTGGTCTTTGAATCGGCGGCCAATAACTACTTGTACGCCGGCAAGGATAACACCGGCGGAATCCTAGGCTATGTCACGGTAACCGAGGGAATCGGTTACGGCGGCGCGATGACGGTGGTCACCGGCTGGACGGATGATGGAACCATTAAAAGCATGACCTTGCCGCTGCACCGCGATGACGCACCCTGGATCGAGAAGCTTTACACTCAGAATTTCTTTGAACAGTACCTGGACATTAAATACGACCAGCCTCTTGTTTTGGGCGACGACATAGATGCCGCCAGCGGAGCCACCGTATCCTCAAACGGGATATCCATGGCGGTTCACCAGGCCAGGCAGCTGGTCTCGGAGCATCTGGGCGACCCCTATCCGGTGCCCCAGGAAAAAATACATTTCGGCCTGGGCGAGATACTGCTCATTATAGGCCTGTTAAGCGTGGTGCTGGCGCGCACCGTGCCGGCACTCAAGCGTTTCAAGTGGTCAAGATACATCACGCTGGCCTTCGGCCTGGGAGTGCTGGGCATGTGGCTGTCAAAGTCGCTGAGCCTGACCAACTTCACCACCTGGTTTATCAGCAGTCCTCCCCATTTTGCCACCCAGATCTTCCTTTACATAATGGTCTTCGGAGTCATTGGCCTGATCGTCATCTTCGGAAAGAATATGTACTGCTACTGGCTGTGTCCCTTCTCGGCGGTGCAGGAGGTAACCTACAAGCTGGGACGGGGCGGCATAAAGCCCCAGCCTGGTTGCTACAAGAAGCTAAGGCGAACCAGGTATGTTATCCTGTGGGCAGCACTGCTTTTAGCCCTGGCGATGGCCAACCCATCGGTAGCCAGTTTTGAGCCCTGGGGCACCCTTTTCAGCATGGCGGGTACCCCGATAAGGTGGCTGCTACTCTTCTTCGCACTGGCGTTTAGTGCCTTTATCTACCAATTCTGGTGCCAGTACATATGCCCGGTGGGGGCGGTACTGGACATAGTGCTTAAAGTACGCAGGGAGATTAAAAAATTATGGACAAGAATAAAACCAAGAAGGTCTACAGCCCAAATTTGATGGTTATCATCCCGGTGGCCATTATAGCGGGGCTGGTCATAGCCACCGTTGTCTTAAACATGATGTCCTAGCATTATAATCACTACAAGCTATATAAAGATCCCCCTTTAAAACAGGGGGCTCTTTATATAATGGTCGTAGTGCGCCCCATAATGTAAATATAGTATTTATCTTGTAAAAAGGCATTGACAAACAGTTTATGGGGGAGTATGTTTAGTTCAAAACTAAGAAGGGGTGACGTCTATGGTGCAAGCACCTCCAGTATTTGAAGAAATGCCAGTCTTTGTTTCTTGGAGCGGGGGTAAGGACTGCAGTTTAGCATGTTACCATGCTATTAAAAATGGCTTGGACGTTCGCTACCTCGTAAGCACTATAGACAAGACCAGCCGGTTAGGTGCCCATGCACTAACACCTTGTGTTCTTGAGATGCAGGCTCAGGCCATCGGTATCCCCCTGATTAAGATTCCTATAACGGTAGATAACTATGACGTTAAATTCAGAAAATTAATCCATAAAATAAAGAAGGACGGCATTCGAGGTGGTGTTTTCGGCGACGTCAATCTGGGTAACGGTGAGGCCAAAATCCACAAGCAGTGGATCGACGGCGTATGCAAGCCTAGCGGCATAAAGTCTTACCTGCCTTTATGGGACATAAACAGGGAGAAACTAATCAAAGAGATTATAGAACTGGGCTTTGATGTAATAATTATAGTTGCCGAAAAAAAGAGGCTAGGCAGTGAGTGGTTGGGACGCAGATTAGATAAAGAGCTTCTAGCTGAGCTTAAAAGGCGACATGAGCTTTCACCTACAGGCGAGGTTGGCTATTATCACACCTTCGTGGTTGATGGCCCCATTTTTAAGAAAAGGCTGGAAATCCTAGAATCTAACAGTATTTTAAGGTGTGACGAATGGGGTTGTAATTGGTATATGGATATAAAAAAGTGCCAATTAAGAGAAAAAGGGGTGTAGCCTATAAAACTTATGCTCTCGGGAAAGAACGAGTGGCGCTAGGAAAGACTAGAAGACCTTAAAAATAAAAATAGTGAGGTTATAAATGAGTAAATTTCACTCAACGATAAGCCGTAGGGACTTCATGAAGGCCATAGGCGTAGGTGCCGCAGGCGTTGGTGCTGCGACAGCTGCTACCCCTGTTTTTCGTGATATAGATGAGCTCGCTTCTGCGTCTTCAGTTGCCCCGAACGAAAAGCGGCCGTGGTTTGTAAAAGAGCGTGACTATCTGGACACTACCTGTGAAATCGACTGGAATGTACTGAAACGATGGGACGGTGTTTGGGATGATTGGGCTGCCCACCTTTCTCAAGAAGAAATGAATATAAGGGCTAAGTTATACACGGATAGAGAACTCAAGCATGAGCCAGGGTTTACACAGATGGACTACGCAATGTCACGGGCTTCCTGGATGGCTTTGAGTGCCTACAGCAAGTATGGTACAGATAACATTGATGACTCCATTTACGAAGTATTCAAGAATGATTTTCCTCCTCCATATGGCTATCTCCCTAATGGCAATGCCTTTGTTCCTCCCATCTTCGTAAGTCAAGGTATACTTCCGCCTGAAGTCACTGGGGTGCCTCGTTGGCAAGGTACACCGGAAGAGAACGCTGCGATCTATCGAACAGCAACGCGTATTTCCGGTGGTGCTCAGACCCACTTTCTGCCACTCGATGATAGGACCGTGAAGCTACTAACGACAAATAAAGGTGGGAAACCGGTCGTTTTTGAAGATGTTCCTCTACCGTACACTAACGAAGATAAGTGTGTTATCCCCACGAAATGTAAATACGTTGCTGTAACGTTGATAACCCAAAATAAGGCTATGGCTAAAAACCAGGGGCCAGACATGGCAGCAAACCAGGCTTCGTACAAGGCTTACAGTCAGACGGGTAAAACTACATTCATGATGCGTTGTTTCATGAGAGGCCTTGGCTACACAATAGTCTATCCCCCACAGTTAAATGTTGCTTGGGCTGTTGTATCGGGCATAGCTGAACAATCCAGAATGAAATCTGGTATGGCCCCAGAGTGTGGTACGCTATATCGGAAGTGTCTTGTTGGAGTAACAGACATGCCATTCCCGACTTCGATGCCCATTGATGCTGGAATGATGAAATTCTGCTTTGACTGTGGTAAATGCGCTGACCTCTGTCCGTCAGAAGCCATAATGAATAAGGAAGAGCAGCGAGAACCAACTTGGGAAATTACCCCGGCAGACGCCACAGCGGGCAATCCAACCCATCTTAAACCCGAGTTATTTAACATCCATGGTCGAAAGGCTTGGCCACTGAATCAATTTGCCTGCATGAATTACTGGGTTGAGCATGGTACCGATGGATGCGGTATATGCCAGGGAACATGCGTATTCAACAACTTCAATCTATCTTCAGT
>Ga0307379_10007596_pt1 | contig 14711 bp, 12 predicted proteins | sample UN2MG_FD_202237 | JGI IMG/M metagenome (GOLD analysis project Ga0307379, IMG submission 202237) | Soil microbial communities from Risofladan, Vaasa, Finland - UN-2 | ecosystem: Environmental > Terrestrial > Soil > Coastal area > Acid sulfate soil | place: Finland: Risofladan, Vaasa | collected... | reverse complement strand
AACCTACATCATCAAAGCGGAGAAGGTCACTCGCGAAGTCACGGTCGTCCAGAAGGATATTCGGTTGGACATTGATCTGAGCGCGGCGGGAGGCGTGATGGACTACAGGAAAGGGGCGGTGGAGCAATCCAAGGCCAGTGCTCCACCCGCCGGCCCGTCGGATCCCTCGCTGATGAAGGCGATGGCGGGCGAATATTACTCTTTCAGTGGCTCGACGGAAAGAAAGTTGATGCTCTGCCCGAGCGGAACGTTTTTCGATTCGCGGGAATCGAGCTACTCGGGGAGCTTCGGCACCGACGCCGGGGGCTGGGGAGCCGCCAGCGGGTCTGCCGGCAGCGGAAAGTACGCCATTCAAGGGAACCAACAGAGCGGGTCCATGACGTTCAGTTACAAGAATGGGAAGAAAGCCCAGGTACGCTACCAGGCAGCGGGCGAGCGGGGCTGCTACAAGTTTGACGGAATCACGTTTTGCTACAGCGGCGCGGCCCGATGCCAGTAGGGAACTGGGCGGCGTCTGTCGGGTGGGGGTCGCCTCACGTGCAATTGTGGCACCTCGAGGAGAAGCCGTCTCCACAATGCCCGGGTGACTCTCCGAGAGGGTCCTGCCCTCGAAGTCGCCATATCCCTCCAGCCGTTGAGGGAAACGTATTGCGCGGAGCCGTGAACGTATTGCACACTTAATGACGGAAGTGCATGCGGGCTGGTGTCCGCCCGGGACTTCAAATCCTGTGGGTCTGCCTTGCGTGGATCGGTCGGTTCGATTCCGACACACTTCCGCCACCTCCCTCCCCATGAGCCGCCGCAAACGCCCAAAACGGGACACCTTCCGCGCCGCCAAAGAAGTGAAGCGCCTGGCGCGGGTGCGGCTGGGCTCGCCTCCGCCGGTCCAGCGGGAGGAAAGTCACAAGCGCAAGCCGTCCAAGCACAAGAAACGCGAAGTTCAGAGTGAGGCCGAGGTATAGAGGGACTCTCACCGCCCTCCCTGTCGCCTGTCCCCTGTAACCTGTCCCCTGCTTTTCAGGCTTGAACCAAGCCTAGCTCTTTGATCCTCAGCCGGGTTTGAATTCCGGAACCCCATCACTGGGTTGGAAAGGCGCGGGAGGCGTGACGGAGAAATGCTTGCCCAGCAACTTCTGAATCTCCAGGAGATCGACCTTGCAGAAACCGTCACTCATCAGCTCTACCCGCCCGTCCGGCGCGATCAGGAACAGCGTGGGAACGTACTTCACTCCATATTCGCGCGAGGTCTCGTAGGGATACTCGTCGATCAAAATCGGGAAGGTGACTCCATACTCTGTGGTGAACTGCCGGCTGTGGGCGGCATCGTCCTGCGAAATTCCCCAAACCTGGATTCCCTGGGCGCGGAATTGTTGGAAGATCCGCTCGACGAAAGGGAAGGTGAACTGGCAGGTGGGGCAGGAAACTTTGAAGAACGCGACCAGGGCCGGCCCTCGTGCCAGAGAGTCCTGGAGAGAAGCGCGGGCGCCGTCGAGGTCGTTCAAATCAATTTGCGGCGCTTTCTTTCCCGACGTGAGAGTCGCCATCTTTCCACACCCCCGGCAAGTTCTCCCCCCATTGTAACAACCCGAATCCCGCCCGCCAAACGAATGTCGGGAAAGAGGGCGGCAATTCAAACGAAATCATGTTTTTCCGAGACTCCCCCTGTGTTTTCATACACCTAGCGGCTTTGTTTTTTTGATTTCGCTCATTTCTGGTTTGATTCTCGCGTTCCTTTTCGGCGGTGATTGTCTCCCGATTGGGGCCCCCGCCGGACCTGGTGTGGCGCCCGATTTGTGGGCGCTGGGACTCCTTCCTGGCTCGAACCTGTATTGCAGTTCCTAGCCTACTACACTAAGCCAGATTTGTCAAGGGGAGCGGCCGAGGAGAGGACTTCCCCACCATAACGTCGCTCCGGGAAATTCATGCGCGCCTTTTGTGATGTAGCGCCGGCCTTTAGGCCGGCATCAGGGATGCCCACCTGAAGGTGGGCGCTACGGCGGGAAATTCATGCGGCGCAGGAGGCCCACAAATCGCCGGGCGGAGTGAGTGACGGATGCGCTCTGCTTTCCTAGAACCTGGCACTTGAAACCTGACACCTGCTTTCACGGCGCTTCCCAGTCCAGGGCGTATATTTCGGTCAGGCTAATGTCGCGCATCACGAGCGGCGAATCATCCGGCGCCAATCCGACCCAGGGGCCGGAGGTCCCCCAAAAGCGACCGGCCTCCTCATCGCTGACTACCAACTCTACTTTGTGGTCCGTCAACCGGACTCGATATATTCCCTTTCGCCCCTCCGTGAAATCAGCCCACAGGTAAACCCATTTCCCATCATGCGACCAGTTGGGAAAGCTGAAGCCCCCCCTCGTGGTTGCCAACTCCACTTGCCGGTGGCTGGTGAAATCGAAAAGTACCAGCTTGCGGTCCTCCTCTTTCAGTGTGGCGACGTAGCGCCCGTCGCGAGACCAGCGCGGCGAGCGCAGGCCATCAGACCCTCGCACAGTCGAGACTTTATTCGTTCTCAGGTCGAACAACTGCAGGGCAAGATCTTCGGGATTGTCGGGCCAGCGCCCGAAGAGCAACTGATTTCCGTCCGGTGACCATTGTGGATCGGCTTGCGCGCCCTCACCCGGAATGGCTTGTTGTAGCGCTCCACCTTCGACCGAAACCAAATAGATTCTCCACGGCTTGCCGGGGGCCTGTCCCATGAACGCAATGCGCTTGCCATCGGGCGACCAGCGAGGCAACATGGCCTGCATCGGCAGGAAGGTAAGCTGAAGGCCCTCGCTGCCATCTACTCTGCTTCGCCAGAGCGGGCGGTCGAAATAGGAAACGTACGTCACCCATTCCCCGTCCCTCGAGAAGTCAACATCCGAGGCCGAGATCCCCTTGAGATAAGGAAGCAACTCCTGCGCCCGGGCTTCATACTTGGTCAGTTCGCCACGCGACAACCATCCTATTGCATAGAGCTTCTTGCTATCAGGGCTAAGGAGAGGGGCTATGTAGTCGTTGGGGCCGGCGGTCAGACATACGGGGGTGCGGTCGGGCTTTCGGAAACGCCCTGCCTTCTCGCCGATGGCCCAGAGGTCTTGCCTAGGATTTCGCGGATATTCCGGGAATGCGCTGAAGATGAAGTACTTTCCATCGGGACTCCAGATGCCCCCGGCTTCTCCCCCAGGCGGCTTGCTCCATCCCGGGAGCAAGCGATGTAAGTTGCTTCCATTGGCTGAGATCTCGTACAGGACGCTTGTACCGATATTCGGATCATCCGCGTTGAACCGGATCGTCGCCCCGTCCGGTGACTAATTCGCGAAGTATATGTGTCCGGGCACCGACGCCAACTTGCGTGGATCTGTGCCGTCGCTCTTCGCGAGGTAGAAGTCTGCTCCCCTGCAAAACCACAGATTCTCGCCGTCAGGCGACCATAACGCCTCTTCGGCGTTGATCTCTCCCAAGCGGCGCGGCGAGCCTCCCACGATGGGCACTACCCATAGGGGCATTTCCAACTCCCAACTGTCGCCACCACCGACCAGAAACTCAGAGCGCTTGACGGAGATATCCAGCGCCAACGCGTATCGAAAGGGTGTGGGGATGGGGACTGCTTCTCCACCCGCTACAGGGACCTGCATGATCACCGAGCGGTCGCCGAGCCAGTCAGTAAAGTAGATCCGCACCCCGTCAGTCAGCAAGGCGAAGAACCATGTTCCCCCGTGCAACCTGGCAATTCGGACGGCGTTCGTGGCCCTCGGTGCGGGAAGCGGACGCGTGAACCAGTAGATGAAGGCTACGCTCGCGATTAGCGCGACCGCCGCCAGCGCGGCGATCCGCCACTGTAGCGGCGATGTCCTCATCGCCGCCCAGAGCGCCGGTGGGGACACCGGCGCTACAGTAGGGGCGGGTTTCAAACCCGCCCCTACATTTACCGGGTAAATAAACCGGTACCCGCGCCGGGGCAGCGTCTCGACAAAACGTGGATTGTCGGCTGAATCCCCCAGCGCCTCGCGAATCTTGTTGATCCCGGTGTTGAGGCTGTTATCGAAGTCTACGAACGTGCCTTCCGACCAGAGCTTCTTGCAGAGTTCTTCGCGCGTGACCACTTCGCCGGGATGCTCCAGCAGCATCGTCAGAATCTCAAACGGCTGTTCCTGGAGTTTGATCTTCAGCCCGTGCTTGCGCAGCTCCCCCGAGCGCAGGTCAACCTCGAAGGCTCCAAAGCGGATGGGCTGGAGCGAGTGTGATGCGGTTCCCATGGGAAGGACCTGCCATGACTGCGCCTGATTATATCACCTTGAATAATCAAGGCAACAATTCCTTCAGCGGCGAGCCCCTGCCGTGGCTGTCGATTCTTTCAGAGGTTCGCACTGGAGTGGCGTTCGATTGGACGCTAATGGATGTGCTTGATCTTCTTCTGCATGTAGTCCATGAGCAGGTACTGGCCGAGGGTGTAGGGAGTGGTGAAGTAGGCTTTGCCGCGGCAGATTTCCGTCACCTTTTGGACGAAGTTCACCAGCCCATAATCCGAGGCCAGCATGAAGGTGTTGATGAGGATGCCGCTGCGACGGCAGCGCGCCACCTCGTGAAGGGTTTCGGAGACGACCAGGGGATCGAGGCCGAAGGCGTTCTTGTAGATTCGCCCATCCTCGAGGGTGAGTGCCGAAGGTTTACCGTCGGTAATCATCACGATCTGGCACATGTCCTTCCGCTGTCGCGAGAGGATGCGTTGCGCCAGGCGCAGTCCTTCCCGCGTGTTGGTGTAATACGGCCCCACGCGCACGCGCGCGAGCTCTGAGAGCGGCATTTCCTCAGCGGTATCGTGAAACAAAACTAGGTGAAGCGTATCGCCGGGGTACTGCGTGCGAATCAGGTGAGTCAATGCGAGCGCCACCTTTTTTGCCGGGGTGAAGCGGTCCTCGCCGTAAAGAATCATGCTGTGGCTGCAATCGAGCATCAGCACCGTGGCGCACGAGCTCTGGTACTCGCACTGGCGGACCTGGAGGTCCTTGTAGTCGAGCTCAATCGGCACGCGGAGACCTTCACGTTGGATCGCCGAGAGCAGCGTGGCGTTGACATCCAGATTCATCGTGTCGCCGAATTCGTAGCGGCGGCTCGAGCCGTGCGACTCGACGCCGGTGGCAAGCTCCCGCGTGTCGTGCCGGCCGAAGCTCGATTTGCCGAGCGAAGCCAGGAGGTCTTTCAGCGTTTTGAAGCCCAGAAAATCCAGCGCCTTGTCGGTGACCTCGAACTTCTCACTTCCCTCGGGGCCCATTACCTGGCCGGAGCCGGGCTGGGTGAGCTTCCCCTGCTGCGGGTTCGGCTGCTCGATGGTGATGTAGCCTTCCTCCGCCAAGCGTTCAAGAAGCTTGTTGATGAGGTCGGAGAGCTGGGAGTCCTGATAATTCCCGGCCTTCTCCCGGAGCTGCTGGAGGAGTTCCTCGGGGATCATTCCCCGGCTTTGTAGCGCCTCGAGCAGGGCCCGGTGGAGGTCCTCCATAGTGCGCTCGGAGTCCATTTCGTAGAAGTTGTAGTACTGGCTGTTGAATCCGCTTTCGAGGAGAAAGTCCTGGAGGAGTTGAAGGAGGTCTTCGGCGCTCAAACTGTCGAACGGATCGGCGACGTATTTCGAGTACTTGACGTATTTCACTTCAGCTCTCAGCCGTCAGTTCGCTGTTCTCAGTTGCCCTGAGCGGCGGAAGGGGCTGGGGCAGAGCTCAGTTGATTGGCCGCCGGCGCGGGCCGAGGCGTCTCACATCTTCAGCCGCTGGTTCCTCGCGGCGCGCTTCGACGAAGTAGCCGCGTTCTTCGTTCCGACTGATCTTCTTCAAAGCGTACAAACCCTCGAGAATGAACTCGGCCCCCGCCACCAGGAGCGCGGGATCGTCTTTGGCCTTGAGCCCCAGCGCCTGGTTTTTTCAAACAAGCCCTGAATCTTCTTGAGATGCGAATAGACTTCCTCCGCCGGCGCGCTCTCGGCATACTTCAGCGTCCCGCCCAGCTCGAACCACTGAACGATGGAGTGCAGGGGAACGTTGTCGAAGTACTTCTTGAAGATTCGCGCCGTCGCCTGGCGAATGATGTCGCGCGCCACGTTGTCGGCGCCGCGCATTTCGCCCTCGTATTCGAGCTCGAATTTTCCGGTGAGCGAGGGCAGCGCCTCGTAGATGTCGGAGGGGCGGGGAACCACTTTCTCCTCGCCGTGAATGAGGGCCCGCCGCTCGGCGCTGGAAACGACGTTTTCCAGGCAGGTGATGGGCATGCGCTGGCTGACGCCGCTGCGCTTGTCGATCTTCTTCTCCTGTCGCGCTTCAAACGCCACCCCTTCGATGATCTCGCGGATAAAGGGGGGGATGACGATGCGACCGGAGCCGTCGCGCTCCGTCCAGGATTCCTGCGCGGTGATTTGCATGGCCTGCTCGAGGGTGGCCGGATAATGCGTGCGGATTTCCGAGCCGACCCGGTCTTTGAGCGGCGTGATGATTTTGCCGCGCGCCGTGTAGTCTTCCGGGTTGGCGGTGAAGACCAGGGCCACGTCGAGCGGCAGCCGCACCGGATAACCCTTAATCTGCACGTCGCCTTCCTGCATGATGTTGAAGAGTCCCACCTGGATTTTGCCCGCCAGGTCGGGCAGTTCGTTGATGGCGAAGATGCCGCGGTTGGCGCGCGGAAGCAGTCCGTAGTGGATGGTCAATTCGCTCGACAGCGCGTGCCCGCCCCGCGCCGCCTTGATGGGATCGAGGTCGCCGATGATGTCGGCGATGGTCACGTCGGGCGTCGCCAGTTTCTCCACGAAGCGCAGCTGGCGCGGCAGGTAGTCAATGGGGGTGGCGTCGCCGCACTCCTGCAAGCGCAGGGCGCAGGCGTGACAGATGGGTTTCAGAGGGTCGTCGTTGATTTCGCATCCGGCGATGAAGGGGATTTCGTTGTCGAGCAGGGAGGCGAGCGAGCGCAGAATGCGGCTCTTGGCCTGGCCGCGCAGCCCCAGCAGGATGAAGTTGTGCCGGGAGAGAATGGCGTTGGCGATTTGCGGGGTCACGGAATCCTCATAGCCCACGATCCCCGGAAAGACCGGCTCGCCGGCGGAGAGTTTGCGGATGAGGTTGGCGCGCATCTCATCCTTGACCCTGACGGTGCGATAGTTGGACCTCTTCAATTCGCCGAGCGTTTGTGCTTTTTTCATTTGCCCTGCCCGTGCCTTTGATTATAAGCGAGTCGCCGGACCAACTCAACGCCCGATCTGTGACGGCGGAAGAGATAGCTTTTGCACGGAGCCGTTCGGCGCCCTTCCCCCAGCATTGAAACGCTCTGGCGCTTGGTGTTGAAATCTCACCGATGCGCGGTTGGCGGTAATCAACCCTGGTTGTGAACGTTGCCGTTGCCGCCCGCCTTGGTCTGCGCCTTCTGCAACAGATCGACCCGGGCGATCAGCCGTTGCATGACCCGGGTGACTTCCTGCAGCCGCTCGCTTTCGATCCGGGGCGAAAGGAGCTGCTGCTTGAAATCGAGGTCGAGCGGCAGGGGCGCGGCCATGCGGAACGAAAGGCGTCGGTAAGGCTTGGGGAAGTGAATGGGAATTTCCGTGGACTTGTGGATGCGCTGCATCGCCAGGCGGAAGAGTTCGATCGCCTGTTCAGCTTCATCGTCGCCGGGCGAGTCGCTCTCATCGTCGAAGTATTCCACTCCGCCACGGAGGTAGGGCTTATCGCTGTTGGTGAAGAGAATCTCAAACCGCCGGTTTCCTACGGTGAAAATATCCATGCGCCCGTCCGCGTACTTGCGCGTCACGTTGATGATGCGGGCCGTGCACCCGACGCGGCAAATCTCCTTGTCCTTTCCCAACACCACACCGAACTCCTGCTGGCCGATCCCAGTGTTCTTGGCCTCCAGGCACTCGCCGATCATCTGCTTGTAGCGTTCCTCGAAGATATGGAGGGGGAGAGGTTCTTCGGGCAGAAGCACAATTTCCAGAGGGAATAGGGGGAGCAACAGCTCTTCCATCGCTCAGCTCCTTAGCAGGAAGGCCCCATCAAGGCGGGCGCCGGCGGCCTTTCACGCACGCCCTCGGATACAAGAATGGCGGGATTATAGCACGGCAGGAATACCACCCCCATGACTCCGGACCCCCGGTGACCCCGCTCTTCTCATGACCGCGGGGATTGTCCCTCCAGGGGTTCGTCGGCCCGGACGAGAGCCCAGAGGACTCCCGAACTCAACGTCACCAGCGCAGCGAAATCGAGCGCCCGCGTCCAGCCCAACCTTGTGGCGATATACGCAGTGACGATGGGTGAGAGCCAGCCGCCGAGGTTTCCGAACATGTTCATCAGTCCGGAAAGCGAGCCGGCGAATTCTTGTGTCAAGTCGTTGCAAGTGGCCCACCAGGTCGCGGTGGCGAAAAGATTGAATCCCGCGGCCCCGGCCAGCAGCAGGATGGCGAGCGTATTGTTCGCGGTGTGGCTGCCAACCCACATCAATGTCGCCGAACACGCCACCCCCACCCATACGGCGCTCTGCCGCCCACGCCGCCGGCCGAATCGGGCGACCGCGCGGTCGCTCAACCATCCTCCCAAGGGCGAAAGCAGGGCGATGGCGAGAAACGGCGTGGAACCCCAGAACCCACCCTGACTCACCGTCAGGCCGCGGACGCGGACCAGATAAATGAAAAACCAGGTGTAGAAGATGTAAGCGGGATAGGCGATGCAGAAATAGCTCAGAATCAGGCCCCAGACCGAAACGCTCCGAAACATCCTGCCCCAGGGCGCGGGGCGCCGGCGGGCCGACGGGTTGAAAGTCTGCGCGCCACCTTCGGCGTCTCTGCCGCGAATCAGCGCCAGTTCCGCCGCGTTGACGCCAGTGTGCTGTTCGGGGTGGTTGGTCACGTAGAATCGCCAGGCAAGAGCGATCAGGCCGCCGGCGAGCGCACAGACGTAGAAAGAAATCCGCCAACCCCAGGTCTCGGCAATCCAGGCGATGAGCATCGGCGTCAATGCGCCGCCCGCTCCGATTCCAAGCAGCCAGAGGCTGTTGCCCACGCCCCGCTCGGCCGGCGGCATCCAGAAGGCGACGATGCGGTTGGTGTTGGGAAAGGCCGTCCCTTCGCCGACGCCGATGAGAAATCGAATGATGGCGAACGACCAAGCGAGGCCGAACCACTCGGCCAGCGGCAGGCGCGGCACAATCGCCGTCGCGGCCGTGAACACTGACCAGAACAGGATGGCCGCGGTCAGCACCGTGCGCGGTCCGAATCGGTCACCCAGCCAGCCGCCCGGCACCTGGAAGAGCGCGTAGCCGAGCACGAAGGCGCTTAGAATCCATCCCATGGTTTCGCTGCTGAAGGCGAATTCATCCTGAATGTGCTTCCCCGCGATGCTCAGGTTCAGGCGGTCGAGGTAGGTCAGCCCGGCGATGACCGCCAGCAGGACGATGATGTTCCATCGAACCCGCGTGGGATGACCTGTCGCGGCCGAGTTTTCGCCGGCCGTCGTGTCCCCGGACCGATTGTTGAAATTACGCATGGAGTCGTGGTTCATTCAGTGCTTTGCAGCGATACGGGCGCAGAGCCGGGCCAATGTAGCACAGAACATCCGCTGCCGGGATAGGCGGCTTGGTTGGTTTTTCAGAGGGGGGAGTCTGAGTTGCGCCGGGGGCACGACGACGCTGGATTGCACGATTACTGCAGCGGCGCGAATTTCGTGCCGTCCCAGCCACAGAGCTTCTCGATTTCCAGTGTTTCCAGGGGCTTTTCGCGGCCGACAACGTGGAGCTCGACCTTGCCCTTCCAGTACGGCTCACTCAGCCGGCCGCGAACGCGGAATTCGACGATGCCTTGGGTAACCGTTCCCGGCAGTCCGATGTTTCGTTCCGCCGGTTCCAGCATTTTGGGTTGGGGAGGAAAAGAAGCCAGGTTATGAAATTCCAGCGGCGCCTTCCAGAGAGTCTTGAAACCGTCATCCTCGATTCGTTGGATCACCAGATGGACGCCCTCATTCTGCAGGCCCAGCCGGAATGGCTCGCGGGTGAGCAGGAGGTCGTTCCCGTCTCCCAGGAGGTTGCGAAGCTCCACGCGGATGATCCCCGCCTGCATGTCGGCGAACGCAAATTCGCGGAACGGGCCGGGGGCAACTTTGCCGGGCGGACGGAGAAAAACCTGCAGCCGGGAGGTGGGAAGGGCGGGCGACCCGAGCAAACAGACAAGCAGCGGTTCCTGGCCGGCGCGACGCGCCAGGAATCGCGCCACGACGATGCGTTCGGCAGTGAAGTCTTCAACATAAATCCCGCCCAAAGTCTTCAAGAGATCGGCGTCCGGCGGAAACCGGTCGGCGGGGAGCATCTCGAGCTGGGCCGCGTCCACCCAACCCGGCGACAACGTCAGAACTGCCGGATCCACGGCGCGAACGCGAGCCCACGTCGTCGATCCCTTGCGCTTCAGTTCGATGACGGGGAACAGCGCTCCGCGCTCCAGGCGGACGAGGCTCTTCGAGCCCGACGACGCTTTCTTCCGTACATCCACAGGCCCAGCCGCGGCGTAACCCCAGTGGACGGGCTTGGGCGGCTGTTTTTCTTTCGCTTCGGACGCGGCAGCGACGGCCGTCGCCACCAGGAGTGCGAGAACCAGAATGGGAGTTCTTCGTCGCATGTCACTTGCTATTGTTTACGCTTATCTTCGCTTTGACAAATGAATTCTCAATGCATAGACTGATGCTCTTCCTCGGAAGCGACGAACGAGGGAGTTTTGAGAAACAGCCCAGGTGCCCCGGCATTTTGGGGCACAAAAAGGGAAGGCCGTGAAATTCGGCCACGGTCCCGCCACTGTGAGCGGCGGGCCCTGCGAATCCGCCCGGTCTTGAAGCGTGGGCGGAGCCACTGTCCTCAATTCGGAAATCATCAGGGGATGGGAAGGCGAAGCAGAGCCGTAAGTGATGCCGCGAGTCAGGAGACCTGCCTGGGCGATCATGGCTGAGTCCGTCAGGAGACGGACTCGAGCCTGGCCGCGCACTCTTCGCGAGAAGGAGTGGGTGGAAGCCGCCCCGCCCTCGATAAGAGCACGCGGGGTTTTCGCTTTTTAGGACTTGCCGATGATCCTGAGGCACTCGCAGCCAAGCCCCGTTCGACGACGCCTTGGAGCGGCGCACTCTCCCCCGCGTCGGAAACTGGGCGGCAAGCTCGCTCGAACGGTGGCTCTTATCACGGTGTTCCTGGGTTTGGCTGTTGTCTGCCATTCCGCGCGCCGGGTTGCCGACCAAACGGGTCGCTCCGTGGAGATTCCGGAGAGAGCCGAGCGCTTGATCTCGCTCGCGCCCAGCATCACCGAAACCCTCTTCGCGCTGGGGCTGGGCGACCAGTTGGTGGGTGACACGGACTACTGCGAATATCCCCCCGAAGCACGCTTGAAACCGCACGTCGGTCCTGTGCTCAATCCGAGTCTCGAGAGAATCGTGGCGCTCAAACCCGATCTGGTTCTGGGCAGCCGGGAGGCCAACCGAATCGAGACGGCGGACCAGCTCGAACGCCTGGGCATCCCGGTTTATGGGGTCACGGCTCAAACCGTGGACGAAATGTTGAGCTCCATCGAAGACCTCGGCAATGTGCTGGGCCGGGAAGCTGAAGCGCGCCGGTTGGTGAGAGAGCTGCGGGAGCGAATCGACAGGGTGGAGCGGCGCGTCGCCAACCGGCCGAAGCCGAAGGTGCTCTTTGTTGTCTGGTACCGTCCACTCACCGCGGCGGGCCCGCGCTCCTTTGTGGCGGACGTGGTTCGCCGCGCCGGAGGTGTTTCGATTTCGGACGATCTCTCCGGCGAGTGGCCGCGAATGAGCTTGGAAGAAGCGCTGCGCCGCAACCCGGACGTGATTCTGTTCCCGCGCGCGGAGTCGTTTGCGCCATCGCCGGAGGATCTGACGACGCTACCGGGCTGGAGGAATTTTAACGCCGTCAAGCACCATCGGCTTTACTTCGTCTCCGACACCATTATCCGCCCCAGCCCCCGCCTGGTCGACGCGCTGGAGGAAGTGGCGAGCTTCCTTCACCCGGAGTTGGATTTCTCCGGCCGGGAGAAGTCGCGATGAAGATCGCCGCCACCGGCCGTAATGTCGTGACCCTCGTCCTGGTGCTCGCGGCATGTCTGGCTGTGGTAGGACTGGTTGCTCTGGCGTTTGGTGGAGCTCATCTCTCTTTGCGTGAGGTCTGGGCGGGGTTGCGCGGAGAGTCTTCTGCGCCTGAGGCCAGCGTCATCGTGCGGCAGATTCGTTTGCCCCGAGTTTTGCTCGCCATGCTGGTGGGTGCGGCGCTGGCCGTTTCCGGCACGGCTCTTCAAGCCCTGCTGCGCAATCCCCTGGCCGATCCTTACGTCCTGGGCATTTCGAGCGGCGCGGCGCTGGGAGCCATCGTCGCGTTGTGGGTGGGCGGGCGCGTCGCCACCGCGTCACCCCTGGTGGCTTTCGGTGGGGCGTTGGCGACCACGGCGTGGGTCTACTTTTTGGGACGACGCGCCGGACGGCTGGCTAGCTACACCCTGTTGCTGGCGGGCGTGGTCACGGCGTCTTTCCTCTCCGCGGCCATCCTTTTCGTGCTCACCATGCTTTCCACGCGCGACGTGCGGGGAGTCGCCTTCTGGCTGATGGGCGATCTGAGCGTGGTCACGGAGTCTCACCTGCGCGTTCTGGTTCCCGTCGTCGTGGCCGGAATCGTGGCGCTTTACTTCTTCGCGAAGGACCTGAACGTTTTGCTGCTGGGTGAAGAAGAAGCGGCGCACCTGGGCGTGAATGTTGCGTGGGTGGAGACGGCGATTTACCTTCTCGCCTCGCTGCTGACCGGCGTGGCGGTGGCGGTCAGCGGCGCCATCGGCTACCTGGGGCTGCTCGTCCCGCACCTCGGGAGGATGGTCGTGGGGAGCGATCACCGGACGCTTCTGCCCACCGCGGCGCTCGGCGGCGCCATCGTCCTGGTGATTTCAGACACGCTGGCCAGAACCATCGTCGCTCCCGCCGAGCTTCCCGTTGGTGCGGTGACGGCGGTGGCCGGCGCGCCGGTGTTCATCTATTTGCTTCGACGCACGGCGGGATCTTGAGCCGAAGGATTCGGGTTATGGGACAGGGCGGCCGGATTCATCCGAGTCATAACGAACAGCGTCAGGGAGCGGGCCCGGACCTTTGTGTTTCCCGGGTGGCTTTCCGCCACCCGCACTTCGAACTCTTTCCGGTGAGCTTGGAGGCGCAGGCAGGGCAACTGATCGCCATCATCGGCCCGAACGGCTCGGGGAAATCAACACTGTTGGAAATCGTGAGCGGGCACCTGAAGCCCCTCGGCGGGAGCGTTCGGCTCGACGGAGTGGATTTGCACGGCCTTCCCCCCCACGAGCGGGCGAAGCGCGTTGGTCTGGCGCGCCAGGAGTCGATATTGCTTTTTTCGTTCGAGGTCCGCGAGTTTATCCGGCAGGGCAGACATCCTCACTTGGGCCGCAGTCTGTTCGAGTCCGGCGACGACGAGCGGTGGGTGGATTGGGCGATGCAGCAGACCAATCTCGCCGCCTTCGCCGGCCGTCGCATTCTGGAAATTAGCAGCGGAGAATTTCAGCGCGCCGTGCTGGCTCGAGCCCTGGTGCAGCGGCCTCGGCTGTTGCTGCTCGACGAGCCGACCGCAAACCTCGACATCGGGTACCAGATCGAAATGCTCCGCCTGATCCGGCGGCTTGCCGCGTCGGAAGACTTCATCGCGGTCGTGGTCACTCACGAGCTGAATCTGGCGGCGGAGATGGCGGATTTCATCCTTCTCCTTGAAGCCGGGCGCTGCCTTGGGCAGGGCAGTCCCGCGCAAGTGCTGGAGTCGGGCGTCCTGAGCCGGGTCTTCCGGACTCCCGTCGCCGTCGATGGCAATCCCTCCAGCGGCCGGCCTCGCGTGACCTGGATTGCGCCCTGAAAAGCTCCTCGACGGCCCGCCAAATCTCAGAATTTCGGTATAATGGCAGCCGACCCCTTGCAGTGCGGGTTTGGTGGAACTGCGCGACTCGCGGGTCAGGGGAACCGAGAGATGAGTGTCGCTGAGGAGGTTCGAACTCGTTACGAGCCGGTGATCGGGCTGGAGGTTCACGTCCAGCTTCTCACCAAGTCGAAGATTTTCTGCTCGTGCTCGACGCGCTTCGGCGACCCGCCCAACACCAACACCTGCCCGGTTTGCCTCGGCCTGCCCGGCGCGCTTCCCGTCCTCAACCGTGAGTCGGTGACCATGGCCATGAAGGCCGCGCTGGCGCTGAATTGCGCCATCAATCCCCGCTCGCGGTTCGCGCGCAAGAACTATTTCTATCCCGACCTTCCCAAGGGCTACCAGATTTCGCAGTACGACGAGCCGCTCTCGCAGGACGGCTGGATCGAGATTGAGGTGGACGGAGTCAGAAAGCGCATCGGCATCACGCGCGTCCACCTGGAGGAGGACGCCGGAAAGTCGCTCCATGAGGGCTTTCCCGATTCCGATTCGAAATCCTACATCGACCTGAACCGCACCGGGGTGCCGCTGATCGAGATTGTCAGCGAGCCGGACCTCCGTTCCCCCGACGAGGCCTACGACTATCTGACGCGGCTGAAGACGTTGATGCTTTATCTGGAGGTCTCCGACTGCAACATGGAGGAGGGAAGCCTTCGCTGCGACGCCAACGTCAGCGTGCGGCGGGCCGGCGCGAGCGAGTTTGGAACCAAGACGGAGGTGAAAAACCTCAATTCGTTCCGGTTCCTTCA
>Ga0307379_10007595_pt1 | contig 14711 bp, 11 predicted proteins | sample UN2MG_FD_202237 | JGI IMG/M metagenome (GOLD analysis project Ga0307379, IMG submission 202237) | Soil microbial communities from Risofladan, Vaasa, Finland - UN-2 | ecosystem: Environmental > Terrestrial > Soil > Coastal area > Acid sulfate soil | place: Finland: Risofladan, Vaasa | collected... | reverse complement strand
CCTGCTGAAGCAGGCTGTTCACCGCCAGGTACGCGAGGCTGGCAAAGACGAACAGCAGCAAGACGACGGTCAGAATGGGCTTCACCTTGATGTGCATTTCTCTCCTTGCAGCTCACGCCCGTGGCAATCCTCGCTTCTCCATTACCAGCGAGCGCATGTTTTCCTTTCCTCGTGGCGCAGTTGAACTTCTCTCCACAGCCTCGATTCCGCCCCGTTTCACCCACATGGGCGTCGACGAACAGGCAGCAGATAGAACGCGCACAGCTGTCACCCCGACGGGTGGGCCAGGGCCTTCACTAAATAGGCGCCTGGAGTCTGTATCCCTGTTCTGCTATAGCTATTGCAGGTTATCGTTATATTCGAGAATGCTAATATAGTGTAGCACGAAGGAGATCGTCCTGTCAAGCTAGGGATTTCTCGAGCCAACAGCACGAGCATCCAGCCAACCGCGTCCCGCCAAGACTGGAGTCTAGCCCAAGAGCGCCCCTGAGATCGAGGACGACGGCGAGCCGTTCGAGGAGAAGATGCAGCGCCTCACGGCGCAGTTGGAGGAGCAGTTCGCGGAGAGCTTCCGCTCAGAGGGGGTGATTCGGCATAACCTAGACTGGTTGCGGGAACCAGCAGGCGACTAGCGCCACTCGGTGGGACGGCAGAGCACAAAGCCGTCTGGCTTGACTACCTTATCGGGGAATACGCTCTTGGATAAAACGTTGCGACCGATGAAGGTGTGACCATGACCAGCAGCCTTGAGTGCGGCGGAGACCCGCTTAGGAGGGAACGCGATGACCACTCGCTTTCTGGGAAAGAGTTCCCGTATCGCCTTCACCGGCCCAACCAGATCGCTGTCGGCCGAGACGAGCAACGCCACATCCACATGGTCCTGGAAGGCATCGCTCATCAGTTCAACGGCGATATTCACGTCGGTCATCTTTTCGTGATAAGCCTCGTAGGTGTGGCCGCATTTGCGGCACGTGACCGGGTTTGAAAGCCAATGTCCGTAGAATATGTTGAACTCGCTCAGGGTTCGCAGCGCGTCCAGGAACACAGCTTGCCGTTTCCGCTTGGCCGTGGGTCGTTTGATTACCGTGGTGAAGTACTTGGTGCTCACCAGCGTTTGGTCAGGCTTCAGCAGGTTTTGCACCATGGCCTGGATGTTCAGCCAATAGAACCGCTTCCAACCCTTGTAGCGAAGGCCGTAGTAGAGATTGTAGCCATCGACGTAAGCCACGACTCGTTCCATAGGGCCTCCTATGTCTCTATAAAGAGACGGCCCACCCTTTCGGGTGGGCGTCGACCCGGAGATGCTATCTCCGGGGGGGTTCACGATCATAGTATATCACATTATTGACAAATGTCAAGTGGGCAACGCTGGAATCCCGCTGGCCCGGCCCGCCGCGCATTCTCCCTTGACTCGGCGTGCCAGTTGTGCTATAGTCCGCTGCGGGGTGGGTGGCGCGCACAGCCCCAGCTCATCTTCCACGGCCGTCAGAGACACGCATGTCATTTCGGCTCTTCTCAAACGTCGCCGGCACACGAGAGAGCCAGAGCATACTCAGGTATGGCGCTCATCCAAGCACATGCGCAATATCCAACCTACAGAGGCACCATGGAACAATCACAACTCAACTGGATCGCCCGCTACATCTGGGGCATCGCCGATGACGTCCTGCGCGACCTGTACGTCCGCGGCAAGTACCGCGACGTCATCCTCCCGATAACCGTCCTCCGCCGCCTCGACGCTGTCCTCGAGCCCACCAAGAAGGACGTGCTCGAAATGAAGACCAGGCTCGACGAGGCCGGCATCATCAACCAGGCCGCGGCCTTGCGCCAGGCAGCGCAACAGGCTTTCTACAACACCTCCAAGTTCACCATGCGCGACCTCAAGGCGCGCGCCAGCCAGCAGCGGCTTCGAGCCGACTTCGAAGCCTACCTTGACGGCTTCTCACCGAACGTGCAAGACATCCTCGACAGCTTCGACTTCCGCCACCAGATCCCACGCCTGTCGAAAGCCGACGCTTTGGGCACTCTGATCGACAAGCTAACCTCCCCCGACATCAATCTCAGCCCCAACCCCGTGATGAATACAGACGGGTCTGTGAAGCACCCGGGACTGGACAACCACGGCATGGGCACCATCTTCGAGGAACTGGTGCGCCGCTTCAACGAGGAGAACAACGAGGAGGCGGGCGAGCACTGGACACCCCGCGACGCTGTCCGGCTGATGGCCAAGCTGGTCTTCCTGCCCATAGCTGATCAGATCCGGTCGGGAACCTATCTGATCTACGACGGGGCCTGCGGCACGGGTGGCATGCTGACCGTCGCGGAGGAGACCATGCACAAGCTCGCCAGGGAGCAGGGCAAGGACGCCGCCACACACCTCTACGGCCAGGAGATCAACGCCGAGACATACGCCATCTGCAAGGCGGACCTCCTGCTCAAGGGCGAGGGTGAGGCCGCCGACAACATCATCGGCGGGCCAGAGCACTCTACGCTCTCCAACGACGCCTTCCCGTCCCGTGAGTTCGACTTCATGCTCAGCAATCCACCCTACGGTAAGAGCTGGAAAAGCGACCGGGAGCGTATGGGCGGCAAGAAGCACATGAGAGACCCGCGCTTTCTCATCGAGCACGGCGACGATTCGGAGTACTCCCTCGTCACCCGCTCCAGCGATGGCCAGATGCTGTTCCTGGCCAACATGCTTTCCAAGATGAAGCAGGACACCAAGCTGGGCAGCCGTATCGCCGAGGTGCACAACGGCAGCTCGCTCTTCACCGGCGATGCGGGCCAAGGTGAGAGCAACATCCGCCGCTGGATCATCGAGAACGACTGGCTCGAGGCCATCGTCGCCCTGCCGCTGAACATGTTCTACAACACCGGCATCGCCACCTACGTGTGGGTCCTCAGCAACCGCAAGCCCCACCATCGGCAGGGCAAAGTGCAGCTCATCGACGCCACCGACTGGTACCAACCCCTGCGCAAGAATCTCGGGCAGAAGAACTGCGAGCTGGGCGACGCCGACATCCAGCGCATCTGCGATACCTTCTTGGCCTTCGAGGAGACGGAGCAATCCAAGATCTTCGATAGCGCGGCGTTCGGCTACTGGAAGGTCACGGTGGAACGCCCGCTGCGTCTGGTCGGAACGGACCCCAACCGCCGGTACAAGGCTTCGGAGATCAAGGAGTTGAAAGAAACCTGCGAGCGATCAGAGGACGGCCCTCCGATTATCCGGAAGATCCACAAGCGAGGCGAGGAGCCCGATCCCCTACACGGTCTCTTCGAAGCGAGGGTCGATCGTCAACTTGCCGTCGTCGAATACGAGCCCGACACGGACCTGCGCGACAAGGAGCAGATCCCGCTGCTGGAGAAAGGCGGCATCGAGGCCTTTCTCCGGCGCGAAGTACTGCCCTACGCACCTGACGCTTGGTATGTCGACTCCAGCGTCAAGATTGGCTACGAGATCAGCTTCACCCGCCACTTCTACAAGCCCCAGCTTATGCGCAGCCTGGACGAGATCCGCGCCGACATTCTTGCCGTGGAGCGCGAGACCGACGGGCTGCTGGAAGAGATCATCGGAGGAGGGACTCCAGCGTGAAAGATGCACAGAAACCCGATCACGTAAGCCTCACGACGCTAGTCGGTCGTCTGCGTGAAGGGCGGTTTGTGATCCCGGATTTCCAGCGAGAGTTTGAATGGCAACCTTGGGACATCAGCCTCTTGATGCGCTCGATCTTTCTCGACTACTACATCGGTAGTCTCCTCCTCTGGAAAGGCAAGAAAGAGAACTTTGAGGCGCTGGCATGTGAGCCGATCTACGCCTATGACGACGGGAACGGAAATCCAGAGCACATTGTACTAGACGGGCAACAGCGGCTGACCGCTATGTACTATGCGTTCATGGCGCCCGACAAAGCGGCACCAAATCGTAAGAATCGATACCTCTACTTCATCCGAGCAGACAAGTTCGTGGAGGAGGCCTACGACGACGCCTTCACATACGACTGGACACGGAGGGGTACCAACCTGCTAGCTGATGAAGAAGCCCAGTACCAAGACCACATGTTTCCCCTTGCAGTCATCGGGCAGACCGGCTGGGCGCTGCCCAACTGGGTGCAGGGATATGAAGGCTATTGGAGAGAAAGGACAGAGGAAGCACAAGCGGCGGGAGACGAGCAGGGCGAATGGGAGGGCCGACAGAATGCCGACAATGCCCACGCTTTTGGCGAGAACCTGAAGGATATCACCGAACAGTACCAGGTCGCCTATATCGAGCTCGACCGTGATCTGGAACTGGACAAGGTCTGCGACATCTTCACCCAGGTCAACAGTCGCGGCATCCGACTTGATGTGTTCGACCTGATCAATGCACTCTTGCGGCCCAAGGGCTTGAGACTGCGCCACATGTGGCGAAAAGCAGAGCAGAGGCTGAATTTCGTGGACACGCACCGGATGAATGTGTACGTTCTGCAGGTGATGTCCATCCTCCGGCAGGCTTATTGCTCTCCCAAGTATCTCTACTACCTCCTGCCCGGCCAGGAGCGCAAAGTCCGGGAGCCCGACGGATCGCTGCGCAAGGAGGTGCTCGTCCCCGATACCGTCGATTTCGCGCGTCGCTGGAAGGAGGCGGTGGATTCGCTCGACCGCGCTATTCGAATGCTACGTGATCCTCGTGAATTCGGCGCTATCTTATCCCAGTATCTGCCCTATGTCTCCATCTTGCCTGCCTTTGCGGCTCTGCAGACTGAAGTGCGCAACCTGCCCGCGCATCGTCAGCTTGACGGGAAACGCAAGATCGGTCACTGGTATTGGGCCAGCGTCTTTCTCAATCGCTACTCGGGCTCAGTCGAGTCCACCGCCGCCCGCGACTATCTCGACGTGAAGGCCTGGTTTGACGACGATGCGCTCAAACCGGCCTTGATTGGCGAGTTTCGTGAGCGCTTCCGCACTATTGACCTGCGGCGCGAAACGCGTCGTGGTGCGTCGGTATACAACGGTATCTTCAATCTACTGGTGCTGGCCGGCGCCCGCGATTGGATGACCGGCAACGTGCCCCAGCACGATGACCTCGACGATCACCACATTGTGCCCAAGGCGTGGGGCAAAGAACATGACCGGGCTGGCCTAGTGGATAGCATCCTGAACCGCACTCCGCTGACAGGCGACACCAACCGCAAGGTCATTGGAGACCGACTCCCCAATGAGTATCTGCCGGAACTCATCGCCGCCAATGGGGAAGCGGTAGTGCGACAAATCCTGGAAAGCCATTTCATCTCGCCAGCTGCGTTCGATGTTCTACTGCGTAATCCCTTCACCAAGGATGACCTCGAAGCGTTCATGAGCGAACGGCAGCGCACCATCCAGGACGGTATCGAAGACCTGCTGGTGAAATCCCGGCTCGACCTGCCTACCCGGTTGCGGGAACTCGACGCTCAGATTGAAGCTGTAGAACTGCATCTGCGCCAAACCATTGCTCTGGCGCTCAACGATGATCCCGCTGCTCTGCCCTCCCACCTGCAGCAGAAGATCAACGAACGCTTGCAGCGAGCCGCCAGGCAGAACCCAGCCCTCGACCTTGCAGCTTACGAGACCCTGACTGGTCAGTTGGAGTATGCTGATCTGCGGGAATTGCAGGACGCCATCGTGAACAGGGCACTGTGGCCTCAGTTCGAAATCCGCTTCAGCAACAAGGAGCAAGTGGCCAGGCGTTTCGATCAACTGGCCGAGTTGCGTAACAGCATCCGCCACAGCCGTTCTGTGACCGAGATTGCGCGCAGGGATGGCGAAGCAGCCTTGCTCTGGTTCACACAGGTACTGGGATTATGACCGGTGACTTGAAGCCGTATCCCGCTATGAAGGACTCCGGCGTGCCGTGGCTGGGCGAGGTGCCGGGCCATTGGGAGGTCCCACGCCTCGGCACTCTTCTGCGTGAGCGTGGAGAGACCAACGATGATGGAGAAATCCGGGATGTTCTTTCGGTCGTCAAAGATCGGGGCGTAATCCCATATGCCGAGAGGGGGAGTATGGGTAACAAACCCTCCGAGGACATCACGCGATACAAGATTGTCAGGCCTGATGATATCGTAGTGAACTGCATGAATGTGATCATCGGTTCAGTTGGGTCATCGCGATACACGGGCTGTCTCAGCCCCGTCTATTATGTGCTCACCCCCCGTTCGCCGGAGGACGACCCTCGATACCTGAACGCCTACTTCCAGACAAGGCCATTTCAGCAGAGTCTAGTTCGCATTGGCAAAGGCATTCTCGCTCACCGAATGCGGATTCCAATGGAGCTCATGAAATGTGAGCCTTTCCCCAAGCCGCCTGCCGAAGAACAAACCTCCATCGTCCGCTATCTCGACTACATCGACCGGCGCGTGCAGCGCTATGTGCGGGCCAAGCAGAAGCTGATCGAGCTCCTAGAAGAGCAGAAACAGGCCATCATCCACCGCGCCGTCACCCGCGGCCTCGATCCCCACGTCCGCCTCAAACCCTCCGGCGTCGAGTGGCTCGGCGACGTGCCGGAGCATTGGGAGGTGCGGCGACTAAAGACTCTGTGCAGCATGAAGAGCGGCGACGGGATTACCGCTATGTCGATCGAGCCGTCTGGTGAGTTCCCCGTATATGGCGGAAACGGGGTCCGGGGCTACGCGGCCGACTTTACGCACGACGGCGAGTTCGCGTTGATCGGGAGACAAGGCGCGCTCTGCGGCAATGTTCACATCGCGCGCGGAAGGTTCTGGGCATCAGAGCACGCGGTAGTCGCTTCACTTCGCAGTGAACATTCTCTCGAATGGTTCGCTTCCATCTTAGAGGTAATGAATCTGAATCAGTATTCGATCGCGGCTGCACAACCGGGTCTAGCTGTCGAGCGCGTACTCAATCTGTGGATGCCGGTTCCGCCGCCTCAGGAGCAGATTGCGATCACCGCCCATATTGCTGATTCGACTGCTTACATCGATACCACCATTGCTCGCGCCAAGCGCGAGATCGGGCTGCTCAACGAGTACCGGACGCGTTTGATCGCCGACGTGGTCACCGGCAAGCTGGACGTGCGCGAAGCGGCGGCCAGTCTGCCCGACGAGCCGGAAGCGCCCGATGAGGTTCACAACCTCATGGATGAGTTCGAAGCCCGTCCCGAGGAGGAAGAGGTATGACTACTGATACCTCAGAGCGGGGGCTCGAGCGCCTCATCTGCACGGCGTTGGCCGGTCACCCCTGCGACCCACCGACCGCAGACGCGACCCGCGACGGGTCCGTGGCCTACGGAGGCGTGGGCTGGATCGGGGGCGACCCGAACGACTACAACCGCGACTACTGCGTGGACCTGGCTCAGTTGTCCGCCTTCCTCCGCGAGACGCAACCGGAATTGGCCGAGGCTCTGTCTCTCGCCGAGGACGGCCCAACGCGGCGGAACTTCCTAGCGCGGCTTCAGGGCGAGATCAGCAAGCGCGGGACCATCGACGTGCTGCGCCACGGGATCAAGCACGGACCGCACGACCTGGAACTCTTCTACGGAACGCCGTCGCCGGGCAACGAACGGGCGAAGGCGCTGTACGAAGCCAACCGCTTCTCGGTTACCCGCCAGCTCCGCTACAGTGGCGACGAGACTCAACTCGCCCTGGATCTTGGGCTCTTCATCAACGGTCTCCCCATTGCGACCTTCGAGCTGAAGAACAACCTCACCAAGCAGACCGTCGACGACGCTGTCTGGCAGTACAAGAAGGACCGCAATCCACGCGAGAGGCTCTTCGAGTTCGGCCGCTGCGTGGCGCACTTCGCTGTCGACGACCAACAAGCCATGTTCTGCACGCACCTCAAGGGCAAGGCCTCGTGGTTTCTGCCCTTCAACCTCGGCTGGAACGACGCCGCGGGTAACCCGGCAAACCCAGACGGCCTCAAGACCGACTACCTCTGGAAGCAGGTGCTAACGCGCGAGAGCCTGACCAACATCCTTGAGAACTATGCGCAGATCGTCGAAACGAAAGACGAGAAGACCGGGAGAAAGAAGAAGAGGCAGATCTGGCCCCGATACCACCAGCTCGACGTGGTGCGAAAGCTCCTGGCGGCCGCGTCCGCCGAGGGAGCAGGCAACCGCTACTTGATCCAGCATTCGGCGGGCAGCGGGAAGTCGTTCTCCATCGCCTGGCTATCACACCAGTTGATCGGTCTTACCAAGGACGACAAGCCGGTCTTCGACTCGATCATCGTCGTCACCGACCGGCTCATCCTTGACAGGCAGATCCAGCACACGATCAAGCAGTACGCACAGGTGAAAGCGACAGTGGGGCACGCGGAGCGCTCGGGCGACCTGCGCCGGTTCATCGAGGGCGGCAAGAAGATCATCATCTCCACCGTGCAGAAGTTCCCCTTCATCCTGGACGAAATCGGTGACCAGCATCGCGCTAACAACTTCGCCATCATCATCGACGAGGCGCACTCCAGCCAGGGCGGGAGGACGGCGGGGGCCATGTCTCAGGCCCTCTCGGCGGCGGGCGGGGAGATCGAGTATGAGACCTTTGAGGACAAGATCAACCAGCTGATGGAGGCCAAGAAGCTGCTCCCCAACGCCAGCTACTTTGCTTTCACGGCCACGCCCAAGAACAAGACGCTGGAGATCTTCGGCACGCCCCTGCCACAGCCTGATGGCAAGGTCAAGCATCTCTCCTTCCATAGCTACACCATGAAGCAGGCCATCCAGGAGGGGTTCATCCTCGACGTGCTCGAGCAATACACACCGGTCGAGAGCTACTACAAGCTGGCCAAGACGGTAGAGGACGACCCGCAGTTCGACACCAAGAAGGCCAGGAAGAAGCTGCGCCGCTATGTTGAGGGTCACGACCATGCCATCCGCCTCAAGGCCGAGATCATGGTGGACCACTTCCACGAGCAGGTCCTCGCCCGTGGCAAGATCGGCGGCCAGGCGCGTGCCATGGTGGTCACGGGGGGTATCCAGCGGGCGCTCCAGTACTATCACGCTATCCGGAGCTACCTGGAGGAACGCAAGAGTCCACACCAGGCCATCGTCGCCTTCTCAGGGGAGCATGACTATGGCGGAGCTAGGGTCACCGAGGCATCCCTGAATGGCTTCTCCTCCAGCAAGATCGCCGAGAGGATACAGGAGGAGCCTTACCGCTTCCTGGTCTGCGCGGACAAGTTCCAGACCGGCTACGACGAGCCGCTTCTCCACACGATGTACGTGGACAAGGTGCTCTCCGGAATAAGGGCTGTGCAGACCTTGTCGCGCCTCAACCGTGCCCACCCCAAGAAGCACGACGTGTTTGTGCTCGACTTCATGAACGACGGCGACACCATTCTGCTGGGGTTCGCCCCCTACTACCGAACGACGATCCTGGCGGAGGAGACCGATCCTAACAAACTGCACGACCTACAAACTGATCTCGACAGCTACCAGGTCTACGCTCCGGAACAGGTCGATGCCTTCGTGCAAATCTATCTCGGCGGTGCCGACCGAGACCAACTCGACCCCATCCTCGATGCCTGCGTGGCCGTCTACAGGTCGGACCTCGATGAGGACAAACAGGTTGACTTCAAGGGCAAGGCCAAGGCCTTCACCCGAACGTACGCGTTCCTGTCATCAATCCTGCCCTACACTAACGCCGAGTGGGAGAAGCGCTCCATCTTCCTCAACTTCCTCGTCCTGAAGCTGCCCGCGCCAATCGACCAGGACCTCTCCAGGGGAATCCTGGAGGCTATCGATATGGACAGCTACCGCGTTGAGAAGAGGAAGGCGATGAAGCTTCAGCTCCCCGACGAGGACGGTGAGATCGAGCCGGTCCCCACCAGCGGCGCCGGCTACCAGTCTGAGCCGACGCTAGACACACTCTCCAACATCATCAAGGCCTTCAACGACCAGTTCGGCAACATCGCCTGGGCCGACGACGACCGAGTCCGCAAGCTGATCACCGAGGAGATACCGGCCCTTGTGGCGGCGGACACGGCGTATGTGAACGCCCAGAGGATCGGCGACGAGCAGAACGCCCGCATCGAGCACGACAACGCCCTGGCGCGCGTGATCACGGCGCTGCTCAACGACGACACAGAGTTGTTCAAGCAATTCAACGACAACGAGGGGTTCAGGCGTTGGCTGACCGACACCGTGTTTGCGCTCACCTACGAGCAAACGGAGGTCGCCGCCTAGTCGTCTGGATTACCTGGTCCGCTGGCGCGCGACGGGTAGGCTCAACCTCTCGTTCATACATACGCGCCCACGCAAGCAGATCCGGTCAACTCGCGGCATGGGTGCGAGTTCGAAATCGAGGGCAGGGCAATGAACGACGCAAGCAAGGATCTGACCAGACTCGTCGACAACATGTGGCGCGCAGGTACGCGTCCGGAGCTACTCTCTCTCCTTCGAATGGCCAAGACGGAGGGGATCCCGTTCGACATCGACACGGCCCGATCGCTCTCCCATTTCCGTTCCGCCGGCCCTACGTTTCTCTGCCCAGCCTTCATTCCAGCATTCATCGCCGAATACCTCAAGGATTCTCCGCCGGACAGCATCCTCGACGCGTGGACTGGGGTAGGGGCGACGATCGGGCCCCCCTCGCGCCATCCGCAACCTGCAGCGAAAGAAAAAGCGCGCCGGGTCGAAGACCAAGCACGCCCCATGAAACAGCGACCCCTCTGGTGACTACCGTGGCCACCGGCCGACTTCCCCCGGTCACCACCCTACATAAGAGCTATAGTGTGAACCTCACTAGTGCCCCTGGCGACACCGCCACCCCGATCCAACCCCTTCGGGTAGCGCCGGCGTCACCACCTTACCCCGCTACCGCTCGTCAACCAGCTGATCCAATCGCGACTGTATCGTGGCCGCCAGCTCCTCCACCCGCCGCGCCGCCTCGGGTAGGACCTTCCCATCCACTTTCTCTCCGGTCAAAGTCTTCCCAGCCTGGTTCACCACGAACTCCACCAAGTTGCCCGCTTCCTGGAGCTGCTCCAGCACTTCCTCGTCCTGCACAAACAACCAAGGTGCTGTCACAACGGGGTTCGCCGATATCACCTCGAACCGGCGGACCAGCTTCTTCCTCCATCGCTCCCCCGCTTCCCCCCAGACCCTCGTCCCCCAGCCCAGCCTATCCTCCACTGTCTGGCAAATCTCACACCCCATTACCAGGTACGCCCGAACTTGCTCGAACCGCACCTCCAGGCGTGCCCTTTTCTCCGCTGCTCTTACATCCTCCCCCCTCCACCGCCTCTCAACCCAGCCGATCGCCAGCGCAATCACCAGTCCAGTTACTGCCCCAGCGATGTAGTTCACAAGCGCATCCATCCAACCTCCTCCCCCGGCCGCCCCTGCCGGCCCCCTTCAATCCTCCAACGGCAACTGCTCCGGCAAATCCCCCTTCGCCCTGCTCGCCTTCTTGAACGTCACACTCACTTGCCCCACCGGAGGCATGTCTATTCCCTTCCCCTCCAGCAGTTCCTGCACCGTGAGCACCTGCAGCCGCGGGTGTCGGGTCCCCCATCCAGGAGAGTCGCACAACCCCGCTCCTACCCTTCCTACAGTCCGCCACCTACACGACGCGACTCATGCCTATAGCCTCAGCCGCATCATCGCCCAAACCAATAAAGCCCCTGATATAGCAGTCGCTGGGCATACAATCGTCGGAAGGGCGAGCCCACTCATCATCCATTCTGACATGCCTCCCGCCGCGTACTTTTCCACCAGAATACCCCCCAAAGACGAAATACCTATCCCTACACCCGCTGGGATGAGGAGCTCCCGCCACGTCAAGGCGTCACGGCGTGGCTTCATCTCCTTGATGTGCCTCACCCCCACCACGCGCCCATCGATCTCCATTTCCCCCTGCAATCCAGCCACCAGCAGCTGCAGTGTGATCGAATCCCCACCGTTGAACAGCATCGGGTGCAACTTTGCTCCCTCCGCGTTGTAGCTGAAGCCTCCCCACCCGCCTAGACTCTCCGGATCACTAGATAGCTGCTCGGCTGTCAGCAGTCGCGCGGGACGACGGAAAACGATCCTGACGGGTCGTTCATAATCGTCCCTGGTGATCGGAACGTTCCCCGAGTTGACAATCCTGATCACCACCAATTGAACATCGCGCACAGCAGCACCGTCAAAGACCATTTGAAGCCGGGAATCCACTCCCTCCGCCACGCTTGCGACTGGCGTCCGGGTCACGATCTCGTAGCTCAACTCTTTCCGGCGCCGCCCCCACACAAAAACCACCACCGGCACTGCAATCGCAACCACCACTGTAACGATGCCAATGGCGACTAGCGAGACCGGATCGCGAAGGATCTCCCACATCTCTTCCTCCTACCTGTCCTCCCCCTGCGGCCTGCCTACACGCTCTCGAAGGTCCGCTCCGTCGCCACCTCACTCCCCGACGCGCGACCTCTACGGCATCGGGCTCCGATCCATCTTCACAATCTCAGCCGCCTCCTCGAAGCCACTAGGACGCAGGAAGACACCCAGCCCGCCTACCCCCGTCTTTTCTTCCGTCGTGAGACTCCACAGCAGTGCGTTCAAGTCTCGCGTGCTTACCCCGATTGCCCCTTCAAGATTACCCGTCGGTGCTCCGCCCTCAGGATCGATGGCACCCTCGTCATACAGGTAGGTCAGCAGCTTCCTCCTCTTGCCCCGTAGCTCCTCACCCTTCGACATCATCTGACATCCTCCCTTCGAGTATTTGGGGCCCAGCACGCGGGAACAACCCAGCCACCAGCCCCACATCGGAACTTACCTACCCTCATTGTATCACTTTTTGTCAACATGCGCAAGTCCCGTTGGCAGCCTCTGGACACCCCGGCCCCCCATCACCTTCCCCCCAACATCACCCTCTGCTGCAACACAAGAGGCTCTTTCGTCGTGTCGAAAGTCTCCTCGATGCCACGTACCCGGTACAGCTCCCCGGAGATCCCGCACCGAGCATCCGACACCGTCACCACGTCGAACAACTGCAGCCCCACGTTCGGCAACGTCTGCATCTGCCCTCGCTTTTTGGCGGCGTCGTGCTCCCTTAGCTGCGCCACAGCCCGATCGCCGCATTCTGCATCGGTGCCGTACGAGTAGTCGTACACCTTCTGCAAGCGGTGCCCGATCACGTCCACCTCATCGTAGTCCACCTCGTCCCCGCCGCTGACGAACTCCCGCTCCTCTCGGCTGTGCTGCGCAACACGCCGGTTGAGCATCCATTGACAAGAACGAAAACCCGCGGTACAATCACCACCAGGGAGTCAGGCACAGTCGTCAGTCCGCTGGGACCAGCGGAGCAGACAAAGGAGCCAATGACCATGCCAGGTACGGGAGCAGGTTGGGATTCCATTCTCTACAGGGTCTACATCTTCGGCGGCCTCCCGGTCATCGTGGCCGTCGCCGTGGGCGTCGGCTTCCTCGACCCCTCGGGCGAGGGGCCCTTCTGGATACCCCTGATCTTCGGGCCGATTTTCCTGTGGATGGCTGGCATCCTGGGCTACTGGTGGGTGAAGTTCCTCTTCGGGGGCTACACCGAACCAGGGCGTTGGGTGGAGGAAGAGGGGGACGACACCCCGGCCGTCAAGGCCCTCAGCAGTTGGTCCAAACTGTCGGAGGCCATGACCATCCATGGCGGAGACATGGAGGAGCTGAAGAAGCTTGAGAAAGCCGCCCGGCGCCCCGTCCTGGAGTGGTTCGGCTGGACCAACGTCCTCGTGTTCTACTGCCTGGGCGGCGGCTTGCTGATCGCCCTGGAAATCATCACTTCGGAGACCCAGCCTTACTTTGTGATGGGACTCCTCGGGCTGATTGTCTTCATTATGGTCAGAACCTACTTCCTGCTCGGGGCGAGCATCGGGGCGGGGGAATACGCCTACCTCAGGCCCTTGGGGTTGACGGTGGTGGAGCACCCCATGCTGGACCTCAAGAGGTTCCCCTTGATGGTTGTCAAAGGCCCCTGGGGGGTGGTCAGCGGCGGACCCAACGTATTGGCGGGTTTCCGCCACGGCAGGCCGGTGCAGGTGGTGGTCGAGGGCAAACGAAACTACACCATGGTGGAGGCGGACGTCCCACCCTTCACCGTGGAGAGCAGGGAAGGCAAGCTGGTCCCCGGGGAGGACGCGCCCCAGGCCGTCAAAGAGAGCCTCAGGCAATTGCGCAAGGCCAAACGCTGGCTGGACATGGAGCTACGGGCCGGGCCGGAGGGCGTAGTAGTGGAGCGCACCCCCGGCAGAAGGCAGAATATGTGGCTCTACGACCTGTGGCTGGCCGAGCGGTTGCTGGAGGCCCTGGAAGAGGCCCCTGGACCTCCGAGGTCTTGAACACCTCGGAGGTGTGAACACGCTCGGCGCCTTCTGCTACTGGCGGATCAGCAGAAGGTACAGGGTCGCGGCGCTGGAGAGCACGGTCAGAATCGGTCCTATCTGGTGCAGCCTCAACATGGCCCCCGGCAGGGGCTTGTCGGTGCTCAAGACTCCGCCAATGATTCCGGTGCCGAGAAACAGCAGGCCGGTGACCACGAGGACGATCAGTTCCATACCGCTCAGTGTGGCCACCTGGTTCATCTGGTAGACGGTCACCACGAGGAAGACGGCCGCCGCCAGCGAGATCAGTTTATGGATGGTCAACAAGACCCCGCTGAGCGGCCTTCCAGACCTGCTCAGCCAGATGCCGGAGAGAAAGATAAGGAGAAAGAACAATCCCGCGCCTGCAAACCTCGATTCAGTACCGCTCACTTCAACTCCCCCGCTCC
>Ga0307379_10007594_pt1 | contig 14711 bp, 10 predicted proteins | sample UN2MG_FD_202237 | JGI IMG/M metagenome (GOLD analysis project Ga0307379, IMG submission 202237) | Soil microbial communities from Risofladan, Vaasa, Finland - UN-2 | ecosystem: Environmental > Terrestrial > Soil > Coastal area > Acid sulfate soil | place: Finland: Risofladan, Vaasa | collected... | reverse complement strand
CTTAAACATTCTTTAGAGGAACACCGAAAAATTATGGAATCTTTGAAAAAACGTAATTCAGAAGATGGAGATAGATTAAGTCAGATACATATGGAAAATACAGTAATTAATATATTGAAAAATGTAGTAGTAAAAGGAGAAAAATAAAAATGAATGTATCACTTAATTATGGTTATAACTCAATAACTCTAAATATACTGGATAAAAACTATTTAGGAACTTTGAATCCTAAAGATATTGAAGAATTATCAAACCCTATTGCAGAAGTTAAGAGAGCCTTAGCAAATCCTATTGGTAGTAAAAAATTAAAAGAACTAGTTTTATCTAAAGATAAAGTAATCATATTAGTTAGTGATATTAGCCGACCAGCTCCTTCTTCTATTTTATTACCACCCATCCTTGAAGAATTAAGAGAAGCTGAGGTAAATAATAATAAAATCACTATTGTCTTTGGCTTAGGGGTACACCGAAAACAGACTGAAGAGGAAAAAAAGAAACTAGTCGGAGAAAACATCTATAATCAAATAAGATGTATAGATCACGATATAGAAGATTGTGTGAAAATTGGTACCACTAAAAGGGGCAACGAAGTTTTTATTTTTAGAGAAATATTAAAAGCTGATTTTATTATTGCTACAGGCAATTTAGAGTATCATTATTTTGCAGGTTTTAGTGGAGGTGCGAAGGCTGTTGCTCCGGGAATTTGTAGCAGGAATACTATTGCCAATAATCATAAATACTTTCTTGATCCTGGAGCAAAAGCCGGTAATATCGAAGGTAACCCTGTGAGAGAAGAGATTGAAGAGATTGGGGAGATGGTAGGTATTAATTTTATGATTAATGCTATTTTGAATAGTCATAAAAAGATAGTAAAAGTATTAGCTGGAGACGTTACTAAGGCTCATAGGGAAGGAGCTAAATATATAGATGATATGTTTAGGGTAGAAATAGATGAGTTAGCAGATATCGTGATTATTTCACCTGGAGGTTATCCCAAGGATATCGATTTGTATCAAACACATAAAGCCATGGAAAATGCGAGCTTAGCAGTAAAAAAGGATGGTATTATTATTGTCGCTGGTGAATGTAAGGACGGATTAGGGGAAGGTAAATTTGCCCAGGCCCTAAATGGAAAATTATTACCGCAGGAATTAATAGAAGAATTGAAAAAGAATTTTGTTTTAGGGCGTCATAAAGCATCTCGAGTTGCAAAAATCCATCTGGATAGCGAAATCTACCTGGTTTCCAATTTAACAGATGAGATTAAGAAAAAATTATTTATTAAAAATTATAGTTCTTTAGAAGAAGCTTTTTCGAATGCTATAAAAGTACAAGGGGAAGAAGCAAAAGTTTTAGTAATACCCTATGGAAGTTCTACATTGCCAAATTATAAATAAAGAGGAAGCTGTATCAAAATTAATGGTATTACTAAAATAATCTCAATGGGTAGGAATAGATAGGGGTTGGGGTGTTTTATAAAAAATATAAAGAATATAGTGTTTTGAATACAAATAAAATAGGCAAGAAGGGAGGAGGAAACATGCCTAAAAAAATTGCGATATTGGGTGCAGGGTCTGGTGGTTATGCAATGTCAGCTGAACTGGCTCAATTAGGTTATAAGGTTAATCTTTATGAACATCCTAATGTAGCCAACAATTTAAAGCCAATTATAGAAAAGGGAGGGATAGATATAGTTGTCCCAAACTTAAAAGATAAACCTTCAGAACCGTCGGTAAAAGAGAATTCAGAATTTGTTAAAATTACTGGAAAGGTTACCTCTGACATAAAGGAAGCAGTCGAGGGTGTAAATTTGATCATGTTAGTAACCCCAGCTCAGTTTAGGCAAAGCTTTATTCGTTTACTTGCTCCTTATGTGGAAGATGGGCAAACTATTGTAGTTTGGCAGGGATATTTTTCTGCACTTCAGGTAGCAGGTATTTTCAAAGATATGGGGGTAAAGAAAGATGTAACTATCTGTGAAACAGATAGTTTAATCTATGCTTGTAAAAAAATTGGCTCAAACAGAGTCTTAGTTAAAGGGAAGAAAGGCAAGGTATTGGTTGCTGCATTTCCTTCTAATAGAAATGAGAATGTCTTGAGAGATTTAAAAGAAATATTCCCAAAATGTATAAATGTAAAAAATATATTAGAAACTTCGCTTAACAACATTGGGCTTACCTTGCATCCTGCATCGGTCCTTTTGAATATGTATCGTGTAGAAAGAAAATTCTATCCTTATTTCGAAAACACAGGAACACTCCTGTATAGTTATTATGATGTCACTCCCGGCATGGCAGAAGTAATGGAGGCTGTTGATAGAGAGAGGATAGCCCTAGGAAAAAAATTTGATCTAAAAATTTCTACTACAAAAGAGGCGTTGCTTGACTACTATGGTGCTACCGGGAAAAACCTATATGAAACCCTTCTTAATTGTAATGTCTATCAAATCCAGATACCGCCAACCTCTTTGCAATACCGATATATATCTGAGGAGGTTCCCTTTGGATTTGTTCCCATTGTTTTCTTAGGGGATCAATTGGGTGTACCAGTCCCTATTATTAAGGGCATGACTAATATTGCTTGTGCAGCAACGAAAATTGATTACTGGAGTGAAGGGTTAACCATGGAAAAACTAGGATTATCTGGCAAGACAAGTGAAGAGATTATGGAATATGCAAATACTGGAAAGTAATTAAAAAGTTCTAATGGTAATGCTAAAAATAATATGAAAGAAAGAAGGTGAAAAATAAATACTATAGATTGGGAAGATAAACGTAGTTGAATTATTCATAAAATCAATCAAAGAAACTTTAAAGTACAGATGAAATCAAGGGCCAAAGAGGTAAATATTTTCACTAAAAAAGTGGAAAGCATAGAAAAAGGAACCATTTATGATATAAGGTAATTTTTACAAAGAAAACAGTAAAAACAAATATAGAAAAGAAAGGGGTTTTTTCTATGAACTAATTTAGGTAATATCTAAGCAAAATTGCACTAAATTTGTTCTTTGACAATAGAAATTTGTTGATTCAGTAACCTACAAAGCAGTACATCCAAGTTCTCATTTTGGTGATTAAATCGCTATTCTACTTCCTTCAGATAGAGAGGAAAGTAAGACTTGGGAATGCCTCGGTACTGGTAAAGCCAGTGCTTGGCAAAAGACCAGAAACCTTTCGGTAGATTACCTCTCTTAGCATTCTAAACCACCTTTGAATGGTCTGAACCTCCTTGGCTTTAAGGTACATGAAACGCAAGCGATAAACTGGTACACCCAGACAAAAATACTCGACCAATCTTCCTTTCCAATAAGAAGAGATTCTGATATTTTTCTAGAGGTCTTTGGGTACCTTTCTAGTTAGGCCGCATCTACTGTATCTTATTTGGCTAGTGGAGAATTGCCATAATTTTGTACTGCAGAAGCGAGGGCATGTTTTTATGCTCCAAATATACTGAAATATAAACAGTTTTTCAGGGATCATTATCACTATTTTTTTCCATTCTTCACATAAATTTCCATTTTTAAAAATTTGTTAAAAAAAGGAGGAAAGTTAAATGAAAGTGAGCATTGCAAATGCACAGATTGTGTTAACAGACAAAGATTCTATTCTAGAAGGAGCATCTTTAGTAATAGAAAATGGGATAATTTCTAGAATAGACAAAGTAAGATATCGTTTTGATAGCAGTTGTGATGTTTTTATTGATGCAGAAGGGGGATACGTTATCCCCGGTTTGATTAATAATCATGCTCATGGGTACTCATTAGGACCTTTACATCCTAGTGCTGGCATACCTATATCTTTTGGATTGATGGTACGTAATTTAAATCGCCACTTACTTCAAGGTACGACTACTTTGCTAAATGTAGATGGTTTTGCTTTAATTGAAGAAGTAGAGGCTGTAAATAAAATACACCCCATTAAGATTAAGCATGCTACCACACACATGCCTTTGAGTACAAAGGCAGCAGAGATAGTAGATGGAGCTGGTTTAACTAAGTTTCATAAAGCAATGACGGTTGCAGAAATGATAGAAAGAGGCGCTGTAGCTATAGCGGAAGTAGGGGCAGGGTCTACTCTAGGTGGAGGAGCTGCTAGCTATTATTTTCTCCCTCGGGCTATTGAGGAAAAAACGGGTAAGTTAATTTCAGCAGCTCAAGCGGAAAGTCTTAAAAAAGCTGTCTTAGGCCGTTATATCGATCCTTCTTTTGTTGACAAAGAAAAAGTAAGATCTTTTTTAAAAGAGGCAGAATTAGAAGAATTTCTTACAGTAGAAGAAGCAATAGAAATCACTACGGAGATTATCTATAATCCGGTAGAAGTAGCCCGAAATGCGATTGAAGAAGCTGCTGATTTTTCCCTTAAGTATAATGTACCAGTAATGGTCCATAATGCTTCTGGTTCAAAAGATGCTATTTTAAAAGTGGCTAAACGTTTAGGTTCAAACCTTATTGCCGGGCACTCAAATCATCCAAGCTATGATAAAGATGAGATATTGGAAGTAGCTCGAGAACTTAAAAAATTAGGTGCCATTGTTGATATTTGTAGTGGAGACATCTTTGGCGCTAAACAGCTCTTCTCAGCTGATTATATTGAACCTACATTAACTATGATTGAGGAAGGAATTGCAGACATTATTTCCACCGATTTTATGGCAGGAAACTGGGATGCTATGCTAAGAATATTGGAAGAGGCAGTGGTAAAAAATAAAATTTCGCTTCCTAAGGCTATTGCTATGGCAACTTCTAATGTGGCTAAAGCTATTCCTCGTATAGCCCCGAACGGGGGGATCATTGAAGTGGGAAAGACGGCGGATATTACTATTTTGGACAAGAAACAGCTTTCTAAAGTGCGTCATGTAATAATAAATGGGATACCAGCAGTAATAGATGGAGTAATTAAAGCGCCAAAACCAGATTGGGTTTGGTAGAAACTATAATAATAGTTTTAATTTAATTGGTCCTCTTCTTCCTAATTGTAATGGAAAGAATTTGACAAAATTAAGGGTGATTATAAAATTGTGATGAAGTTTTAAGAAAAGAGAGTGTTTTAGTTAGATAAGTTGGTGAGAGTATTTTCCAGCTTATGTCATCGTTAATTATAACCAAAGAAGAACATGACCGGGCTTTAAAAAAGATAGTTAAGATAATTACCAAAGATATTGAATTATTATAATAGGTTCTTAAATAATTGATTAGTTTAGTCCAAAAATTTGTTACAGTTTGTTTACTAATTATCTCTTCCTATAAAAGAATTAGTGATTGTGTAGGTAAATAATTTAGAATAATGGAAGTAACTCATAAACCATATAAAGGGTACAAAAACTTGCATTTAGACATTAATGCTACTAAAAAAAGCATCCTCTTAAAAGATTAGAGGATAATTGGGCTTTCAGAAAAATCGCTCTTTAAAAATTAAATATTAGGAAGGAAAGATTTTACAAAACGAATCTTATCTTTGTTACCTGTCTTAGCAGCAGTCAAGGCAACCAAAAGAACAGTAATATGGGCGATAGTACAGTGATTAGAGACAGCCCGGAGTCTTCTGACACTCGGGTTTTGCATACAAAGGTCAAGTAACCTGGAAAATATCCTTTCACACTCACTGCGAAGATTATAAACTTTCTTGAATTTCGGAGTACCATAAGCAATCTGTTTGCGGATATCTTCACTAACGACTTGAGTATAGGCAAAACAACCTGTGCCTTTTACAAACTGGGAGTGCATCCAGGGACAGCCGGTTGAGGAAGCTTTAAGATCTTTCTCTCTTCTTAAATTTCGAGCGATATAAGGCTTAGCTTTAAGGTCAAACCTATCTTTAGCCAATCGAAGCTGTGGGATAATAACCTTACTATCTACTACATTGGCTACCCTGGTTTCTTCTAAAAGGGGTAATTCAGATAAAACATCAGAGAGAACAAAATTACGGTAACCCCAAAAGTATTTAAACTCTTTCTGAAAAGGCTTGGGGAAATGGGCCATTTTAATATTTTTGTAAATAAAGGTTTTAAGAAAAGCTCATAGCGGATAGGTGGTCTGCCGATAGAAGGATAGAGTAACTCTAATGGTGAGGTATCAAGAATTAAGATATGGATCTCGTATTTCTCTAAAGGTCTTAAGTTAAAAACAGTTTCAGCTTTAATTTAGCGGGAACTCTCCATCTGTAAAGGTGGGGATGAGAGCCATTTCCCGGCAAGTCGGGACAGACAATAATCTGTTAAGGCGAGTACCACGCCTGTAAAGGCGTGGGAGTCTATTTAATAGAGATAAGGGTTTTAAGACTAAAGATGAATGATAAAATAGATATACTTTGAAAGCCTTATAAAAAAAGAGTTTTAGAATTTTCTGAAAGTTACAACTAAAAGAACTAAAAAAAGATAGGAGGTGATAGGTAAAAGTTGACTAATCAGTTAGTGTCAAGTGTTAATTAAAAATTAAGTAAAGGAGATATTGTTCAAATGAAAAAATTATTATTAATTTGTTTTTTGTTAGCTATGTTTCTTGTAATAACAATTGGAGCTAATGCTGATAAATATATGTGGAATGCGGGCACTACGGGAGAAGGAACCAATAATTATGTGCTTATGGGTATTTTAGCTGAAACTATAAATACCTACGTAGGTGACTATATTTTTATGACTCCGATTGCTTATACTAAATCTTTGGTGGGATTAAAGGGATTTGACCAAAAAGAAGTTGTTTCTATGTATGGTTCTGCTCAACAGTTTGAGCAGGTAATCGAACAAAAGGGTCCTTTTAGCCCTGAAACCTACAAATGGACCGCACCGTTTATGCAATGGCTATGGACGAGTGATGAAGAATTCTTTTGGTTAATTAGAAAAGAAGATGCGGATAAAATTAAAAGCTGGAGTGATCTTGCCAACAGGCCAATATATCCCCACATGCGAGGTACGGGTACTTATGAAATGGCAAAAACTATTCTTGGTCCAGACGGTTTAGATGTCTGGGATACAATTGAGGAAAAGGCTTTTGAATATTCACATGCTGGAGATGCTTTAAAGTTAAAGGAAGTAGATGCGGTTTTAGCCAATTCTCGTGGAGGAACACTTACAGGCTGGGTACAAGAAGTGCTTGTCAGAACAGATTGCATAATGTTGGTACCAACCCCTGAAGAAGTAGAAAAGATAATCAAAGGAGTTGGTTTTCTTTTCCGATCAACGATGAACCCAGAAGACTATTCCCAAGATGTAGGTATTACTACAACTGTAATAAATCCTTCTCTAGGTTTTATCTATATTGTTGACCCAGATGTGCCAGAAGAAGCCGTGTATTATTCAGTAAAGGCAGCTTTTGAAAATGCAGCAGAAATGGCTAAATCATCGGCACAATGGAAAAGATTTGCCCAAGATCCTTGGGAGTACAATCTTCCATATTTAATGAAATATAAAAAAATGGGAGTACCAATACATCCTGGAGCTCTACGTTATTTTAGAGAACTAGGACATGATACTAAGCTATTGGGATTGGAATAAATAATATAGAAGTATATTAGCCCATAGTCAGAATACTCAAGGTATATAACCACCATCAGGCATGGTGGTTATATACCTAAATAAAAAATATGATATATTTAATGATTATCTCCCAAAAACTAACTATTTAATACAACATATTTAACTTAAGCAGCAAATTTAATTCTGTATGTCCTTTGAAAACTAAATAGCGATAATAAATGGTTATATAAAAGGATGGAAAGCTCAGGTATAGGGCTATTCATCAACCCTTTTATCAATCTCTTACAGTTTATTGCCGATATCTTAAACCCTAACCACACCTTTACCCGTACTTCTCCCCTTACCGGTAGATGATCTATCTTGTACCTCCTGCGGAGTACCGAGGGAATACCCTCTATCCCGGCTCTTTTTTGTGCTAACTCTTGATATTCGGAGGTTCCCATCTTAGTGATAAGTAAAGAGCGGTGTAAAGTTTTCTCTGATACTTTAAGGAAGTAACTCTTTTTCTGTTCTATTGCCCGGACAATCTTTCCGTAAGGGACAATCGTTACAGTGTTTCTTATCAAAGTGTGCTCTATAGGATCCTTCTTTAAATTTACTGGTTATCGGCTGATGACCAGAGGGGCATTTCTTTACCAGAGCGAATTTCTGATCACTATAGGTATTTTTCTTAAGGTCATAGCCGGTGATCATCCGATTCTTATCATCAAACTTTTCTACTAGATTGACCGTATAACCTGTATGTTTCTTCTTACCCTTTTTGCGGTAGGTAGCATCCGGATCAGTAGGATTTTGTAAAGACTCAGGAAGTATTGTTTTAGATGACTTTATACTACCTTTGCGAGTTTGCTCTTTTAACATCCGGCTAAGAAGTTTAAACTCCTCGGTCTTACTTAATTCTTTATCCTTTCTATATAGGAAATAGAGTTTTAAACCATCTTTTAGTACTCTTTTAATTTTGCTATTTAAATCTTTATCTCTTGAAAGGTAGATGGTATTATTATAGTGGCCTTCTTCTAAGTAGGGTTTAAACCTTTCCGGTAGTATATTTTTATCTATTACCTTTATGAGTCTGGAAACGGTAGAGTAAATAATTTCCAGACGAGATAATTTCTTACAAGAAGAGCTTACCATCAGGGAATCTATCCTGACGTTCTTACCTTCTATGTTAAGTATTTTAGAGAATTGTTGGGCATGACTTTCTATCTCTTCCTGGATAAGATCAATACCGTGTTCTTGATTGTATTTGTATACCGCTGCCCGAAAGTTGGTCAGGCTGTTTTTGGATACCGGTTGTTCTTGAAAACTGGTAGTATGTAAGGCATGTTGGTACCTGATATCAAACATTAGAGAATTAAGGGCTTCTTCATCTGATTGGTTAAAGATCTCCCTTAAGATGAGAAGTCCGAAATAGACATTTATCGGATTATTAGGCCTTGAAGCAGGATTATCACTATATAACACGCTAAACCGGTCTTCAGCTATAAAAGGGAATATCTTTTTAGTGAAGGTTTCTGCCCAGGAATCTTTTAGATATTTTCTCTCTCTTTCGGTAAGTGATAATAGGGCATCATTAATAGCCATTTGTTGTGCGTTATTTAGCTGAAAGGACATTGGCAGCTTCCTTTATTTATTAGTATTTTTATGACTTATTATACCATAAAACGCTAATAAAATAAAGGGTTTTATCCATTTTTGCTGATTAAGTTTTCAAGGTGCTATAAGTAAAATAATTTAAATATATTGATTAGTATTAGTTGATGCTATTTGGTGTTATTTGTACTATTTTTGAAATATGGATACTTTAGGTACTTTTTGGGCAGTAACCATTTAATTATGACTTGGGGCCATTTAACTCTATTATTACTTATTTGTCCTATAAAAATCATATAAAGGAAATAATCGATAAACAATGGATAATAATATCAAACCTAAAAAGAGTTTTCTAAATTTAGAAAATATTTTGACCATAGTATCAATTTTTTATGTCGGCATGATTATTTTATATGTGGGGACATTTTTTACTGATCGGCCTAGATACGGAATTCTGTTTTTCGGTGGATCAATGATAATATTTCTTTTACGGGCCTTAAGAAAGGATTTTAAAATTTACGAAAAAGCAGCTGATTCATTTATAGGTAAATTAATTGCGATTGCTTTGATCTTTATTGTGATTTTTATAACTTATTATTATTGGAAAGAGTTTTATCTGTTAATTTACGAACGTGCCGGGTCTCCAATTTTATTGGATAGAATTTTAGGTGGTATAGCTTTAGTATTGACTATCATAGCTGTTTATTCGTTTTCGGGACTACCCATGATCATTGTGACTTTATTTTTTATCTTTTACTCTTTTTTTGGAAAATATTTCCCTGGTTTTACTAAATTTAGTGGATTTAGTATAAATCGATTAGTTGATATTACCGCTGTTCAAATAGAAAGGGGTATTTTTGGGGACTTATTACAACTATCTGGGTCTTTGGTTGCTATATTTATTATATTTGCTGGATTTGCGTCAGCATTAGGAGGATTTGATGTTATTATAAGAATTTCATTGTTACTTGCTAAATTATCAAAATATTTAGTAACCCAATCAGCCGTACTTGCTAGTGCGGTAATGGGTATGTTTACAGGCAGTGGAGTAGCTAATGTAGCAGGAACAGGAAGCTTCACAATTCCTTTAATGAAAAAATATAAAGTTCCTGCATATTTTGCAGGAGCCATTGAAGCAGTTGCCTCTGCGGGTGGACAGATCATGCCACCAATAATGGGAACCGCAGCTTTTTTAATGGCTGAATTTTTAGGGGTTTCATATATAAAAATAGCTACAAGGGCAGTATTGCCTGCTCTTTTGTATTTTGCTGGGGTAGCTTTTTCAGTATATCATATTTCTTATGTAGCTAATATAATAGTTCCTAATGACCTAGAAATAAAAAATGCAGGAGAAGTGGAAAAAATAAAAACAAAAATTTTAAATATTGCTATACAGGGTCTTCCCTTGTTTTTTAGTTTAATTTTGATAATTTATTTAATGGCTATAGTACAGATAGACGCTTTATTAACGGGTTATTATGTTGTTATTTTCTTGGTTACTTTTACATTTTTACAAGGGTTATGGAAAAATTTAAAGAACATACCTAATTATTTAAAGCAATTTGTTGGAATGATTATAGAAGGAGCAAAAACTGCAGCTAGTACCGTAATGGAAATTGGATTAATGTTATCTGTAATTGGAGTGATTGTTGTCATTCTTTCCACAACTGGTTTGTCTGCAAAAATGAATTTTTTATTGCTTTCAATGGGAAGAGGACAAATGGTGCCTTTACTTATTTTAGGGGCGATAGTCTCTATTTTATTGGGATGTGTTGTATCGACTGTAGCAGTATATATCCTTGCCATGATAGCGGTGGTTCCGGCACTATTAAGAGTAGGGATTGATCCGATGGTAGCTCATTTTTATGTATTTTGGTATGCAATTCTTGGTTTAATTACTCCCCCTGTAGCAGGGAACGTAGTAGCTGCTTGTAGGATTGCAGAATCTGGTTTTCTTCGTACTGCAATTGAAGCTATGAGAATTGGTATAGGGCTGATTGTTATTCCTATTGTCATGATAGTTCATCCTGAAATTCTCATTTGGAGTGGTGGTAAGACTATCATTATTTTTATTATGGGATTAATAGCACTTTATGCTTTTTCTTTTGCTTTTTATGGTAAATATCTTCTGAAAAAAGGTGTATCTGGAAAATTGATTAGGTTGATTATTAGCATTTTAGGGTTAATAAGTATTTTAATAATTTTTAAACAAGAGTATATAAATTATATAATTTCTTTGGGTTTATTAATATATTTTATTTTTATAAGTTTTAAATTTAAGAAAGGGGAAAAAGTTAAATGAAAATTGCTAAAGGGGGGATTAAAATCTAGTTCTAGATTAATAGAGGGGCTGAATGGTTACGGTAGATAATGCTTTATTTTAGCATTGATCTTTTTTGTGCGGTGGATGCGGGGGAATTTATTCTCACGCTCATGAACAATTTTTAAATTCTAAGGAGGAAATTTAAATTGAGAATTACGGATATTAAAACAATGGCAGTTCAAGGAACTTTTGACTGGCTTCTGATTCGAGTTGATACGGATGAGGGGATAAGTGGATTGGGGGAAGCTCCTATGCCCGGAGGTATAGTAGTGGAGACTTATAAATCAATTATTAATAACACTCTGAAGCCGAAGCTGCTAGGAGAGGATCCAACTAATGTTGAGAGACTATATAAAAAGATGGGAATGGATCCGCGAGGTGGTATACTGACTTATGCGATTAGCAGTGTTGAAATGGCTTTGTGGGACATAGCCGGGAAGGCTGCAGGTGTGCCGACTTACAAACTTTTGGGGGGGAAGTGTCGAGATAAAATCCGGATATATGCAGATTGCCATGCAGGTAGATCAGCATTAGGGCGAGAGAGCTACGATGTGATAAAATATAAGGAGATTTTTACTCCTGAAGCCTACGCTAAGAATGCAGCAAATGTCAAGAAACTTGGATATACCCTCTTAAAATTCGACATATATCCTGAAATCGCAATGCTCGCAGGACCGAAAGGTTATTATGATGGAAATCTCAGCGAAAGTGGACTGAAATATCTAGTAAGTATCATTGAGGCTGTGCGAGAAGAAATTGGAGAAGACATAGAATTGGCGGCTGACTTTTTTTCGCTGGCTGGGTACTATACTGTTCCAGATGCAATCAGATTGATCAATGCTTTTGAGAAATTCAAACTTAAGTGGGCTGAGGATATTGTTTCACCAAGCAACATTGATGCTTTGGCGACAGTAACGAACGCAGTAAAGACTCCAACATTGGTTGGAGGGATATTGCAGACAAGGCTGGGCTTTAGAGAGATTATACACAGACAAGCTGTTAGAATTCTTCACCCTGATTTAACACACTGTGGCGGATTATCGGAAGGAAAGAAAATCCATGACCTGGCTGAAATCTACTATATGCCTGTTGCTTTTCACAACATCTGCTCTCCTGTTGGAACGATGGCAATGGTCCATGCAGTAGCTACAATGAGTAACTTTCTGGCTCTTGAGATCCATCACTTGGCAATACCCTGGTGGGAAGACATGATTAAAGGTGATAAACCGATAATAAAGGAAGGATACATCGAGGTTCCAGATAAACCTGGCTTTGGAGTAGAACTAAATGAAGTAGTAGTAAGAAAGCATTTGAAACCAGGGGAAAAGTACTTCGAATAGTATCTGTAATAGGAAAATAAAAGGTAATTATTCAGCCCTTCTAGAACATTGTAAAAGATAAATTTACTGGTCATAATCCAGCAGTTGTTTTATATGATGATTATTTAAGTCAGAAACTTTTTAATTTAGCGGGAACTCCCCATCTGTAAAGTGTTAGTTAAACTTTAAAAGTGAACTGTTTAAACTTTAAAAGTGAACACCCTAAAAATTAGAAATAAACTATTTTTAAAACTCTGGATATCATAAGTCGTTAATTAAATTTCAAAAGCGCACTAAATTAAGATCAGAATTTTTTACTTTTTGCATACCTAAAAAATTATCTCTATGCCAGAATCTTACTTCAGATACACCAGATTCTTTATCTGGGCTAATCCGAAGTTGTATTCTCTCGTGTAATGGTGCTTTAGGTACTCTCAATTCTAAATTATTTATAGAAACTTTGCGATAGGAATCTACCATCCTGTCTACCCTTAAACAGAAGATATCTTTGGTTGACTTAAAAGGCGGACTTATTGTAAATTCTCTAAAGAGAGTTCTCTTTTCTCTTATTGCTCTTTGAAATCTGATATAAGGGATCTCCCCGGTAGTAGAATGAACTATCCTGTAATTGTATCTTTGGACAAGGTTATTTAAGATCAATTGGGCTTTTTTAATATCCCTAATATTCTCTCGGTAACAGGTCCTTACCAATCTGTCCTGAATCCATCTATAAGGTCTTTCAATTTTACCCTTGGCCTGCGGAGAAAGCGCATAGGTTATCTTCACTCTGCAGTCATCCAAAACCTGTTTCCATTGCGGGTCAGCCTCATCAGTAAGTTTATAGTGGTTTCGCCAGAAACTGTCTCTACCTTGTACAAAGCGAAAGATTGAATGACTATCTACATAATAGGCCAGAGGGAATCCATATTTTAATAAAACATCCTCTAGGGCCAGGATATGCTCCCAGGTGGTCTCTCTTTCTACTAAGCAAGCATACAGGATAAGCCTGCTGTAGTCATCTAAAGATGTAATCAGATACCATCATTTACTAGCAGCATAAGGGGCAAACCTATGATGAGAGGAATCGTGTTGGATAAGTTCTCCGGGATAGTTGGTCAATACCTCTCTATCATGAGCCTTTCTCTTCGGCCTTAAAAAATAAAAATTATTTCTTTTTGCTCGGTCGATTATGGTAGGTAGAGATACCCTCTGGCTATATTTTTGTTCTAAAAGATCTTTTATGTAACTGTAGTTATAATACTTAATCGTTATATCTTTATTCTTAATTAAATCTTTTTCCATCTTTAGTTCTTGTACAATATTTTTCTCAATATCTTTTGAAATTTTTCGAGTAGGTATTCTACGAGAGTATGAAATAGAGAAATTTTCGGGATCATCTTTTAATCGTTTTACTAAAGCAAAAAATCTTGTTTTCTTAATACCTAAAATTTCTTGGATGTATTTTCTTGCTATTTTCTTTTTTAGATAACGGGTAATTAGTTCTTTAATCTGATAATCGGTGAACTTTTTATGTAGCTGTTTCATAATATAGGACCTCACTTTTTTAATCCTATATTATTATAGTTATAGTTTGTTTTTAAGAGTTCACTTTTAATTCTTAAATGACACTCCCCATCTGTAAAGGTGGGGATGAGAGCCATTTCCCGGCAAGTCGGGACAGACAATAATCTGTTAAGGCGAGTACCACGCCTGTAAAGGCGTGGGAGTCTAGTGCGCCCGGCATGGGTAATAGCTTGGCAGTGAAAGTCTGCTATGGGGTTGGCAGTAGCAACCATTAGCTTAAGACAAGGGTGTCCATCGTGAGGTGGAATCTGAAGGAAGTCGGCGGCAAAACCCCGGCCTGAGGAACGCGAACTACATATTAGGCCATATCATCTGGATGAGTTTGCTAGTCAAAACAAAATCCGATACTGCCAAAAGATGGTGTGGTAGATATAGCAGGTAGATGGGGTGAAGGCTATTATTCTTACCCGGGGAGGTCTGAC
>Ga0307379_10007591_pt1 | contig 14713 bp, 8 predicted proteins | sample UN2MG_FD_202237 | JGI IMG/M metagenome (GOLD analysis project Ga0307379, IMG submission 202237) | Soil microbial communities from Risofladan, Vaasa, Finland - UN-2 | ecosystem: Environmental > Terrestrial > Soil > Coastal area > Acid sulfate soil | place: Finland: Risofladan, Vaasa | collected... | reverse complement strand
TAACAATCCGGTTTTCACAAGGCGAATCCTCCTTCCCGGGTTTCTTTATGGACAGTTCAAAATATCAGATTCAGCTAAATCATTCCTTATCGGCTGTAGTGAAGCTCTGCGAAGCGATATTATGGGATGATATTTTTCTGCGGAATTTGAAATAACTACTACAGAGAGCATTAGATAGTTTCCATTTGTATTATTAGAAACCTTTGAAAAATGTTATCCTTTTACCCAGAGAATATAGTTTGCTTTTTTATAACGCCATAAAAATCAATGGGTTATTGTAGGGGCGGGTTTCAAACCCGCCCCTACAGGTAACATTTTATCTTTTTACCTGGCATTTTTTCAAAGGTCTCTATTGTTTATATGCTTCAGCCCTGGTTATTCATAAAAGGCAAGTCAGCAGGAATGATTTACCAGGTGTCAATTTTTAAATTTTAGGCACCGGCGGCTTACTTTACATAACAACTGAAATACCCCGGGAGAAAAGCTTCTACAACTGCCGAAAAGAGGTTTTAGTGCAGCTACCTGGGATGATAAAGCCATCCCAGGTGAAACTAAAGACTATAAGAAGCCCTGAAGTCCGGGGACCCTGTTTTTGGAGCGTGTAGAAGACAAGTAATTTCCAGCATTGCCATATTAGATGTACAACGCTCAGACAGGCCTTTGCGCAGGCTTCCTGCGCACCAGGCGAGCTCGGCGAAGCGGAGTAAAGGACATAAATGCCAGGATTAACTTTTGTTTCTTTTGGTTACAAAAGAAATGGTTTTGCTTCTTTTGCCTTCAAAAGAAGAAAGAAATTTCCTTTACGGATAGATGCAAACAATTTTATGACCTGAGTATTAACACCTTCTCTTATTACATACAATACAGAAATTATAAGATCGTCCACGCTTGGGAAACAAATCCTTCCTGAGCAGAGAGGCCCCAAATGAGCTCCAACCCATTACTGTGCTATCAGTGGAGGATTTGCAAATCGTCGATCCAGATCGACTGCTCGTGCGGCACTCCGGGACCGAAATAAGGCAGCATCAGGAACTGGTTGATCTTCATCTCTGGGTGACTGCCGGTGCAGAAAACCACATCGTGGTAATCCATGACCAGTTTGCCGTCGTACCAGTACTGAAGGACCCCGTCCCGGATGCCTTTTCCATCCACCACACTGTTCAGCTTGAAATGCGCCTTGACATGGTGCCAGTCTCCCTTGTAATAGGAGCCTGGCTCATCGCTGAAATAAACTTTCTCTGTGTCCCACTCCTTGCCGTTCCAGTAGAGGTCGCCGTTTTTGTAAGAGCCTCCCCCATAGCCATCCGAGTCCCCGTTGCCGCCGGCCACAGCCCTCTGTTCGGTCACCTGGACCAGATTCTCACCGATCCGTTTCTGGTCTATGTTCGCGCCGTCCTGGATCCCCAGGCGCGGCTTGCCTCCTACCACCTCGACATAGAAAGTCAGGTGGGTGAAAGCAGGGCCTGTGAACTGGCCGTCTTCCGTGGTCATGAAGTGCATCTCGTGGGGATGCCAGTTCACCCCGGTCCATTTCCAGTCGGCGCTGTGCTTGATATAAAAGCTCAAGCTGACACTTTCCACCGGGGTAAAAAGGACCCTGGCCCCTTTGCCCTCCGGAACAACATCCCCAGCCTTCTTCCAGTGCCAGACACAACTATGGCCGCTCCCCGGAATGTGCTCTCCAGAGGTTATTTTCATCTCCGGATCGTCATACCAGCCCCTGACAGCCCAGAGAGTGTCCTCAAAAAGTTCCTCGAACAGCACTGTTTCTCCGGGGTAAGCCCGGACTGGAATGGCCTTTCCGGTTACGATATGGGTAGCAATTGCCAAAAAGATCACTCCCAGGCAAGATGAAATGAACGAAAACATTTTTTCTCTCTGAAATCCCATGATCAGACACCTTCTGGTTGATTGACTGCAAATAAAGAGCAGGTTATTGGCCGAAAACAACGATTTTCCTGAGTCAATTTAATTTTCAGAATTTGTATTTTTCAAGCACGGCATCCAGGCAGTCGCCATGAATGATATCCACCAGCAAAGCAATCGCGTCATCCGGACTGTAAGCCCCGTCCCCATCCCGGTCCAGGCTTGGATCGACAGGATCCGCACGGGCTTTGAGCAGGAGGTCGATCGCATCTAAAATGTTCAAGGCCCCGTCATTGTTAAAATCACAGCCGCCCGGGGTGGAGGCAGGCAGCTCTTCCTCTGCGATCTTCAGATCATCGATCCAGATCGACTGCTCGTGCGGCACACCGGGACCGAAATAGGGCAGCATCAGAAACTGGTTGATCTTCATCCCGGGGTGCCTGCCGGTGCGGTAAAGGACATCGCGGTAATCCATCAGAAGCCGGCCGTCGTACCAGTACTGAAGCACCCCGTCGCACACTCCTATGCCATCCACCACACTGTTCAGCTTGAAAGAAGCCTTGATATGGTGCCAGTCGCCCTTGTAGTAAGGGCCCGGCTCATCGCTGAAATAAATCTCCCCGGTATCCCACTCCTTGCCGTTCCAGAACTCATCGCCGTTTTTATAGTACCCGCCCCCGTAGCCATCCGAGTCCCCATTGCCGCCGGCCACAGCTCTCCGCTCGGTCACTCCGACCAGATTCTCCCCGATCCGGCTCTGGTCTATATTCGCTCCGTCCTGGATCGCCAGGCGCGGCTTGCCATTCACAACCTCGACATAGAGAGTCAGATGCGTGTACGCGGGACCTGTGAATTGCCCGTCCTCCGTGGTCATGAACAGGAACTCGTGGGGATGCCAGTTTACCTTGGTCCATTCCCAGTCGGCGCTGTGCTTGATATAAAAGCTCAAGCTGACACTTTCCACGGGGGTAAAAAGGACCCTGGCCCCCCTGCTCTCCGGGACCACATCGCCAGTGTTCCTCCAGTGCCACTCGCAACTAGAGCCGCTCCCCGGAATGTGCTCCCCGGAGGTAATTTTCATATCCGGGCCGTCATACCAGCCCCTGGCAGCCCAGTCGGTGTCCTCGAAAGGCTCCTCGAAGAGCACTGTTTCCCCTGCGCAGAGCCTGTCAACAGGGGGCAACTGGAGAAAAACGAAGGCGATTAAAAACAGATAAACTCCCGCTGCCTGGGTAGTGAGATCTTTAAAATTATCAATCAACCGGACCATGATCAGCATAAAATAAATCCCCTAGACAGATTTACCCAGCCACTGATACAGGGAGAATATCTCTTAGAAAATTTGAAAAGCTCCCTCACTTTTTCAGGTTCAAGGCCTGGGGCACAGTGTAACACCTTCTGAACTTGTCCTCTGCTCCATAGAGCCGATAGATCTTGCGCGTATAGCAGAAATCATCTATCTGGTGGGTCAGAAACACCAGCTCCCTGGGCGCAAGCATGGCCAGGGCTTGCGGTATATCTGTATAGCGCAGGACATTGAGGAAAACAGGGCCGTCCTTGTGAGTCAGGGGGGGCGAATGAAGGATGACCCGGGTGATACGGGGGTCGAGCAGGGCTGCATAGGCCCCCAGAAGACCCGAAACTCCCTTGCCGGCCACAGTCAGCTCGGTTGAGTCAAAAGAGTGATCCCTGGCGATATGGTCTACAGCACAGAGCACATCGTAAAGCCGCATGTCATCAACCGTGCGGCCCAGGAGCATCGCCGAGCGCTGGAACCTTCTCTTGAGCGTGGTGTTCCAGACTTGCGTGCCGATACCCCGCGGATACACCATGTGCCTCGATGCGGCATAGCCCTTGAACGGATAGGCTTTCATGAAATTCCAGATACCGCTGTCCTCGGTGTCTCCCTCCGAGGCAATATAAAGTATCGCCCGCTGTTTGGGGCCCGCGGATTCCGGGATGTACGAGACCATCCCGATCTGGATGCCGGGTTCAGTCTCAAGCACATAGGAGCCGTGCTCGCCCTCGGCTTTTGTGACCCAGCTCACTTCAGCAGGCAGATTGCGGAAAACAACACTGCAGAGTCTGTCCATAACCTCGGCCCGCTTTCTCTCCCATTCCTGCAGGTTATCGTAATCTTCAAGCCGGGCTGTGGGAATAAGCAGCTCCTGGATGCACGCATTGATATTCGGGGGATGTTCTCCATTGACCCCGCCCAGGGCAGCGAGCTGTTCGCCGGGAACCTCCGCGAAAGGCTTCTCAGTTATTTTCGACTTTTTCCCTGAGAGACACCAGTCGCTCCATTCAACCGCCCTTTCGCACTGTTCTTTCGTATACCCGTGCGGCCCGGGAACCTCGAACATGCCTGTTTTATCCGCTATGCCGAACCAGGAGTAGATCTCTTTAGCCCTTTCGAGCACGGCCTTGTAGCCCAGCGGAGGATAGTAGGAGTCTTCCGAGGAGTTATGCATCAGGAGCGGGCGCGGGGCGATCAGCGCGGCCAGTGTGGGCCAGTCGTGGCGGTAGGTGTTGATAAAATAGGCGCAGTCGCAGTGCATGCGCTGGAGGTCGAGCTTGATATGGGTCTCGATATTCGAGGTTCCGGCCACAGGCTGCACCACTGCGAAACGGTCATCCGCCGCTCCGGTCATCCAGCTCAGGTGCCCGCCCCCTGAGACACCGTTGATTGTCAGCTTGCTGCCATCCACATCGCCCCGGGTGAGCAGGTAGTCCACTCCCCGCATGGCATTCCAGACCTCGATCCCGATCGGGGTATAACCGCGGGCGTACCAGTCATAGAGCTCCCAGCTATGTGTGCCGCGGTGCACGCCGAAAACCTCAGCCACCTGGATCGGATCGATCACCAGACAAATATAGCCGCTCCTGACCCAGGGTATGGCGTAATTCTGGCGCAGAGCCTTGGCTCCGTAAGGGTCGCTCGAGTGCCCGGGCCCCCAGATGACCCCAGGGAACGGTCCTTTGCCCTTTTTGGGCTTGTAGAGGTTGGCGGTGACATAAAACCCAGGCAGGCTCTGGTAGTGCAAAACCTCGATCGTGTATTCCCTGCAGTCCACGGTGCGGACAACTGTCGCCTCCAGGGGAGTGCGGGGAGGCAGCGGCTCCAGTCCGATCATGAACATATATTCCTCGTGCAGCCGGCTTTTCTCCTTTTCCAGTTTCTCGCGCGAGTCGATCCGCTCCCAGGCCTCCCGGGTCACCCTTTCACCCTCGGAGTTCAGGTAGCCGATCATGCGCTCCGGGCCCACGGATACGGTTTCCACATTGAACTGAGCGCCCAGGGGCAAGGCAAAAAATGCCAGCAGCGCCAGGCTAACGACAATCCAATTCCCATATCTGAAACAACGCCTTTTTGACATTGACCGCTCCACGGATAAATGTTTCTTTTTATCTTGCAGGTAAAAAATATCCGCTTAAAAATTATTCAGCAGGCGCGCCGCTCCCCCTGCCGTGAAAAATCGATCGGCTTTATTCCTTCAGATTCAGGGCCTGGGCCACAGTATAACACCTTCGGAACCTGCTTTCGGCACCATAGAGCTTGTAAACTTTGCGTGCATAATCGAAATAATCCATGTCATCGGTCAGGAAAACCAGCTCCCTGGGAGCGAGCATGGCCAGGGCCTGGGGGATGTCGGTATAGCGCAGGACATTAAGGAATATTGGGCCTTGCTTATGGCTCAAAGGCGGCGCGTAAAGGATGACTCTGGTTATCCGGGGATCGAGCAGGGCGGCATAGGCGCCCAGAATACCCTCGGCTCCCTTGCCGACCACAGTGAACCCGGTCGGATCGAAAGAGGGCAGCGAGGCGATATAATCCACCGCACAGAGTATATCGTAAAGCCGCATGTCATCTAGCGTGCGGCCAAGCAGCATCGCGGTGCGCAGGAACCTTTGCTTGAGAGGGTAATCCCAGTTCTGTCTGCCGATACCGCGCGGATAGACCATGTGCCGCGAAGTCGCAAGGCCTGGGAAAGGATAGTTTTGCATGAATTCCCACATGCTGCTTTCCCAGGTGTCACCCTCTGAGGCGATATAAAGCATTGCAGGCTGTTTGGGGCCCATGGACTCGGGGATATAGGAAACCATGCCGACCAGAATACCGGCCTCGGTTTCAAGAGCATAGGAATCGTGCTCACCCTCCATCTTCTTTACCGCCCTGGGGGCAGCCGGCAGATTGCGGAAGACAACATTGCGCAGCTTGTCCAGAACCTCAGCCCGCTTCCTTTCCCACTCCTGCAGGTTATCGTAAGCCTCCAGCCTGGCTGTGGGAATCAGCAGCTCCTGGATCCTGGGGTTGATATTCGGCGGATGCTCCGCATAAATCCCTCCCAGGGCAGCGAGCTGTTGGCCCGGGACTTCCTTAAAAGGCTTCTCCTCCACTGCCGACTTTTTTCCGAACAGACATCGGTCGCTCCACTCGACCGCCTTTTCGCGCTGTTCTTTGGTATAAGCGTGCGGCCCGGAAACCTCGAACATATCAACTCTATCGGCCAGGCCGAACCAGCTATAGATTTCCCTGGCCCGCTCGAGCACTTTTTTGTATCCCACCGGAGGATAGTAGCTATCGCCTGTGGAGTTATGCATCAGGAGCGCGCGCGGGGCGATAAGGGCTGCCAGGGTGGGCCAGTCGTGACGGTAGGTGTTGATAAAGTAGGCGCAGTCGCAGTGCATGTGCTGGAGATTGAGCTTGACATGGCTTTCGATATCCGAGGTTCCGGCAGCCGGCTGCACCACCGCAAGGCGGCTGTCAGCGGCGCCAGCCATCCAGCTCAGGTGCCCGCCGCCTGAGACCCCGGTGATAGTGAGCTTCTCCCGGTCTACATCGCTCCTGGTGAGCAGGTAGTCCACGCCCCGCATGGCATTCCAGACCTCGATCCCGATCGGGGTATAGCCGCGGGCGTACCAGTCATAAAGCTGCCTGGCGGATACGCCCCTGTGCACTGCGAAAATCTCGGCCACCTGGATCGGGTCCACCACCATGCAGATATAACCATCCCTGCACCAGGTAAGAGCATGTTTCTGACGGAGGATCTTGGAGCCGTAGACATTGTCTGTCGAGTGCCCCGGCCCCCAGATGACTGCCGGAAACGGACCGCTGCCATTCTTTGGCTTGTAAAGGTTGGCGGTGACATAAAACCCCGGCAGGCTCTGGTAGTGCAGAACCTCGATCGTGTATCCCTCGCAATCCACCGTACGGACTACTGTGGCCTGGAGCGGTGTGCGGGGAGGCAGGGGCTCCAGCCCGATCATGAACATGAACTCCCGGTGCAGGCGCTCCCTCTGTTTTTCGAGTTTCTCGCGCGAATCGATCCGCTCCCAGGCCTCCCGGCTCACCCTTTCACCCTCGGAGTTCAGGTAGCCGATCATGCGCTCCGGGTCCAAAGAAACGGTCGCCACATCGAACTGAGCGCCCAAGGGCGAAGTGAGAAATGTCAGCCAGGAGAGGATGACAATAATCTTGATCTGGTGCATGAAACAGCCCCCTTGTGAGATGGAACAATCCTGTGGCCAGGTGTTTTGATTTTTTTATGAAGGATGACAATTATTTGGCTTTTACCGCTGTTTTAAACGAGAAAATCTCGCCCCATCCACCCACAGCGCCCCGGCTGTCGCGGGCGCGGACTTTCCAGTAGTAAGTAGTGCCCGGGTTCAGGAAACTCCCGGGAACTTTCCACTCGCAGGCTTTGGAACCCACGTTACGGTAAAGGGCCGGCGACAGGGGCCAGCGGCAGTCCGGCCTCAGACTCAGCATTACCTGGTAGTCAGCCACCTGATCGCCTGCGTCCTCATCCCCTGTCGGCTGCCACTTGAGAGCTGGCTCGAGGGTCTTGACTTCCGCTCCAATTGACGGGGAAGCTGCCTGGACAACCCTGCCCGGTGAGTGGTTGTCGGTCTTTTCGAGCCACTTGTGAGTGATGCGTACCTTCTTCGAGCCTTCCGAGCTGTCCCAATAGCGGACTACATTCCTGCCGAGCGAGAGGGCCGGCAGGCTGTGCGGGGAGACCTGAAGATCGCTGACCGACCTGAACCAGTCGACACCGGCCTGCCTGGGAGGGCTGGCATTTTCATTGCTCCGCAGGGCAAAAGAGAGATAATACCCATCCAGCGCTGCACGCTCCAGAATCCTGGAATCGAGGTCCAGCTCGATATCCTGCACTCCGCTGCCCCAGCGGAAGTTGTAAAGGTTATCGCCTGAACCCCAGCTCCTTGTGTTGAATGAGACACTGGCCGCGCTGCCTGACTCGCTTTCCTTGACCAGTCTGCACCAGAAATGCCCGCCCACGACCGGATAGGGACTCAGGATCGGGATGGAGAAACTGGAAGGGCGGTTATAGAGCTGGTTCTGCGGCTCGGCAACGTGGACCGCCGGGCTCTGCCCATCCCGCTGGCGCGAGGTTACATTGTCCCATCTTTCATAAGCTGCATAGTCCAGCAGGTCAGTTTTTTCCAGGTCCGGCTCCCAGACCAACTGCCCGTTGGCGTACATTTGCGGGACCAGGGCATCCTTGTCGCGGCCCTCGAACTTGCTCAGCACCGGTTTCCACCAGCGGATCAGCTTTTCACCGGGTTTCAGGGTCATAGACATCTTGTAGTCTTTCAAGGCCTCGTGGTCGTAGCCATCCGACTCCCAGTTATCACGCTCGGTGATCAGGTAGCGCACGAACTCGAGATTGCGGCCCGGCGGGTCGGCGGGGCGGACCCAGGGGTCGCGCGGATGGATTGTGCGCTCGATCAGCCAGCGGTCTTTCTCCAGCTCGGCCAGGCTCGCTATGGTCCGGTTGTCGCGGGCCAGGTAAAAAACTTTCACATTCCCATCCAGCATGTGCCAGCCATCATTGTAATAGACCTCGCTGATTGTGTGTCCCGCTATCTCCCAGATACGCGCCTTGAGGCCTGCCGCAACAGCCAGAGCTTTGACCCAGGCCGCAGTATGCCCGCAAATCCCGTAGCCGTAGCCGTTCATGTTTCGCACCGGGTTGATCGAGCTCTCATCATTGGGTGAGCGCTGAAACCTCTTCCACTGCACCCACTCCCAGATAGCCAGGGCCTTCTCCTCATCAGTCGTGCAGCCGGCGTTAATTTCGGCGAGCATGGAGCTGATATCGTACCAGTCATAAAGGCCGTTCACTGTCATGCGGGGGTTGACGACAGGGGTATCCCCCAGGTTTTCGATAGTGATCTCCACATTTTCCGGGTCGTATGTCCCGGCCACCTCGATCACGTACTCATCCTGGGGACCGGTAATCACCCTGGTAAATGTTTTCGGCTCCCCGGCTGAGACAGAATGCGCCGCAAAGAAAAAAACAATCGAGCAGGCAGCAAGGCTGGAAGCCAAGCGCGGATTAATGATGAACATGGAAAACCTCCCTGGATTATTCTATGCACCCTCTGAGGTGTGAAATGGACGGCAAGAAAGCAGCCAACGCTAGAGCTGGATTAAGATTCTGATCAATAAAAATACAGGTTATGACAGAAATCGCCAGCTAGATCATCAGGGCGGACATGCTGTTTGAGCATTCTCATTCCCGCAACAGCGAGTGACGAAAATGAGAAGTCCTGATAAATCTGCCGGACTTGATAATTGCGTAATCCATTTTAAATTAATAAGGTCCGTACCATTCACAAGGCCAGGCATCTATTTTCTTCGCAATAAACAGACCTTTTTTTGTGCTCCCCGATTGACCGATTTGTCTGTAATTTTTTCTCATTTTACACCACGGAGGCTGTTTATGCCGAATCAAATATCAAAGTTAATTATCTCTCTTCTGGCTTCTGCCAATTTCCTGGGCAGCTCAAGTTTTGCCGGTCAGGTGCCGGAATTTTTCAGGTCGAGGACCGGAGATGTCGGGAAGGTAATCAGCTCGGTAAAGAAGGGAAGCGTGCGCCTGGAGGCGGTATCTCCCGGAGGTCGGCCCGTGTATTCTGTCTCCTACGGGGAGATGGAGCCTTACGTGCGCACAGCCAATTTCGTCTCCGCCGCCCTGAGCGGCCATCCCGAGGCTTTCGCCCGCAGGGCCGAAGGGGCCAGGCCGGTGCTGATGGTGATAGCCGGCGTGCACGGCCATGAGCTCGAGACCGTGGTCGGAGCGCTGAACCTGATCCGGATCATGGAGACAGGGAAGGATTTCCGCGGCCGCGCCTGGGACGAGATCTCAGAGAAAGCCGCCAGATACCGCCTGGTTATCATACCCTGCGCGAACCCGGACGGCCGGGAGCGCGTGCCCAAGAACAGCTTTGTGGGCCTGCCGGCGGATACAATGACTTATTACGGTCAGGGTACCCGGGCCGACGGCACCATGTTCCGCTGGCCGTGGGTCAAGGAGTACCATCCCATGGTGGGCGGCAATGTCGGTTTTCTCGGCGGCTATTTCAATGACCAGGGGGTGAATATCCAGTGCGACGATATGTTTTTCCCCATGGCAGAGGAAACCAAAGCCATCCTGCGCCTGGCGAAACTCGAGGCGCCGGATCTCGTGGTCAATGTCCACTCCCATGAGGAGCGCGGCGAGTTTCTGATTTCCAGTTTCGTGCCTCCGGCGATGCGGGCCAGAAACAAAGAGATCGCCGACCGTTATTTGGAGGTGATGAAAAAAGAGGGTGTGCCGCCCTGCCATTTTACCCGGGAGCTGAAAGACGCCCAGGGATTCTGGGCTATGGACCTGACCGACGCGCTGTACCATGTCTCAGGCGCCATGCCGGTGACATTCGAGGGGCCCCACGGCTGCTCGGACAGCCTGGCCTACAGGATCGACTATGACGGGATCCTCGACACGCACCTGATCATGTACCGCGAGCTCCTGCGGATCGGCCTCGAGCCTGGAGGGTTCCGGGGGAAACCCGGAGTTCCGCGGGGCAACTGGAAGGAATAGGAATAAACAACCAAACAGCGGGCCGTTTTCAATTCAATATTTCCGGCTACTTTGCCTTGGCCGAGGTCTTGAAGGAGAAAATCTCGCCCCACTCTCCAACAGCGCCGCGGCTGTCCCGCGCCCGGACTTTCCAAAAGTAAGCCGTGCCCGGATTGAGAAAACTCTCCGGCACTTTCCATTCAGACCTGGCAGAACCCACATTCCGGTAAAGGGACATCGATACCGGCCAGCGGCAGTCTGGCCGCAGGCTGACCAGCACCTGATAGTCCGCCGCGCTGTCGCCTGCATCCTCATCTTTTGCCTGGCTCCACTTGAGCGTGGGAGCCAGGCTATTCACCTCTTCCGAGCTTTTAGGGCTCACAGCCCCGGTAACCCGGCCCGGGGCATGGTTGTCATCTATTTCGCGCCACTTGTGGGTTATGCGCACCTTTTTAGCAGCTCCGCGGCTGGAGTCCCGGTAGCGGACAACATTCCTGCCGCGGGAGAGGGCCGGCAGACTGTGCGGGGATACCTGGAGATCCGTGACTGACTTGAACCAGTCCACACCCGCCTGGGCCGGCTTTCGTGACTCGGCATTTCCCTTGAGCGTGAAACCGATATCATAGTTGTAGCACGGGGCGCTCTGAAGGATATTGTGGTCGAGATCAACCTCGATATCCTGGGCCCCGGAGCCCCAGCGGAAGGTATAAAGGTTTCCCCGGTCCCAACTCGGCTCGCCGAAAAAGACGCTGGCCGATGCCCCGCCGGGATCCTTGACCAGCTTGCACCAGAAGCGCCCGCCCACAATCGGATAGGCGCTCTGGATTGGGATAGTGAACCTGGATGGGCGAGTGTAGTTCCGGTCATGCAGCTCGGCGATATTGATCGCCGGGTCCTGGCCGTTCCGGTGGCGGGTGGTGACATTCTCGATTACGTTCAGATAGTCCCTGACATCTATTTTCTCCAGGTCCGGCTCCCAGACCAGCCGGCCGTTGGCGTACCTTTGCGGTACCAGCGCCTGCTTGTCGCGCCCCTCGAACTTCCCGAGCTCTGGCCCCCACCAGCGGATAAGCTCTTCACCCGGTTTGAGGGTGTAAGACATGTTGTAGTCTTTCCCGATTTCGCTGTCGTAACCGTGTTCCAGGTAATTATCCTTCGAGCTGACAATGTAGCGCACGAATTCCTCGTTGCGGCCCGGCGGGTCAGGCTGGCGGACCCAGGGGTCGCGCGGATGGATTGTGCGCTCGATCAGCCAGCCGTCCTTTTCGAGCTCAGCCAGGCTCGCTATTGTCCGGTTGTCGCGCCCCAGGTAAAAAACCTTCACGTTTCCATCCAGCATGTGCCAGGCGCCATTGAAATAAACCTCGTTAATAGTATGCCCCCAGATTTCCTGGACCCGCCCCTCGAGCCCGGCCGCAGTCCAGAGCGCCTTGAGCCATGCCGCAGTGTGGCCGCAGATACCATAGCCGTAACCGTTCATGGCTCTCACCGGGTGAAGAGAACTTTCGTCCTGGGGCGAGCGCTGGAACCGCTTCCAGTGTACCCACTCCCAGATCGCCATTGCCTTTTCCTCATCCGTGGTGCAGCCGGCGGTGATCTCTTTAACCATCGAGTTGACATCGTACCAGTCGTAAAGGCCGTTCACAGTCATGCGCGGGTCTGCAACCGGGGTCTCCCCCAGGTTCTCGATTACGATCTCCACGTTTTCCGGATCCAGGGTACCACCCACCTCGACCACATACTCCTCCTCCGGACCGGTGATAACTTTGCTGAATGTCTTCACTTCCCCGGCAAACAATCCGGGAACCGAAAAGCAACCAACAAGCGCAATTGAGCAAAAGGTGCGCGCCAATCTCGAATGGGCCGGAAACATTTAAACCTCCCGCTGATAAAAGTTTTCCCTTGGCTGTTCTGACTGAAATCTTTGGAGGGAAACAGAGCTCCGGGTGCCGAACAGGGAAAGTGACTGAATAATTTCAAGTTATAAGCTATTCCTACTCAGGTCATAAAATTGGTTGCATCTTTCCGTAAAGGAAATTCTTTTTCTTCTTTTGATGGCAAAAGAAGCAAAACCATTTCTTTTGTAACCAAAAGAAACAAAAGTTAATCCTGGCATTTAAGTCCTTTACTCCGCTCCGCCAAGCTCGCCTGGCGCGATAATGCTGCGCAAAGGCCTGCCTGGGCGTTGTACATCTAGTATGGCGATGATGGAAATTACTTGTCTTCTACACGCTCCAGAAACAGGGTCCCCGGACTTCAGGGCTTCTTATGGCCTCTGTTTTACTTGAGATGATCTACCATCCCAGGTAGTTGCACTTAAACCTCTCTTCGGTAGTTGTAAAAGTTTTTCTCTCGGAATATTTCAATCGTAGTTACATAAAGTGAGCCGCAGACGCCTAAAATTTAAAAATTGACACCTGGTAAATCATTCCTGCTGACTTGACTTTTATGAATAACCAAGGCTGACGCATATATTTAATAACTATTTAATGCTCTCTGTAGTAATAAACAACGAAGAATATGTCAAGATTCTACAGAAATTTCAGGAAATGCCGCTGTTGTCAAAAAAATTCGGGTTTGATCTGACTCCACCGGTCAATATCAATTGCCATCAGCGATTTCCGGCTGTACATTAACACAGAGTTTCCTGAGAGGACTCTATCCTTGATGAAAAGTCCGGTTTTGTCTATTTTTTACTTTCAATTTGATTTCATTCTGCCCAGGAGTGAAATACACTGATGAAATCTGAAAACAGAGCATTATTCTTTCTGCCCCTCCTTATTCTCTCCTGCTCCAACCCGGAAGTGGAGAAAAAGGAAACCGCTTCTCCAATCCGCTTCGGCACTTATATCGGCACAGCGAGTGATGAAACCACCAACCTGCTTCATATCTATTCGCCCTGGAACTCTTCGCAGCACCTGACAGTGAATTTTCCGGAGCACTGCTGGGGAGTGAACCTGCCCAATGTAAGCCACTCCAGCACGGTTAAGATTCCCGAGCCCTGGAGCTTCAACGAAGACTCGACCGAAGCCTTTTTCGAGCACATACCGCGCCAGGGAGTGCTGTTCCGGGCCGAGGCCAGGGCAGAGTCAATGGGAGTAAGGCTTAGCATAAAGATAACCAACAACTCGGACACTCCCATTTCCGATATCCGGGTCCTGGTCTGCGTGCGGCCGGATCAGATGACCGCTTTCCGCGATACAGAATATGCCAGGACTTATGTGGCCGTGGAGGGCAAGCCGTTGAAGCTCGGGATCGAGACCCATTACAGCGGCGCTTTGCCGGAAAGGTTGCCGCCCTGCTGGGCTTTGAATGTCAAGGGGGGGCCGGACAACCTCACTTTCCAGGACCTCGGCTGGTTCCGCGACGGTCCGGGAAGAATCGTGCAGGAACGGGCGTATCCCCCGCTGACCGCCATTCAATCCCGGGAAGACCCGGACAGATGGATCGCCACGATCTGGAACCCGGCGCGCCTGCTTTTTGCAAACCCCTTCATTCCATGTTTTCATTCGGACCCCCTGGTGCCGGACTGTCCTCACGGAGAAACGACCAGGACTGAAGGCTTGATCATTTTCCACGAGGGAACTTACGCTTCACTGCTCGAGCGCGCACGGAGAGAACTCGGCCTGTAATCTTTATTCCAGGCCAGCAGGAAAATGGAAAAATCGAATTATTGGTCATTAACATATTCAAATAAAACTTACATTGATGATGCCCAGCTCCCCAGAGGAGTACAAACAAATATATTTTAGGAAGAGGCACAATAATTTCTCTATCCAGGAGGCGTATCATGAAGAGCCGTATTTTAGCAGGAGCCGTTTTTTTCAGTCTCGTTCTCTCTCTCCAGGTAATGGCCCAGGAAAACCGCTACGGCATATTCGACACCCTGAGTTTGAAGAACTTCCATCCAGAGTCCCGCCTGCAGGTACCGGCTCACGAAATCCTGCGTCCTAAGTTTCCGGTGATCGACGCCCACTCGC
>Ga0307379_10007590_pt1 | contig 14713 bp, 26 predicted proteins | sample UN2MG_FD_202237 | JGI IMG/M metagenome (GOLD analysis project Ga0307379, IMG submission 202237) | Soil microbial communities from Risofladan, Vaasa, Finland - UN-2 | ecosystem: Environmental > Terrestrial > Soil > Coastal area > Acid sulfate soil | place: Finland: Risofladan, Vaasa | collected... | reverse complement strand
GATTCAAGGAGCGCGGTCCAGAACGCGGCCCCGGGGGGAGCCCAAGGGAACGGGTAGCCCCCACGGAAGAAGCCCTCCTCCTGCAAGGGCAGAGCCTGCGGGGGTGGCCCTGGAGGCAGTGCCGCAGCTTGCGGAGCCCCTGCTTGCAGGTGCGGAGTCGCCACATGCGGGGGTGGATACCCTGCTGGGCTTGTTGGATTCGTCGTCACGAGCGCTTGTTCTCTTTCTTCTTGGTCGGCGGAGCTACCGCGGCCTGGACGGTGTCCCAGTAGCCGCGCCAACCACCGCCTTGGTGCTTGTCGTAGGTTTCCTTGGCAGCGAGGTGCTTGTGAAGGACTGCACAGATAAAGGCGCTCAGGGTCTGCTTTACCGCAGGGCCGGAGTCGCGCCGGATCTCGGTCTCCCGTAACTGTCGGGCCGAATCAAGGAGCGCAGTGAGCACAGGATTCGTGTAGACCTGGATCTGTTTCTTGGGCTTCTTGGGCACCGTCTTGGGCTTCTTGGGCACCGTCTTTTTCGTTGTGGACCTAGGTGGCATGAGGTTCCTTCTCGGGCTGTCGCGGGCGAGACCCGCACGGCTTGGGTCGGGAGAATATCAGCGGGCACTGACAACCGGAGGTCCCGACGACACCTCGGCAGTTGGTCCTAGTGTCGTGCTACTCTTTCGCCTGACAAGAGTGGGACGAGAATTCGCCCAGACCGGGAGAGTTATGAGCCGAGGCCTGATCAAGTTCAAGTGCTCGTGCGGGATTCAGTTCGCCCCCGAGGGCGTCACCCAGGCCGAGCTCGACCACGGCGAGCCGCTCGCTCGCTGCCCGGCCACCGGCCTGTTCAACGTGGATCACGACTTCGTCCAGGTCTACGCCATAGGGTCGCGACCGGTTCCAGCTGGCTGGTCGTGCGTTCGGTGTGGGGGCGGCGGCCTCTACTGTGCGAACTGCGGCTGTCACGAGTGCGTGGAACCGGATGGTTGCCGAGGCTCGCTCGTGATCTGCGACCACCGCGACGGAGCGCTCAAGGTAAAGAACGGGACCAGCAGCCCTGACGCTGACCATGGCCTCGAGAAGGTCGTCAAGTCGAACCCGGCCTGGATCAAGTTGTGGGCCCGAACGAAGCTCACGCCAGCGACGGCGCCGGGGATCGGCTCCGTTGCGGACTCGATCCACGGCGCCATGAGTCTTGACCCGCGTCTCCTGCGCGAGGCTTTCCACGAAGCGTGGCGAGCCGGTCGACAAGCAGGCCTGCGTTCGTGATCTACGCCCTCGCCGCCTACGCCCTCGCCGTGCTCCTGCTCTACGTCTTCCGCTGGCTCTCCGCGGAGGACACCAAGGCACAGAAGCGGAGGCTCTCACTCGGGGCGCGCCCCCGCTCGGAACCTCTCTACGACACGGCCTCGCTCGCTGACGGTGGTGCCCCAACTCCAGCCCCTCAGTTCTTCACGAGCTTCAAGCCGTTCGACCGAGCGCTCGGTGGCGGGCTGCCCTCTGCCCACCACCACTACTGGTTCGGCCTCAGACCGTCAATCAAGGACAGACCATGAGAATGAGCCGGCAAAAGCGAGGGCGCTGTCCGCAGTGCCACGGGACCGCACCTCTCCGCAAGGACGGGGGCTTGGGGAAGCACAAGGCTCACGCAAGGTCCTGGGACAAGATCGGGAGACGCTTACCGCCGGTTCTCGTGGTGTGCTCCGGGGTCGGAATGCAGGTTGGCGAATCAGTAGCCGGCGTCCTGCAGCGCTGCGGCCGGTGCAGGGAGATCCCTGCCTGCGAGTGCCCCGAGCGACGGTGTGCGTTTGCCGGCGCGCTCCTGAACAAGTACTCGGGCGAGTGCCACCACTGCGAGACCCTCGTCTGGGAGGAAAGCGCGGCCTTCTACGACGGCCCCATTCGGCTCGTCTGCGCCTACTGCGTCCACCTTGAGAAAGGCAAGCCGACGCAGCGCAGGCGCTTTCACGAAAACAAGTCTAAAGAGGACAAGTAATGATCGACATGCTCACGGGAACCGTCGTGTCCAGAGACGCAGCTGGCGTCGTGCTCGACGTCAACGGGATCGGCTTTCGAGTCGAGGGCAGCTTCACCGAGGCAGACGTCGGCTACGTCCGCGACTTCTACACGGTCCTGACGCTGACCGGTCAGCAAGAGATCAAGCCGAGACTGTTCGGTTTCGAGACGCAGCTTGAGCGCAAGCTCTTCGTCGCGCTCCGCAGCGTCCAAGGAGTCGGGGCCAGCACCGCGGCCAGGATCGCTGGCGCTCGCCCCGTCGACGAGATCGTCGAAGGGATCACCGAGGGCGACGCCTCGGTGGTCAGAGTGAAGGGCGTCGGGGCCAAGATCGCGGACCGGATCTTGGCCGACCTCGGCCCCAAGATCGGCGCCGTGCTGGCCTCGTAGACTCTCAGTCCAGATTGGCTGATCTGACGTAAGTCCTTACCACGTAAGGGTTTACGTCAAATAAGTATACCACGACACCGCTACGGTGTTGCAGTGGACTGCGGTTGTGTATACTGGGGCCAGGTCTCAGGGATCCCCTTGAGCGCCTGGAACAAACAGGCCGGTATCCGGCCACGGAGACAACATGACCCTTGCAACGACCACCCCCGTGAACGTCACCGTCTACGAAGGGGGCGTCCGCTTCAGGAGCCCCGACGGGTACTGTGCCAAGGTCCTCGTCCGCTTCGACGAATCGTCCTCCTGCTGGAACGCGGGCCCGGACAAGGTGCTCGTGATCCAGGGCCTGAAGCGCTCGGCCCCCGGCTTCAGCGGCGCGTATCTCGCCCCGAAGCGCGGCCCTTCCGCCGGGTCTGTTCTGCTCTACAGCTTCCGCGTCCAGGCCGACCCCGGCCCCGGTTTCAGCCGCGCTAAGAGCGCTGGACTCAAGGAGATTCGCGCCTCGGTCAAGGCGCTGGCCAGCGAGGTGATCGAGGCCGAGCGCGCTCGGGTCGCTGCCAAGCTCGCCGCGACTTCGGAGCGGTGCCGCGACGGCGCCGTCAAGGCCAGCGCCTTCGGGTCGGGTTCTGACTCGCGGATCCCGGTCCGCGTCCACGGCGCGCTCTTCACGCTGGCAGGATCCTCGGTCGGCTACGAGCGGGTTGCCCCGGCCGAGAACGCCGACCCCTACGCGAAGCTCCGGGTCGAGGTCGTCACCTGGCCCGGCGCCAAGCCGGTCTCGGTCCACGTCTCAGACCTCTGGGACGTGGAGAAGTGCGGGGTCGCGGTGCCCGCCGAGTGCGCCGAGTGCCACCGCCCCATGAGCGCCGACGAGTGCGGCGGCGAGTGGGCCGAGGACCGCGTCTGCGACTCGTGTGCGGGCGTCACGAAGGACGCCGACGAGGCCACCACGGAGCCCCAGCCGAAGCTCCTCGACCGGGTCTGCACGAAGGGCAAGCAGTCGCTCGACTACCGGGCGACGTGGCGCCTCGGCGGTCACACGCTCCGCGTGCGCCGCAAGCGAGACTTCTACGACTTCCAGTCCCACGCCGTGATCGAGCGGCACGACGGGAGCGCCTGGCAGAAGGTCGAGACGATCCCCGGCGAGGGGCTGAGCTTCAGCGCGGGCGACTCCTCCGTGAGCAACGGGACGAGGCCCAACCCGGCTGAGATCGCGGACGAGGCACTCCTGCTGCGCAAGGCCGCGTTGATCCTCGGGGTGGTGACCTCGTGAGCCGCTCGCTCTTCCCGGGTCTCACGGAGCCCCTCAGCCAGCGCTGGCGGAACGGTCGCGACAGCTACCGACCCGCCGACGACGAGCGGTTCGAGCCTCGTCACTACGAGGTCGCCCTCGTGACCCGCGACGCCGACGTGCGGCCCTTCGTGGCGCGGCACCACTACTCGGCCTCGCTGCCGAACTCGGGTCGCTACCGGTTCGTCCTCGTGGACAACAGGCTGCCCGCTGACGAGCGCGTCGTGGGCGCGTCGGTCTTCGGGTCGCCGTCAGGCCCCTCGGTCCTGAGCGCTGCGTTCCCCTTCCTGACCTCGCCCAACCAAGAGGCTGCGGAGCTTCAGCGCCTCGTGCTCGTGGACGAGGTCCGGAAGAACGGCGAGAGCTGGTTCGTGAGCCAGTGCTTCCGCACGCTCAAGCTCGCGGGGCTTGAGGCCGTCGTGAGCTACAGCGACCCGTCACCGCGCTGGGACGCGGACGGGGTCGTCGTCATGCCCGGCCACGTCGGGTGCGTCTACCAGGCTCTCTCGGCCTGGTACACGGGTCGCGCTCGCGCCCGCTGGTCGTGGTACGTCGCGGAGAGCGGGCACCAGATCAACGAGCGCGACCTGACCAAGGTCCGCGCCAAGTGCCCGTGCTGCGGCTCGGGCAAGAGCGCGGACGGCGGCCTCGGCGCCGTCGAGCGCCTCGTGGGCTGGGGCGCACGCCGCCCCAAGCGCGGCGAGTGCTTCCGCTCCTGGCTGGCCGCCGTGCTCCCCACCCTCGGTGAGCGCCGCCGCCACGGCGGGAATCACCGCTACGTCTGGGGGATCGCGAAGGCCGCGCGCAAGGGCCTCGTGAGGCTTCACGACGGCCAGCCTGACTCGACCACCTACCCGAAGACCATTGACCCGACCGCACGCCCTAGCTGGGCAGGAGACGACGCATGAGCACCCAACGAACCACCACCCTGCCCGCCTGCGCGGTGCCCGGCTGCGAGCACACGCGGAGGACCCGTGGGCTCTGCCACGGCCACTACCAGAATTTCCGCAGCCTCGCCCGGAAGGGCACCGCGGCGCCCGAGAAGGACCTCATGGCGCGCGGCCTGCTCCTGCCCGAGGGCACGGGCGGCGCGGGCAAGCTCGGCAAGTTCGACGGGTTCCAGATCGGCTCTGAGATCCAAGGAGAGGCGTCGTGAGCAAGTCGCCAGCTAAGGCCAAGCCGAGCGTCCTGTGGGAGTCCAACGGCGGCGTGCTGGTGTGCCACCAGCACTTGGGCTTCGCGGCGTCCTCTGAACTGGAGGCTCGCCCGAAGGCCCGCACGCTGACCACCTCGCTCGATCACTGGACCCGCGTCACGAAGGCCGAGGCCGCTCAGTACCGGAGCGAGGGCATGGGCTGCGAGGACTGCGGCGAGACCGACTACAGCAAGGCTCCCGCCTACGACGGGGAGCCGTTCCAACTCTTCGCGGACGAGGAGAGGCTCTTCGGGGCCGGAAAGGGGGCGTCCTCGTGACCAAGTTCAACGCCAACGGCTGCTGGTTCCAGGCGATCCTCGGGAGCGGCGAGACGAAGACCATTATCAGTCTTGAAGGCCTCCTCCGGTTCCTCCGGATCCACAACCCGAGCGAGTCGCACACGCTGCTTCTCGACTGGGCGTGGACCGCGAAGCCGGGCGCCGTCGAGGCCAGTCACAACGTCTTCTATCTGATCGCGCTCGACCCGGCTCTCGACACCGAGGGCCACCTCACCGACCAGTTCGACCCTGAGTGCTGGGACGAGTTCCAGGCCTGGAACTCCGAGCGCACGAAGCACCGCGACGCGTGGACGCGCGACCCGCTTCTCTGCATGCGCTGCGGGAGCGCTGACCGCGTGCTGGTCATGCTCTGGGTCAACGCGCTGACCGGCAAGGCCGATTGGTCCGAGCCCTGCTTCGAGGTCACTGACGAGCCTCACTCGCACGGGATCCAGTCCCAGTACTGCACGACCTGCAAGGCGGATCACGGCGTCACGCTGACCAGCGAGATCGCCAGCGTGCTGGCCCTCGGCGCGGGGGTCGAGTAGTGGCGAGTCGATCCGAGCTTGCGCGCTGCCAGGCGCTGTCCGACGAGTGCTGCGCCAAGCTCGGGATCGACGCTGTCCCGGTTGAGTGGAGCGGCCGGCTCAAGACGTCGGTCGCGACTGCCTGCCGCTTCCCGAGGCGAGTGACGAAGCTCAACGCCAGCCTCTGGGCCCAGGCTCCCCGCGAGGAGCAGGACGAGACGGTGGCCCACGAGGCCGCCCACCACGGGAGCAAGGGCGAGCACGGCGCCAGCTGGCGGGCCGCCATGGCCAAGCTCGGCTACGACGACCCGAGCCCGTGCCACGACCTCGACCTCAGCCAGGTCGTCGTCCGCACGAGCTACGCGCTGATCTGCACGGGCTGTAAGAGGCACGCCACGGCGGCCCACAGCAAGGCCAGCTACCGTCGCCTGGTCAAGCAAGAGTATGCGACCGACGACGGTCCTCACGCTGGCTGCTCAGACGGTCCCGGCGAACTCCGCTGGTCGACCTTTCAGACCATGGGAGACGGATTGCTAGGCGCGATCCTCCCCGTCACCCAACCATCAACCACCTGATCGGAAGCGCTGTGCTGACGACGAGAACGAAGAAGGAGGTCCTTGTGACCAGTAGCCAGGAGGCGCGTATCGCGCCGAGGAGTGGTGATTATGATTCGGGGCAAAAGCTACGAATTGGAAGTTTGTTTTCCGGTATTGGAGGGCTCGAACTCGGGCTTGAGTGGGCGGGCGTCGGACGCACGGTCTACCAGGTCGAGCAGGACGAGTTCTGCCGGGAGCGCCTCGCGGCGCGCTGGCCAGGAGTCCCCCAGTGGGGAGACGTCACCGAGCTCAACTTCGACGAGTTGCCCTCGTGCGACGTTCTCGTCGGAGGCTTCCCCTGCCAGGGAGTCAGCGTCGCGAACACCACCTCGCGAACTGGCCTGCATGATCCTCGCAGCGGCCTCTGGAGCTACATGGCGGGAGCTATCGAAGCTCAACGACCTCAGTGGGTCGTGGTCGAGAACGTGGCGCACGGCTGGCGAAAGTGGCTTCCCAGTGTGCGACGAGACCTGGGAGGGCTCGGCTACGAAACGCTTCCGATCCAGCTTGAGGCACGCCAGTGCGGCCAGCGGCATGTCCGTCGACGCCTCTTCGTGCTGGCCCACGCCGACGGCTTCAAGCTACGGCTCAACGAACAACGGAGTGCCCCCGGACGGTCGCGAGCAGTACGCGACCAAGGGCAAGCCGAGCCTCTGGTCTCTCGCCAGCCGCGAGGGTGGCAAACTCAACCCGGACTTCTCGCTGGCGCTCATGGGCTTCCCAGAGGGCTGGCTGGACCCACCTTCCGCGCTATCGGGAACGCCGTTGTTCCCCAGTGCGCCGAGGTTGTTGGACACGTAATCCGCGAACTAATCGAGGCCGGCGCGGCGGCCAGGAGAGACGACGCATGAACACGAAGAGACTCAATGAAATTTGCGCGGGGGCCGCTGAGATCCTCGACGGGGACGACCCCGACTCGACGTGGGTGATCCACACCGTCCGGGCCTGCGTCGAGGACGGCAAGTGGGCCTTCACGGGTGACGCGGTGACCGAGGACCGCGTCTTCGGCGGTCGGGACGCGGTCGGCAGCGACGACCTCGGACTGCCTGTCGAGGCCACCGAGGGCCAGGTCCGCGAGGCCGTGACGGCCTGGGTCGAGGCCAAGGAAGGCATGCGCCTCGCCAGGCGCCTGAGCTTCACGGTGGCCGCGTGAGGCTCTTCCGGTTCACCGACGCGGCCAGGGAGAACTGGCTGATCTGCGGAGAAGAAGGCTGGGGGTTCGGGAGCGTCAAGAGGCCGGAGCTTCACGCCGAGGCCTTCGTGGTCGCGGGCGAGGTCAACGCTGTGACCTTCCAAGCCATGAAGGCGAGCGAGGGCATGCACCTCTTCTACGTCGAGGCTGGCACCGAGGGGTCGCTCCCCTACCACGACGAGCAGGCCACCCTCCACCCGCCGATCATGCTTCTGGCTGGTCTCGACTGGACGACCCCGCTCGTGGCCCAAGGCCAGATCGTCGTCGTGAGCTACGCCTGGTACGACACTAGCCTCTACCGGCGCATGCTCGACCAGAGCGACGGGAGGACGGGCTACGCCGCGTTGGATCAGGAGGCGGCCGACGAGCTTGACCTGGCGGGTGAGCCTGACTTCGACGGTCCTCTGTGGGACGCCTTCCGAGACCACCCCCCGGTCACCGACGACCTCTGGTCCGTCGTGCTGCCCAGCCAGGAGGACAAGATCCGAGAGCGCGCCACGGCAGCCTTCGACAAGGTCATGGACGAGGGCGGAAACATTGGGCAGGCGGTTGACGCCTGCAACGCGGTCTGCGCCGAGGCCGGGATCCCCGGCATGCAGATCGTGGACGACAAGCCGGAAGCCCGGCACAACTCAAACTGAACGAAAGAGACGACGACATGACGACGAAGACGACGAAGCTCCTACGGGGCAAAGCCAAGCTGCAAGAGTTCCGGTTCCGACTGGGAGACCACGGTCTCGCGCAGAAGGGCGGGCACTGCTCCGCGTGCAGCGCGGTCGAGGCGGTGATCACCGTCCAGGCCGAGGACCTTGACGAGGCGCTCAAGCTCGCGAACGAGTCGCGCTTCATTGGGACGAGGGCCGTTCCCTTCAAGGGCGGCGAGGGGATCGAGTTCTCGATCCAGGGCGTGGTCACCAAGCGCCAGCTGATCAAGGAGGCGTAGCGATGTACGCCGAAGGACGAATCCATTTCAGTGTTGAGGACCTAGTCGAGTTCGCTCGCCTGAAGGGCCTTCAGGTCCCCGACGCTGCCTTCCCCCAGAGGGACAACTCGCCCGGGATCTATGCGCTCGACGAGGAGTGTGAGGCCGATATCGGCTACGACCCCATGGTCGGTGGTATCGAGTTGCGTTGGGGCGAGACGGTCAAGCCGGTCATGACGACGCCCGAGTCGGAGTCCGAGCCGGAGTCCGAGTCGGAGTCGGAGCCCGGACCCGGGCCCGTGAGCCTGAAGGCTCGCAACCGGTCGATCAAGAAGGCCTTCCGCTCGGGAGCGTCCGCGGCCGACCTGGCCGGGCTCCACGACCTGTCCGTTGGCACGATCTACCGCGTTCTCCGAGGAGACAAGCGGTGAGGCGGGCGGGAATGACCCTGATCGCGACCGTGAGGAAGGATCGAGCCGAGAAGAGGCGGGTCCCCTCGCACTGTCAGAAGTGCGGGGCTACGTCCCTTGAGGGCAAGCTCTACTGCCTCGGCCACGTCGAGGACAACGACTACGTGAAGGAGGTCAGGACTCGGATCGAGCGCCGCGAGGCCGAGTTGGTCGCCGTGGCAGAGGCCGGTCCCAAGGCCGTCGATCTCGAGGGCCTCGTCGTCCGCGAGATCGTCGGCCTGCTCACTGCCCACGGGGCGCGCTCGGTGGGCCGGTTGGCGCGAGAGGTCTCGATAGACTTCGCGACCATGAAGTACTACGTGCGACGACTCAAGGCCGCGGGGTGGATCTTTCAGGCGACCGAGGTGCGGAGCGCGGGCACGATCTGCCTGACCGGGGCCCAGGAGCGCGCCTGTGGCTAAGGAGGCCAAGCAGTACCGCTGGGTCTGCCCCGAGTGTTGCGGGTTCAAGCTCGCGTCGTCGCGGCCCAAGAAGATCGCGACGGTTCGCTTCTGCCTGCCGTGCTCGGAGGCTACCGGCCTGCTGGTCGAGCGCGGGTGCCCGAAGCTCGACAAGTCACGCGAGACCAAGGCCGAGCGGGATAAGGTGCGCCGTGAGCGCGCCGTCGCGACGAAGAGGAAGACGAAGAAGAAGGCCCGAGCGAAGCGCGAGGAGACCGCCGAGGAGAAGTGGCACTACGGCGGCTACGACTTGAGGGCCGAGGCGACGCGGCTCCTGAAGATCGCGAGGGGCGAGGGCTACCCCTGCAAGAAGCCGAGCATGACCGCCAACTGGCGCCACAAGGGCGGCTACGCGACGGGGCGCTCGTGGGGCGGCAAGGTCCACCTCACGATCCCCAAGGGGTCGCCCGCCGCGCCCGCGCTGGTCCTGCTCGCGCACGAGCTCGCGCACGAGGCTGCGCCTGGTCACCACGGCTTCGAGTGGCGCTGGCTGTTCAGTACGCTGGTCAACAAGGGCTACGGCGTGACGGTCGAATACAAGGGCGGGTGCTCGTCCCGCGATCTGCACAAGGCGGCGATTCAAGCGGTCGCCGCGAAGCTCAACGAAGAACTGACGGACGCTCAGCTTGAAGCTGACGAAGAGGGGGCGTAGCCATGGTTGACATGAGGGACACGAGTGTGAGGGATCACGGCCTCGGCAATAACGGAGAACCTGACGGGCCGCCGCGGGTGAAGAAGATCCTGACCTCGAAGGACAAGCTCAAGGGCGTGGCCCCGGTCTGCCCGAACTGCGAGTGCGCGACGCTCGCGGAGATCGAGGTCAACATGACGAAGATCGCGGTCCCCTTTGGGTCAGGGGCTCTACGCCAGGGCGTCGGGACCTACCTCGGCTGCCCTGCCTGCCCGTGGGCCAGCCCGATTGTGATTCGGATTCCTCGCGCATGACCGAACAAGAACAAGCGGCCGAGGCCGCGAAGATCGCTGCCGACGTGGCGAGCTTTCTTCGGGCTCGGATCGAGGCCGGAGACGAGGAGGCGCCCGCGGCGCGTGAGACCTTCATGGGTTTGGTCATGGACCTGAACCGGAAGGGCGCCAGCGAGGAGGACAAGGACTGCTGCCGCGAGATCCTCGGACTGGTCCGCTACGCCTACCTCGCAGGCAGGCCGCGTCAGGCCTGCGTGGCCGAGAGCATGAACTAATGCTCGTCCACTATCAGTGCTTCAAGTGCCCCGCCGAGCGCCGTCGCTGGGTGGCTGGGGAGGCCTTTGACCCGAACGTCAGACCTTGGCCCGAAGAGGCCGGGACCGCGGTCAAGGAGGCGGCGTCCTGTTCTACGTGCAAGGCCGAGGTCTCTTCGATCAAGAGCATTTCCGAGCACGGCTACGCGATCCGGCTGCTCGGCCTCTACGCCTCGGGCCAGTTCTTCGACTGCGGCAACAGCCTCAGCCCAGGTGTGACCTGGGTCGGGCCCGACGAGGACTATGAGGTGTTCGACAACTACGCGGAGGCCGAGGACCTCCGCGTCAACTTGGTCAAGCTCGGGTTCCTCCAACCCCAGGCCGAGGTCGTCGAGCTCGGCAAGCACGGCGGCCCGGCCATGCCCGTGCTCGACCGGGAGGTCTGGTCGGGACGGTTGCTCCCTGACGGGACCGTCGAGATCCGCGGGACGCTGGGTCTCGGAATGCTGCCCTCCCTCCCGGCTCCGGGCGGCCGGGTTTACCTGCCGTGCAAGTGCGGGGTGATCGTCGTGACGGAGTGGTCGACCTCGGTGATCTGCCCTAGCTGCGCGAGACGGCCTCGCAAGTCGAGAGCGAAGGTCGAGCCGGAGCCTGAGACCTGCGGAGACTGCGGAGACGAGGGCTGGGTTTGCGGAGGAGACTGGGGCTGCAACCTCAAGGCCAACGAGGCCGGAACGGAGCACGATCACAAGACACCGTGCCCGAGCGCTGTGTCGTGTGGGTGCCCCGCGGGCGAGGAGTGGATCGGGTGAGTGACGCTAGAACCCGAGAGGCAGAGCGCGGCGCTGCCCTCGACGAAGACGAGGAGCTACGCTTCCAACGTGAGCGGCTCCGAGCCGGAGAGTTCGACCCCGCGCGGCACTGGGCCCAGAGCCTGTCGAAGCGGGAGCGGTTGCTGGTCGCGGCCTGGGGGAGGGTTCCCGACTTCCTCAGGGAGTCGTTCGACGCCTTCATGCGCAAGTTCGTCTCTGACCCTGTCGCGGAGATTCTCCCGGCAATCCTTGAGGCCTCCCGGCGCTGCCCTGGCGAGTGGATCGGGGATAAGGGTGCGCTCCAAGCCCTGGGCGTGATCATGGTCGCTGTTCACGAGAGTGGCCTAGCAAGCGGTGATTACGGTGGTGTGGTCCGTCGCGCGCTCAAATTGAGGCGCCTCCCCCATGGGGTAAGGCGGGAGGAAATGAGGATCCTGGCCAGGATTTGGAAGCGCACGTTGCCTCCCGAGATTCGCGAACAAGCGCTCCGCTTGTTGCCAGCGGTCCACCAACACGTCAACGTCATTCTGGAAGGGCTCACTCGGTGAATGAACTCGACGTTTCACGCCCGACTATGAGCCGTTTCGTCGCGGAGCACAGCGACGGACAGAGATACGAGCACGTTGTCCTCGGGGCTACTAGGACATTTTGCGGCCTGGTATTCGGCCTCTACGAGGAGCAAGAAGGTCCAGCGAGCCGCTGCCGAGTGTGCTCGGGTGAGGTGCTGTCCCTTTGGAGGCTCAAGGGACGAACGCTGGCGTTCTTGCGGAAACACGAAGAGGCCGAACGCGAACTGAAAGAGGCTCGGGAATTGGAGTTGCAGTGCGAGAGGGCGGAAGCTGCCCGTCGTCGCCGGGCCGCTGCTTGCGCCGAATGGGGGCCAGTTCTAGCCAGTAGTGGCTCGAGAAACTGCCCACGCTGCCGCCAGGAATATCCATGCCTCTGCGTCCGGAACGCGAGGCGCCGTCGCGTCAAATCCACCAATCACTATTCGTAGGTAAAGCATGAAGCTCGAGACAATCACCCAGGAAGGGCTGTGGCTCTGCCTCCTGCACGGAGGCATGTCCGAGGCTATTGACTGGATCCAGCCGGCGTCGGTCAACGTGATCATGACCTCACCGCCCTACAAGGACGAGGACGGGTTCTCGCTCGCGCTCATGCGCGACCTCGGGAGGCTCGCGGTTCACGTCCTGAAGCCAGGAGGCCGGGTCTTCATGAACTTCGGCCAGCTGCGCGAGAACTTCAACCGGCCATACGTGGCCCGGGACCTGGTCCAGGTTGGGGCTCGGTTGGGGCTCAAGGCAGGGCAGACGATTGCGTGGATCAAGAGCGTCGTGATCGACGAGAAGCAGCGCGGTCACTACCAGCCGATCACCATGAAGTCGCCGACGTTGAACTACTGCTGGGAGTCGATCTTCACGTTCTACAAGCCTCCCGAGGCGGGGCTCGACCGGCTCTCAATCGGAGTCCCCTTCGCGGACAAGTCGAACATGGAGCGCGGATCCCGGGGAAGCAACGGGGACCTGCACTGCGCAGGAGACGCCTGGTTCATTCCCTACAAGACGACGGGCGCCACGAAGAAGAAGGGCGCCGCCGAGCTCAAGGGCGCCTACAGCTACCCGGAAGAGGTGGTCGAGCGCTGTCTCAAGGTCTCAGACCTCCAACCTGGAGCGGTCGTGCTCGATCCCTTTGTCGGAGGAGGGACCACGGTCAGCGTCGCGAGGAGGCTCGGGTTCAACTCAATCGCGGTGGACATGAACAAGGTCGCTCTTGAGGTCACCCAGCGGGCCTGGGAAGGTGTCCAATGAGGCGCGGCTGGGTCTGCAAGGTCTGCCTCGTGAGGGCAGATCAGGATAGGAAACCGGTTCACTGCAAGACCTGCGGTGCTCCCTTCAAGGATTGGATCGAAGAATTGGAGAACAGGTGACGAAGGACGACTTAGACCGGGCGCAGAAGAGCGCGGGGAAGGAGAACCGGAGGATCCTGAGCGACGCCTACGAGACGCTCAAGCTCTTCACGACCTGCGACTTCGACCGGCTCGCAGACCGCGAGGTCCGTGCCAGGCGCAGCATGATCAACGACTCCATGAGTTCTCTGACCGAGGCGGTCTCGAGCTTGAAGTCACCGACCGGCCGGAAGATCGCTCTGAAGGCCTACACGGCCCTCGGGGACAGGCTTCAGCGCTTCGATAGGGAGTTGGCTACCCGTGGATAGCTGCAAGCACGCGCTCGACGTTTTGAAGGTGGAGTCCAGCGGGGCCGGGGTCCGCGGCATGACGTCGTTGCTCAACGTCTCCTGCCTATCCTGTAATAAGAAGTTCCCCGGGTCCTCGGGTGTCAAGGTTCTGGCCGACGCGCTCCAGGCCGATAACAGAGCCGTCTGGAAGGCGCTGCAAGCGGCCGGCATGAGCCGGGACGACCTCCCGGCCCCGCTGGTCCCTCGGCGAACCGAGGTTGGGGTGTGCGAGCACTACCTGGGCTGGATCAGGATCGAGAGCGCCGGGATCGGGGTCCGGGGCGCGACAGGACGCGTCTGGTTCGTGTGCGCGGGCTGTAAGGTCTCGTGGAACGAGTCCGCGGGGGTCGCGATCTTCTTCACCAAGCTCCGCGAGGACCAGCGCAAGGTCCACGCCGCAATCCGCCGGCTTGGCGTAGACGTCGAGTAGCCTAGACGGGGTGGACCTTCGCAAGACCTCCTGGTGCAACGGCTGCTACCTCGCCTACGCGCGCAAGCTGCATGACGAGGACGTGGTCGTGATCTCCTGCGCTCGCCCTTGGTGGCCGGGCGCGGTCGAGGTCTACGTTCGAGGTCTCCCGCCCGAGGACGAGGATCAGCCGAACCTAGAGATCGGTCGCCTGATCGGGTTCCTCAAGGACCCGGCCCACTGCGAGGACGGAGACTGCCTTGAGTGGCTAGAGGAGCACGGCGAGGCCGGCGCGGCCCTCCACCTCGCGCGCCAGTTCGGCGTCATGGGATCGGCGCTCCAGGTCTCAAGCGAGTTCATTCTTGTAGAGCCTGTGGAGAACGACGAAAGTTCCTAGCGTTTGCTCGGGTTGGACTTTCCACAAACTAAACACTAAAGAGTACGTCGGACCTGGCCGATACAACGGGCATGGTCGTACCCATGCCCTTCACTGCTTTGCTCTTCTCTGGTGGCCTCGATTCGGTCGCCATGGCTCTGATTCTCGTCGCCAAAGGGCACGAGGTAGAGCCTGTGTACTGCTCGCACCGCCACGGCGGGAACGTGACCAAGAAGGAGGTCATGGCCGCGAGTTACCTGGCGCCTAAGATCACCGGGCGCGAGCTCGTCGTCGTGAAGGCCCCGACGAAAGACGAGCGCTGGTGGGAGGACGCGAGCGACCAACTGCTCCACACGAACGCTGGCAAGCGCGGCGCGCTGCCCGTCCCGAAGGAATCAAAGTCGA
>Ga0307379_10007589_pt1 | contig 14713 bp, 12 predicted proteins | sample UN2MG_FD_202237 | JGI IMG/M metagenome (GOLD analysis project Ga0307379, IMG submission 202237) | Soil microbial communities from Risofladan, Vaasa, Finland - UN-2 | ecosystem: Environmental > Terrestrial > Soil > Coastal area > Acid sulfate soil | place: Finland: Risofladan, Vaasa | collected... | reverse complement strand
TCCTCATCATCCACGGGACGGGCGACGACAATGTCCACTACCAGAGTTTTGAAAAGCTCGTCAACGAACTTGTGGCCAACCGAAAGCGCTTCACGATGATGGCCTACCCCAATCGCTCCCACGGGATCTACGAGGGGAAGAACACGACGATGCACCTGTATGAGCTGATGACGAGGTATTTGCAGGAGAACCTGCTCCAGCCCTCCAAAGACTAGCGGAAAGCCGAAAATTCTCAGTCCGGGACCCGGCCTAGACGGGCTCAACACCAAAGTAGAATTGATGACGAAGCTAATTTTTGCTCTTATATACGTCTCGACGATGACCGATTCTGAGGATTAGAATATCGTCACCCAACAATGCATAGATAACCCTATAATCACCTACACGGAACTTGCGAAGCCCGGCAAATTGCCTCCTGAGAACATGCGTTGATTCCGGATTCTTGATGAGGGTTTCTTCTATTTGGTTAAGAATACGAGCCGCTTCAATCTTAGGAAGCTTTCTCAGATCACGATGTACGGACTTCTTGTAAACGATATTATAGGCCAAGGGACTTTCTTAGCTCTCTGCTTGAAATGACGGGATCGGTCTTGTCATGGAGCCGATCGAGTGCCACTTGGAGATCTGCGTAATCCTCCATATAGGACTCTAAGGCCTTCAGGATAATGAAAGACCGCGGCCTTTCAGTTTCTTTGGCAATGTTGTCCAGCTGCTCGGCAAGCTCTTTGGGCAGCCGAACCGATATTGCTGTAGTCATGGCATATCTCCTGTCACTATTGTATTACAATGTATACAAGAGCTGGAGATTTGTCAAGCCCTTTTTTAGGCGCCCTGCTGCAAAGGGAAGGGGAGATGTGGTCTTTCTTAGGGAGGACGGTATGAGACAAAAGAGTATCGCGGTTCGTCTTCCTGAAGGAGAGCACTGAGCGATTGACCCGATTTGTATTGAAGAGTAAGCAAAGGCTGAAATGAGAACAGTCTCTTGACAAGCCACGGATTACACCTTATTATGTGTATATCAAGGTGTAAAAATGAGGACCAATATCATGATTGATGACGCGCTCATGAAAGAAGCCCTGACACTTACTGGCATGAAAACGAAGCGGGACGTCGTTCAAAAAGCGCTCGAGGAATTCGTCCAGAACCTGAAGAAAAGGGATTTGCGGGAGATCCGAGGCAAGGTCCGGTTTGCGGCAGGTTATGACTATAAGAAAATGAGGTCCCGGTGATCCTGGTTGATACCTCGGTTTTGATCGATTTTTTCAAAGGACAAGATAATCCCGCCGTCCATAAATTTGGCCAGGTCATCGAACGGGATATCCCGTTTGGAATCAGCCCGGTCATTTTCCTGGAAGTTCTCCAGGGCGCGGCGACGGAAAGGGACTTCAAGGCGCTCAGGGAATACCTCGGAAGCCAGGTTTTCTATGACCTTAAAGATCGGCGGGAATCCTCTGCCCGGGCCGCGAAGATGTCGATCGAATTGCGCCGAAAAGGAATGTCCGTCAGAAGTACCATCGACTTCCTGATTGCGCAGACGGCTATCGACAATAACCTCTATCTCCTCCACAACGATTCCGATTTCGATCGGATAAAGAGAGTTTCATCCCTCAAGACATGGGATTAAAGGCGGGACGTCAAAATCGGGCGAAGCGCAGGCGCACCGTCTCCTGGATGCGGGCGCCTTTTTTGAGCAGCTTCCCCTTTCCATAGTTGTGCTCCCATTCCCACCAACCGGCGTTCGTGCCGCCGTACCAGCCGTTGACGTGGAGGGAAATGCGATCTGTTTCCATCGTCGCCCGGGCATCCTGCTTCCCGTCGGAGAGAACCAGTACACCAGCTCCGAGGCATCATGCGCACGGCCATTTTTCCTCTTTTTTGGCCGTCGGGAATGGTAGGTCGAGGCGGGCCGGATGTCAATTCGCACACATCAGGCAAAAGCCCTGTATAGTTAACGTGCCGCTTTTCTATGGAGGCAAGTACCGACCCGAAGAGTCGGCGAAATACCTTCCGTCATATCAATATCGCCCTTTGAGAACATTGCCTTGTGGAGAAACTGGGGTCATCAGGCTGCCATAGCGCTTGACATGCGCCGATGGTTTTATATAAAATTAGACATATAGATATAAGCATTAATATAATTAGATTATTATGTACATAGCCTGACTTTTTGCATATTCTAAACAAGGAGCAAAAAGATGCCCAATACGCAAATGAGAAGAATTAATCTGGATATTTCGTCCCTACAATATGAAGAGATAACAAGGCTCATGGCGGAAAAGGGCATGAAGTTGAGTCATTTTATCAGGGAGGCGGTGGACGACTATATCGCCAGGATCAAGCGGGAAAAGCTCGAAGAGGAGCTGAAACAAGGGTATCTGGCTAAATCGAAGCTGAATATCGAGATTTGTCGAGAATTCGAGCCCGTGGACGGAGAAAACGTCTGATGGAGACTGAGCTCAGACGGGGGGATGTCGTCTGCGTGAACCTGAATCCGACGATCGGTTCGGAAACAGGGAAAGTCAGGCCGTGTGTCATCATCCAGAATGACGTGGGGAACAGGTATTCGCCTGTTACTATAGTGGCCGTGATCACAGGTCAGAAGCGCTTATCCCAGAAGTATCCGGTGGATGTATGGGTGGAAAAAGGAGCGGAGGGGCTAGACATTCCGAGCATTGTCCAGTTGGATCAAATAAGAACGGTCGATAAGAAACGTCTCGTCAGAAGACTCGGGCATTTCAGCGATTCGATCATGAAGGAAGTTGACCGCGCCATCCAAATAAGCTTGGCCTTGGGTTGAGTTTTTGCCTCCCCCCATTCATGATTCATCGGCTTCGATCTCCTTGAGCTTAATGGCCAGGCGCTTCGGGGAGATCGGGAAGGCGGTCTTAAGTTCCGGCGCGAATAGCGACACCTTGAACTCCTCGACCATCCAGCGGTATTCGTCGATAAGTTCCTTTCTCTCCGGTGAAGTTTCCGGCGCCTTTTGCCTTGAGCGGCCCTTCTCGGCGAGGTCATTGCACTCGATTCTTCGAAGGGCATCGACAAACGGCCGCACCTGTTCGGCCTTTTTCCGGTCTTTCTCAAAGTCAACCTTCCCCCGACCCAGGCGCATCCGGAGCGCCTCCAGGTAACGCGGGATATGAACAAGTCGTTCAAGGGAATAGACGTCTAGGAAGCTTTTGGGGACGAGAGCCTCGAGTTCTTCCTTGACCTCCCGGCAAAGCGCGGCCGCGGCGCGGCTCGATCCGGCGGCCTGCTCGACCTGCTGGATGGCCTGTCGTGTCTCCTGGTAAGTATCGAAGATCTTGAATGTCGCCTCCCGCAGGGCGTGGCTCTTTTCGAACAAAGAGCGCATCACCGTCTCCCCATAGGCATCGAATTCCTCCCGGCTGCGGAGGTTCTTCCGGAAGATCTCCCGTTTGATGTTTTCCATCATTCCCTTTTCGACAGCCGTCTTGCCCCCGAAATAAAGCGCCGTCCTCCCGTATTCCTCGAAGACCACAAGATACCGGCGCAGGAATTCCACGTCCTTGGCGAATTTGGCCGCCAGGAGCGTTTCGACGCCCCTGAGATGCGAGGACAGGGCTTCCTCGGGTTTGCTGAAAAGCCGGATGTTGACGCCCTTTTCTCCGGGCTCCAAGCCCGGATACGCCGTCATGAACATCCCAACGGGAACGCTCTCAGGGAGCGGGCCGAAATTCCAGGATTCGCAGCCCTCCCTCTCCCATTTGGCGCGGGCGGTTTTCCAGTCTGTCGACTGCTCGGGGACAAAGGGAACCGCGCCGGCCCGCCGGAGCACCTCGATATTCCGGCTGGCGGTTAGCTCGCGACCTTCGGGGTCGACGACCGCCACCCGCATCTTCAGGTGGCTGGGGATATCGGTGCCGGCCCAGCGCGAGGCGGGGATATCCACCCCGAACCTTTTCTTGACGAACTTGGCCAGCGTCTCGTAGAGCGAAGGGTCGGTGAGCCGCATCTCGCGGGCGATCGTCTCGGCTGTCTCGGCAAAAGGCATCAACCGCTTCCGGTCGGCCTTGGGGAGACTTTTGATCAGGGCCGCGATCTTGTCCTTGAACTGGCCCGGCACCCCCCATTCCAGGGCTTCGGAGGGGATGGCGGCGATCTGGCCGAAGGGTATTCGCAGGGTCACGCCGTCGACCTCGTCACCTGGCGAAAATCGGTAAGAAACTGGAAATTGCCGCTCGCCCAGGGGGAACTCGTCCGGAAAACCCCGGAGCTCTTCCTCGTCGAGGGCGGAAAACAGAAGATCCTTCTCGCTCATCCGCAGGAACTCATCGCCGCCCGCCTGGCGGATCCTTTTTTCCAGGCCGCGGAGGTCGTAGACACCGGCCAGGCGCCGGGAGTAAAAATCGGCGACCGCCGCTTCGGGGACCATGATATCGCGCCGCCGCAGCTTCTCTTCCATCTCCCCGACCTTTTTCTGCAGGTCCAGGTTGTGCCGGAGGAAAGGCGGCGGGTCTATGACGTCGCCTTCGGCCAGGGCCTGGTTGACGAAGATCTTATGCGCTTCGTCGGGATCCTTGGGTCCGAAGGCGACATCCCGGTCGGTGACGATCTCCAGCCCGAAGAGCGTCACCCGTTCCTTGGCGCGCACTTCGCTCCGTTCCTTGTCCCAGCGGGGTTCGGAATAAGAATACCGGCACAGGTCTCCGCCCAATTCTTCGAGCCAGGCCGGGTCGATCTTGGCGGCCGTGCGGGCGAAAAGACGCGATGTCCTGACCACCTCCGCAGCGACGATCCACGGCCGTGACTTGCCGAACAGGGTGGAGCCGGGGAAGACCATGACCTCGCGCCCTTTGGCGGCCTGATACAGACTCTTTTCTTTGTGAACGGCGATGTTGGAGAGAAACCCGCTCAGGATGGAGCGGTGGATGCCCGCATAGAGAGCGGGTGTCGTCTCCCTTCTTTCGGCCCGTCCCCACTTGATTCCCTGCTCTTTCAGGATCGAGACGATCTGGTCGTGGACAAAGCCCCATTCCCGCATCCGGGGATAGGAAAGATAATGTTCGAGACAGAATTTTCTCTGTTGGCTTTTCGAGGCCGGGTTCTCGGCGATGCAGTGAAAACGCTGCCAAATATTGAGAAGCGTCAGAAAATCGGAATCCGGATGGGCGAACGAAGCCTGAGCCTGGTCGGCCAGGGCGGCCTTGTCCGGGGGCCTCTCTCTCGGGTCGCGGATGCTCAGGACGGAGGCGATGACGGCGACCTCAGGCAGGCATCCCTCTCTCTCCGCTTCGAGAAGCATCCGCGAAACCCGGGGGTCGAGCGGCATCGGGGCCATCCGCCGGCCCAGCGGAGTGAGCTCGTACTCTCGTCCGCTTCGGATAATAGCCTCCAACTCCTGGAGGGTCTCGTAGCCGTCCTTGATGTTGCGGGGATGAGGCCGGTCGACGAAGGGAAATTCGGCGGGATGCCCCAGGCCCAGATAAATCATCCTCAGGATGACCTCGGCCAGGTTTGAGCGGAGGATCTCGGGAGGGGTGAACTCGGACCTCGCCTCGTAATCCTCCTCTGCGTATAGCCGGATGCAGAGCCCTTCCTGGACGCGGCCGCAGCGGCCCTTGCGCTGGTCGGCGCTGGCCTGAGAGACAGGGCTTATGGGGAGGCTGTTGATCCGGGTGCCCGGCTGGTACTGGGAGATGCGGGCCAGGCCGGTGTCGATGACATACCTGATGCCGGGGATAGTCAGCGATGTCTCGGCGACGTTTGTGGCCACGACGATCTTCGGCCCCGACACTGAATAGACGCGACCCTGCTGGGCGGTGGGCAGCCGGGCGTAGAGGGGGAGGATGGTAGTGGCGGCGAAGTGCTTTCCTTCCAGCTTCTCGCAGGTCTCGAGGATGTCCTGTTCGGTCGGCATGAAGATGAGGATGTCGCCGCCCTGCCTGCGGGATTTGAGCTTGTCGACGGCCCGGACCGCCATGTCTACGTAATCGCCTTCGTCAGTGTCCTTGGAGAAAATTTCGGGGGGCATGTACTCAACTTCTACCGGGTACATCCGCCCGCCGACGTGGATGACCGGAGCGCGGCCGAAAGCCCCAGAAAACTTTTCGGTGTCGAGTGTCGCCGAGGTAATGATCACCTTGAGCTCGGGGCGGGTATCGAGAAGGGTCCGGGCGATTCCCAGGAGGAAATCGATGTTCAGGCTCCGCTCGTGAGCCTCGTCGATGATGAGGGTGTCGTATTCGGTCAGGCGGCGGTCGGACTGGGTTTCGGCGAGGAGCATGCCGTCGGTCATGATCTTGATATAGGCCTCGCGGGGCGTTCGGTCCTGGAAGCGGATCTTGTAGCCGACCGAACGGCCGATCGTCTCGCCGAGCTCCTCGGCGATGCGGTGGCCGATGGTGATGGCCGCGATCCGGCGCGGCTGGGTGCAGGCGATCTTGCCGGCGACGCCGCGGCCGGCCAGGAGGCACATCTTGGGGATCTGGGTGCTCTTGCCGCAGCCGGTCTCGCCCGAGATGATGAGGACGGGGTGGTTCTTTATGGCGCGCACGATCTCGTGCCGCTTCGCCGTGATCGGAAGGGCAGGAGGGAAATGAACCCGGGGTTTGTTGCGCAGGCGCTCCGTCCGCTCCCTGGCCGATTGCTCGAGCCGTTTTTCGAGGCTCAGGAGCTCCGCTAGGAGCTCCTGTCCACCCCTGCGGCTCTGCCGGAGATTGTAAAGCTTTCGGCTCGCCCCCGCCCGCTCGCGCAGCATCGCCTTGGGCAAGAGAGTCCGGATTCTTCGGATAAGCTGTGCTGTTTGACCCTGCCCTCCTGTCGTTGACGGCATTTATTTTTTCCTGGTTTGCAATATCTTGCCCTATTTTATTACAATTGCCTCAATCTTTCATCGGGATGCAATAATGGAAGAAATCTTGGCCATCATCGGCGACGTCTGGTTTATCGGCCCCACAGTCACGTGACGATCCGCCTATCTGAGCGGTTCATAATAAGAAGAAGGAGGTATGACCATGGAGGGTGATATTTCAATCCGTTGGGGCTGGCTCAAGGCGATGTATGTCTACACTCTTGTCGTTTCCGGCAGCGTCGGCTTGGGGATGATTCTGCTTCCCGGCACAGTTCAGGCTGTTTTTCGTTATCCCCCCCAAGATCCCGTCATGTTCAGACTTTGTGGGAGTCTTTTCTTGGCTCTCGGGCTTGTCTCTATTCTTGGGCTTCGCTCACCGCTGAAGTTCGCTCCCGTTTTGTTATTGGAGCTGGTTTATAAGCCGATCTGGCTGGTCGCTGTGGCCTTGCCGCTTTTCCTGAAGGGGCAGTTTCCCTTTTATGTTGTTTTTATGTCTGTGATCTTTCTCACCTTCATCATCGGAGACCTGATCGCTATCCCGTTTTCCTACCTGTTCTCGAAAAAGAGAGGGCTGAATAAGTTACATCATTATGAGGACTCCTCTTAGCGCTTCAGGACTCCGGAGAATGATGAAAATCCCCCTCCTCCCGACCTCCTCCCACCGGGGGAGGAGGATATATGGATTGTCCTCCATTTTCCTCCCCTTGAGGTGGTTTCTCCGCCTTTCTCCTCCCCCTCGGTGAGGGAGGATAGAGGAGAGGGGGATTTTCTAGGCCATCTCCATCTGGCCTGTCACGGCCCTTCTTTTTTATCCTGAGCGAAGAGAAGCCAGGGGAAGTGAAAAGCAAGTTGGAGAGGCGATACAACTTTTTTAGGACAAAATCCGTCTAATAAGTGAAAGTGGAGATTTCCATGATATGAGGAGGCTTAGCGTGCAGAAAAACAAAAAACTGTTTGCCAGCATTTCCCCCTTTTTGTTATGTGTTTATTCGCTGGCCTCTCCCCCGCCCGTCCAGCTTCGCTCGGCGGCGGAGATCCTGCGGCCTTATGTCGAGGATTTCCGGAGTGACCCCGCCGCCGCGGCTCAGCCACAGGCCGCTTCGAATTTGGACATTCGCCTCGTGACCGATGAGGCCGACGCCGTCCTGTCTATCCTCCAGAAAATGAAGTCCGGCGGCCCTGTCGCTGCGGTTGATTGGGAGCGCCTTTTTTCGACCGAAGGTTATGTCCGGCTGAAGAAGCGCGAGTCCAAAAATAAGCGGTCTTTTGAGGACGCGGAATTCCGGGAATTCGTCCTGTCCTCGGAACTCCTGGTGAAGACGGATGCGCTCGCCGAAACGCTCGCCCGCTGGAAACGAGCCGATTTGAGAGCGGCAGCAGATCGAGCGCTAGCCTATCTTCCTTCAGACACAACCATCCGGGCCAAGGTCTATCCCGTCATCAAACCCAAGACCAACAGCTTTGTCTTCGAACTTGAAACCGACCCGGCCATCTTTCTCTATCTGAATCCTGAGATGAACGCGGCTCAATTTGAGAACACCGTGGCCCACGAACTCCATCACATCGGCCTGGCGGCCGCATGTCTTCCGGTCTATGAAACCGAACAATTCAAGGCAAAACCGGCAGAGGTACGGACCGTGCTCGAATGGATCGGGGCGTTCGGAGAGGGAGTGGCCATGCTGGCCGCCGCCGGAGGACCGGACATCCATCCTCACGCTGTCAGTTCGGCCCCGGACCGGGAGAGATGGGACAAGGACATGGCTAATTTCAGCGCAAACCTGAAGAAAGTGGAGGGCTTCTTCCTGGATGTGCTTGACGGCAGGTTGAAAGAGGAGGAGGCGATCAGAGAAGTGGCCTTCTCGTTTTTCGGTATTCAGGGACCCTGGTACACCGTCGGCTGGAAGATGGTGGTCGTGATCGAAAAGACCTTCGGACGGGCCAAACTCATCGACTGCCTTTGTGATCCCGCGGCTCTTCTAACTGCCTACAACGAGGCCGCAGCCAAACATAAAGCATTGAGCGACGAATCCCTTGCGCTCTGGTCGCCGGAACTTTTGAAGCGTCTGGACTTGCCATAACACCATTTTTGAACCTTTGAATCCGCGGGGAAGGAGCTTCTCAGAGGCCTGGAAGAGCTCTGTATGGGTGAGTGTTCGGAGCCCCTTCAAGGCCTTCAGAATCGCCGCCCGCATGACTTCATACTTTTCCTTAGCTTCCTTGATCGCCCGTGTCTTTTTCATTGTTCTCAATCATCGTTTTCGTTCTGATGTAACCCCACGTGATTTATGACACCTTCAGCTTAGTCTCCCCCTCACCTCTATCCTCTCCCGCCAGAGGAGAGGAAAATACTTTTGGGCATCGGGCAAACCGCCGGCAAAGCAAATCTTCCTTAATTCTTTTTTTGCATTTCTAAGAATTCTCTGATCCGGGTGACGGCGGCTTCGGCCTCGGCCTGAACTCGCTCGACGGAGAGCAGCGATTCGGCCAGGGCGAGCGCATCGGGGCAGGCGAAGTCGGGCAGCGTCCCGAGGACCAGTTTTATCTCCTCCGGCCGCGGCGCAAGGTTTAGGGCTATCATGAGGGATTGCACCGCCGCCGCAGGCGATTGGTATTTCTCCAGCCCGATCATCCGGACATAGCCGCGCAGGGCCAGCACCTGATGGGTCAGGTCCTTCGATCTTTGGGCGATAGCCAGTACGTCTTCGCGCGGTGTGGCGCTCGGCCAATCGGCCAGCGCCCGGATAACGGCGTCTTGGATCGCGGCATTCTCTTCCTGGAGGGCGGTGCGCAAGAGGGTTAAGGAGCTGTCGTCGCCGATCTTGCCCAGGGTTCTATAGAGAAGACAACGCTTCTTAACATCGGTTACCGGTAGCACTTTCGAATTCGGCAGGGGCGCCAACAAACCTTCGACCGCTAAAGCCCGCGAATAGGGATCGCTGACCTTCCGGGCGAGCGCGGCGATCGTGTTCTCCATCTCTTCTTGGGCCGTCTCATCGCTCATCTCCAGAAGAATGTCCAACAAAGCGGGGATATCTGTGGGCGAGGCGATGGCCCGCAGGGCCTTGACGGCCTCCAGGCTGTTCTGGAGTGAACCCGACCCGGCCAGGGTCATCAGGTGGTTTTTTCCGGCGGTGATGCGGCGCTCGCCGACGGCCCGGATGAGCTCGTTCTTGGCGGATTCCCCGGGAAAGCCGGCCAGGCCGAAAAGGACGGTCTTGTCGATATCCTTTCCCGGAAGCGTCCCCAGGCCGGCGCGGGCGGCGAGTTGTTCCTCGCCCCGGGAGCCGGCCGCGCGCTCAACCAGAAACCGGACGGTCGCGGCATCGCCCACTTTGGCCAGAGCTTTAAGGGCGGCAATCCGAACAGCCGGAGAGGGGCTCTTGGCGGCGCTCAATACGGCGGCCTGGACCGCTTCTTTCGGGTAGTTCACCAGGACGGCGAGAAACTGGACCTGGCCGGCTTCCGGGATCTTCACCAGGAGATCTGAGATCGGGGCGATCTCGGATTCCTTGAAGACGATCGGCACCAGGCCGATAGCAGGTTCGTGCATTTCTTGAGAGCCGCGGGCCAGGGTGTCGATGATCATGCGGGCGGCCTCTTCTCTTTCGGCTGCCATGATCCTTCCCTTGAGGGCGGCCTGCCGGAGGACGACGGGGAGGAGCGGCGGCTGCGGGTTCAGGATCTTCCCGAAGATCCCGTCGGCCGAATTGTAATCCCTCGAGGCCAGAAACTCCTCGGCACAGCGCAGCAGGGGAGAAGCGATATCGGTCTTGAGCGATTCCTGAGCCTTGTCAAAGGCTCCGGCGAGGGCCGCAGCCGCTTCCCGGCCGCCGATCTTTCCCAGGGAGGTAGCGGATGCGGAGGCGATGGCGGTCTCCTGGTCGTTGAGGAGGAGGGCCAAAGCCTTGACCGCTCCTGGTGTCTTCCGCTCGCCGAGGGAGGAGATGATCCCGAGCTTGACTTCATCCTGCGCCTTGTTCAGAGCGTCGAGCAGGGCTTTGTCGGCTGCCGGGCCGGGGATCTTCTCGAGCACGTACCGGGCCATGTCCGAGGTCTCGTCCTGGAGGAGCAATTTTTCGAGCGTCGGCACCGATTTTTCACTTCCGATGAGTCGGAGCTGTCGGCAAACGGCCAGTTTGGCGCCGGAGTTGTTGCTCCTATCCAGAAATTCCAGCAACCTTTCTTCACTGTCGGCTTGCGCTTCCTCGGCGTTCCGGTGATTCAGGATGTATTCCCTGAGGCGATAGAGGACTTCCTCGTTCCGGCTGTATGCAAATGAGTCCAGATCTTTGAGGATGGCTTCGAGCGAAGGAGGACGGTATCCCGGCCGGCGGCGGACGTCCTCGGGCGTCGAAATGTCCCGGCTGGTGGCGGGAAAATCGGCGGGGACTTTCTGGGTCACTCTTCCCGTGGCCGCCCATTCGGCGCCGCGCTGGAGGGTGACGATGAACCCGACGCACTCGAGCGCCGGATGGGGGCCTTCCGGTCGGGCATGTCCGAGCACGGTATGGAAGACGCGGCCCGCACCGTAGTTTACAGTGAAAAGCACGGGCTCATCGCGTCCGCTGCCGCTCTCTTCCGGCGCAAAATAGGCCGTCGCCAGCACGGTCAAGTTCTTGGCCGGGCCGCGCAGCAGGCCGTAGAGCTCGTCGCCGGCGTGCATCCAGCGGGGAGGCAGGCCCGCCGTGATGGGGTGATCGGGAGTCCGGTTGACGATCAGAAAAGGGTGTTCGGGGCCGTGATATCCGCACACTCCCGGCTCTGTGTCCCGGACGATCCGGCCGTCTTTCCAATAAACGTAGGGGCCCGCCTTTTCGGTGCGGTCTCCCCAGCCGGCCAGGCCGATGATCTCGTTGTATTCCGGCCATTCCGGGAAACTGTTGTTGGCCGAATGATAGACAACGACACCGCCGCCGTTTTTTACGTATTCGACGAATGCTTTCTGCGTGGCGGCCGGCCAGGCATCCCCGCTGTAGTCGAGGACGACGAGCCCGTAGGCCGGAAAATTCGGCCGGAAACCGCTCATTTTGGCCTTAGCGGGCGGGCTGACGGTGATGTCCACGCGGAAGAGGTCGGTGTCCTCGAGGATCTGTTTGATGACGGCACTCGTCGTCTTCCAGTCGTGGTAGTTCTGGCCGGTGACGATGAGTGTCTTTATGGGAGTCGCAGCTTCCTGAGCGCTGAGAACGGGGGAGAGGAGCATCGAAAACAGGGAAGTCAGGAAAACGGCGGCCAGCGCCGCGCCCGGAATCATTTTCTTTTGTGTTTTCATATTCGCCTTCCTTCGCCGCCTCACTGGGGCAGAACCCAGGGCTTCCGGTAGGCCCGGCTGAGGAGCCGCTCGGCCTCCGGGTTGTCGATGATCGTCTCTGTCGCCGGGTCCCAGCGGATTCTGCGTCCCAGCTCGATGGCGATGACGCTCAGATGGCCGACGCTGGCCGAGCGGTGGGCGACCTCGGCCGGGGCAATGGTCAAGGCGCGGGTCTTGACGCAGTCGAGGAAGTTTTGGTAGTGGTCGGTGCTTTTATAAAGCCGGATCTCGTTCGGGCCGATGACCTCGTTGACGAGGTCCTCGGGATAGGTCTCGAACTTGCCCCGGTCGACATAGACCCAGCCGTATTCGCCGATCCACCGGGTGCCGCCCCGGATATCCGGATGGCCGCCGGCGATGACCATCGGCGTGCCGTCAACGTATGTGGCGGTCACGCGGTAGCGGAGGGCGCTGTTGTAGATCCCGCTGGTGGGGAATTCGCCGCGGCCTTCGACCTCGACCGGGCCGGTGAGGTCCCAGCCCATGCCCCAGTGGGCGATATCGCCGTGGTGACCGATCCAGTCCATGAGCTGGCCGCCGCCGAAGTCCATGTTCCAGCGCCAGTTCATGTGGACGCGGGCCTTGCAGTAGGGGGCGTAGGGCGCCGGTCCGATCCACTGCTCGTAATCGAGCTCGGGCGGCGGCGGCGTGATGGCCTCCTGGCCGAACGTGCGGGCGAAATCATAGTGTCCTTCGGGCAGGCCGACTTCGATCCGGAGAACCCGGCCGATCCTTCCGTTTCGGACAAGCTCGCAGGCGGGACGGAATTTCTCGACCGAGCGCTGCCAGGAGCCGGTCTGCCAGACGCGGCCGTAGCGCTTGATGGCGTCGCACATGGCCCGGCCTTCGCGGAGACTGTGGGAAAATGGTTTCTCGGCGTAGATGTCCCAGCCGGCCCGGGCGGCGGCGATGGACAGGAGGGCATGCCAGTGGTCGGGCACGGCGATCGAGACCGCGTCGATGTCCCGGCGGAGCAGCAGGTCGCGGAAATCCGAGTAGGCGGCACAGTCGCTGTTGCCGTACTTCTCATCGACGATCGCCTTGGCCTCGGCAAGGTGGTTCTTATCGATATCGCAGACCGCCACCCACTGAACCTCCTCCTTGCCCAGGAAGGATTCCATGTTGGGGATGCCCATCATGCCGAACCCGACGCCGGCCATAACGATGCGATTAGACGGGGCCACGGCGCCCGAAAGGCCCAGCGATGAAGCTCGGACGATCATCGGGAAACCTGCGACACCGGCGACGGTCAGGGGGATCGTCTTTAAAAACTCACGACGTTTCATCTTTCTCCTCCCAATTTGGGGACACCATATCAATTTCTGATTTGGCTCTGCGTTTTTGGCGAATAATCTGTTCGCCTGTCGCTTCTTCTATATATATAACGAACGCCAGGCTGGCAATTGGCGAATATCAATTCGGAAAATGATATGCTGTCCCCATTTTAAACGAGCGGGGTGAAGCCCGGGACGGCTACGGGGTCGACCGGATTCGGACCGAACTCGAAATTTTTCGGCGTCAGGTCAAGCTCGGAGCTGTTCATCGCCCAGTCCCAATTGATTGCCCGTCCGGTATAGGCGCTCATCCGACCGATGATGGCGCACATCGTGCTCTCGGCTACGCGCCGTCCCTCGTTGAGCGGCTTCCCGCTGCGGATCGAGGCGATGAGGTCGGAATGCTCTTGAACATACGGATTGATCTCCTCGCCCTCGAACTTCCAGGCGGTCGCGCCCGCGATCTCCCCATAGCCGAAGGCGACCCCGTTGGTTCCGACCAGCCGTTCCTCGACCCGGTCGGCCGCGCCCTTGGTTTGGCGGCACATGCTCATCACCCGGACGCCGTTGGGATACTCGTACTCAACGGCGAAATGATCGTAGATGTTGCCGAACTCGGGTCCCGTCCGTGCCTGTCGACCGCCCATGCCCATCACCTTCACCGGGAGCGCCCGGAATGCCCAGTTGATGACGTCGATGTTATGGACGTGCTGCTCGACGATGTGGTCGCCCGAAAGCCAGGTGAAATAGAGCCAGTTCCGGCACTGCCACTCCATCTCCGACATGCCCGCCTCTCGCGGTTTCACCCAGAGGTCGCTCTGGTTCCAGTAGCACTGCCCGCCGACCAGTTCTCCGATAGCGCCCTCATGGATCCGCCTCATGATCTCGAGGTAACGCGCCTGGTGGCGGCGCTGGGTGCCGGCGACGATGGCCAGCCCCTTCTTCATCGCCAGGTCGGCCGAGGCAAGGACGGAGCGGATGCCGACGGGATCAACGGCCACCGGCTTCTCCATGAAGACGTTTTTGCCCCCCTCGACGGCCGCCCGGAGCTGCATCGGCCGGAACCCGGGAGGAGAGGCCATGATAACCAGGTTTACTTCCGGCAGGGCGGACAGCTTCTTAAAGCCGTCAAACCCGGAGAACATCCGTTCCGGCGTGACCTTGACCTTGCTCGGATGGATCTCCTTGATCTTCTCCAGTGAGCTTTCGATGCGGTCCTGGAAAAGGTCGAACATGGCCACGACCTCGGCACCCGGTGAGGAATTCAGGCAGTCGATGGCCGCTCCGGTGCCGCGGCCGCCGCAACCGACGACG
>Ga0307379_10007587_pt1 | contig 14715 bp, 12 predicted proteins | sample UN2MG_FD_202237 | JGI IMG/M metagenome (GOLD analysis project Ga0307379, IMG submission 202237) | Soil microbial communities from Risofladan, Vaasa, Finland - UN-2 | ecosystem: Environmental > Terrestrial > Soil > Coastal area > Acid sulfate soil | place: Finland: Risofladan, Vaasa | collected... | reverse complement strand
AGCGTCGCGATCAGATCGGCGGACAGACCTTGGGGCACCTGGGGATGCGTCGCGAGGAGATGCTCGTTGTTCGCGTGGAACCCGTCGGTGCCATTGCGCGCCGGCCGGCTCATCGACTCCACCCCCGCTCCGACCACGAGGTCCTGATGTCCGGCGCCGACGCCCATCGCCGCGAACGTGACGGCTTGCTGCCCCGATCCGCAGAACCTGTTCAGGGTCACGCCGGGAACCGAGATCGGCCAGCCGGCGTCGAGCACGGCCATGCGACCGATGTCGTGCGCATGGTCGCCGGCGTGCGATCCATTGCCGCACACGACGTCGTCGACGTCCACCGGGTCGAATCCGACGCGATCACGCAGCCCGTTCAACACCTGCCCGAGAATCTTCTGCGGGTGCAGGTGAGCGAGGCTTCCCTTGCCCTGCTTGCCGATACCGCGGGGCGAACGCACCGCGTCGATGATCCATGCTTCGCCGACTGTCATGAGTTCGTTCTACTCGGTCGTCGCCGGCGCTGCGGGATCGGCGATCGTCGGCAAAATCGCGTCCCACACCACGTCGTCGTCGAACCCGAACGCCCACAGCGCCACGCCGTCCAGGCGATACTGCCGAGCGAGATCCATCCGGCGGGCGATCCCGTCGCCGTCGACGTAGTGCACCTTGCGACGCTGTACGCACATCGTGGTGCCATCGCTGACCTCGAGGTCGTACTCGAACTCCCACTCGCCGGTCTCGTCGATGCGAACGGGCGTGGCACCGCGGCGTTCGATCAGCTCGTCGACCGATCGGGCCGACACGCTGGTACGCCCTTGGACCTCGGTGGACGGGCAGACGCCGCTGGTTCGCACCGGCCAGTTGCGCCCGTACGCCGGCAGCCCGAGCACCAGCTTGTCCGGCGAGCCGGTGGCGTCGATCGCGCCGACGATCGCCGTTTCGACCCACTCGAGCGGGGCGATCGGGCCCGGCTCGCCCACCGAGTAGTCGTAGGTCATGATGCGAATGCGATCGACGTGTTCGACGATCGCGCCGTAGTCGTAGACCCAGAACCCGCTGGCGTCGGTCTGTCCGGCGTCGTAGACCGGCGGGATGCTCACGGTGAGCGTGCGGCCGTCGGCGTGCAACGCACCCGCCAACTCTTCGACGAAGGCCACCCAGTTCGGGCGCGTGGTCGCCCACGTGTCACGCCCATCGGCGAAGGCGAACTGTTCGTAGTCGATGTCGATGCCGTCGTAGCCGCCGTCGGCGGCGAAGGCCCGGATCGTGTCGACGTGCTGTGAGCGCGTCACCGGGTCGGCGAGGATCGCCGCCATCTCGCCCGCCGGGAGCGCATCGATGATCGACGGCACCACGGCGACGTCGATGCCGTCGATGATGTCCATGAACTCGGCGGTCAACTCCGCCGATGCGTTCGGATCGACGACGATCTGGTCGACCCCGGCAGCGTTGAACCAGAACGGTGACACCTCGCGCATCGACGGCACCCGCTGACGAGCGTCGGGCAATGACGCGTCGAGCGCCCAGTACGGCACCCACGCATCGAGCGGGATGTCGGGCTTCGGCGGCAACGGCTCTTCGTTCGTTGCGACGTACAACGCCGCGCCCGCGACGCCGAGCAGTGCCACGACCAACGCCCCGAGCACGAACGAGCGGTGCGCCCGGCCGGGAGGGCGCTCCCCATCGACGGGCGTGTCGGCGGGCGTGTCGGCCGGAGTGTTCTGACGATCGTCGTCAGGCGCGAAGTCGACGGAGGTCGGCGACTCCAGTGCCGACGAGCGAGTCGACGAGGGTGAGCCCAGGGGCGGCAGCGATGGGGACGACATGGGGGACCCCCAGCGTCGCACACCCTGCGCCCAGCGCGGAGGCAACCCCCGTGGGCGAGTCCTCGATCGCGACGCAGTCGGTCGGGGAGAGCCCGAGCGCCGCGGCGGCGGCCAGATACGGCTCGGGGTGGGGCTTGCCGTTGGACACCTCGTCGCCGGTGATCGAGGCCACGAACGACCCGTGCGGTGCTGACGCGATCACCGCGTCAGCGAGGCGACGCCACGACATCGTGACCAGCACACACGGGATCTCGGCGGTGCCGCACGCGGCCAGCAGCTCCGAGGCTCCGGGCCGCCAGGGCAGGGCGTCAGTGACCCGGGAGACGACCCCGTCGAGGAGTCGCTCGACGACCGCCACCGGGTCGAGACGGACGCCTCCCCTGGTCCGCAGCTCGTGGGCCGACGCGAGCAGGTCGAAGCCGACCAGCGACAACGCATCGGCTTCGGTCCACGTGCCGTCGAACTCGGCGACGAGATCGAACTCGGCTTCGAACCAGTAGGGCTCGGTGTCGACCAGGGTGCCGTCCATGTCCCACAGGACGGCCGCGGGGAAGTTGCTCACGCGGAGCGGAAGACGGTGATCTTGTCTTCGCCGATGCGCTCGCGCTTCTCCGGGTCGTCGATCCCCAGGCCCTCCTGCGGAGCGAGGCAGAGCACGCCGAGCTTGCCCTCGGCTTCGTTGTGATGCACGGTGAGCGCTGCCTCGCCGACGTGGTCGAGGTCGTAGGTCTTGGTGAGCAGCGGCTGGATCCGGCCCTGGTCGAGCAGCTTGTTGGCGGCGTAGGACTCGGCGTAGTTGGCGAAGTGCGACCCGATGAGGTTCTTCAGCTTCATCCAGAAGTGCCGGTTGTCGAACTCGACCATGTACCCCGACGTGGCCGCACACGTCACGACGGTCCCGCCGCGCTTGACGGCGAAGATCGAGGCGCCCATCGTGGAGCGACCGGGATGCTCGAACACGATGTCGACATCCTCACCGTTGTTGAGCTCGCGGATCTTCTTGCCGAAACGCCGCCACTCGGACTCGTCCTGGGTGTGCTCGTCGGACCAGAACTCGTACTTCTCGGCGCGCCGGTCGATGACGGCCTCGCACCCCATCTTGTTGAGCAGCTCGGCGCGCTCGGGCGAGGACACGACACCGATCGGAGTGCCACCACCGTTGAGCACGTACTGCACGGCGTAGCCGCCGATGCCCCCGGTGGCACCCCAGATCAGCACGCTGTCGCCCTGCTTCATCTGGGCGCCGTTCTCGCTGACCAGCATGCGATACGACGTCGAACTGCACAGCGCGTTGACGGCCGCCTCCTCCCACGTGAGGTGGGTGGGCTTCGGCATCAGCTGGTTCGCCTTGACCACGGCGAGGTCGGCGAGCCCACCGAAGTTGGTCTCGAAGCCCCAGATCAGCTGATTGGTGGCGAGCATCGAGTCGTTGTGCGCGCTCGGGTCCTGATCGTCGACGTAGTTGCAGTGCACGGTGACCCGATCGCCGGGCTTCCAGTTGCGCACGGCCGAGCCGACGCGCACGACGACGGCGGCGGCGTCCGAGCCGACCACGTGGTACGGCAGCGAGTGCCGCTTGCCCCACTCGTTCTGGCGGCCCATCTTGTCGAGGAAGCCGAACGTCGGCAGCGGCTCGAAGATCGACGTCCACACCGTGTTGAAGTTGATGCTCGATGCCATCACGGCGATGTACACCTCGTCGGGTGCCAGCTCGGGCGTGGCGACCTCGTCGACGTGGATTGACTTGCGCGGGTCCTTGTCCCACGAGTCGACGCCGTCGAACATCGCCGTGTCCTCGCGGCGCACGAACGCCGCCCGGTAGCTCTCGGGGACCGGGAGGTTGGCGATGTCCTCGCCGCTGGCACCGGACTGGATGGCGTCGAGGATCTCCTGCATGGCGCGTCAGGTTACTGATGGGTAATCACGACGGACAAAGCGCGCTGGTGGCACCACGGGGGCGACGAATCGCCGCAACCAGGGACGTCAGATGGCAGCGGCGACGAGCCACGCGGTCACGACCACGACGAACCCGAGCATGATCGCCTCGGCAGTGACGGTAGAGCGCACCGATCGGTGCAGTACCTCGTCGTCGGGGTCGCGTTCCAGTGCCGGCAGCAGCACGAAGTGGTTGTACGCACCCGCGGCCATCGCAAGCGACGCCGCAGCGGTCTTCAGCAGGAACGTCTGTCCCCACTGGGTCGAGGTGAGCTCGCCGAACGAGTCGAGGATCGCGATGGCCATCACCAGTCCGGCGGCGACCACGGCACCGAGCGCAACGCTCGCTCCGGCGGAGAATCGGACCACGAGCCCGAGCGCATCGCTGGGTCGTCCCGCTCGATGACGCGACCACAGCAGGGCCGCCATCGTGACGACACCGCCGACCCAGACCGATCCGGCGATCACGTGCACGCTGTTCGCGAGTGCATGTAGGACGCGAAAGCCCATCGTGACCGTGTGACCGTCGAACCAGAACGACACGACCGCCAGGCCGACACCGACGAACGCAACCGCTGACGAGCGATCGGGCGTCCACCGGCGGACTGCCGCGGTGGATTCGACGCGACTCGCGCCCTCGTCGAGCACCGCCGCCCGTGCTGCCGCCGACAGCGCCCGCGCACGCGGCCGAAGCGGCGTCGTCGTGGCGACGAGGCCAAACGCGATCATCGTTCCCGCCACCGCGCGCAACAGCGTGGCGAAGCCCGCCGAGGACGTCCACGCCGATGTGATCGCGTCGTCGGTCATGCGAGCGACGCCGACGTACTCGGCGAGCGCGCCGACGACGAGCACGCCGCCGAGGATGCGGACCGCCGCGATCAGCGAGTCGATCTCGTCTCGTGAGCCGCGCAGCGTGGTGGCCGCGAACGCCATTGCGCCGATCCCCACCACGATCGCGGCGAAGCTGACGAGCCGGCCGATGCGGGCGAGCGATTCGCCGGGCGGCGATTGGTCGACGGCCAGGAACTCGTCCATCGAGGTCATCTCGGCCATCTCCTCGGCCGACATCGAACTCATGTCAGGGCCGGGCGCGGTCCCAGACGACGCCGCCCCTTCGGTCGAGTCGCCGACCGTGAACGAGAAGCTGCCTTCGATCGGGTGGGCGTCGCCAGCGCGGACGCTCCAGCGCACTCCGACCTGGCCGCCGTCGAGCGGTGGATCGAACGCGAGCCGGAAAACGGTGCCGTCCTCGGTCGTGACCGAGGACGGGGAGCGAACCTGTCCACTCGGGTCGAGCACGACGAAGCCGTCTCCGGCCTCGACCGCCGGGTTGGTGAACGCGATCAGGATCTCATCGACCGGCTCGGCGAGCACCGCGCCGTTCGCGGGGGTGGAACTGACGAAATCGGTGTGTGCACTGGCGGTCCCCGACCCGATCGTGATGCCGATCAGCGCCACGGCCATGCCGATCACGACGGCGAGTGCCGGACGCGAGCGCGCGCCGGAGGGAGCCATCGAGTACCCGGTCGCCGACATGGGCGTCCATGCTACGACGCCGTGTCGTGGATGGTGCCTCACCCGGCGAGAAGCGCTCGCATCTCGTCGATCTCGGCCTGCTGAGCCGCGACGATCTGATCGGCGAGCAACTCGACGTCGAGGTTCGTGCCGGACGCAAGCACGGTCTCGGCCATCACGATTGCTCCCTCGTGGTGACGGATCATCATCTCGGCCCAGGCCTGGTCGAAGTCGGCCCCGGTGAGCGTCCCGAGTGCGGCCATCTCCTCGCCCGACATCATCCCCTCCATGCCGCCATGATCCATGCCCGCCATCTCGTCGCTGCTCATGCCTTCCATGTCCGCCATTCCGGGCATCTCGGTCGGCTGGCCCCATGATTCGAGGAGCGACCGCATCAGCACAATCTCGGGATCTTGCGCGCCCTGGATGGCCGTTGCGAGCTCGACGATCTCGGGGCTCGCTGCGGCCGCAGGGGCCAGGGCGATTCCGGCCATCTCGACGGCCTGCTCGTGATGCGGGATCATGCCCTGAGCGAACACGCCGTCGGCGTCGTTGAAGTTGCTGTCGGACTTCACACCTGCATCGGTGGAGGCATCGTCGCTCCCGCACGCCGTGAGCGCCAGGGCGGCGGAGGCGAGGGGGACGAACAGGAGACGGAGGCGATGCTGCACGGGATCCTCTTTCGGGACGGAACGCCGCAGATGCGACTACGACGCAATGTAGTAGTGTCGTCACTCGAGCATTCGTCGGGGACATGTGACGTGCGTCATACCGACCGGCGAGACATCGTCACCCGGCACGAACGACCGACCGACCGACCTGGAAGAATCGACATCCATGACGCGACGACCCGACGGGACACTCGAAACCGACGTCCTCCAGGCGCTCTGGACACTCGACCGTCCGGCGTCGCCGAGCGACGTGATCGCACAGATGCAGACCGAGTTGGCCTACACCAGCATCGCCACCGTGCTCGGGAGGCTCTGCGAGAAGGGCCTAGTCGAACGACGCCGCCAGGGCCGGGGGTTCGTGTACCGACCCTCGGCCACTGAGGCCGAACTGACCGCCCGGCGGATCCACTCACTGCTCGATGCCACCAACGACCGAGCATCCGCTCTTGCCGGCTTCGCCCACGGCCTGGACCCAGCCGACGCAGCGAGCCTGCGCTCGCTGCTCGAGGACACCGCGTGATTCACTTCGTCGGCCTGCCGCTGCTCATCGTGCTGGCCGTCGCGCTCCTCGGTGGTCCCACGCTCGATCGGCTGGCCCCCGCCGTCGCCGCGTCGGTGAACGTCGTGATCCTCCTCGCGGTCGTGCTCGCCGCGGTCCCAACCTTCTGGGTCCTCGGGCTGAGTGCCCTGTCCCACGCAGGGGTACGACACGCACTGTCGAATTGGTCGATGCACCTGCTGCCGGACCAACCGATCGCAAGCGCGTTGATCGGCGTCTCCTCGATCGTCCTCGCCGTCGGCGGACTGGTCCGAGTGGCGGCCGTACTCCGCCGACATCACCGGCTCCGGTGCGCAGGTGGCTGCGCCGTCGAAGTCGTCGACACCTCCGAGGTGTTCGCCTACACGCTCCCCGGACCCGCCGGGACGATTGCGGTGTCGCGAGGGCTCCGTGAGACGCTGAGCGATACCGAATTCGACATCGTGATCGCTCACGAGGAGTCGCACGCCCGCCATCGTCACGATCGGTTCCTCCTGCTCGCACTCGTCGTCGACGCGGCGGTTCCCTTCATGCGACGGGCCACCGCGCAGCTCCGGTTCCACCTGGAGAGGTGGGCCGACGAAGACGCCGTCCGCAACACCTCGGCGGACCGGTCCACGGTGGCACGAACGATCGCGAAGGTTGCATTGGCGACCACCCCCAACCCGGCGGCCCTCGGCATCGCCACGCACGGAGTGGCCGCTCGCGCGAGCGCGCTGATGGCGCCACCGACGTCCGCCGGCGCCACGCGCCTCGCACTCATCGCCGGGATCGTCACGACCACCGTCGCTCTGTCGATCACACAGATGCACCACACGGCGGTGTTCACGATGCACGCCATCGTCTGACCGACATTGTCGATCCCAGCCCGTCCCCAAGGCGGCTTTTTCCCAGTGTCGGGGCGTAGGGGTAGCGTTTGGGTATGGCTTCTTCAGGTTCGTACATCGTCGCAGGCGCCCGCACCCCGATCGGGAAGATGAGCGGCGCACTCTCCTCGTTCTCCGCAGCCGACCTCGGCGGGTTCGCCATCTCCGCAGCACTCGAGCGCGCCGGGGTGGCCCCCGACGAGGTCGAGCACGTCATCATGGGCCAGGTGCTGATGGCCGGCCAGGGCCAGGTGCCCAGCCGCCAGGCCGCCGTCAAGGCGGGCATCCCGATGAGCGTTCCCTCCGTGAACGTCAACAAGGTGTGCCTGTCCGGGCTCAACGCGATCTATCTCGCCAACCAGATGATCGCCGCCGGCGACGCCGACATCGTGGTGGCCGGCGGCATGGAGTCGATGACCAATGCCCCCTACATCGCCGACGGCGCCCGTGGTGGCTTCAAGTACGGCAACACCGAGTTGCGCGACGCCATCATCGCCGATGGCCTGTGGTGCTCGTTCGATGCCTGCCTGATGGGACTCGGTACCGACCGCTACGCGGAGGGCGAGAGCCTCACCCGCGAGCAGCAGGACGAGATGGCGGTCATGTCGAACGAGCGCGCTGCCAACGCCATCAAGGACGGGCGTCTCGCCGACGAGATCGTGCCGGTCGCGGTCCCCCAGCGCAAGGGCGACCCGATCCTGATCGAGACCGACGAAGGCGTTCGTCCCGGTACGACGATGGAGAGCCTCGGCTCGCTGCGCCCCGCCTTCGACAAGGACGGCACCGTCACCGCCGGCAACGCCTCACAGCTCTCCGACGGCGCAAGTGCCGTCGTGCTGATGTCGCGCGCCGAGGCCGAGCGCCGCGGCGTCGCCCCGCTCGGCGAGTTCGTGTCCTACGGCATGGTCGCCGGACCGGGCAGCGCTTCGCTGCTGCACCAGCCCAGCCGGGCGATCATGAGCGCCGCCGAGAAGGCCGGCATCGCCGTCGCCGATCTCGACCTGTTCGAGATCAACGAGGCGTTCGCCGCCGTCGGGTTGGCCTCGATCGCCGAGTTGGGTATCAGCGACGAGATCGTCAACGTCAACGGCGGCGCCATCGCCCTCGGCCATCCGATCGGCATGAGCGGCAACCGCCTGGCACTCACCCTGCTGCACGAGCTGAAGCGACGTGGCGGCGGCGTCGGTGCCGTGGCCCTGTGCGGTGGCGGCGGCCAGGGTGACGCAGCCATCCTGCGCACCGTCTGACCTGCACACCGTCCGACCTGCACACCGTCCGACCTGCACACCGTCCGACCTGGGCAGCGTCTGACCGGTCCCGACGGACCCACACCCCCGGTCTCCTCGGCCGATCGTCGTCCCGTTCGACGTCGGGCGCGCCCCGACGCGGGCTGGAGCGGTCGTCACGTTGAGTGATTGACACGCCACGAATAGTGGATATACTGACATCCGCGACGACTTGTGTTACGAACACTTGACGTCATTGCGCAGAATTCGTAATGTATCCGTAACAACTAATCGTGTGAGTCCGTTCAGGAATCACCTCCCTCTGGGGCATCATCGAAACGAATCGGACCGTCCGCCCGCTACCGATTCGTGGAGGTGGTGCCCCAGTCCAGTTTTCCGGCGAGCGCGCACCAGTGCCCGGTCAGTCGACGGCGCGGCGTCCTTCGAGCGCACGTCCGAGCGTCAGCTCGTCGGCGTACTCGAGGTCGCCGCCGACCGGCAGTCCGCTCGCGATCCGAGTGACCGCGAGGCCGATCGGCTTGAGCAACCGGGCGAGGTACATGGCGGTCACCTCGCCCTCGGTGTTCGGGTTCGTACACAAGATGATCTCCTGCACGCCTTCGGGATCGATGCGGGCGACCAGTTCACGGATCTTGAGCTGCTCGGGGCCGATCCCCTCCAACGGGCTCATCGCGCCGAGCAACACGTGGTATCGACCCCGGAACTCACCCGTGCGTTCGATGGCCACGATGTCGCGCGACTCCTCGACGACGCACAGCACCGACGAGTCGCGGGTGTCGTCGTTGCAGATCGGACACAAGACGTCGTCGGCGATGTTGAAGCAGCGCTCACAGAACCTCACCTTCGCCTTGGCGTCGGTGATCGCGTGGGCCAGGCGAGCGACATCGTCCGCGGGCACCTTGAGCAGATGGAACGCGATGCGCTGCGCGGACTTCGGTCCGATGCCGGGCAGGCGACCGAGTTCGTCGATCAACGACTGGACGGGGGCGGTGTAGTTGCCGGCCATCGAGGTGCCGTCAGCCCGCTTCTTCGATCAGCTCGGAGCCGGGAAACGCCTCGGCGAGACGATCGATGGGCGACTTGACCGACTCGGGCGGCGCATCGACCAGGTCGTCGAGATCGACGTCGTCGTCGTCAGGCAGCTCGGCCGAGCTGACGGAGAACTCGGTGAGCGACGATCCGTCGGCGTCGATGCCGGCGGCGGCAGCAGCGAGCCCTCGCTCGCGCGCCGACGACTGCACCGGTTCGGTGACCTCGTCACGAACCCGCGAGGCAGTCTGGTCAGGCTCCGACGTCGCCGGGGGAGTCGCCGACGTGTCAGCCGCCGGGCGCGATGGAGACCCGGCACCGCTTCCCGAGCCGCCGTCGACGTCGTCGGCGAACTCGACGGCGACCGGCACACCGGCGAAGGCGGCGAGCGCCGACTCGACGATCGACCGTTGCTCCTCGCACTTGGCGCGGTGGACGGCGTTCGGCACGGACAGCGTCAACGCCGACTCGGTGCTGCGAACGAACTCGGCCGGCGCGTACACGGCACGCGCCATACCCCGCAGCGCCGGGCGGATCGTGTTCTCCCACACGTCGGCGGTGATCATCGTGGCGATCGCCGCGGCGACGGGAGACGCAGCGGGAGCAGGAACCTCGGCGGGCACGGGAGCACTGTCGGGCTCAACGGCAGGCTCGCCCACCTGCGCGGGGGCGGGCTCTGCGGCGGGGGTCGGTTCGACCGTCGGGGCGCTCGGCGCCTCGGCGCGGGCTCGCCCACCGAGTGCCGCACGTCCAGTCGCCGGATCGCGGGGCACGGGTGCCTTCTCCACGGCTGGCGCCGTGGCTCCTGCGGCCACCTGGCGCTCGAGCCGCTCGATGCGTTGCAGCAGCGCCGCGGCGTCGCCACTCACACTGTCGGCGGTGAGCTGGACAGTGGCCACATCGAGCAACACCCGCGGATCGGGAGCGTGACGCATCTCCGCGAGCCCGGCGCCGAGCAACTCGATGCCGCGGACCAGGCCCGCTGCGCCGAGGCGCTGCGCCTGCGAGGCGAGCGCATCGAGGCGGTTCGACGGCACCTGCACCAGCTCTGGCGCCATCAGTGCGAGGAAGCCGTTGCGGAGAAAGGCGATCAGCTCTTCGGTCAGCGTCCGCGGATCCATGCCACTCGAGATCGCGTGCGCGACGACGGTGAGCGCGCGACCGGAATCGCGGTCGATCATCGCGTCGACGAACTCGTCGAGCGGGACGACGTCCATCCCCTCGTCGCCGGTGCTCGCCACCAACTCGAGCGCCGAGAGCGTGTCGCGGGCCGAGCCGCCACCGCGGGTCAGTGCCTGCTCCAGAGCTGCCTCGCTGACGTCGAGTCCCGCATCGGCAGCGACCCATCGAACGTGCTCGGCCAGTGTGTCGGCTGGCAGGAGGTGGAACTGGAGGTGCTGGGTCCGGCTGCGGATCGTGTCGGACATCTTCTGCGGATCGGTGGTGGCCAGGACGAACACGACGTGCGGCGGGGGTTCCTCGAGCGTCTTGAGGAGTGCTGCCTCTGCTGCCCGCGACAGCATGTGGACCTCGTCGAGGATGTACACCTTGTGGCGACCGGGCGTGCCGAGCGACGCCTTCTCGATCAGGTCCCGCATCGCATCGACGCCGTTGTTGCTCGCCGCGTCGAGTTCGTGGACGTCGTAGCTCACGCCGCGTTCGACGGCGAGGCACGACTCGCATTCGCAGCACGGCTCGCCGTCCTGAGGGTTCTCGCAGTTGAGCACCTTCGCGAGGATTCGCGCCGAGGTGGTCTTGCCGGTGCCGCGCGGTCCCGAGAACAGGTAGGCCTGGCCTTCGCGGCCTTCGGCGACGGCGGTGCGCAGTGCCCGCACGACGTGATCCTGCCCCTTCACCTCGCTGAAGCGGCGGGGCCGGTAGCGACGGTAGAGCGACTGGGTGGCCATCGCGGCCACGATAGCGACGCCGCCCCGTCCACCCGCGTGACGCGCAGCCCGCCACCCGCGCAACGCGCACCGGGGTCAGACCTCGGTCTGACCCCTGGCGTGCAGCGACCGCGTCGGATCGAGGAGCGATCCCGGCCCCACCGAGCAGGCAGCCCATAGCATCCCGGTGATGAACGCCCGGGTGGTCGCCATCTGTCTCGGATTGCTGGCCGCCTGTGGGAGCGAGGCCGCGCCGGTCACCGAAGCGGACTATCTCGCGGACCTGCAGTCGATCTGTGTCGACACAACGGCCACGCTGGACGCACTCCCCCGCCCGCCCGAACAGATCTCCGTCGCCGACTTCGCGACGAGCGCCGCCGGAGCGCTCGACAACGAAGCCGAACGGGCGCGAGCCCTCGACGTCCCCGACGAGCTCGCCGATGACCACCGTGCGTTCGTCCGCAACACTGACGAACAGGTCACCGCGTGGCGGTCGATCGCGACCGTCGGCGACGACAGCGCACGGCTGGACGAACTGACCGTCCGCATCGGCGAGTTGATACGCGGCCGCAACGACCTGGTCGACGAAATCGGTGCGACGGGCTGCCGGCGTGGTGACGTGTAGGCGCGGGTGCCCGGCCTGATGGGCGACCGGGCAAGTAGCCTCGGGCGATCGTGAACGAGCGACCAACACTTCGAAGCGCAGGCCGGCTGCGCCGCGCCGTCACCGTCACGCTGCTCGCCCTGGTCGGCACGATCGGCCTCGCCGGATTGCTACCCGGCACGGCGCACGCCGAGAACTCGCTGGTGTCGTCCGACCCCGCGGACGGCTCGACTCTCGCGGTGTCTCCCGAATCGATCTCGTTCACGTTCAGCGAGCCGCTCGGCGAGGTCAACACGATCACGCTGACCTGTACCGACCTCTTCACCGTCGGACCTCGCGAGGTCAGCGCCGATCGCCTCACGATGACCGCCGAGGTCGTCGATGCACTTCCGAAGGGTGCATGTGTTGCCTCGTTCGTGGTCAGCGACGAGGAGGGCTCCCCGAATGGTCAGGGCAACATCACCTTCACCATCGAGAACGATCCCGCGACGGTCGAGACGACCACGGCGCCGGAGGAGACCACCGGCGACTCCGTCCCGACCGGCGAGGTGTCGACGACCTCTGCGACGAGCACCGACGACGTGGCCGACCTGTCCGACGTCGACTCGGGTCAGGGCCCGCTCTGGCTGGGTCGCCTGCTCTCGGTGTTCGGCATCGCCGTGCTGCTCGGATCGCTCGTCCTGATCGCGGCGGCATGGCCGGAAGGCGTCGAGTACCTGGTGACGATCCGCTTCATCCGTGCCATCTGGATCGTGGCGTTGATCGGCACGCTGCTCTACGTCGCGGCCGCCACCGCTGCGGTGACCGGGTCGGGTCTCGGCAGCGGGTTCAACCCGGCGAACTGGGTCGACTTGTTCGATGCCGGTCTCCCCGGCATCGCCGCCGTCGCCCGCTTCGTGCTCGTCGTCGCCTGTGCGTGGGTGGCGTTCCGCCCCGACCGCGTGATCGATCCGGTCACGCAGATGGCCGCACTCGGGATCCCGGCGTTGGCCGCCGCCACCGTCGGTTTCAGTCGGACGAACATGGACCTCGCGATCGTCGCAGTGCCCGTGTCGATCATCCATGCGCTCGCCATGTCGGTGTGGCTCGGCGGCGTCGTACTGCTCGCACGGGTCGTGCTGGCCGGGCCCGGCGAGGAGGACCTCGTCCACGCGGTACGCGGGTTCACGCGTCTGTCCAACCTCGCCATCGGGGCGACGATCGTCACCGGCATCGTCCAGATGATCCTGCTCGACGGCGGCGATCTGTTCGGCACCTCCCACGGCCGGGTGCTCCTGTTGAAGACGGTGGCGGTGGCCGGAATGATCTTCGTGGCGGTGTCGGCGCGTCAGTTCGTCAACCAGCGACTTGCACGCGCCAACGAGATGACCGTACCGATGGCGGACCGGCTACGCCGAGCGTTCGGCGTCGAAGCAGCCGTCGGCATCATCGTGCTGGCGATGAGCGCCTGGCTGCTGTCACTCGCTCCGTCGAACGTGTCGGCAGGCCCCGACATCGACTACGCGATCAGCCTCGAGGTCGACGCTCCCGAGGCCGAACTCGCGCTCACCATTCAGCTCACCCGCGACCGCGTCGGGTTGTCGGGGATGTCCGTCGACGTCGACGAACCCGACGAAGGACTGTCAGGGCTCGAAGTGGTCTTCACCGCACCGGCGAACGACACGATCGGCACGATCACCCAGCCGGTTCCGCTCACCGGAGCCGGCGTCGCGGTCCTGCTCGAGGGCGAACAGGGCCTGCCGCTCACGGTCGCCGGCGACTGGACGATGACGGTCAACGCGGTCACGCCCACCGGCATCTTCACGAGCCCCCCGCAGGGATTCACGATCCTGAATGCCGACGGCACCGAAGCGGTGACCGAACTGACCGTCCCCCCGGCAGTCAACGTGACGATTCCACCGCTCACCAGCGAGCCCTGATCACACGCCCGATCCGTTCGACCTCACCCGTCAGCGCCGCCTGACGAAGTCGTCGAACGACACCGGGTCGGCCACGTCGAGCTGGTCGTAGGTACACGACTCGGGGGTCCTGTCGGGCCGCCAGCGCAGGAAGCCCACACCGTGACGGAACCGGCGGCCCTCGAGTTGTCCGAACGACACTTCGGCGACGAGCCCCATCCGGATCGGCACGAACGACAGGTCCTTGCCGGCGTTCCACCGGCTCCCACCGCTGGTCGCGCTGCCGGCGACGTCGCCATCCCATTCGGCCCACTGCCTCCACGGATGCCCGTCGAGCGCGTCGGTGGTGCGCGGCGCAAGTTCTTCGAGCAGCTCGGCGCGACGCTTCGCGGAGAACGACGCGGCGACGCCGACCGAGCGCATCTCGCCGTCGGCGTCGTACAACCCGAGCAGCAGCGACCCGACACCGTTGCCGTCCTTGTGGATGCGGTAGCCCGCCACGGCACAGTCGGCAGTTCGTTGGTGCTTGACCTTGACGAGTGCACGCTTGCCGGGCTCGTAGGTACCGGCGCGCGGTTTGGCCACGATGCCGTCGAGGCCGGCGCCCTCGAAGCGATGGAACCAGTCGTCGGCGACCGCGCGATCGGTCGTCGCCGGCGTCACCCGAACAACGTCGTTCTCGGCCACTGCTGCCACGAGCGCCGCGCGG
>Ga0307379_10007586_pt1 | contig 14716 bp, 9 predicted proteins | sample UN2MG_FD_202237 | JGI IMG/M metagenome (GOLD analysis project Ga0307379, IMG submission 202237) | Soil microbial communities from Risofladan, Vaasa, Finland - UN-2 | ecosystem: Environmental > Terrestrial > Soil > Coastal area > Acid sulfate soil | place: Finland: Risofladan, Vaasa | collected... | reverse complement strand
CGCTTGGCAATCCGCAATCATCAATCTGCAATCCGCAATGGTATGCCCTCCCTAAGACGACGTAACGTGCAGAGACCCCCCAAACAGTGCATCAAAATCGCGATTTGTGAGAATATTTTTCATCCTCCGAACGACAAGAAGTCCACAAATTACACCAACTGCACGAGTTATGTGGATTCCAGCATGTCCCAACGCCCCTTGCCCCCTACGCCCTATGACCTATGGCCTACGACCTATGACCTTTGCCCTACGACTGCTACACCACTCAGCGAAACGAATACGTCAGCTCGCAGCCGGTGATGAAGCTGCCGGCCTCGGAGCACAGGAAGGCCACGCCCTCGGCGATGTCCTGGGGCATTACATTTGCGCGGTCTGTCCAGGCGCGGCCGTGGTCGCACAACTCAACGGCACCGGCGAGCGTCTCAACCGCCTCCACCGGCCCCGGGGCGATCACGTTCACAGTCACGCCTTTCTTCCAGGCCCCGCGCGTCATACCCAGCAGCGCGTGCGTCCGGGCGGCTTTCGCCACGTTGTACGCGTACGAAGGCGAGTCGAACGGGCGGCGCAGCGAGACGCCGACGATCCGCCCCCAGCCGCGCTCGAACATGCCCGGAAGGACAAGCGGCATCAAGTGATAGATGGGCGCCAACTCGGCCTGAGCGTCGGCCAGGGCCGCCGCGGCGTCCAGCCCCTCCGGCGGCTCGGGGTGCCAGCCCGCCCCGGGGTTCACCAGACAGATATCGACGTGGCCGAACGCATTGGTGGCGGCCTCGACGAGCGCGCGGCACCCATCCGGCGTGGACACGTCCGCCTGGACCGCGACCGCCTGGCCGCCGCGAGACGCGACGTGCTCCACGATCGCCGTCGCGCTATCGGCGCTGGCGCGGTAGTTGACGACGACGCTCGCGCCCTCTCGGGCCAGCGTCAGCGCGATGCTCCGCCCCATGCCCTTGCCGGCAGCACCGGTTACCAACGCAACTCGATCCTTGCACATCATGATTCAACCTCTTCCCAATATGCACAGCCCTGTGCAGCACGTCGGCAGGCGGCAAGCATGCCCGGCCTGCGGGTCACGTTGCGATCAACTGGCGGATCCTGGCGAGGCTCTGGGCGGCCGTCGCGTCGAGGTTGGCTTCCCCGCCGCCGCCACGAAGCGGAGAGCACATCTCGTAGGCCACGTAGCCGTCGAAGCCGCCGGCCTTCAGACCGGCGAAGAAGGCATCCAGGTCCACGAAGCCGTCGCCGAGGGGCACGGCCCGGACGACGTCGTCCAGGCGGCGGTAGTTCACCAGGCCGTGCACGGCCTGGTATCGCGGCAGGCGGACGTAGTCGGCCAGAGTGGTCTGGACCATCCGCGGGGCCAGCGCCTTTGCGCAGGCCCGCAGGTCGGCCCCGTGCAAGGCCGGCGCCCATGGGTCGAACATCGCCTTGCAGTTGGGGTGGCCCACGTCATCGAGGAACTCGCCGAAGGCCTCGAAGCTCACGCCCACGTCGTGGTGGTTCTGTACGCCGAGGGTGACGCCCTGGGCCGCGGCCACCGCCGCGCACTCGCGGACGGCCGTCACGCACTTGCCCCAGTCGGCCGTGTGCGCGTCGGCATCCGTGACGTAGCCGGTGAACGCGCGGATGATCTTCGCCCCCAGCTTGCGGGCGAAGCGGGCCAGCGTCCGCACGTAGACGACCTGCATCTCGACGAACGGCACCTCGGGGCTGGCGGCGCCGGCGGTGAAGTTCGTGTAGCCGGCGATCGTGGCGATCTGGACGCCGGCCTGGGCGGCGGCCTTGCGGACGGCCTCCAGGTCCTCGTCTGAGGTGTCCACGGCCGACAGGTGCGGGCGCTTGGCCATCAGCTCGACGGCCTTGTAGCCCAGGCTGCCCGCCTTGGCGATGAAGGCCTGCACGTCCAGGCTGTGCTGCCCCCACAGCCCGGCGTAGCTGACGGAAAACAGCGTCGGCGTCATCATGATTCGGCCTCAGTCGTCCCGGCAGCGGGCCGGTCTACGGCAGTTCACAATTAGACGTAGCACGGGCACCTTCGCAGGAGCCCTTCGGGCTTGCCCGTGAGTACCACGGCCATCCCAGCCGTGCCTTCGCCCAATCACGGGCGAGACGCCCGTGATACACATGGCCGAGACGGCCATGCTACGAACCATCGCGAACCGGCCTACAGATCCTGCCGGCCGTCCAGACGATCGATGCAGCGCGCGAAGAGCTTCTTCTCGCCGCCGCGTTTGATCATCGAGGCGGCGTAGTCCACCAGGTTCAGAAGCACCGTGTCGGCGACGGGATTGGCGCCAAGGTTCTCCAGGACATTCATGTTGCAGATGATAACGTGGCCTCGCTCGACGGGCACGGTATACAGCCCGGCGGCCCAGTAGTAGGCGGCCGGCCGGGTCCACATGTGCGCCCAGAAGCCGCCCATGTGCACGTCGCCGCCGGCGGCGATCACGTCGTCGCCCTTGTCCCACTTGTCGGGGTAGAGGTCGGCGTACTCGTAGCCGACCGCGCCGGTGGGCAGGCCGGCGAAGATCGGGTGCGGCTTGACGTAGGCCTCCGTGCGCATCACGCCCTGTATGCGAATAAGCTTCGGCAGCATGTACTCATACAGCATCGTCGCGTCGGCGCCGAACATCACGACCGACCCGCCGAGGCGGGCGAACTTGCCCGCTTGGCCGAATACCTCGCGGTACGCCCCGCGCGACGGCATGCCGCCCGTCAGGTCGAACAGGACCGGCACGTTCTTGTTGCGGTAGGAGTGGCTGAACACGTCGCTCCGCACGCCAAGCCGGCGGAAGAACTCCGCCAGTCGCGGCTTCTTGACGCCCCGCGTCGGCTCGAAGACGGCCAGGTGGTCCGTCTTGGCCCGCAGGGCCGGCAGCACGGTGAACTCGACCGGCTGGTCGGAGACGATCCTCGTGCCGGCCTTCAGCGTCGCGCGGAGGTGATACTTGCCGGGCTTGAGCTTCAGCTCGACGGCCTCGTCGAAGAGCGTCTGCACCTCGTCGCGCGCCCGGACGGTCCCGGCGGCCAGCCGCTTGACGACGCGCCCGCCGGCGGTGGCGACCTCAAGGCGGTAGGTGTACGACCGGCCGCGGAGGTCGTCGTTGACCAGCGTCGCGCGGCAGGCGGCCTTGCTGTCGCCGCCCGCCCGCTGGAGGCGCGGGTATACCTCGGGCACGATCAGGGGCTTCTGGGCGGCGGCCACCATGCCTCGCCAGACCTGCTTGGGCTTTCGCCAGACGTCCAGCGCTCCGAAGATCTCGCCGCTGGCGTCGGCGAGCTGGCACAGCGCCAGGCCGCCGATCCGCGGATTGGACCGCTGGACCATCGTCACCAGGCGCACCTCGTCGCCCCGGACGCAGTCGGTGGCGGCGAGCATCTTCTCGGGGCGCCCGAAGGCCTTGGACAGGCCGGCCTGCCTGAAGCGCCGCTGGAACGACTCCCAGAAATCCTTGTGGAGCTGGTAGTCCTCGTATCCGAGCTTGCGCTCGCGCGGGCGGTAGGCGGCCAGCACCTTCGGGTAGTTCGGGGGCGATTCGGGCGCGCCGTACTCGCTGTTGAGGTAGGCCACGCCGCGGGCGCCTCGCGTTCGGTAGGACAGAAGGCTGGCGTCCTGGAGCGGCAGCGGGCAGTAGCCGTGATCGTCGATCATGGCGGCGGTGCGATTGCTGTTGGGCAGCCAGATCTTGGTGCCTCGCGAGGGTGACGCCGAGCCGGTGCCGCCCGAGACGTCGGCCAGCAGGCGGGTGCCGTCCAGCTCGCGGCCTCGCGAGCCCAGGCGCGTGGTCATCGCCCTGATCTCCTTCATCGTGAAGCCGCGGAAGTGGTAGGCCTCGTTCATCAGGCACCACATCACGATGCAGGGATGGTTGCGGTCGCGGAGGATCATCTCCTCGATCTCGGTTCGGCAGCGGCGCTCGGTGTGGGGGCTCTTGCCGATCCAGCCGATGGGCGGCTCGGCCATCACGACCAGGCCCATCTCGTCGCACATGTCAAGGTACCAGGGGTTGGTGGGCTTGAGGTGCGCGCGGATGAAGTTGAAGCCGCCTTCCTTGATCATCCGCAGCTCTTTGCGGGCGAAGGCCTTCGTCTCGGGATAGCACAGCGTCCGCGGGTACATGCCCTGCTGCAGGAAGCCCACGAGCTTGATCTTTTTACCGTTCAGCGTGAACACGCCGTCGGAAATGGCGAACTCGCGCATGCCGAATCGCGCGGACAGCTCGTCGCGCGGGCCGTCGGCGCCGCCGACGCCCACCGTGGCGACGTACAGGTGCGGATCGTCCGGACTCCACGGCCGCACCTTCCCGAACGGCATGGCCAGCTTGATCCGGTTCGCGCCCTTCTTCAGCCTCACCGAGAGGGTCCTTGCGATTTCGGGCCTGGCCGCCCCCTGCGAGGCGACGCGGCAGGTCAAGTCGTATGCGCCGGCCCGCCCGCCGTTGCGGACGGTGACGTTCAGAACGGCCTTCTTCTCCGACGGCAGCGGCTGGACGTAGATGTCCTCCACGTAGACCCGGTCGGTGACGATAAGCTCGACCTCCTGCCAGATGCCGCCGAAGTTGAAGTACCACCCGCCCTTGCCGATGGGCAGGAAGCCCTGGTTCAGCGGCGCGCCGGCGCGGAAGCCCTCCAGCTCCTCGTTGATCGGCGGATTGATCACGCGGACGATCAACTGGTTGCCGGCGGGCTTCAGGGAGCCCGAGACCTCGAACTCGAACGGCATGTAGCCGCCCTCGTGGCTGCCGAGGTACTTGCCGTTCAGCCAGCACTCGGCGTAGTAGGCGGCCGCGCCGATCTTCAGGCGGACGGACCTGCCATCGCAGCGGGCCGGCGCGTCGAAGGTGCGGCGATACCAGCCGACCCCGTCGTAGCCCGGGCGGACCATCTCCCACACGCCCGGGACCTGCATCTTCACCGAGCGAGGGAAACGCGCGAACCACTTCCGCTTCTTGCCGACGTTCTCCGGATCGAACGCCAGGTCCCACTTACCGTTCAACGATACGATTCTTCTGGGGCTTGCCATGTTCTTCCTCTCAACCCGCTTTCGATTAATCCAGTTACCCAGACTTACAGTCTTTGCCTGACCCCGAAGGGGTCTGCGATGATAGCCGTGGGCGGAAGCCCACGGTACGAGGCCCGGTTGGAGCGGAGCCCCGCAGGGGCGACCGAAATTCCACGGCACCCTGTGAACCACGGAGAAGCTCGCTCGCCCCTTCGGGGCTCCATTTGTAATTCCTTTCCCACCGGGGGCTTCCGCCCCCGGCCACCATCGGACCGGCCCTTCGGGCCTGAAAGCGGTCAGTTTGAACAGTTTGACTCTTGTCCGATCTCGTCAAACTCGAAATCCGAAGCTCGAAATCCGAAATAAGCCCGAAGCACGAATGACCAAAGGAGACACTCGATACTGCATCCACGGCGGACGGGTCATTTGAGCATTCGGTTTTCGGATTTGTTTCGGATTTCGATATTCGTGCTTCGGGTCTATGCCTTTCGCACTCTGCGCGGCGGGGCGACTGTCCCGCCGCGCCGTCGGCACGATCACTTGATCGTGCAGACGATCTTGACCTTCCTGCGGCCCAGGCCCTTGCGCGGCACCTCGACGAAGTCGCCGGAGACGGGTTTGCCGTCCACTGTGATGCCGCCCTTGCGGCCGCGCTTGACGGTAATCTCGAAGTCCGTGCCGCGGAACGGCCGGACGTAGCTGAGGTGCTTCCACTTCGACGGCGGCTGGGGACGCAGGTGGAACCCGTCCACCGCCGGCACGAAGCCGAGCATCCTCTGGACGCCGTTGAGCATGTTCCACGCGATGGTGCCGGTCCGCCATGGGTCGTCGGAGACGTGGCGCTTCATCCTCATCGCACTGGGCCCGACGTAGCCGTTGACCTGGGCGTACGGCTCGGAGCGGCTCTCGTGCGGCAGTATGCGGCTGAGCGTCTCGAAGGCCTTCTCGGCGCGGCCGGCCTCGTAGTCGGCGGCGATCTTGAAGCTGGCGGCGTGGCAGTAGACGTTGCCGTTGGTGAAGAACCCCGGCGGCGTGCCGGTGAGCTGGCCGATGCCCGGGTTGTACTGCGTGAAGGGCGGCCAGTTGTGCACCGGGCCGACAGGCGTGTCCACGATCCGCTCGATCTTCCGCGCGATCTTCTCGTACTTGGCGGCGTCGATCACGCCCGACAGCAGCGCCCACGACTGCGGGTTGATGAAGTACTTGCCCTCCTTGGCCTTGGCGGTGCCGATCCGCAGGCCGTCGTCGTTGATCGAGTAGATGAAGTGGTCGCCGTCCCAGCCGTGCCTCAGGATTGCCTTGCGAAGCTCCTTGTATCGGGACTGGCAGGTGCGGGCGAGCCTCGTCTCGCCTCGCAGCTCGGCCATCCGCCCGACGAGCTTCAGCACCCGCGCCAGCGCGAAGCTCATCCAGACGCCCTGTCCGCGGCCCTTGACGCCGACCTTGTCCATCAGGTCGTTCCAGTCGCCGTGGTGCACCTTCGAGAGGCCCTTGTCGCCGCGGTCGGCCCAGAGGAACTCCATCGCCCGCAGGTTGTGGTCCCAGATGGTGCCCCTGCCCTTGTCGAAGTACGGCACGACCTTGTCGAGAATCCGCAAGTCGCCCGTCTCGCGTAGGATCGCGTCGGTGGCGTGGGATATCCACGACGGCGAGTCGGCGTAGTGCTTGTCGGCCGACGCCACGTCCATGCTCGGCACGCGGAACGCACGGGGACAGAATCCGCTGGCGTGCTGGTTCCGCAGGGCCTTGGCAAGCATCTCAAGTGCCCGGTCGGGGTTGATCACGCTCATGCCGGCGGAGTCCTGGCAGGTGTCGCGGTAGCCCTTGAAGTAGAACCGCGCCCAGTCGGCCATCAGGTAGAGCTGCTGCTTCAGCCAGACGCTGAACAGGCGGTTGAAGTCCTCGTCGGGCGTGGCGAGCCTCAGCCCGCCTAGGCGCCGGACGTTCTGCCTGCGGATGGCGGCCAGCTCCGCGTCGATCTTTTTGCCGTCGGCGTAGGCCCGCTTCATCTGCCGAGCGTCGGCCAGACCCATCACCACGCCGAGCACGAAGTTGATCCGCCTGGAGGCCTTCGGCTTGAGCTTCAGGTCGTGCTGCATCGCCCCGACGAGGTACTCGGCGCTGGCGATGGAGTTGCCCAGCCTGCCTTCGGCCACGCGCTGCGGCCGCGCGTAGTTGCGATACCGGCCGAGGAAGTAGTCCTTGGAAACGTCCCACCGGCTCGGCCGAACGTCGGAGTACATGAACGCGCGGTAGCGCTCGTCCACAACGGTCAGCGTGCGATTGCGGAAGAACAACATGCGGTCGGCCTTCAGGTACTGCGCGTCGAGCCCGCCGACGTAGCCGTAAGGCATGTTCACGCCGTCGAGCATGATGTTTGCCACGGTGAAGACCGAGAGGCTGCGCGCGAGCCGCGACTCGTTGGTGACGCGGACGGTCCAGACCTCCCCGGCGTGCCTGCGCGGCACGAACAGCGTGAACTCGACGCGGACGCCGTTGATCGAGGTCGTCAGCGTCGTGTAGCCCAGGCCGTGCCGGCACTCGAACGAGTCGTGCTTCGTGTGGCACGGCAGGAAGCCCACCGACCAGAACTCGCCGGTCACGTTGTCGCGGATGTAGATGTTGCGCGGGTCCTCGCGCATGTCCTGCTTGCCGAAGAGGTTCGTCACCACGCCCTGCTCGGACTGATAGAGCGAGCAGCCGTTCATGCCCTGGCCGGCGCAGGCGAGGTACGTTGGGTTCCAGAAGAAGTTGAACCAGTCCCTCGGCGTGTGCGGCGTGGTGATGACGTACTCCAGGCCGTCTTCGGTGAAGTGGCCGTACTTGCCCATCGATGCGTCTCCTTTTCGCTTACGCTGCAACCGAATCCCGCGCAGGGGCGAACCGGTAAGTATGCCGCGCTTCCTGGGAAAATCAACCGTTTGCCCCAGAGCCGAGCCATAGCCGCGGGGTTTGCCTGCCCGACGGGTGGGCGCAGGGGGAACAGACCTTTGGGAAGCTCAGAAGGACCACATCCCCCCTGTGCGATCGCGCCCCTTCATGAGATCACGGATCCAACTCGTGCTCTGAGGGCGGAAGGTGCCAGGGCACCCTCATCCAGCACTCTTCCGTCCGAAAGATGCTGCTTTCGTTTCTCCCCTCGACATTGAGCATCCCGACGTCGATACCGTCTCTGGCAGGTTCCATGCGCATCTCTCTGGCGCGCAGCGTAACCTCCCTGACGCGGGTGGGCTGAGTTGCCTGACCGGGCGGCTCACACTGCCACACGATCGTGTTCCCGTCCACCCAGCGGACGACAACGTTGGGGGCAGGCAGGTCAGGGACCAGACCCGTCATGGCTACCCCGCGTGCGCTCTTGTTGCTCCCCAGCACGAGCGTTCCGTCGGGCTCGATCCACGCCGTCTCTGCCGAGATGGTGTACCCCCCGTTGCGAAGCGGGCGGCCGCTGAGAATCGTGTCGCGCATTCGCTCGGCGGTTCGCCTCCACACCTGACGAGCTGTCGGTCGCCGCAACCCGCGGTAGCCCGGCCAGACCCACTCGAAGATGACCTCTCCCTCAAACGGAGGGGACCCGAAGTCGCCGAAGACCGTCAGGCCCGTGGTTCGGTGGTTGGCGTCGTAGTGCCAGTCGATCGAGTAGTTGGACCGGCAGGCGCTACCGCTGGACAGGTGCTGCTCCTTCACGACGCGCCAGTTCGGATCGGAGTACAGGCTGCTGCGGCGGTGGAGCGCGACATACGCTCTGACCTGGCCGTTCCGGGCCTTCTCCTGGATCGTGCAGCGATACATCCCGTCGGGAGAGTTGCAGACGAGCCTGTACGTGGTCCGCCAGGCGAAGAACCTGTGCACCAGGAGCGCCAGGAGGAGGACGACCAGAACGCCGAGGCCTGCCAATACCCAGTTGACCGTCCTGCCAAGCACGCTTGGTTTGGCCTCGACAGTGGGCGTCCCGCGCCCTTGGCTTGGGCCTTCGGCACCGAGAGACAGAGGAAGCTGGCTGTGTTCCATGGGCCGCCCCTTCGGCCTGCCAGCATACTCGCCCGCCAACGGAGAAGCAACCGCCGGTGCGGCCCCTCCCCGTCTCTCTCATCCGTGTAATCTGTGTAATCCGTGGACCTTCCCTCCCTCCGGTCGGCCGAAACTTGCCCTTGCCCTGAGGCGCGAAACGCGTATAGTGGACGCTCTTCGCTCGCATGGGACCCCGGCGGCGCCTGGTTGTTGGCCGCTACGGTCGCATGTTCACTGGCGAGACTCTGGAGAGCGTTATGCCGGCTTCGAAACCGCAGGACATTCGGAACATCGTCTTGCTCGGCCACGGCGGCTGCGGCAAGAGCACACTGGGCGAGGCCATGCTGCACCTGGCCAAGGCCACCACGCGAATGGGCAGCATCAACGAGGGCACGACCGTCCTCGACTGGAGCGAGATCGAGAAGCAGCGCCAGCATTCGGTTGACCCCGCGCTGGCCCACCTGGACCACGACGGCAGGACGATCAACATAATCGACGCGCCCGGCTATCCGGACTTCATCGGCGGGGCCATCTGCGCCATGGGCGGGGCGGACATTGCGGTGGTGGTCGTCTCGGCGTCGGCGGGCATCGAGGTCAACACCCGTAAGCTGTTCAGCGCCGCCCAGGCAGCCGGGCTGCCGATCGCCGTCGTCGTCAACAGGATCGACTCGGAAAACGTGGACCTGCCGCAGCTCCTGAAGGACATCGCCGAGAGCTTCGGGGCGGCCTGCAAGGTAATGAACCTGCCGGCCGGCGGAGGCAAGGCGGTCGTCGACTGCTTCGCCAACGACGCAGGCCAGGCGGACTTCGCCGACGTGCCGGCCGCCCACACGGACCTCATCGAGAACATCGTGGAGGCCGACGAGGCGATGATGGAGGCCTACCTCGGCGGCGAGGAGGTCTCCGCGGAGAAGCTGGCCGCCGCCTTCGGCCAGGCGATGATCAAGGGCACGCTGATCCCGATCCTGTTCACGAACGCCCGGGACGCCGTCGGCGTCAAGGAGTTCATGGACGCCGTGGCGCAGCACTTCCCCTCGCCGGCCGACGCGCCGCAACGGGCGGTGCGGGCGGACGCATCGCCCGAGGCCGCCGAGGTCCCCGTCGAGCCGGACCCGGCCAAGCCGTTCGTCGGACAGGCCTTCAAGATCACCGCCGACCCGTTCGTCGGCAAGATGGCCTGGATCCGCGTGCTCCAGGGCACCGTCAGGGGCGACACTACGTTCCTGCTGCGCGACGAGAAGAAGGGCGCCAAGGTCGGGCACCCGCTGAAGGTCCAGGGCAAGGACACCCAGGAGGTCGAGGAGGTGATCGCGGGCGACATCTTCGCCCTGGCCAAGATCGAGGACGTGCGGGTCGGCGACGTGCTCCACAGCGAATCGAAGCCGATGTTCCGCGGCATGCCGCCGCTGCCGACGCCGATGTACTCGCTGGCCGTCGCGCCAGCCAGCCGCGGCGACGAGCAGAAGATCTCCGGTTCGCTGGCGCGACTGGCCGAAGAGGACCCCACCTTCGTCGCCGTCCGCGACGCGCAGACCAACGAGACCGTCATCTCCGGCATCGGCGACCTGCACCTGAGGATCATGCTCACCAAGATGAAGGAACGCTTCGACCTGGAGGTGGCGACCAAGCCGCCGAAGATCCCCTACCGCGAGACGATCACGATCAAGGCCGACGGGCACTACCGCCACAAGAAGCAGACCGGCGGCGCCGGGCAGTTCGGCGAGGTGTACCTGCGGGTCGAGCCTCTGGAGCGCGGAGCGGGCTACGAGTTCGTCAGCGAGCTGTTCGGCGAATCGATCCCGCGGCAGTTCCTGCCGGCCATCGAGAAGGGCGTGCAGGACGTCATGCAGTCCGGGGCCGTCGCCGGATACCCGTTGCAGGACATTCGCGTGGCCATCACCGACGGCAAGCACCACCCGGTGGACTCCAAGGAGATCGCCTTCCGGACGGCCGGCAAGTACGCCTTCCTGGACGCCATCGAGAAGGCCAAGGCCGTCCTGCTGGAACCCATCGTGAACATGGAGATCACCGTCCCGCAGAGCCACATGGGCGACATCGCCGGCGACCTTTCAGGCCGGCGCGGCCGCGTGCAGGGCCAGGAAACCCTCGCCGGCAACATGTGCGCGATAAAGGCCCATGCCCCGCTGGCCGAGGTGATGCAGTATAATAGCCAGCTTCGCAGCGTCACCGGCGGGCAGGGAAGCTATACGATGGAGCTGAGCCACTACGAGCCGGTGCCGGCACACGTGCAGCAGCAGATCGTGGCGGCGGCCGCCAAGGCGAAGGAAGAGAAGGACAAGTAGGCTCTCCGAGCGCCCGGCGGCAGCCGGCGTCCGCAGACCAGGAGCTTGATGAAATGCCCCGCAAGTGCCCATACACCGGAAAGAAGACCCGCAGCGGCAGCACCATCACCCGCCGCGGGAAGGCCAAGTATCTCGGCGGCGTCGGACGAAAGATCACCGGCAAGTCGAAGCGCAAGTTCCGCGCCAACATCCAGCGCGTCCGCACCGTCGTCAACGGGCGCGTGGTCCGCGTGAACGTCTCGGCAAAGGCGATCCGCATGGGCAAGATAACCAAGCCCATCAAACGCGACTACACACCGCCCGCCGAGGAAGAGCAGTCCGAATCGTAGCAGAACCACCTGTGGGCAACGGCGCCGCCGGATCAGAGCGATCGAGGGAGAATAAAGCCGACGGATAGCTATCCGTCGGCTTTTCATTTATCCTCGCTACCCGTCGGTGCTCGCCCGCCACGGCGTTCAGGGGCGCTACTTCTCCAACCAGTACAACCCCTCCCGAAATGTCCACACCCATGCCCCCTTGGCGCCGTGGGAGCGGATGTACTCGAACGCGTTCAGTTGGTGGCGACGGTCGCGAACGGGAAGGGCGCGGCATCGCTTGGCCCAGACCGTTCCCGGCAGCCCATGCCTGCTGAGCACGTGAGAGGCATGCTTCTTCGCTCGCCCAACGCGCCACCGGATCTGGCCGTCGGCGAATCGAGCCAGGAAGTGATAATGCACCGCGTCAACCGACAGCACGAGCACCTCGATGCCCATCTCGGCGAGCTTCTCGGCGAGGGCCTGACCCGCGATGCGCCGCTGCTCCGGTGTCAGGCGAATGGGCCGGCCCCTCATCATGCGCCGAGACTGAATGAGCGGCTCATCTGACTGCCCTGGGGGCGGCGGATTGCGATAGTCGCCGTCCACATGCTCGTGGTGCTTCCACTCCCGCCACCCGCGGGCGTCGCCCCGGAGCCACGTGCCGTACGTGTTGCCGTTGACGTGATACCACCCGTTCCACGCGCGCATCACTCGGTCTCCGTGCGCCCACCCGCGGTTCGCCGAAAAGCCGACGGATAGCCATCCGTCGGCTTTCATCATAATGTCATTGCCAATCCCTTACGGCACAATCTCCACGGGCGTGCCGAAGGGCAGTATGGGGTAGAGTTCCCGGATGGCGTCGTCGTCCATGGCGACGCAGCCGGCCGTCCAGTCCCGGCCCGCCCCGCAGCCGTGGATCATGATCTCGCCCCCCAGCGGCGTCTTCCAGAGGGCCTCCCACGTCGGGCCGTCGAAGCAGCGGCTGCCGACGGCCGCCACGATGGCGTCGTGCTGCTCGCGCGTGATCAGCGCGTCACGCAGGCCGCGCGCGGCGTCCTCGGCGTCGGGGTAGCTCAGCCCCAGCGACAGCACGTACTGCGAGTTGGGGTTGCGGTAGCAGACGAAGAACTCCCCCTCCGGCGTGCAGCGGTCGCCCTCGCGGAGCTTGTCGCCGCGGCCGCCGCCGATCGCGACGCGGTAGGTGCGAATGAGACGCTCGCCGTCATAGAGGCTGAGGCGGTGGGCGGACTTGGCCACCACGACTCGCGGAGACTCCAGCGCCGGCAGCGGCCCCGTCGGATCCGGCGGTGGCGGCGACCCGCCGAACAGGTCAAGACGTATCGCCAGCCCCGCCGCCAGCGCCCCCACCGCCAGAATGGCCAGCCCGACCACCACCAGTCTTCTGTGTCCGATCAGTTTCTTCCGGAACATCGGCAGATTCACGACTCCGTCCGTGACATCCCCATCGGCAGGGATGGCGGGGTCTGCTCAGGGGTTGCAGATCGGGCCAGGCAAGCGTCGGCCCGGCCACGGGCCGGCCGACGGCCGACCAGCGCAGCCTCCTTGCCGCACATCGATGCTCAGTCCCAATCGTCCGACTCTTCCACGACGCCCCCGCCGATGAGGGGCGCCAACATGGCGAATACCCGCTTGAACATCAGCCGCGGCAGGTACGCAGTGATGACCAGGTCGCTCTTGTCCGCCGACAGGGCCACCACGACCGGCGGGGCGGGCTTGACCGCCAGTTGCGCGCCGCTCATGCCCATGGCCGTCATGTAGACCATCGAGCCGAAGCTGATGGCGTGGGGCACGTTCACCATCGCCACGGCGAACCGCTCCGGCGGCAGCATCGCCAGGGCGGACTTAGCGTCGTCGGCGAGCTCCAGTGCGGTCTTGCCGGCCTTGGCGGCCGCGATTGCGTCCTGTGCGAACTTCTTGCCCCCGCCGAGGATCAGTATCATCGTGTCCTTGTCCAGCGCCGCCAGGCGAAGGCGGAACTTGGTCTCGCCGGGGAAGGCCTTCACCATCGCGTTCTTCACCCGCTGGCCCATGTCCTCGTCCTTGAGCATCTCGTCGATCTTCGGGTGGCTGACCGTGATCGCGTCCAGCTTCACGTCGCCCAGCGTGTAGGCGGCCTCGTCGTACTTCATGCTGAACCGCTCCTCGTCCTGGCTGTCCACGCCCAGTGCCAGGTTCAACATGGCCTGGAAGACCGGCAGGTTGCCCCTGATGATCTGCCGGAGTTTGGCGGAGTCCTTGCAGCGCACGACGTTGGCGATTCCCAGCGGGCCCATCTCGCTCCCCTGGCCCGCCCAGTGCTGCACGCCGGTCACCTGCTCGTTGACGGCCGCGATCATCGCCCCCAGGTTGGCCTTCACCTCGGCCGACAGGCCCTTCAGGGCCGGGTCGGTCTTCATCGCCTCCAGGGCCAGCTTCTTGACCGACGCAGGCGTCTGGAAGATGTCCTTTCGCGCGCCGTAGGCGAAGATGTATGGCTTGTCGGGCAGCCAGGCGGTAAGCGGCTGGTCGGTGCACCGAGCGGCGGACAGGGTCCTGCCCATCACGCTGTCGGCGGCGTAGTGCACCCGCAACTGGCCCCACGGGCCCTTGTCGGTCATGCGGAAGCCCAGGACCATGCGCTCCGCCTGGCGGAAGACGACGTCCCGCGTGAGGTGGAACCACTTGATAGGCGCGGCCATCGGCCCGAGGTACCTAAGCTTGGGCATGTTCATGCTGCTCCAGACGAGGTGCTCGAAGGCCGTGCCCGCCAACTCCCCCGCCTTCTTGCGGTTGACCCACAGCAGCACGTCGGACGACATCGCGAGCTTCTCGTCGCCGGCCGTCAGGCCCACCAGCGCCGAGACCTTCGACGAGAACGCCTGAAGGGCCCTCTTGTGGAACGAGCAGGCGACGAACCCGTCCTTCTCGGCGACCCAGGCGACGCTGCCGTTGCGAGTGAGCTTGGTCAGCTCGCCGTCAGGCTCGAGCTTTCGGCCGGGGAACATCTTGGCCGGGTCCTTTCCCGGCAGCAGGAAGACGACCGGCAGGTCCCTGGAGCGGAGCTCGCCTAGGTTCACGTCGCCGTCGTCGTCAGGCTCGAGCTTCTT
>Ga0307379_10007584_pt1 | contig 14718 bp, 9 predicted proteins | sample UN2MG_FD_202237 | JGI IMG/M metagenome (GOLD analysis project Ga0307379, IMG submission 202237) | Soil microbial communities from Risofladan, Vaasa, Finland - UN-2 | ecosystem: Environmental > Terrestrial > Soil > Coastal area > Acid sulfate soil | place: Finland: Risofladan, Vaasa | collected... | reverse complement strand
GGGCCGTTCGTATTCGTTGACGTGACGAACGGAGAGTCGCTGGACGTGGCAATCGCGAGACATCGAGCGGATACGGTATTCCATCTCGCAGCTATCCTGTCGGCGGTGGGAGAGCAGCGTCCCCAGCTCACCTACCAGGTGAACATCGGGGGTCTGTTCAACGTCCTCGAAGTCGCCCGCGCGAGGGAGTGCGCCGTGTTCACGCCGAGCTCGATCGCGGCGTTCGGCCCTGGCACACCGCCCGACCCGGCGCCACAGGACACCATTCAGCGACCCAACACGATGTATGGGGTCTCGAAGGTCGCCGGCGAACTTCTGTGCGACTACTACTTCAGTCGATTCGGTCTCGACACACGCGGGGTCAGATATCCAGGGCTCGTGTCGCACGTCACGGCCCCCGGCGGCGGCACGACCGACTATGCGGTCGAAATCTACTACGAGGCCGTCCTTCACAATCGCTTCGAGTGCTTCCTGGCAGAGGGCACGCAGCTCGACATGATGTACATGCCCGATGCAATCAGGGCGGCGATCGAGCTGATGGAGGCGCCCGCCGAATTGCTCGTGCACCGGAACGCGTTCAACATCGGGGCGATGCAACTCACCCCCGAGCGGATCGCCGATTCGATTCGCAGACGGATGCCCGACTTCGAGCTCACCTACGATGTCGATCCGGCGCGCCAGGCGATCGCGGAATCCTGGCCACGGCGGGTCGATGATTCGGCCGCCCGGGAGGAATGGGGCTGGTCTCCCGAGTACGATCTCGACGCGATGACCGACGAGATGCTGGACGAGCTGGCACGGAAACTCTGAATAATTCCCGGGGCTCTCCCGCTCCGGTGGAGGATAAGGAACGATGAATCGCACAAGTGCTGAAGAGGCAGTATCTGTCATCCGGTCCGGCAACCGGGTGTTCATTCACTCCGTCGCGGCTGCGCCGCAGAGACTGATCCAGGCGATGACGGCCCGCGCTCCCGAGCTGAGGGACGTGGAGATCGTGCATCTCCATACCGAAGGACCGGCCCCCTACGCGGCGCCCGAGATGCGCGAGAGCTTCCGGGTGAATGCGCTGTTCGTCGGCGCGAACGTCAGGGACGCGATCAACTCCGGAGCGTCCAGCTACATTCCCGTGTTTCTCAGCGAGACGTCGAACCTGTTCCGACGCGGGATACTCCCGCTCGACGTCGCCCTGATCCAGGTCTCGCCTCCCGACGCGCACGGGTTCGTTTCGCTCGGCGTGTCGGTCGATTGCAGTCGGGCAGCCGTGCAGGCGGCCAAGTTCGTCATAGCTCAGGTGAATCCGAACATGCCTCGCACACACGGCGATGGCGTGATCCACGTCGACCAGATCGACGCATTCGTAGACGGTGACGACCCGCTGCATGAGGTTGCGCCGCCCGAGCTCAACGACGTCGAACGGTCGATCGGGAAGTACTGCGCGGAGCTGATCGAGGACGGGGCGACGCTGCAGATGGGGATCGGAGCGATCCCGGATGCGGTCCTCGGGGCTCTCGGGGGTCACCAGAACCTCGGGATTCACACCGAGATGTTCTCCGATGGAGCGATCGACCTGATCGAATCCGGTGTGATCAACGGCCTGCAGAAGCGGTCCCATCCGGGCAAGGTCGTCGCGACGTTCGTGATGGGAACGCGTCGGATGTACGACTTCATCGACGACAATCCGCAGGTCGCGATGCTCGACGTCGGTTACACGAACGACACGGCGGTCATCCGCCGGAATCCGAAAGTGACGGCGATCAACAGCGCGATCGAGGTGGATCTCACGGGCCAGGTCTGTGCCGACTCGATCGGCACGCGTCAGTACTCGGGGGTCGGTGGCCAGATGGACTTCATTCGGGGCGCCTCACTATCCGAGGGCGGAAAGCCGATCATCGCGTTGCCGTCGGTCACTCGCCGCGGGGAGACTCGCATCGTCCCCTACCTGAAGCGGGGGGCGGGAGTCGTCTCGACGCGAGCGCACGTGCATTATGTGGTTACTGAATGGGGGGTCGCGAACCTGTACGGTAAGAACCTGCAGGCGCGAGCCCGGCTGATGATCGACCTGGCGCACCCCGATCACAGGGAGCAGCTCGAGCGCGAAGCTATCGAGCGGTTCCAGACGTTGCCGGCCAGAGCCTGATCGCTCCGCAAGGGCTGTACAAAGCCCGGAACACTCAACGGAGACGTCGATGACGGAATCCCGGTTCCGCGTTCCGCACACGCTCGTCCTGCTGTTCGGGATGATCCTGCTGGCGTTCGCCCTCACACAGTTTCTTCCCCAGGGGTCGTTCGAGCGGGTGACGAACTCGGTCGGGCGCGAGCAGGTGATCCCGGCGAGCTACACGCCGCTCGAGCAGGCGGACCGCCTGCCGCCGTCCGCGATCTTCACCTCGATTCCGCACGGATTCGAGGCGGCGGGCGAGATCATCTTCTTCATCTTCATCATCGGCGGCGCGTTCGGAGTGTTCCGGGCGACGGGAGCGGCGGACGCCGCGATCGGCGCGATGCTGCGCCGCCTCGGAGAACGACCGGCGGTTCTGATCGCGGGGGGCATCCTGCTGTTCGCGGTCGGATCGAGCACGATCGGGATGGCCGAGGAGTATCTGCCTTTCGTGCCCCTGATCGTCGCGCTCGCGCTCGCCCTCGGGATGGACGAGATCACCGGAGTCGCCGTGATGTGTGTCGGGTACGGCGTCGGGTATGGCACGGCCCTGATCAACCCGTTCACGGTGTTCATCGCCCAGGACATCGCTGGAGTCCAGCAGGGATCGGGTCTGACCTATCGCCTGGTGCTGCTCGTCGTGTTCTTCGTCATCGGCTTCCACCATACCTGGCGCTACGCCTCGCGGGTGAAGAAGGACCCGTCGCGCAGCCTGATGGCCGGGGTCAAGACCGACGGCGGTCTCGAGCGGGTGGACGTGATGGCGCAGCCACGGATGACGGAAACCCAGAAGCTTGTCATCGCGCTCGTCGGGGTGACGCTCGCGGTGCTGATCTGGGGGCTCAAGGCGCGCGGCTGGTACCTGATCGAGATGGGGGCGCTGTTCCTCGCGCTGGCAGTGGCGATCGGGGTGGTCGGGCGTCTGGGCGCGGACGGGACGGCCCGGGAATTCTGCGTCGGCGCGGCGGAGCTGACGACCACGGCGATTCTCGTGGGGTTCGCGCGGGCAATCCAGGTGGTGCTGGACGATGGCCTGGTGGTGGACACGATCATCAATGGTCTCGCCCAACCGCTGCAGAAGATGGGCGCGGAATTCGCCGCTGTGGGGATGTTCATGGTCCAGAGCGTGCTGAACTTCTTCATTCCGTCGGGAAGCGGGCAGGCTTACGTCACGATGCCGATCATGGCACCGCTGGCCGACCTCGTCGGGGTCACCCGCCAGGTGTCCGTGCTCGCGTACCAGTTCGGGGACGGATTCACGAATATCCTCGTGCCCACGAACGCGGTCCTGGTCGGGATCCTGGCGATCGCCGGCGTGCCGTACGATCGCTGGTTCCGGTTCGTGATCCCCTTCATGCTCAAGGTCTGGATCGTCGGCTCGATCGCCCTCGCGATCGCGGTCAGGATCGGCTTCGCCTGAACACGAGGCGGGAGGGGGACATGTCCCGGTCAGGGTTCGTCACGCTGTTCGCAGCCGCCGTGTTGACGGCATCCGCTGTGCTCGCCACAGCCTCACCGGCTGCCGCTCAGGTCCCCATCGGTGATTTCTACTTCTTCGATCGCTCGGATGCCGCGACCCGGCGGGCAAGCATCACGACCCTGGCCGAGGAAAGCCACGTCACGGGAGCGGGCGGGTTGACCTGGTCCTGCGAGGACGGTGAGCGCCGACTGATCGTGTCCTCGACCTATCTCGGTCGGTCGATGCGTGCCAGCGTCCGCTGGGCGTTCGACGGCGAGGAGCCGGGCGATTCCGAGAGCTGGATCCTGCGCCGAACGGGGATGGCGGTGATCGCCCCGGCGGAAGTCGAGACGCAGTTCACCCGCCGCGCGCTGGGATCAAAGGAAGTCGTTCTGGATCTGTCCGACTATGAATACCGGCGGCACACCTACACGTTTACGCTCGCCGGCCTTGCCGAGGCGCTCGCAATGCTGCAGTGCGGAGTCGGCGCAGGGCCCAGCTGAGCCTGTCAGGCACTTCAGGTCGCCGGAGCGCCTTCCGCCGGCCTGAGCTCGATCTCAATCGTCCGGATCTCGTGCGGGCCGAGCCGCAGGGCCAGGTGCCTGCCGTCCGGACCATCTGATTGAATCTCCGCCTCCCGCTCTTCGAGCAGGTTCGTGATCCAGGCACCCTGAATCGTGGTGCCGAACCGGAGCGTCTGCTCGTCCTCGACCGCGCCCGGGTTCCACAGCCGAACGACCAGCGTGTCTCTGTGCTCGTGCCGTTTCACGGCGCTGACCCGGGACGCTCCCGCGCCCAGGCTGAGCAGACTGCCGCCCGGGGCGCTACCGGCCTCGACTCCCTGCACGACGGGAGTGGGAGTCCTCCACCGGGCGTTCCAGTCGAGCACGGAAGCAGTCCCGTCACCGCCGCTGAACGGGAGAAGGGCGTACCGGAAGCTCTGAGGTCCCGGACACTGGGCCGCGGGGGTGGGGACGGTCGGACCCGCGTTCTGGTGGCGCCGGGTCGGGAAGTCATCTCTCGACAGCCAGCCGACCGACCGCAGCAGGGTGAGGCGAAGCTCGAGGCCTGCCTGGCCCCTGGCTGGCTCGAGCTCCGGCAGGCCCCGGACCAGCAGAGCCAGGCCGTGTTCCGGCTCGCACACCCATGAGACTCCCTGCTGCGGGACCGTCGCGGCCGGGGGCTGGAACCACTCCTCGCCAACCGGCGGATCGACCAGCCGCTCGTGAACGAGGAAATGTCCATCCGACCACGCCGTGTCCGAGTCGACACCAGTCGGAAACCGGGCGCGTAGCCGGTGGTCGCGAACCCGGTTGTCGAACCGGGTCTCGATCTCGACCAGTGGACGGCCCGACTGGAGGGTCACCCGGACCTCGACCGGGCAGTCCACGAGGCGAGGGTCGCGGGAGCGACGATCGGCCGAAATCTCCTCCGGGAGCAGCAGACGGAACCGGGCCACGAGCGTGGACGACCAGCGGCCGGCCGACTCGACGCGCACCTCACCGGCAGCCTCGGTGGCATCCACGGTCGAGCTGCGCTCCGCCGGGGAATAGTCGTACTCGTCGCCGACGTCCTCCGTGCTCTCCAGCAGGTTCAGCCCGGCGTAGCGTCTTCCGGTCTGGTGATCCTCGATGTCCAGCGTGCCGTTCGGGTGGAGCCGGACCCGGACCAGGCCGTTGTCCAGGCACTGGTTCTCGACCTGGACGGGTGGCGGGCCCGAGATCTCACAAGGACCAGCGGCCTCCCTCAGGAAGTAGCGGGCGTGTCCGAGGGCCGGCAGATCGGCGATGAACTCCAGCGACAGAAAGATGTCACTGTCGTCCCGGCGTGACTCAGGCCGGATGATCCGATCGCCGAATTGATCGACGTAAGTGGCGAACTTCTCTGCCTGCCGTTCCCAGTCCAGGACCGTACGGTAGTCGATGCCCCAGAACCGCTCGACGTACTTCGCATCGCGCACCCGCATCGGCACCTCGACGCCTTCCTCGTCGTACAGCCGCAGCCGGTTCGGATCGAGTCCGAACGGTTGCAGCACGACGAGTCTTCGGACGACCTCGCGTCGCTCGACCGGGAGCGGGTTGGCGACGCACAGCAACGTGTCGCGGTCTCCCTCGGGCTGTGGAGCGAAGGTCGGAGCCAGCCCCACGAGGACTTCCCGAACGACTGCCTCGGCTGTTTCGACTGCCTCGTCGAACCGCGGTCCCATCTGCTCGTGGACCTCGTCGATGCTGCAGCCGCAAATCGAGTCGTGCGGGTGATTCTCCAGGAGGCGTCTCCACGCCGTTCCGAGCAGCGGAGCCCTGTCCGCCATGCCATGGGCGAACCGGGCGTAGGCGGCCAGCGGTTCCGCGATGTCGGTGAGCCAGCTCGTGGCGCTGTCATTCGCCTGCTTGAGGGGCATGCGGGCCGACCAGACTCCGGTGAGGATGTGATGCAACCGGCCGTGCCGAAGCTCACCCTCCCAGGTTCCGAGTCGGCCTTCCCCTGCCGCCGCATCCCGCACCGCCCCGACGAACGCCGAGAGACTGGCTACGCGGAATTCCGTGTCGGGAAACGCTTCGCGCAGCGTCTCCAGCAGCCGGCCCATGTCACGCTGTGGAGGAAAGTGGTCGCAGCCGTTCGACAGCAGCACGACATCGGTCCGTCCCAGCGGACGCATGCGCTCGAACAGCTCGCGGACCTGCTCGATTGCGCAGTCGAAGTCCAGCTCGCGGGGCGTGTGCGCGTGCCAGATCTCGTGAAGTCCCAGTCCGCCGGCATTGCAGTAGCCGGCGCACTGATTGACTGCCAGCACCTCACTGCCGTCCGGTGCGCGCCAGACGAACTCGAATCCCAGGTGGTCGATCTCGTCCCCGTTGCCGCGCGTGTAGAGAAACGAGTCGATTCCGGCCCGCCTCAGGATCTGCGGCATCTGCGCAACGTGACCGAACGAGTCGGGCATGTACCCGACCTTCTGCACGCCGCCCAGGTCATACGCCACGGCGTGGCCGACCAGGAGGTTCCGCACCAGGGACTCGGCGCTGACCAGGAACTCATCCGGCAGCACGTACCACGGCCCGAGCGACAGCCGCCCCGCCCGGACCAGGTCGCGAATCCGTTCGGCATCGTCCGGATAGATCTCGCAGTGGTCGCTGGCGAGGATCGCCTGGCCGTCCAGCAGGAAGTGCGTGAACGCCGGGTCCTGCTCCAACCGGTCCAGGACTTCGCGCACAATCCGCGTCATCGTGACACGAAAGTCAGCAAATGTCCGGTACCACTCCCGGTCCCAGTGCGTGTGCGGGACCAGGAAGGCGATTCGGGGAGCGGCCGCGAAACCCGACCCGGGCGCACCCGGGTCAGTCATCGGCGCGGTCCACCGGATCGCAGGCGTCCAGCAGGCGTCCGACAGTGCTCTTCGCGAGGCATACCGACGTATCGGCCGCCCCGTAGTACAGCAGCACACGTCCGTCCTCGGACGCGAAGCCGTCCGCGTCGATATCGTCCACGATCCAGCCACTCGGGAACACGACGTTCGGCACCTGGCCGACCAGCTCGTAGAGCTTTCGCGGCTCGAGCAGATTGTCCCGGGTACGAGCGATTACGCGACGCGGATCGTCGAGGTCGAGCACCGCCGCCCCGGCCTGGTAGATGTTGGTGCCCGAGAAATGGGTGGCGACGCCGTGATACACGATCAGCCAACCGCGCCTCGTGAGCAGTGGCGGGGGACCGGCGCCGATCCGCTCGTCCCACAGTCGCGGCCGTCCGTGAAGCACCGGGCCGAGCGCCTGCCAGTGAACGAGATCCTCTGATTCGGAGAGGACGATCTCGTCGCCCGTGGTCGGTCCGTCGGCGAGCTGAATCCGATTCGGCCGGTCGAGGCGCAGGAACTTTCCGTCCCGGAGGGTCGGAAACAGCACGCCGTTCCGGACATCCGGTCCCTGCTCGATTCCCACCAGCTCGAACCGCTCGAAGTCCGTGGTGCGGGCCACGCCGATGCGGCATGCCGTGTCGGTGTCGACCGCGAACATCACGTACCAGGTATCATCAATTCGTGTGATGCGGGGATCGAATACGTGGTGAATCCCCTCCGCCTTCTCATCGAGGCCCTCGATGCGAACGGTGTCCCTTCGCACGTCGAAGTCGCGTCCGTTCTCGCTTTCGGCGACGACGAGGAACGTGCGCCGGCCGCGAGACTGGACCCGCAGGAGCAACAGGTAGAGGTCTCCGAACTTCGTGGCGCCGGGATTGAACACGGACGTCGGGTCGACGAGGTCCGGCGGCATCGCCGGCACGTCGAAGCCGGTGACAATCGGGTTGTCGGAACTGCGCACCAGTACAGGGATCATCCGCTCGTCCTCCTGGAATTCGAATTCAGTCCTGCACCCAGCCGTCGTCGGTATCGTCCCGCCCCGCAACGGCGAGCCGGTTCAGCATGTGGCGTATGTCGCGTACCCCGCCAATCGTGAACCACACGACCACGAATGCGGCCGCGGCCGTCTCGACCACCACGTAGAATCGCCAGAAGCGTTCCCAGTCCGCGTCCGGGATGTCGTGCGTCAGGTTCCACACGGTTCCCACGGCGAATACCAGCGTCCACAGCCCGATCCACGCGTACGTGGCCATGTAGATCGTCCGGTCCGACCGGCTCGCTTCCTGCCCGAGCCCGAGCGCGCGCCAGCCGCGGCGTGGAGGCCCGACGGTCTCCGACGGGTCCGGGTCTCCGGCCTCGGCTCCCCGCGCCAGCAGCCCGTCGAGGTTGAACTGCCCCCCGGGTCCCAGGAGCGATACCGACACGTAGACGAGGGTGGATGCCGCCATGGCGATGCCCCAGAATATCTGCCCGTTGATCGGGAAGTCGTCCACCAGCTGATGAATGACGATGCCCGACACGGCGATCGTCGAACCCGTGAGCATCGCCGTCCATGCCGCCGGGGTCGTACCTCGCTTCCAGTACAGCCCGCCGATCAGCACCGCACCCGATCCGCCGGCGAATATCGCACCGGTGATCGCGAAGAACAGGAAAATGTACTGGCTCTGCCGGAACAACAGGCTGAACAGGAAGATGAACACCGCGACGCCCAGGATCGACAGCCGGAGAGCCCGCATATGCGCCTCGGGCGTGAACGGCGTCTTCCGAAACGGCATCACCACGTCCTGAATGAAAATGCTCCCCCACGAGTGGAGATAGGTGTCGTGCGTGCTGATGAACGCGGTGAGCATCACCGCAGCGAACGCCCCGAGCAGACCGGTCGGCAGCAGCAGGCTGAGCACCGCCGGAACACGCAGCTGATTGGCGATCGTCTCGCTCTCCGCCGCCGCCAGCAGTCCGGCGACACGCGCCGACTCGGCCCCGAAGTCCGGGTGGTGGAGCACCGTGTACGCGACGATCGGGACAATGAGCATGAACATGACGTGCGGGAGGCCCCGCCAGTTCGAGAGCACGGCGCCCATCTTCGCCTCGTGCGCGCTCTTCGCCGAAGCGTTGTAGCCCTGCGTTCCCTGCCAGGACATCACGACGTACACGACGCCGATGGTCCCGATCAGGAAGTACCAGAAATTGAAATCCTGGAGATGGCTGGTGTGGAACGGATTGATCAGCGACGCGTCCGGCGGCGCCGTGCCCAGCGCCGTGAAGATCTGGTCCCACGAAACGGTGGCCAGCAGGAACACGACGATGGCCAGGAATACGATGTTGACGAAGATCCCCTGGACGAAGTCCGTGATGATCACCGCCACCTGTCCTCCAGAGAACACGAAGAACAGTGAAGTCAGCAGGAGCAGCGCCATGACGAGCGGAAACGAACCGACCGCCACCGGGCCCAGGCGCAGGACGTCCGGGAGCCCGATGAAATGGATGAAGAACCGGGCACCCACCGCCGGGAAGATCCCGAAGTTGATGATCCCGGAGAGGAAGGCCAGCAGTCCCATGAAAATGCGGAACCGGCGGCTGTACCGCCGCTCGAAGAACTCAGCCAGCGTGAGACAGCGGGTCTCTCGGAAGCGATAGACCACGAAGCCCGTCACGGTGATCAGCAGCACGACCACGGCCGTGCTCAGGCCCCACCAGGTGAGCGAGAATCCGGCGACGTAGTTCTGCTCCAGGAAGCCGACGACCGAGATCGCGCCCAGCGCCGCCATGCCCTGTGACACGCTCAGCATGTAGCGTCCCGCCGTCCGTCCCGCAGCGAGGAAGTCCGCCACGCTGCGCATGAACGGACGCAGCAGCCATACGCCACCGGCCATGGCCGCATAGACGAGACCCACAATCCACCAGTCGAGGGCGGTGAAGTTCACGGTCCCACCCGGACCCGGCCCTCGTGGTCGATGCGCACCGTCCGGCCGTCATCCAGCTCCAGCCACGCCTCGAATCCGTGCGGGGTGGAAGCGACTCCGGGAGGCCAGGAAATCGGCGCTGCCGGCGTCGGCAGCGCCAGCTCCAGCTGGTCCGGGGTGTCGGCGAACCGGCCGCTGCGGGCCCGGTGCTCGTGCTGGGCGTAGTACACCCTGCGCAGCTCCCAGCCGGCTCGCTCAGTGACGGTCTCGCCGGGCGGGCCTCCGGCCTCTTCGCCCACCGCGTCGACGAATTGCACGACGCCCCACATTTCCGGGTAGTGCATGGCGACGAGACCCTGCGGGGACCACACCCAGTTGTTCTCCGGCCCCACCTTGCCGGTCGCGGGATCCACTGACTTGATGGTTCGGCCGTCCCGGATCTCGACCGGCCAGTCTACGCGGGAGAAATTCAGCTTCCAGCGATCCCCCGGCCGGGGCGGAACCGGGGCGCTCGTCGCTTCCGCCAGCGCGTCCCACGGGATCGCGATCTCCACGCTCCAGCCGATGTCACTGTCCCCCGGATCGTTGAGGCTCCCTTCCACGTGAACGGCAGTCCGCAGCCCCGGGATGTCCCATGCGTTGATCGCCGGGCCCCCGTCGCGATACGGACGGACGAGGAGAAGATCCCACTCGGTCCCGAGCGCGTTGATCTCCAGCTCGTAGTACTGGTGTGTGTCGCCGTCAGGGTCGATGAATACCTCGAAGTCGTCGTCCATGTAGATCACGGCGTCCCGTTCCGTGAGCGTGCCCCAGACGTGAGTCTCTTCGAGCTCGGCGCCGATCCACAGGGCCTCGTCGTCCCACATCAGCTTCGCGCGGGTCCGCAGGAACGGGGAGGGCCGGGACGGGCCTTCGATGTCGGTGAAGTCCGCGGTCCACGGCGCCGTGGACCATGCCTCGTCATCCAGCTTTCCGTCGATATGAACAGGCCCCGCTGCTCTCGGTGCCTCGTAACCGAGCGGGGACCAGTCGATCGCCGGTCGGGCAGGGGCCTGGTATGTCTGAGCAAGCGTAGAGTCCGATCCGGGCGTGGGCGAGTCACATCCCGCCAGCGCCACGAACGCCGCGAGCGCCAGCGAGGCGGCAAGCGCCCGATTCCCGCAGACAAGGCGGCCGTCGCGATCCTTCATCTGTGAAGTCTCTCCGCTCTTCGGGGGGCTACCGTGTGTCTGCGAACTTCCGTCGCCCCGACCGGTGCGTCAACGGAAGGCGTCCCGAGCCGGACGCCTCGACCTCGCAAACCGCCCGCCGTTCGGCAAAGATGTGCGACTTTCGTCGCCATTTCAATGGCATGGCGGAACACGTAATAGATGATAGCACAACACGTTACAACGCTTCTACCGTCAGGGAACGAGGTTTGCCCAATTCCATGTGCGGGCGTCCGCGATGGGCGCGTCCGAAATGTGGTGCACGCGCAGCGAGGAGAGCTTGTGTTGCGGAGTCGGTTAGCCAGGTCCGGATGGGTCTGCCTGCTTATCGGAATGACGATCGGGGTCATCGGCGCGACGCCGCCGACCGCCTATGCGCAGTCCGATCGCTCACTGCTGAAGAGCGACCTGGTGCGGATGATGACCGGCAACAGCTACACCCCCGAGGAAGTTCTCCAGATCGTCCGCATGAACTGTGTTGGATTCGCTCCGAGCGATCGGGACCGAAAGGACCTCGCCCGCCTGTTCGACGGTGACGACCTGCTCGACGAGATCGACAGGTGCCGCGAAACCGGCCATTCCGAGGGTTACCGGCGAGGCGTCCCGGTCGCGAAGGAAGTCGAGACGGTCGAGACGCCGGACCACGAGCCGGCCGGACCCGATATCACTCCTCCCGCCCTGTCCGGCGGGACGTTCGCCAGGCCGACACTCGACGCTCCCCCGATCGGCGCGACGGCCCCAGCCGACACTCTGCCGGGAGTGGTGCCCAGCACTCCGCCGAGGCTGTTGAACTGGGACAAGGTGACGCGCCAGATTCTCGCCGGGTACCGACCTGACGAGAGGCACGGGGGCTCGATCGTCCTGCGGATCTGGGTGGATGACGAAGGCCGGGCGGGCGATGCGACGATCGTCGAGTCCGATGGGGATCCATCGCTGGCGAGCGTGGCGCTCGCATCCGTTCCGTTGATGAAATTCGCGCCCGCGAAGAGCAGGGACCGCAGCGTCGGGGCGTGGGCTACACTTCCCATCCACTTCAAGACGGACTGACCCAAACCATCCGGCCGGTTCCCCGGCCGAACCCGTGACATCCAGCCGTTAACCCCCTACGATCCGTCCTGCGGGCGCGGTTCGTGTCGTGCTGGTAGGCCTGGAATGTACCGGGCTCATCCCACACCCTACAGGAGCACAGGATTGGAATGGCGATCATATAGCCGGACCGGAAGAGTCTACGCCGCGGAATTCCGGCAGGCGGCCGTCGTCGCGACCACATCCGGCCCGGTCGAGGCAGCTCCGGGCGACTTCCTGGTCGTCGACGTGGATTTCACACAGGTCCGCCACTACACGGCCGAGGAGTTCGCTCACTGCTTCGATGCGCTCGATCGCCCCGTGCCGATCAAAGCCCTTCCCGAGCTGTCCGGCGTCGTAGTGTCGAAAGTGGCGGATCTTTGGGAGGATCGGGCCGGGGAGCCATGCGCCCGGTGCGGAAAGCGGAGGACGAGCCGGCAATTCGAGGGCGTGCTGACCTGCGGAGAATGTGAACTAGCGATCAAGGCCGAGCGTGAAGATCGCATGAACTGCGTGCATGACGGCACCCTGATGCGGAAGGAGGTGATCGAAGGCGTGATCGTCGATCGCTGTCCCGACTGCGGCGGCGTCTGGTTCGACGGCGGAGAGCTGGAAGTCCTGAGCAACGTGCTCCGCCTGGCGGCCGACCAGGGCATGCCATCGAGGGTCGCTTCGCGCCTGTTTCAGAGCCTCGTGCACCGAATCGCGGAGTAGACCCGGTGAACAGAACCTCCCGTCGTTCGTACCCGCTTTCATGCGTCGCGGCGGCAACCATTCTGCTGTCTGCGGCACTCGTGAGTCCCCGACCGGCCGGCGCCCAGGACGTCCGTCCGGTAGCGGACACGCTCGACGCCGCAACGGCACCAGCGGAGTCTTCGATGCCGATCGAGTCGGCGGTGCGTTACGGTCGGCTCGACAACGGACTCACGTATTACGTCCGTCAGAACACGCGTCCGGAACAGCGGGCCGTGCTGCGTCTGGTGGTGAACGCGGGCTCCGTGCTCGAAGACGAGGACCAGCTCGGGCTCGCTCACTTCCTCGAGCACATGGCGTTCAACGGGACCGAGAGCTTCGAGAAACAGGCGATCATCGACTACCTCGAACGGATCGGCATGCAGTTCGGCGCTGACATCAACGCATACACGGGATTCGACGAGACCGTGTACATGCTGGAAGTGCCTACCGACAGCGCCGACATGCTCGATACCGGGCTCCGGATTCTCGAGGAATGGGCGCACGCGATCACGCTCGATTCGCTGGAGGTCGAGAAGGAACGCGGCGTGGTGCTCGAGGAATGGCGGCTCGGACAGGGCGCAGGAGCGCGAATCCGGGACCAGCAGTTCCCGGTCCTGTTCCAGGGCTCCCTGTATGCCGAACGTCTGCCGATCGGAGACCCGGAGGTCCTGGAGAGCTTCGAGCTGGAGTCGCTCCAACGGTTCTACCGGGACTGGTATCGTCCCGACCTGATGGCAGTGATCGCCGTCGGCGACTTCGATCCCGACCAGATGGTGCAGAGCATCCGCGACGGATTCTCGCGCATCCCCGCGCCGCAGTCTCCCCGTCCGAGGCCCGATGTCGAGGTACCGTCGTACGACGAAACCCTGATCTCATCGGTCTCGGATCCCGAGCTGACGGTCGCCAACGTGAGCGTGGTGTGGAAGCTGCCGCTCGGATCGCAGGGTACGCACGCGGACTACCGCAGGGGTCTGGTCGAGCGCACCTACAACTCGATGCTGAATTTCCGGTTCTTCGAGATCACGCAGGGATCGGAGGATCCGCCATTCCTGTTCGCCGGTTCCGGGAAAGGCTCGTTCGTGCGCGGCTCCGATGCGTACCAGCTTCGGGCCGCGGTCTCCGAAAGTGAGATCGAGTCCGGGTTCGAGAGACTGCTGCTCGAAGCGGAGCGGGTGGACAGGTTCGGATTCACGCACGGCGAGCTCGACCGGCAGAAGGCGGACATGCTGCGCGGCTACGAGCGAGCCTGGCAGGAACGGGACAACACGGAGTCGTCCGCCTACGCCGCGGAGTACGGCCGTGCGTTTCTGGAGAACGAGTCGATCCCGGGAATCGAGTACGAATACGCGCTGGCGCGGCGGTACCTGCCCGGGATCGAGCTCGAGGAGGTGAACGGACTGGGCCGCGCGTGGATCTCCGACACCAACCGCGTCGTGCTGTCTGCGGTGCCTGCGAAGCCGGGCGTCCCGGTGCCGACCGACGAGCAGCTGCTCGCCGTGTTCGCCGCGGCGAGTTCCGCTTCCATCGAGCCGTGGGCGGAGTCGGATTCGGATCTGCCCCTGCTGGCCGCGCTCCCCTCGCCTGGAACGATCATCGCCGAGTCTCGCAACGAGGCTGTCGATGTTACCGAGTGGCAGCTGTCGAATGGAGTCCGGATGCTGCTCAAACCCACCGATTTCAAGGCGGACCAGCTGCTGTTCAGCGCCTGGAGTCCAGGGGGTACTTCGCTGGCGGCGGACGACCGCTACCTGTCCGCGACCTGGGCCTCATCGATCGTGGGCGCGTCGGGAGCTGGAGAATTCAGCGCCGTGGACATCCAGAAGCAGCTGGCTGGCAAGGCA
>Ga0307379_10007583_pt1 | contig 14719 bp, 12 predicted proteins | sample UN2MG_FD_202237 | JGI IMG/M metagenome (GOLD analysis project Ga0307379, IMG submission 202237) | Soil microbial communities from Risofladan, Vaasa, Finland - UN-2 | ecosystem: Environmental > Terrestrial > Soil > Coastal area > Acid sulfate soil | place: Finland: Risofladan, Vaasa | collected... | reverse complement strand
AAGGCGCCCAGCGTGACCATGCTGAGCCGCGGCCCATGATAGACGTAGGCCTCGTACCCCTGCGACCGGAGCGAGTCGGCGTACCGCTGGGCGTTGACCATGCGGCCGGGGGCTTCCCAGCTGGCGATGTGGAGCGTGAACAGGCCGTCGGCCTCTTCGAGCGGCCAGGGATTCTTCGGCATCGGCTCGGGCATGGGCACCAGCATGACCCCCGCGAACGGGTACTGGCCCTGGGCGTCGCGGATGACACGGACGCGCTTGAGCATGGCGTCGGCGTCGGCGTCCTTCCAGGAACCGTACCGTCCGACACAAACGCTGGCGTAGTCGGCGCCCTCGACCAGGTGGACGTCGGGCAGGCCCTGGCTGGCCAGTTCCGACGCGATGCGCCGGGCGCTGACCGAGGCTTCGGGGCCCTGGTACTCGACCAGGACAATGGTGAGTTGGCGCGTCTCGGCCGTCCGGCATCCGCCGACAGCCAAGGCGGCCACGGATGCGACGGCCAGCAGCGCCAGACCGGTCAGGCGCCAGGGCTTCGCGTGCTCGCTCATGGGCATCCTCCGTTGCCGGCCGGGTGGTTGCCGACCGGCGCGGCCGCGGCCAAGCGTGTCCCGCCGTGGCCTCGATGCGCCGCGGTTACCGCTTCTTTTTTACCGCGCCGGCCTGGACCTTGGCCAGCCTTTCGCAACCGCCCTGCGCCAGGCGGAGCAGCCGCAGCAGGTCTGCCCGGCGGAAGGTGGCCTCTTCGCCGCTCGTCTGGATTTCGATGAGGCGGCCGTCCGGGGTCATCACCACGTTCATGTCGACGCTGGCCTGGCTGTCCTCGGCGTAGTCGAAGTCCAGGAGGGCCCGGCCGCCGACGAGGCCGCAACTGACGGCGACGACCTGCTCGGCGACGGGGTCCGGGCCGTCGGGCAGGCGCCCGTCCTTTCGTGCCTTGGCGACGGCCCGCGCCAGGGCCACCCACCCGCCGGTAATGGCGGCGGTGCGGGTGCCGCCGTCGGCCTCCAGGACGTCGCAATCGACGGTGATGCTGGTGTCGCCCAGGGCATCGAGGCGGGTGCCCGCCCGCAAGGCCCGGCCGATGAGTCGCTGGATCTCGGTGGCCCGCGAGTTGGCCCGGCCGGGACCCGGCCGGCGGTTCCGCGTGCCGGTCGCGGCCGGCAGCATGCCGTACTCGGCGGTGACCCATCCCTTGCCCCGGCCGCGGAGCCAGGGCGGAACGCCTGCCTCGATGGTGGCGGTGCAGACGACGCGGGTCCGGCCGACCTCGATGAGGGCCGACCCGTGGGCCGTGCCGATGAAGTCGGGCGTAATGCGGACCGGCCGTAACTCGTCGGCCCGGCGTCCGTCGGATCGGGTCATGGGTCGGCTGCCTTTCCGAAGGCTGTCTGCCGCGCCGGTGCGCTTGGCACGGGTCTTCAACCGCGGGCCGGCTGCCACTCGCGGAGGGCGTCGGCCAGAATGCCGATGCCTTCGTCCACCTGTTCGCGAGTGATCGTCAGCGGCGGCATGATGCGCAGGACGGTGTCGTGCGTGCAATTGACGTGGAGGCCCTTCTCGAGGCACTTGGCGACCAGCCCGGCGCCGTTCTGGGCGAGTTCCACGCCGATCATGAGGCCGACGCCGCGGACCTCGGCAATGAGCGGCGTCTCCTGCTTGAGTTCGAGCAGCCGCTGCCGCGCGTACGCCCCCATCTGGTTGGCGTTCTCCAGGAGGTTCTCGTCGCGGATGATCTCGAAGACGGCGCAGCCGGCCGCGGCGGCCAAGGCATTGCCGCCGAACGTCGAGGCGTGCGTGCCGGGAATGAGGCTGGCGGCCACATCCTCGCGGGCGCACATGGCGCCGATGGCCGTGCCGCCGCCCAGTTGCTTGGCCATGGTCATGATGTCGGGCACGACGCCCGGCACCTGGTATCCCCACCAGGTTCCGCAGCGGCCGACGCCCGTCTGGACCTCGTCGAACATCAGCAGCATGCCGCGCTCGTCGCACAGGGCCCGAAGGGCCTTGAGCCACTGGGCGTCGGCGATGTTGACGCCGCCCTCGCCCTGGATGGGCTCGACCAGGATGGCGCAGGTCTCCTCGTCGACCAGTTTCTCGACGGCCTCCAGGTCGTTGAGCGGCGCGTACATGAAGCCCGGCACGAGCGGCTGGAACCCCTGGTGATACTTGGGCTGGGCCGTCGCGGTAATCGCGGCGAACGTCCGGCCGTGGAACCCGTTCTCGAACGTGATGATCTTGTACTTGCCGCGCGGCGTGTGGATGCGGGCCAACTTGATGGCGGCCTCGTTGGCCTCGGTGCCGGAATTGCAGAAGAACGTCTTGCCGCCGAAACCCGTCTCGGCGATCCACTGGGCCAGGCGCCCCTGGGGCTCGGTGTACCAGGTGTTCGGCATGTAGATGAGTTCGCCGACCTGCCGGCGGATGGCCTCGACCAGCCGCGGGTGGCAATGCCCCAACCCCGTGACGGCCCAGCCGCTGAACAGGTCCAGGTACCGTTTGCCGTCGGCGTCCCAGATGTACGGGCCCTCGCCGCGGACCGCCACGAGGGACAGCCGCGTGTAGTTGGCGATGACGTAACGGCCGAAGCGGTCGAGGGTCTCCTGGGTCCGGGGACCGGGTTGAGGGACATCGGTCATGATTGGGCTCCTGTGTGTTTTTTTCGCGGCCGTGCCGGGCGCGACGCCTTACGCGTTGTCGGCGACGACCTGCCGGCACCGCTGGCAGAGGTCCTCGGGTTCGCCCTGGCCGACGCTGGGCCGGTAGTTCCAGCACCGTTCGCACCGGGCGTACTCCTGCGCCAGGAGCGTGGCCGAGTGGAACCGCGCCACGCCGGCATCGGCGCCCAGGGCCTTGGGGCCGTCGAGCGTCTCGGCCTCGTCGCCGGCCGCGAGCACGAGTTCGCTCACGAGCAGCAGGTCGGCGATGGTCTCGGCGCCCACCTCGCGCAGGCGCGCCAGTTCCGCCGCGTCGGTTACCGCCAGGGCCACGCGGGCCTCAGTGTGCTTGTCGACGCGTCCGTCGCGGCGGAAGATCTCGAGAACGGCGTACGCGTCGCGCCGCACGTCCTGGAGCCAGTCCCACTTGGCCAGGAGGTCCTCGTCGAGGACCTGGGCGTCGACCTGCGGCCAGGCGGCCAGGTGGACGCTTTCGGCCCGCTCGCCCTCGGCCGGGGCCGGCAGATGCGACCAGACCTCCTCGGCCGTGTGGACCAGTATCGGCGCCACCAGCCGGACCAGCACCTCGGCCACCTTGGCCATGGCCGTCTGGGCGCTGCGCCGGCGCGGCGAATCGGCGGCGTCGCAGTACAGCACGTCTTTCTGCACGTCCAGGTAGAACGCGCTCAGGTCGTTCACGCAGAACACGTGCACCAACTGGTACACGCGGTGGAACTGGAACGCTTCCATCTGGGCCGTGACGTCGGCCACAAGGCGCTCGGTCCGCGCGAGCAGCCAGCGGTCGATCTCCGCCAAGTCGCCCCGTTTAGCGGTGTGCCGCGCGGCGTCGAAGTCCGCCAGGTTCCCCAGGAGGAACCGCACGGTGTTACGGATCTTGCGGTACGCGTCCTGGAGTTTCGATATCAGGCTGTCGGAGGCCCGGATGTCGTACCCGTAATCGACGCTCGAGACCCACAGCCGCACCACGTCGGAACCCAGCCGCTTGACCTCGTCGAGCACGCTGACGGTGTTGCCGACGCTCTTGGACATCTTGCGGCCTTCCTCGTCCACCACGAAACCGTGCGTGATGCACGTGCGGAACGGCGGCTGGCCGCGCGCCACCACACCCATGATGAGGCTCGACTGGAACCACCCGCGATGCTGGTCCGACCCCTCGAGGTACAGTTCGACCGGCATGCCGAGGTCTTCGGCCTCGCACACGCTGGCCCACGAGACGCCCGAGTCGAGCCAGACGTCGAAGACGTCGGTCTCCTTGCGCCAATCCGTGCTGCCGCACGCCGGGCACACGGGCGCCTGGCCGAACACGTCGGCCACCCCGGCCTCGTACCAGGCGCCGCTGCCGTGGGCGCCGTAGAACCGCGCGGCGGCCCGCATCATGTCGCCCGTCAGGAGGGCCCCCCCGCAGCCCTCGCAGTAGAGGGCCGGTATGGGCACGTCCCAGACCTTCTGGCGGCTGATGCACCAGTCGGGCCGGGTCTCGATCATGGCCCGGATCCGCGCCTCGCTCCACGCCGGGACCCACTGGACGCCGCCCACCGCCTCCAACGCCCGGTGCCGCAGGCTCTTGCCCTCGTCGGCCTTGTCGAGCGAAACGAACCACTGCTCGGTGGCGCGGAAGATGACGGGCTCGCGGCACCGCCAGCAGTGCGGGTACCGGTGCGTCGTCTCGCCCGAGGCCACCAGGCGACCGCTCCGGGCCAGGTGGTCGAGGATGACCGGGTTGGCCTCCCAGACCGTCTTGCCGCGGATCCAGTCCGGCACGGTCTCGTCCATGCGGCCCTCGGCGTCGACCGGACTGTAGGTCGGGATGCCGAACTTCAGGCCCATGACGTTGTCCTCGCGGCCGTGCCCCGGGGCGCAGTGCACCAGGCCCGTGCCCTCTTCCAGCGTTACCATGGCGGGGTCGGCCCAGATCTGGCGAAACGCAGCCCCCTGCGGCGGCCCCATGAAGGGGTGCTCGTACGCCAGGCCATCGAGATCCTTGCCGGTCAGGGTGGCCAGCGTCTCGACGTTCTCCAGGCCCGCGGCCGCGCTGGCGCCGGCCACGAGGTCGGCGGCCAGGATGGCCAGTTCCTCCCGCCCCTCGCGCGTGTACCGGACGGCGGCGTACGGATAATCGGGATGGACGGCCACGGCCATGTTGGCCGGCAGCGTCCAGGGCGTGGTCGTCCAGATCATGAGATGGACGGCCTTGCCCGCGAGCGGCTCGGGCAGCCGGGCGGCCGCGTCGGCCGTCAGCGGGAACAGGACGTAGATGCTGGGCCCGATGTCGTCCTCGTACTCCAGTTCGGCCTCGGCCAGCGCGGTGCCACACACCATACACCAGTGGATGGCCCGGAGTTCGCGATGGATGAGCCCGTCGTCGGCCAGGCAGGCCAGGACGTCCATCTGGCGCTGCTCGTACTCGGGCGCGAGCGTCAGGTACGGCTTCTCCCACCGCCCCAGGACGCCCAGCAACTGGAACTGCTTGCTCTGGTGCTCGACGAACTTGCGGGCGTAGGCCTCGCACCGGCGGCGGATCTCGACGGGGGCCATGCCGTCGGCCTTCGAGCCGAGCTCGCGGCGGACGGCGTGCTCGATGGGCTGGCCGTGACAGTCGTAACCCGGAACGTACGGCGAATCGTGCCCCTGCATCGTCTTGTACTTGACGACGATGTCCTTGAGGATCTTGTTGACGGCCGTGCCGATGTGGATGTCGCCGTTGGCGTACGGCGGCCCGTCGTGCAGGACGTACCGTCCGTTGGGATGAGGGGCCTTGCGGATCAGCCCATACAGGTCCATCTGGGCCCAGCGTTGGCGGATGTCGGGCTCGCGCTGGACGAGGTTGGCCTTCATCGGGAAGGCCGTCTTCGGCAGGCTGAGTGTCGTCTTGTAGGCGTTGGCCATGATCTTCCTCGCGTGTCGCTCGAACCGGCTGCGGTCGCCGCTCGGCCCTCCCCGGCGTCCGTGCCGTTGGCGGGAGCGCCTCGTGGTCGCCGCGGCGCCCGGCTCGACCTGCATTGAAAAAGCGATGCCCTGGCGGCGCGTCGGACAGAAGCGTGCCAGGGCCACTTCGTTCACCAGCCGGAAAACTGTTTGCCCCGGGTCGCGCTCCTTATCGGGCAATACCCGCGCGCAGGGGCCTGGCGCCGGCGGCTTCGGCCGTCCGTTGGCGACTTATCGGTCCCATGCGCGGCACTCCTTGCCATCGAGCCCGGGCAACCGGGTGGAAACGATTATGGTATCGACCGGGCGGGCGGCCTGTCAATCACTTTATTCACTCGGCAAGCCCATCGACCCATCGACCTCTACATCCCCCAGGTCGTGCCGACCGGCGAGATCGATCTGGGCACCCAGAACCTGACGGCCGGCGAGCACCGTCTCAGCATCGGCATCGTGGGGGCCAACCCGGCCGCCACCAAGGCCTACATGGTGGGACTGGACTACGCCAGATTGGAGCCCGTTCAGGAGTGACGCCGTATCGTCTCGCCGACGGCCCCCGCGAGCGCCTCCGGCAGCCGCACTGAACCGTCTTCCTGTTGCCCGTTCTCCAGCAGCGCCGCCACGAGGTGCGGCACGGCCACGGCGGCGCCCCCCACGGTGTGGACGAGGCGCGTGCGTCCCTGGGCGTCGCGGCAGCGGGTGTTCGTGCGGCGGGCCTGGTAGTCGGTGAACGTCGAGACCGCCGCCACGTCGAGCCACCGGCCCGTGCCCGGCGCCCACACGTCCAGGTCGACCGTCCTGGCGGCGGCGTGGCTGAGGTGCGGCGCCGGCCGCAGGCGCCGCCGGTACGCCGCGCCGAGCCGCGCGAGGATCGTCTCGGCCGCGGCGATGGCCCGTTCGAGTTCCGCGTCGGCCCGGCCAGGTCGACAGAAGGTGTAGAGTTCCACGGTGGGGAACTCGTGGAGCCTGAGGAGACCCCGCCCGGCCGCGCCCCCGCCGTGCGACTCGCGCCTGAGCGCGTTTCCCGCCGCGACCAGCCGCACCGGCAGCGCCGCGTCGTCGAGCACCTGCCCCGCGTACAGCCCCGCCAGGTGCGGCTCGGCCCGCGGCGCCAGGAACAGGTCGTGGGCGGCGCCGACCGCTCCCTCACGGTCGCGGCTCGGATCCCGATGGTCGCGGCTCGGATCCCGATGGTCGCGGCTCGTTGTCGCCGGGTCGGTGGCTTGAGGCGCGACGGCGTACATCTTGTCTTCGAGCAGCGGCAGGTGGGCCGAGCCGGTCAGGGCGGCGCGCGTTGCGACCGACGGCGCCCGGACCTCCTCGCATCCCCCCTCGCGCGTGTGGACGTCGAGCATCCACTCGACCAGCGCCCGCACCAGCCGCGCGCCCGGGCCGCGCCACACCAGAAAGCCCCGCCCCGCCGTCTCGCCGGCCGTCCGGGCCAGGCCGAGCATCTCGATGAGGTCCCAGTGGGCCAGCGGCGCGAAGGGCTGGTGCCAGGCGGGGTCGCCCACCGCCGGCGCGGCCGGCTCGTCGGGCACGTCGGTCATGGGGAGGTTGGGCAGGACCAGGAGGGCCCGGTCGCGGCGGGCGGCCAGGTCGGCCATCTCGGTCTCGACGGCGTGGAGTTGCCGGGCTACCTCGCGGCCGGCCTGCACCAAGTCGGGGGCGTCGAAGGTATCGGCGTCCCAGTCGGGCCCGGTGCGCAGGGCCGTGCGCCGGCGGGCCACCTCGTCGCTGATGCGGCGGCGACGCACACGCAGGGCCTCGAGCACCTCCTGCCGCGAGGAACGCCGGGCGTCCAGGTCGATGACGGCATCGACCGCCTCGGCCCCGACGCCACGACGCGCCAGGGACGCCTTGACGCGCGCCGGCTCGGCGCGGATGAGGGCAAGATCGAGCATAGCGTCACCGCGTGGGCGGGGCGGCCGGCGTTAGCCTTGCTTGCCCGCGCCGCGCACAACCTGGGCCAGTTCCACCTGGTTCTTGGCGATCTTGCGGTGGGCAAGCACCAGGGCGATGGCCGTGACGATCTGGATACCGATGACCACGCGCAGGAGCAGGGCCACGTCGTCCAGGTTCGTCGCAACTTCTTCCGCAAGCATCAGCATGGGCACCTCCTTGTGGCGGATAGGTGTGGGATGTCTGAGGGCCTAGGTTATCTTTTCGGGCGGCGTCACGCAAGCCCCGCCGTCGCGAAAGGGGGCGCTTGCGGCGGCAGGATGTTTCCACTATCGTGGGCGGCGCATGGGACACGTGCTACGAATCGGCACGCGCGGCTCGCCGCTGGCCCGGTGGCAGGCAGACTGGGTGGCGGCCCGCCTCGGCGAGGCCCACGCGGACCTCGCGGTCCGCATCGAGACGTTCCGGACGGCGGGCGACCGCGACCGGGCGACCCCCCTGGCCCGGATGCCGGGCGCGGGGTTCTTCGTCAAGGAACTCGAACAGGCCCTTCTGGACGGCCGCATCGACCTGGCGGTCCACTCGATGAAGGACGTGCCGACGCAGGTGCCCGAGGGTCTGGAAATCGGGGTCGCCGTGCCCGAGCGGGCCGACGTCCGCGACTGTCTCGTGACGCCGGAGGGCCTGGCGCTGGCCGCCTTGCCCGCGGGCGCCACGGTCGGCTCCAGCAGTCCGCGTCGGCGGGCGATGCTGCTGGCGTCGCGGCCGGACCTGGGGTTCGTGGACCTTCGCGGCAACGTCGAGACGCGGCTCCGGAAACTCGCGGCAGGCACCTGCCGCGCGACCGTGCTCGCGCGGGCGGGCCTGGAGCGGCTCGGGACGCTCGATGCCCGGATGGTGGCGCTCGAACCGGCCGTCGTCCTGCCGGCGGCGGGTCAGGGCGCCCTGGGCATCGAGTGTCGGGCCGACGGCGCGGCCGCGCGCGCGGCGATCGCGGCGCTCGACCATCCGCCGACGCGGTGGGCGGTCGCCGCCGAGCGGGCCCTCGTGCGCCGCCTGGGCGCCGGGTGCCGGACGCCCCTGGGTGTGCTGGGTCGCGTCGACGCGGCCGGTCGGCTGACGCTGGAGGCGTGGCTGCTGGCGCCGGACGGCCGGGAATCGATCCGCCGCACCGCCGCCGGCGCGGCCGGCGAGGCGGGCGCCATCGGCGCGCTCCTGGCCGAGGCCCTCCTGGCCGACGGGGCCGCACGCCTGGTCGGGTCGGGGAACGGGGCGAGCGGTGCTTGACGGGCCGACCATCCTGGCGTTGCTGGGCGTGGGCCTGCTGGGCGGTTTCCTGGGCGGCTTTCTGGGCATCGGCGGCAGCGTCCTGTTTATCCCGATGCTGACGCTCTTCATGAAGTCGGACTATCACACGGCCCAGGCCGCGGCGATGGTGGTCAACGTGTGCGTGGGGTTCTCGGCGTCGCAGAGCCACATCCGGTCGGGGCTGGTGAGCCGGCGGCTCCTGACCATTCTGGTGCCCTGCGCGATGGCCGCATCGATCGTCGGCGTGTACCTGAGCAACCAGTTCACGGGCGATGCCGAGGTGTACCTGCGTCGGATTTTCGGTGCGGTCATGATTTACGTCATCGCGGCCAACCTCCATCGCATGGCGCGGCGGCGCTGGCCGCACGCCTGGGGCCACCGGCCGCGACGGAAACCCAGCCGGGGGGCGGCGGCCATCGGCCTGGTGGGGGGCGTCATGGGCCTGTCGACCGGCCTGCTGGGCCTGGGGGGCGGGTCGGTAGCCGTGCCGGCCCAGCAGGTCCTGCTGGGGATGCGGCTGCGGACGGCGGTGGCCAACTCGAGCGTGGCGATCATCTTCTCGGGGCTGCTGGCGGCGGGCCTGAAACATGCGACGCTGCCGGCGGGGGTCGACCCGGCCCGGCCGTGGGTCTACGTGGGTCTGCTGGTGCCGACGGCGATCATCGGGGCCGCGGCCGGGGCGTACTCGAGCCGGCGGGTGGCCCGGGAGTGGGTCCGGCTGGTGCTGGTCGTGTTCCTGGGGTGGACAGCGCTGAAGATGCTGACCGCGTAGTCCTGCCACGCCACGTATGGCGCAGCGGCCGGGTGTGCCAGGACTCGCGGGCAGGCTCCGTCCTGTTGGGTGGCATGCCCAGGCCGCCGTTGCCTGGGCATGCTCCTCGGCCCACGTGCGACATGCCCACGCGAACAGCGGCGTGGGCATGCCACCCCGGGTCGGGCGCTTGCCGGAAACTCTCGGCACACCCCCGGGGGCCGGGGTTTGCGAAATAGGAAAGCCGGGGGCGGGCGATTTCCGATAGAATAGACGCGGTCGACTGCGCGCCCGTCGGGCGAGGCCGCCCCGGCGACCGCGCGGCGGGGGCCGGACGGCGGTCGTTTCGCTTGTACCGGGGGCAGGACGTCATACCAAGGGAGATTTATGAGTACGCTCATCCATGTTACGCACGAGGCGATCCAGAAGGTCGGCGGCATCGGGGCGGTCCTCCAGGGGTTCTTCACGGCCAAGGCCTACAACGACAGCGTGGGCCGGTCGATCCTCATCGGGCCGGGCGACCGGGGCGTGGCCGACCTGCTGGCCAAGAACGGCCAGGTGTTGTACTCGAGTTTCGACGGGACCGACGCCGGCGGGTGGGCCGACAAGTTCCGCCCCGTCCAGCAGCGATGGGGCGTGGGCATCCTTTACGGCCGGCGGACCTTCAAGGACAGGGCCACCGGCGTCGAGAGCCGCCCGGAAGTCATCCTGATGGACGTCGGCCACGCCGACCTCGACCGCTTGGGCGAGTGCAAGCGGATGCTGTACGAGCGGTTCGGCATCCGGAGCGACCTGTACCGGACCTGGGAGTACGAGCATTGGGTGCGCCTGGCGGCGCCGGGCCTGGCGGCGCTGGACGCCATCGGGGCCGACCAGGACCGGCCGGCCGTCATCCTGGCCCACGAGTTCATGGGGATGCCGCTGGCGTTGGCGGCCATTGCCGAAAACTCCGGCCGGTACCGGACGGCGTTCTACGCCCACGAGGTGGCCACGATGCGGCGGATCGTCGAGGGCCATCCGGGGCACGACACCATGTTCTACAACGTGCTCGACCGGGCGATGGCCAAGGGCAAGTTCGTCGAGGACGTGTTCGGGTTGCAGGCCCCGTTCTTCAAGCACGCCCTCGTGTCGGCATCGCGGTTTTGCGACGCGGTCCTGTGCGTGGGCGACCACGTCCTTTCGGAGATCAAGTTTCTGGGCGCCGACTTTGCCGAGAAGCGCCTGTCGCTCGTCTACAACGGCGTGCCGGCGTACGAGGTGGCCTACGGCGACGTCATGCAGTCCAAGACGCGGCTCCAGCAGTACACCGAGAACATCCTGGAGTACCGGCCCGACTTCGTGTTCTCGCACGTGACGCGCATGGCCCTGTCGAAAGGCATGTGGCGCGACCTGAAGGTCCTCTGGCACCTGGAGAAGAAGTTCCGCGAGACCGGCCAGACGGGCGTCCTCTTCCTCCTGTCGAGCGAACTGGGCGCGCCGCGAAAGGGCCACGAGATTCTCGACATGGAAGGGCGGTACTCCTGGCCGGTCGCTCACCGCGAGGGGTACCCCGACCTCTCGGGCGGCGAGGCCAACTTTTACGTCCACATGCAGAAGTTCAACGCCTGCGCCCGACAGATCAAGGTGATCCTGGTCAACCAGTTCGGGTGGAGCCGGCCGTCGTGCGGCATGAAGATGCCGGCCGACATGGACTTTCTGGACATCCGCAAGGGCACGGACATCGAGTTCGGCCAGTCGATTTACGAGCCGTTCGGCATCGCCCAACTCGAGCCGCTCTCGTTCGGCAGCCTGTGCGTCATCACGAACGTGTGCGGCTGCGCGGGGTTCGTCGACAGGGTGACCGGCGGCCAAGGCGCGCCCAACGTCCTGGTGGCCGACTACACCGGCCTGCCGGACAACAACGCCGCGCTCGACAGCGTGCTGTCGGTCGGGCCGCGCGAACGCAACGCCGCCGAGGAGAAAGAGGCCAAACGCATCGCCGACATAATCCTCAAACGCCTGCCCGGCGACCAGAAGCACCACGAGACCCTCATCCGGAACGGCTACGAACTGGCCAGGCAGATGTCGTGGGAGGTCGTCGTCCGCGATTACCTCCTGCCGGTCATCAACGACCTGTCGTAAACGATCCGCAACGCGACCCGCCCGGTGCGCCGGCCAGACGGCCCGTCCGACAGACGACGCGCGGCCGCCCGCGCGCGGCGTGTCCCTGCTGAAAGGAATCCGATGTCCACACGTATTGCTGCACTCGACAAGGTGGTGGCGGGTCTTGGGCCGGAGGACCGGGCCCGATTCGACCGGATGTACGACTTCAGCCAGTCGGTGGCCCACGTCCTGCCGCCCAAGCGGATGGAGGCGTGGATCACCAAGGTCTTCAAGTACCTCGCCCCGACGCCGGAGGGCGTGATGGAGGCCATCCGCCACCAGCCCATCACCCACGTCGTGAACCGCTGGACCGGCCAGGCCACGCTCTACAACGCCGTCCGGGCCCAGCGGCCCATCGAGGCCAAGGACACCGCCGACCTCGACCAGGAGATCGCCAAGAACCTGGGCGACCCGTTCTGCAAACCGCTGGAGTTGACGCCCGCGAACACCTTCGGCCGCATCGGCACCAAGACGGCCGCCAACGTCGCCACGTACGACGGGTGGCACGGCCTGGTGATCTTCGAGGACCATTCGCCGCTGCGGTTCCGGACCGACGCCTTCCGGCCCGACGAGGTGGCCGACCTGCTGGCCACCGCCCGCGCCTGGGCCGACAAGGCACACGCCGAGGACGCCGAGGCCCGGTTCTTCCTCCTCATGTGGAACTGCCTCTGGAAGGCCGGGGCCAGCATCATCCACGGCCACGCCCAGATGGTCCTGGGCCGCAAGTTCCATTACGGCAAGGTCGAGCGTCTGCGGCAGGATGCCGCCGCCTACCGGGCCGCGCACGGGGCCGATTATTTCCAGGACCTCGTGGCCGTCCACCAGGCGCTGGGCCTGGCCGTCGACTGGGACGGCGTGGCGGCCCTGGCGCACCTGGTGCCCACGAAGGAACGCGAGATCGTGCTCGTGGCCGACTCGTACGACTCACCGGGCCTGGCGAAGGCCATCTGGCGGGCCCTGAAGGTCTTCGCCGCCTGCGACGTCAAAGCCTACAACCTGGCCGTCCACATGCCGCCCATCGGCCGGCCCGACCCCGCGTGGAAGGGGTTCCCGGTGCTCGTGTACCTGGTGGACCGGGGCGACCCGGGGGCCAAGACGGCCGACATCGGCGCCATGGAACTCTACGCCAGCGCCGTCGTCTCGAGCGACCCGTTCCAGGTGGCGGAGGCGATGAGAAAAAGTACCTAAGTACCTGCGGAATGAAGTAGCGCGGGGGTTCATCCCCCGCGCATTCTCACAATGCGTCGGGATCGAGATGCGCCTTGCGGAATGAAGTAGCGCGGGGGTTCATCCCCCGCGCCTTCTCACAATCCGTCGGGATCGAGATGCGCCTTGCGTAATGAAGTAGCGCGGGGGTTCATCCCCCGCGCATTCTCACAATGCGTCGGGATCGAGATACGCCCACGGCCACCTTTCACCGTCGCGGATGAGACCTTTGCGCACCGGGTTGCCGACGATGTACGCCGCGATGACTTCTGGTCGTTCGGTCGGCCGCAGGATCCGGTCGTGGAACCCGGTCTGCCATAACCCGCCCGGCCCGCCCATATCGCGGTTTGCCTTTGCGGCAAGGCTTTTCACGGCGCCTACGAAATCTGAAACCGTGCGGTCTGTTCCTGGAGCGCCGACAACCAGATGGACATGGTCGGGCATGATGCACCATGCCCACAACCGGAACCCCCACCGCAACGCCGCAGACTTCAGATGCTCCTGGATGGCATGGGCCAGTTTGCCGCACAGTACCGGCTTCTTGTCTGCTGTGCAGAAGGTGACCAGACAAGGCGCCGGGTTTGAGTAATCGTAACCCTTGAGTCGCAATGAGCGGTTGCGCCCCCACGTGTGATATGGGTCGCGATTCGTGCGTTCGTTCTTGCTCAGAAGACGACTCCCGTTTCGGCGCGGGGGATAAACCCCCGCGCTACGGTGCACGCGGTAAACCCCCGCGCTACGGCGCTCCCGTAATGAGACATGTAGCGCGGGGGTTCATCCCCCGCGCCACAGCGCGCATCGAGCAGCCCCCATATTCGCCTACCGCCCCAACTCCCGTCCCCGGTCGCGGGCGGCCTGGACGGCGGCGAGGATGGTTTTCCGCAGGCCGAGGACGTCGAAGGTGCGGATGGCGGCCTCGGTCGTGCCGCCGGGACTGGTGACTTTCTTGCGGAGCGCCTCCGCCTCTTCGCCCGATTCGGCCAGCAGCCGCGCCGCCCCCTCGAACGTGCCGCGCGCCAGACGCCGGGCGTCGTCTTCCGACAGGCCCACCTCCACCGCCGCTGCGGCCAGGAGTTCCGTCAGGTAGAAGAAGTACGCCGGCCCGGAGCCCGAGACGGCCGTGACGGCGTCCATGAGGTCTTCCGGCACGCGGACCACCTCGGCGGCGGCGCCCAGCAGGCGTTCGGCGGTGGCCAGGTCGTCGGGCGTGGCCCGCGACCCCGCCGCCAGGCCCACCATGCCGCGGCCCACGAGCATGGGCGTGTTGGGCATGGCCCGGACGACGCGGGTGCCGGCGGCGAGCACCTCCTCGACGTGGCGGGTCGAGATACCGGCACAGATGGAGATGACGAGTTTGGTGGGTCCGAATCGCCCGCCCAGCGCGGCCAGGGCCGGGTCGAACTGTTGCGGCTTGACGGCCACCAGGATGACGGGCGCGGCCTCGACGACGGCGGCGCCGTCGGCGTGGCAGGCGATGCCCAGGTCCTGCTCGAACCGGCGGCGCCGGTCGTCGGCCGGGTCGGCCGCCACCATCTCGCCCGCCGCCAACACCCCGGCGGCCACGATGCCGCGCGCAATCGCCTCGGCCATGTTCCCGGCGCCGATGAAGCCCAGTTGGGCGTCGCCCATGGTCCGCTCCTCTACGGCCGCTCGGTCTTGCCTTCCTTCTTGAAGATGCTCTCTTCGCGCCAGAAGGTGAAGGTGCGGTCGAGCGTCTTGGCCGCGGCGCGGAGATCCTCGGTCAGGGTGACCAGGGCGCGGTGGAGTTCGTCGTCGGAGACGAGTTTGCCGAGGGTCCCCTTGCCGGCGCGCA